>OJKA01000493.1_pt1 | contig 13862 bp, 8 predicted proteins | sample 1596451 | NCBI WGS metagenome assembly OJKA01 (sample SAMEA4350155, study PRJEB24818) | metagenome | biome: human; feature: gut; material: faeces | place: Denmark | collected 2013-09 | reverse complement strand
GTTATAAACCCAGTCAGTAGAGAGTTTATTACCTTCTTTGTCAAGGGAACGAATAAGAAAAATGTGATAGGTTCGTCAGTCGCACCTGACAATAGAGTTAAGTTAGTGGATATTTATCAAGAAGATATAGAAACATTACAAATTAAAATCCTAGGTAAAATTGACGATAGTTACATTACCTTCTATATGCCCAGGAAATATCTTCGTGCGAATGAAAATATCGACGCGTTACTCAACAATGAAATAACCATCTGGCTGGAACATGCCGGAGGCACAGAGTGTCATTTATCTATCGACGATGCTTTAGGTAAGCAAAAACAAACTCCGCGCGGTAAAGTCAGCATTCTCTCTTGCACCCGTGCAGACCAGACCGATTTACCTGAAGAGACAGATTTTATTGTTGAAAACATTGATGCGCGAGAGGATGCACATATCCAGCTATATATTTACTCACAAAAGAAGAAATGGCAGATGTCTTTATTTGTTAGCGATTCTCAACGCAACTATTTTATTAATCTTTATGCCACTGAATCGAAGCTCTCTCTGAAACGGCGAATTGATAGAAAAAATGACATCATGCATTTGTATGTTAAAAATAGATGTATTGGCTATTACAAAATGCTGATCCCTGACGCCAATTCAACTTTGAAAGAAGTCGTTTCAAACCATATATCGCAAGATACACAATTAGGAATAGCGTTTCGCAACGCATTGAAAATATAACACATCCTTCAGCGAAAGAGTCTTGGAACTAGACTTTTCCACTAAAGAAAGGATTTTTTCTCTACCAAAGAAATAAGCCTTGGAAGCTGATTTTGTTGGATGCACCGATGGCTACCCTTCCAAACGCTGCAACCGTACCAACCTGAACTCTGAGGCATCTGGTGGCTACGCATTATAGTATAGCCATCCATTTTATTGACGCTAACTTCTGTACCAGGGCTCATGCATCTATGGACTACCTAAAATATTCTACTTGGATTGAGATTTGGTTATATGAATATAATTTCCATGATTTATACACAATGAGCCAAAGCATTTCACAACTTCGAAAATAAGGTTAAAGTGTTTCTAGAGGTTTACAAACCAATCTGGATCTACACTAACTTTCTCAACAAGTTCTGTTCTTACACCTAAACTCAGTTCTTTGAGCTTATCCGCTAATTGGTCACCATCTACCAAATCTATAGGAGCAGCACCATCACGATTTGCCTCTACAATAGCTGCCTTTGTGAAATTTCCAGTTGTAATAAACATTCCTCTATCTGCTCGACCCACAGTTGCACCTCGGAAATCCCGTATCTCTGATGCTCCAACTGAACCTTTATATTTTTTGCATTGAAAAGCGATGTGAAAACTCATCAAGCCATTTATTCGTGCGATGCCTTTACCATCTATACCACCATCACCTGTACGCCCTGTAACCTCAACGTGAATAAAACCAGATTCTCTTAGGAGTCTTTGCGTTAATCTTTCAAACGCGTCAGGACTCATTTCTTCAATCAACACGTGATGTAACTTTTCGCGCCAAGCAAGTACTTCTTCGGGTGAATCCTCAATAGATAGTTCAGGTTTACCAAGATCCGTTGTTGCTTGGCTCGCTTTTCGATCTAATGTACGAACAAAATTTACGATCTCGCGACTATCGATTTCAGACACTTGTTTTGCTTTGTCCGTTAAAGCCCATACACCACGTGATGAGTTTTCTAGATAACCAGCTTTTTTTAAGTATGTACGCGCCCAAGCTAATCGATACCCAATTTCTGTCTGACTACTTTTCTCCGGGCTATGTAAAATAGCCAATGTTTCTTCATCAAACTTTTCTATATCAACCACAGTCTCATAGATTTCATCAATACTACCCGACCCACCTAATTTGACTAGGGCCTTCATTAATGGAACCATGAGTTGATCATAGGTGACTATTTTTCCAGAACTCATTTACTCTCCCCCCACCCAGACATCATTAATTCTGTGAAATCGCGACGTGAAAGCACATTGGCGCAGTCACGCCAATCTTTATCCGAAGGAGACATTGTCTCTGTATAGCGCAGGTCAAATCCATTAGCCTGTTTCTGGGCATTAATATACTCATCCATTTTCTCACCCATAGTTTCAATATCTTCTATCCATTCATCACGGATGGTGTCAGGCAAAGAACCGAACAGGTTGTAGCGGTCCTGCATTCGTTCAGACAATTTTTCATAAACCTTTTCGTCCACGGTTTGCTCGTTGACGAGATTCAGCATACTGACTTTTTCACGAACTTGGCCAAAGCGCTTGATGCGACCAATACGCTGCTCTAAACGTGTTGGATTCCATGGCAAGTCCATGTTGATCAACGTACCCAATGTCTGAAGGTTCAGGCCTTCACAAGCGGCATCTGTGGCAACCATTATCTCAAGTTGATGCTCAGCAACCATACGCTTAAGAGTTTCCCTTTCAATATTGACGCTTTCACCTTTTTGATAGAGTCGGCTACGACCTGCTCCAGCATAAAGGCCTACAGCCTGATCAGGATAACGTTCAGCAAGTGAGTCGGCTACCCACTTTGCGGTATCGTAATACTGGCTAAATATAATGACTCCAAATCTCAGCCATTTTTCCTTCTCAAGGTAATGAATCACAGCATTGAGTTTAGGGTCTTCTTTTATAAGCTCAAGTCTGGCTATCATTCTTTCCAGAACCGCAATTTCATCTGGGCTTTCGGCTTTAATCTCAATCAGTTGTTCATCGCTTTCTTCACGTAGGGTCCGACCTTCCAATAGCATTCGGGCCGTATTCAATCCAGCGGCAATACTCGAGCAAATCCGTTGTTCCATAAGATTTTTCATGAAGCCACTTCCTTTGCCATTCTGAGCAAGAGCTTTACCAAAGTGTCGGGCTTCTACATAGGCTTGTCGGAAGTCCTCACTTGTTCTCAAGGCTTTACCCTCAAACAAAATATTAAATTGATGTACTTCCTTTGCCAACTCCCGATCAGGATGAACATCTACACCTATACGGGGCAAAAGACCGGCGTTTTCAAGAGTTACTCGTTTGCGCAAAACGATGTGGCGAATTAACGGATTTTCACGCTGAAAAAAACTGGCACCAGCTATATCTCTGTCCAGCTCTTCTTCAAAATATTCTAAAGAGTCTTCTGACAGGTCTGATAGCGTATTCTTTATATCCCATTTATCGTTCTGATTAATTATGCCAAGATCCTGACGAATAGAACTGAATAAGCGACGAGCATTTTGTTCGTTGGTCGAATCGACAACAGGTAATGGTGACCTAAGAAGCTCCCAAGCAAAACTCGTTTTAGTCACACGCTGCTCACCAGAGAGTATGGGTAAAATCTCTTGTGGGCGGTGCCATTTGGCATAATCGTTACCAAGAACGAAGTGACCACTTCCTTGGTGTAAGATGCCAATTAAATCCCACAAATCCTCTGGATGGGTTTGAATGGGGGTTGCTGTGCCCAAAATGACATGATCTGAGCGTGCAGCAATTTCTCGCATGAAGGCTAGCAATTCGTTACACGAGCCAGCATCTTTGCCAAAACCTTGTCTGCTGCGCGCTTTATGCGCCTCATCCAATATAGCTACACCAAAGTTCAATCCCAACAGATGTTGCTTCTCTAATGAAGCTCGCACCATTAGACCCGTGGATACAATCCCTATGCGCAGCGGACACTTCGCAATATGTTCTTGTCCAGTTGGCGATATGATCCGTCCTTCTGGGTCTAACCAAGCTTTCTTCTGGGTTTGCCATCTAGCACAAGGGATGCCTAGTTTATCTATCATCTCAACTTGCCATTGTTCACAAAGAGTAGCTGGAGCAAAAATAATAACTGGTTTACGCTTCTTATTATCGCGATCACTAAGTAAACACAATGAAAGTGCTGCAGTGGCCATCGAAAGGGTTTTTCCAAGCCCAACTTCATCAGCGATCAATAGACGTACAAAACCATGGTTGTGGTAATGCCGGATACATTCACTGACAAACCCTTGTTGCCAAGGCTGTAAGGAAAACCCCTGTCGATAAAGTGGGGACTCGATTAGAGCTGCTGGAGCTATATCATCATCTTCTACGATATCTTCAAATATAACCTCTCTGCGATAGCCTCGTCGTTTCACCTCACGAATGACCGCTTCTGGTAAGGGGCGAGCAGCATTCCACAAATAATTGAACTCTTGCTCAATCCATTCCACACCTTCCGGGGATTCATCTTCCCAAAGAATTTCGTAATGCCGCTGCCAGCCACTGCTAGTTTCGTTCATAGAGCCAATGAAGCCAACTTTTCGCCCATCAGCAAGTTCAATGACACCTGCTTTACCATGCAGGAAACCGCAAATACTATCAGGAGCAACTCGGATTACTTGCCCATGCTTGGCTAGGAAACAATCAAGTCGGCGATAGCGGTCGCGGTTAAGCAGACTTTCAGCTTCAATATCTCGATCATTCCAGCGCCCTATCATCTTGGATTCACGAAGCTGAGCCACCTTCAGGTCATCAGGGTGGATATCTACATTGCAGACAATTTTTACATCCGGGATAGAATCAAGTAGCTCATTGGCTACTTCAAAGAGCGAGCTCGTAAAGTACCCAGCTATACGTTTGTAACTCCGAGCACCTTTGAGGTGCTCGAGTAGGAAGCTATGATCAAGTCTATGTGTACGTGACGAAAATCTCCTGATGCTCATCGCGTTTCGATCCTCCATCGCCATAATTGCTTCATTAACTTCCCATAGTTACGGAGCACATTGCTCACTGACCAAACGCCCGCATATTCCTCAAGCGCGCACCTAATACCTCAGCGGCATCACGAGTAGATTTCTCAGGAGCTTTTTTCTCAAAAAAGTTGAGAATGTCTATTAACAGGGGTCGGACCTCTATAAAGTCTGGCAACTCTTCCTGTAACTGACTAATTACAGCTTGAGGCTCTTTTTCATTGAGTATTTCTTGTAAACCAATGATCAGGGACCCAAGCCAAGTTGATCCGATTTCAGTGCTATCAGTCAGCTCACGTGAAGCAAACTCGCACACTCGCTTCAACTGTGCCTTATTTGCAGAAATATTACCCATTACACGGCCATAGTCTTCTACTCGGAAGGCTTTCGCAAAATTCTGGTAATTGTCAAGTTTGGAAGCCCCAGTCGTTTCAATATCCATCATGCGCAAATAGAAGCGCTGGATGCCGTTTATTTTTTGCCAAGTATCAGAAGATAAACCTTCTGGAACCAATAAACTATTAGCAGCTTCAGCTGCTTGCTGCACTATTTCATCAACGACCGTCACTTCTCCTTTATTGCGTGGACGTAATACAAAGTTTGTAACATTCTCACCACCAATGTGTGTATAAGATGTCAATACTTTAAGTGCAGCGGCATAACCTGCCATTTGAAGATCTGAGTCATTAAAGACTGGCTCACCAAGCTTATCTTTAACTTCATCATTTAAATGCAGCATGTTTTCGATCTGACGTTTTACCTCTGCTCGAACAGCTGGTAATAGTCGTTGTTTAAAGCCCACATTTTCACCTGCTGGGCGCTTACGTAGCATCAGAATGACCGTTCCTTGTACATAACCACCTTTTTTAAGCTCAGTGCTCGTTTCAGTGGCAATATACCATGCACCGATTACCTGTAACCCTGAGGCCCAGAAAATACCAATCATATCCGACCAAACACCGGTATCTTGGTGAGTGAACATAACACATTGCATACCGTTTTCGGGCATGTGCTCAGCCATCGCTTTATAAGCGCTAACCATGCCTTTACGAAAGTCATCTCCCGTCCCCTTGATAGCTAAGGCTCGACGAGAATCCCAAGTCCATTCATTAAATGGTTTTGGAGGGTTTTTACGTAACCAAGCAATAAAATACTCTGTAATTTCGTGATAATGAACTGCATCAGCATATGGCGGATCGGTAATATATATATCATTCTGCTCAGCCAATGCAGATGCTTCATGATTTTTAATTTTAACTGTTACATCATGAATAGGAGCATTTGCGAAGCCAAAGGATCTGCCAGCCTCATGACTAGTAAAACAACGGGTTCCATAGTTATAAAAAGTATTCAGTGCTTGGTTATAAAATACATTATTGGTTTTTTCCCAATGGTTCATCCAGTTGGCTATACGCGCATTCCAGTCCAAAGATTTTGCGTTAAAAATATAATCCTCAGGAGTGGAGTGCTTGAAATATAAAGCATACATCAAAAGCTGACGACCATTAAAAAGATGGTGCCAGTAAGACCACCCCCTTTCACGTTTTAATCTAGTCGTTTCTTCTCCATCCTCAATCTGCATATCAGGAATAATGCCATCTCGCTGCCAATTACTAATATTTTTTCTAACAATATCATTAACTAAGGCCTCTCTTTCCGCATCAGCATCAGTAACTCCTGTGAAAAATGTTTCTTGGCGACTTTGACCTAGAGTTTCCCGAGTTATCCAATGGATTGCATAAAGTCTCTCTTGAAATATATCGCCTGCTCTTGGAGCAAAGTCTTCCTTTTCCCATAAACGAAGTCTATTTTTATTACTTCCATCAATATCTTTATAATCGCCTCTCAGAGTCTTGATTGGAGTACGATAAGTTTTACCATCCAGCTCGTATACCAAGGCCCCATCACGTACGGTACCTTTATCTGCCTCTTTCATTTCGGCAGTACTAGCATTCGTAATTATTTCGATATCAAAGCACTTATTTTTGTAATTCGGAACCAACTTTGCTATGACATTTTTTAATTTCGAGATGACCCAACTCGGTGACATAGGCACCATCCAGCCGGTTTCCGGACATATTGTTTCCAAACAATATAGGAAAGATTTCGCGCGATTGCCATATTGATCATGCTCAATACCTAAAGCAGTAATTTCTTGATCAACAATGTGTGCTACCATCTTTTGTGTAGCTACAATTTCTTTTTTGCGTTCTGATGATGCTCCAATCACATTCATAGCACCCCATGTCAACATGAGTGCCACTGGATTTAGATCAGAGGCGTATATATCACAACCAAGCCTTGCTGCTTCAAACGGAATTGAACCACCGCCGCTAAATGTATCGGCAACTTTTGGACGATGCCCATAGCGAAGTAGACCAAATTGTTCAACGAGTTCTTGATGAGACCCAGCATTAACACCAAATGCTTTGTAATACCGATTAATTTTTGGCCAAACGTGTGCATAGAGCCAATTTTGATCGACCTCCTCCGGCCTTTTACAAAGAGCGGCTTTTTTCTCATAATTATTAATAGATTCAAGATAGTAGCGATAAATCCTCAGTTTTTCACTTTCTTCAATATCTCGGCGCCAGCGTAATTTTAAACCATTAGCATCGGTATTTATGGGAAAATGAATGGTGTCTAAATCATTGAAACGTAAATCGTTGACTTTTATATTATGAGAGAAAAAATCCCAAGGATTGTGGAGCTCAATTCGAGCAGCTATTTCTGCTGGTTTAATGTCATTTTGAACTAAGGCACGCTTTGCCAAACTTTCAATATCAAAGCCCATCAGCATTTCGAAAATTTCTAGATCTTTTTCGTTATTATCTAACTGGGGCAATAAAGTACCCAGTACCACCGAACGAACAAGGATTAATGGTTTTCTGCCTTTCCAGTAAGAACCGAGGCCTGTAAGTGTTTGTCCAAGATTAGCTTTACGCTCTTTTTGAGCTTCAAATGAAATTTTCTGTGCAGGGTATACAGACTCAATCAGAGCAGGTGCATCTTTAAGCGCGAATGGAGTTAATTCTGCCATTAATATTCTTCTCCGAGTAAATGGAACAAGGAGCTGTGATCTTGTTCCATTTCTAATCAACCAAGTGCATTTGTAGACAAATTTTTTGCCTAACCTAAACAATGAATTATTTCTTTTTGCCGTATCCTAGTTCTTTCAAGCTCCGGCCTTGCATATCCCGCCAAGCATCCATACCACTGCGTGGATTGCCTGATATAACACAAGCAGCTGTACTCGGACTTTTGAACTGATACTCATGTGCAAAAGAATAAACATTACCTTGCTTAACGAGTACACCGTCCTCTAATAACTTATGACGCAGATCTCGTATGGCTGGACGAAGTGATTTAGCCAACGTAATATTTGCCGTTGATCCTTTTTTTACCAAAAATTCGGGGCTAGCCTTTTCACCGACCGGTCGGCCAATAGCCTTTGCCAACTTTGCTTCAAATAAGAATAAAGATTCTTCAGCATTTAAACTATCTTTAGCAATATCATTCGAGGTCAGTCCCTCAGAGTCATTAGGTGATAATAAATTAGAACCACCAAGGTCTTGAGACACAAGGCCGATATTCTCAGCTGACTTCGAGTCTCCATCTCCATAGCTTGCAGACGATGATTTCATTTCATATGGGTTAGGTATATGCCGACCATAGGAAACGCTACTATCCTGAGTTAGTTCTATCTGATCTGTTTGTACAATATCACCAAGTGCATGACGCAGAGCAATACGCCAACCAACATCACGATCTTCAACACTCCCAGTACTTTTAGCAGTCATCCCAAACAACCACCAACGCTCCTCGGGACGAAGTGCTAGCCAATTACGCACAGCAAGGGAAATATTATCAATTTCCATACTCTCAATTGCCCAAGCGAGCACACAGAGCTCTTTGCCCAACAAACGGTCGAGCATGTTTTCACCTACTTGCCATGAGCTAGTTTGTAAGCCGTAACTCTTCAAGCGTGCATTAAACGCACGTTGAACCTCACCTCGTATCGCGACCCAACGAATGCGGTCTAAGAGCACACGATCTATCACGGAAATTTCTTTGTTCTGCGCCTGCAAACCGAGATACTCACTGATTTGCACTTTGCCGGTGTTTGCCTTTGGTATGATCACTTTAAAGTGGTGAGGATCACTGCTAGCAGGCACACCGAACCCCAGCGTCGGATGTTTAGCACCTGTCGTGGTTATGTTTGATTGTGCCTTTGCCATAAATCTTGTCTCTATTTTTAGTGATTACTCTTCTTGAGCAATGTCACCTGGTTTCAATTCAATACCAACTAACTTGGCGAACTCTCTGGCTTCAAAGCCATTTTCAAAAGCAATACCGTCGGTAATTTTGATAGCTACATTCGCATCTGCTTCACTTAACACTTCGCGAAGGCTATTCACAGAAGCTTCGATCATTGCGGCTGTAACATATCTCACACCGAAGTTTATACGAACAGTATTCTCGCCCTCACCAATCTCAATACGAACTCCTTTAAACCGAGTATTCATCTGGTCTTTGAAACGGTTAATGATCGTAAAGACCTTTTCAGTTGTATCAAGTGGTACGCGCTTACTACTGTTTAACCGCGCAGGTTTGACATCATCTATTTGAATAGTTTTGTCACCACTATTTGGAATCTGGAAGTCAGCTGTTTGGGTTGCTTCACCAGATTTTGCATAAATCAGCAAGCGGGCAGATTCAGTTCCTACTTCAAACGGGACCGTATAAAGTTGCCCATCTTTCGGATTAGAGCCATCCAAGGTGTAGTACATCTCCGCTTTAGGACTGCACTGTAAAGTAACCTTACGCATGTCTGCAGATGGTTCAATTTGATGTCTAATTTTTAGATCAGCAACCCAGCGTGTTGCGGGTCCACATTCGTACTTTCCAGTTGGATCGACAACTTTAAAATATAGGGTACTTTCCAAAGTACTAAAATTCTCTAAATCAAGAACTTGTGGCTCACTATCAAATACTTCTGATTTGGTTGAGAAATAAATAACCGGACTCTCACCTGCATTTCGCGGCGTTAAAGTCAGCAAGGACTCCCCAGTTTCAGGATTGGTGCTTATCAGTGTGACATTCACACTGGTTTTTTCTTTCGGGAATGGACCTTTTTCTATATAGCCGTCCTCCCCCATTCTCCATCGCCCCTGCTTGAGAGCTTCAGTTCTGAGGGTATCCATGCCACTGCTGCCAGGCATCCAAGGCCAGCCTGAGTTGCACTTGGCGCGATTAACGATATCTTTCCATGGAGTACGGCGATTGTTTGCACCAGAAGGCCAAAGCTCCGACTCTGCCATAGAAAAATACTGACCAAAGTCATCTTTCAAATCTGAAGCTAATTTATAGTTAGCTCGTGGATCTGCCATAAGCTTTTCAATTTGCACTTCGGCAGATTGGTCACCTTCTCCCACTTTCAACCCATGATCGATTGTGACTTTTAGTAAACGGTCAGAGCCATCAATATCATCAATACCAGGAAAAAGTATGGTGTTATAGGATGCAGATAAGGCTTTGATAAAACGGCCCTCAGCTTCTTCTAATCTATCTCGCGCTTCCTCAAACAAGGTATCCCCTCCCTTGAGACGCTTAACAATCTGCTCAATTGCATAAAGCTCACGCAATCGATCTTCAACTGCATCGGCCATCATGCTATCTTGTCCAGTAAGCACTAGGAGATTGTTCTTTTCCTGCTGATACTCAAAGAAGTTAATGAGTTCGCTAGGCGGTACTTTGCCATCCGGCTTAATAACGATAAGGACACGAGGACCACTTAACTTGAGTTCATCTATGCGTGGAAGAATCTGAACTTCTTGATAAACGTTACGACGAGTAGGCTGTAGAATCCCTTTGAGCCGATTGATCAAAGCTTGATCAATTTTTGGCTGAGGAATTTCCTTAGCGTTACGCTCAATCTGGCGAGAAAGATTTTCTGTTTCCTTGATATAAAACCGCTGGTCTTCACGGTGCAGATACCATGCTTGTTCACGCAGCTTTTGAAGAGCCTCTAGGAACTCATCTGCTTTACGATTAGGCGCAGCCAAGAATTCAATTATTTCACTTTCCGACAGACCAATACGTCCCCCTACAGCACGAGATAATGACGATGCAAGAAGCAACGTCATTAATTGGCAGGCTGCGTCGTTACTGATTTCGCTATCGATATTTTCGGCAATCGCATCCCCCTTATCTGCAATATCTCGAGTGACGGCTGGAATCAGTTTTGGTGAAATTCGCTCAATTTCATCCTTAACTTGCTCATCGTTGAGGTCCAAATGCTGAGTACCGACAAGGAAAACATCATCCTCTTGGCGTTGTTCAACACTTTTTAATAGTCGAGCTGTAAACTGCATCAAGCCACGAGTCTGTCTGAACCCCTCGTTTTCTTTAAACAAAGCAACTAAATGTTTAAACGATGGATGGAAGGGGTAAGTCTCTCTAACTTGTTCAGCGATTTGTTCGATACTTGCTGCAACAATGTACCCACCATCTTCTGCCTTTTTGATTTGCTGTGCGTATTCCTCAGCAACTTCATTAATGGTTTGCTCATCAGGCAACTCATCAATCAATCGCTTTTTAAGAATCTCATAGATTTCATTACCCGATAGTTGTACCGGGGTGATGGTCATCGATTGTCTGCGGGTTTCTTGCTGCAGATTTGAAATTGCGTCTTTGAGTGTTTTAGTTTGAGCATCATAACTACCAGATAGGTTGGCAATGACGATACAGCAATTTGGGAGTTCTAATGCCGCACTCATTAAGGTACTAAGGCTGTACACTACCATGTTGGCGAGTGTACCTGAGCCGTATACTTGGGTACTTGCGTTATCAAGATAGGGAGGCAACTCGTCAATCATTATCAATGTTGGAGTATTGCCAATGATATCCTTCCACTTTTGTTGGTCAACAGATTTAGGCCCATTAATCCAGTGCTGTTTAATTTTATCTGACTCACCGAGCTGGGTTGCAATATCCCCCCAGATGTAATTATCAGGATTATTTCGACCATTAAATGCAGCAATTCTTGCATTACCAAAATCTAAGCGCTCATTAAGATCAGGGGATAAGACCTCGGGACGCAAATGTGTGTGTTTTGCAAGCAAGCCTAACGCAATCATCATGTGGGTTTTACCGCCACCCATGGCTTGGGTAAGCTCAAACACTGCTTGGTCTGACTTACCAGACAGGCGAAGCATGCCTTCGCGGAAAAGTTGCTCCATTCCGTGAGTAACATAGTTTCTCGAAAAGAATTCTTTGCCATCGCCTGCGTCGTTAATTAGATCAGCCAGATTCTCTATTCCCTGGCTCATTCTGTAATCCTTAATAACAGGATTAAAACGACACGCCTGCTTCACTGTTTTGATCATATTTAACGTTCCCCACGTTGGTGCGATTTCTCGGATTGCGCGATGGCTATATCATTTTTCACGCAATGCTCACGGATCAGCATTTCTATCATGTTAGCGATAGAACGATGTTCAACTTGAGCAGCTGCACGCAACGCGTCCTTCAATCCAGGATCTAACCGGATGGTAAGCGTCGCAGTTTTGGTTGTAGCCATGTCACACTCCCGAAGAATGCCTGCAAATGTACTGCAATATACAGTATTAGGTTTTACTGAACAATCGGCTCAGCCGCATAACTATATTTTGAATCTATCACTGGCTACGGCACAAATTTTGTGGTTATTTATTGCACACTTTATAGCTATAAGAACTAAGCGCTGCATTTTTAACGGTCAAACTATTTATGTCGCGAAATTGAATTATAATCAATACTATCAATAAGTTATATTTCCATAATCAAAAGGACTCATAGCTTTTCCCCGGTTCACATCGAGATAATCCGCCCACCACTGCAACATCAACTTACGCTCATCCAAATGCTCAGCCTTATGAATGTAAGCCGCACGTACTGAGTTACGTTCCATATGGCTCATTTGCCGCTCTACAGCATCTCTCGACCACAGCCCTGACTCAATCAGCGAGCTACATGCCATAGTTCTGAAGCCATGCCCGCAAACCTCAACTTTAGTGTCATATCCCATCACACGCAGCGCCTTGTTTATCGTATTTTCACTCATCGGTTTACGAGGGTTGTGATCTCCAACGAAAATAAAATCAAGGTCACCACTGATCTTGTGGACCTGTTTAAGAATTGCTAATGCCTGACTAGACAACGGCACTAAGTGAGGTGTAAGCATTTTCGAACCACGCTGTGAATGCTTTACCCCTTCGATAACTTCTCGTTCAGCCGGTATCGTCCACATTGCTGTTTCAAAATCGATCTCAGACCATCTAGCAAAGCGCAGCTCACTGGACCGGATGAAAATTAGCAACGTAAGCTCAACGGCCAGACGAGTCATAGGTCGTCCTGTGTAACCGTCAATTCGGTGGAGTAATTCAGGTAGGCGTTTCAATTCAAGCGCTGGACGATGGACACGATTACTGGAAGCAACTGCACCAGCCATTTCCTGGGCCGGGTTGTAATCAATCAAGCCACTTTGGACGGCATAACGCATGATGGCAGTTGTGCGTTGCTGAAGACGAGAAGCGACTTCAAAGCGACCTGTAGCCTCAACGACTTTAATGGGGGCAAGCAGGTCACGAGTCTTTAGCTCTTCGATACTGCGCTTGCCAATTGCAGAGAACAGATTGTCTTCCAGACTCTTCAGCACCCGTCGGCTATGTTCTTCTGACCATTTTTTATTTGCGGCATGCCACTCTCTGGCAACTGACTCAAAGGTAATATTTTCTTTCGCCTGTTCTTCTTTCACCGCACGTTTGTGTACGCGAGGATCGATTCCAGCAGCAACAAGCCTTCTGGCCTCTTCCCTCTTTTGACGAGCATCAGCTAATGACGTTTCAGGATAAACTCCAAACGCCATTAGGTGCTGCTTACCACCAAAACGAAAGCGGAACCGCCAGTATTTTGAACCGTTAGGATGAATAAGCAAAAACATGCCATCCCCATCGACAAGGGTGTATTCCTTTTCCTGCGGTTTTGCAGAACGCACTTTGATATCTGTCAGAGCCATAAAAGTTCTCCTTCCATGTGCCGCTGTGAGTATACAACCATTATCGAACCAGCATATATACTCGGTTCTATACTCACAAGCGACTTGAT
>OJKA01000490.1_pt1 | contig 14006 bp, 22 predicted proteins | sample 1596451 | NCBI WGS metagenome assembly OJKA01 (sample SAMEA4350155, study PRJEB24818) | metagenome | biome: human; feature: gut; material: faeces | place: Denmark | collected 2013-09 | reverse complement strand
CTTTCGGATAGTTTATTAAGTTGTTTGTTCATATTAGACTTGAATCTTTTTTGAGCTTCCCATTCCTCGGTAGTACCACCTTTTTCTAGATAATTTAACCATTCATCATAATCTTTTCTATCGACAGATGGTGCAGTCGAGCAATGACACCTTGGATGCATTGGAGGAGCATTTAGCCCAGGCATCATATCCTTGATTTTAAAATGTTTGCCGTCTAACGCTTTACAAACATCACATACATCACTACCTCCACAAGCAATATACTCATATTCTTCTAAACCATTTTCAATATACGACTTTTTTTGTGCCTCTACTTGAACTCTTGCTAACTCAGTCTGCATTAATCGTTCAGCATCCGACTGTTTTACGTTAAAACGCTTTCTAAGCTCAGTTGCAAGTGTTTTTGGATTCTTGCCTTGAATAAGACCAATTTGTAATAATTTATTTAAATCATTTTTTAACAGATCCTGATGCATCCAGATACGATCGCTAAAAGTAGCATTGTGAAACGACGCATTAACGATTGAATTAGCCAATTTAGTGTTATTTTGTACTGTTTTGCCTAAAATACCTGATTGTCGCTTGAATTCATCTATAGAGCTTTTTTTTAACGCTTTATAAAACAGCTGATAAATCTTACTGTGACCTTTAGCAAGTTCAAGACCTAAATCAGCTTTTAACAGCTCCAATCTATTTACTTTCATTGTCAAGTTATAGATTTTCATTGCGTCATTAGCTTCTTTGGTGAAATCTTTTGTTTTTACATATTTAGCAGCTTTGCGCGCATATTCTTCTATATCTAACTTAGAAGCTCTTTTCTTAGCCTCAGCCATGGTTATACCATTTTCACTAGCATATTTAGCATAGAAATTATTAATGGACCTCTTGCACTCATCCATCATGTCTTTGTAAATTTTATTTAATTCCTGATTATATTTCTTTTCTTCAGTGATATTGTGCTTATGTTGCTCATTTTCCCGATTGCGCCAGTAATCATAACTGCCCATTACAATTCACCACTTAATATTTTTTTAGCTTCATTTGTATCAATACCGATTGCAGTAGAAATTAATTTCACAGCCTGACCCTCAGTTATAGTACCAGAGGTGAATTGAGCCATTATAGCTAATAACGACTGTGTTTGAGCACCATTTAAAGTTTTTCCTTGAACCTCAGTAACAGCATCATCCTTATAATCCAAGTCAGTGCCATTTTCAAACATTGTTTTAGCAACGATATCATTTTCAGCATCCTGTTCTTCATTTTTTAAACGGTCGATTTCACTTTGAACATCGTCAACGATCGAAAGAACTTTTAATTGTGTTTCCTTTGAGATTATACCTTCAAGCGAACTTGCAACTTGCGCCTCATCGGTGATATTGGCAGGAATATTAAAAGTGAATTTGTATTCAAGACCAACCCAGGCATCACTTTTTACTTTAGAAAGCGGATGTGAAAAAAGGAGTTTGTAACGCCTGTTCATTCCACTTGTAAATTTACGTTCCTTAGCCTTTGCTAGATTCGTCATTGATAGAAGTTTGTATTTTAATGCTATTCCGGAACTTGTACCGAAATTTTCATCACTAATATTCGCAACCATAGAAATCTGAAATATCAATCTTTCAAGACGTTCAATTAAGTTTTCCTGTGTTCCATCTGAATTTGGTTTATCCATAAATTCAACAACCATATTAACTTGTGGATCACCTTCAAAATTAACGATACGGTTATCACGTATCTGTTTAACACCATTTGTATCAAGTTTAGCACCTAGAACTTTTAAATAGGCATCTGCAAAATAATCAACATCATTAGCTTTTTCACTTATAGCCTTGTTATAGGCGTTGATCATCGGCATAGCTGACTCAAAAATACCGGTGCGTTCAGCATTCTCAACATACTCAGTTACCGGCACACCATCAAAACCATGAAGATGTTCATCGTCATCGAAAACATACGATCCGTTTTGATGAAAATATTGAATAACTGTATCATCAGACCATGACCCACGTTCAACATTTTTATAATCTTTATAGTATCTTATGAAAAATAAAGGCCTTTCAATAATACTGTCATCATAAATAATAAATGCCTCTAGCGGAGAAAGATATGTAATACACTGTTGCATATTATCATCGAGATAATACATTTCGTAGCCGTGTCCATAAATTGAACAAATCTTTGATAGTTCAGCATTGTTATCATCTTGATCATTATAAGAATCTAGAAAAGCAATATAATCATTTGTACCCTTATCTTTACTATTTATTTTTATTGGGTTTCCAATAAAAAAACCGTTGAATGTATCAACGATATATTTGGCGAAGTTTACAGATATGCGATTGTCAGGTTTCCATTTTTCTTTGTCTGGCTGATTGTATATGTCATAATTATTTTCATAAGCATCATGCAGTTTTTGATAATGACCATTTACAAGCATCTTATGTTTACTAATATATTCGGCTAATAAATCAGGTGTCATAACCGTATCTTTTGGCAATCTAAAAATTTCCATTAAATTCCCCCTTTCAAATCAGTGTTTAATTTATTTTTATTAATTAAAATTGTGTTAACAAAATATCTTATTGCATCCATACAGTGATCATTTTCTTTTATCGGTGCATCAATTCCTCTGCTAGTTGCTTTTGAATCCCATACATAAATAGAGAACTCTTTTAACGCCATTTTGCAAGTATCAAGGAAACCAATTCTTCCTAGATTAAGCATTGTTCCGACTGAACGAATACCATTTGAGACATCATTTCTAGCACGTTTGACGCTCAATCCTCTGCTTTTCAACTCAGTTATAAACGATGCTGCACTTGGATCGACTATAATATATTCAATATTCAAGCTACCAATAAATTCAATTAAATCATCAGCGTACTGGCTATCAGTTTTTTGTTTTCTTTCTTCACGACCAGAATAATAATATTCTTTTGTTGCATACCACGTTTCATTAACCCCTTTTTCCCAAAGTAAAAAGACCATGGGATTCTGGGTTCCATAGTCACAACTAATATATTTTTTTTCGTTTTCATCAATTTTAGGACGTTTATTGACAATATGCTTGTCTCTATTAAACATGTCATAAATAACACCTTCAGCGACAGCCCATAAACCACGGATATATCTATCATAGAAAACTCCATTATACGCTGAAGCGTATCTTCTTTTGACTTCTTTATTTAAAGACAAATTGTCGTCCATTGTAAAATGAACATACAATATATTTTTTACAGTTTCTTTTTTACGTTCTAATTCTTTTATTTGTTCTGCATTTAAATAACCAATTGATTTGTCTATCCAATTAACTTTAAACCAGTGAAACGGACCTTGCGGGTTACAGTTAAACCACCATTTAGATCCTTTAACACTACAACGTGCAGTTGCTTGATTAACAAAGCTTTCGGGCATTAATGCAACTTCATCAAAAAACATTCCTGCCAATGTGATACCTTGAATTAAATCTTGTGATCGTTCATCCTTACCACCAAAAATGTAAAAATAGTTTTCGATATTCTTCTTTCTAACGATAACAAGATTATCGGCACGGTGATCATTTACTTTGTATCCTCTAGCTTTAAGCATAAGTTTAAGCCAAAATAAAACATTACGTCTAAAAGATCCTATTGTTTTACCTGCCATTCCAAAGTTTTGACCACTAAAAGTAGTCATTGCCCATAAAACATATGACAAGGACATTACAATGGTTTTTCCTGAACGGATAGCACCATCTGCAATAATTCCATCATTATCTTTTACCGGACTATCCTTAGTCCACCAGTTTAAAATCATACGTTGCTTTTTACTAAATGGTTTAAATTTAAAAATGACCTGCTTTATTTTAGCCATTCTGTTGACCCTCGTTCCAATCAGAAATTGCAGTACCCGATAAAGCTTCGATAAATCCATCATCTGCATCTTCAATTTCTTCATCATTGCCACCAGTAATATTCTGGGTCTGTGCTTTAATCAAATCAATCTTGGCTCTTTGTTCTTCAGTAACAAGGTTCATGTGCCTGCCTAGCCAGTCCAAGGCCTTCATACGATCACTCAGTTTTATGCTAGCGCCATCGCGTCCCTGTTTGACTTCACTGAGAATAGTCCCGTCAGCAAAAGCACTGTCTTTGAGTTTCACGACATTTATCTCTTTTTTTAGTTCAACTGTTTCACCTGTCAGCTCATCTTTTACAGTAACAGGTCCAAACGGTCCCATAACAGGTACTAACTCTCGACCATACTCTAGATAATCATTTAGATCTGCAAATGCAATATCGATATATTTTTGTACAATGTCCTGCGGATCAAGAAGTGCATCTGCGTACATTTCTGCTTTTAGCCTTTTAATTTCTTCCTGGACCTCAGGCAGTTTATACCAACGACTAGCCATGACAGCTGCACTGCCGTATGTAACTTTCGGTTTGACTTTTTGGTATGCCTTTACATGGTTGTGATATTTTAAGCAGTAAATACAAAAGAGCTGTTTATCTTCATCCAGCTCTCCATAATCATCAGCTATATTTTTAGCAATTTCTCTTGCGACCTTTTTGGTTGCAACCTTTGCTTTTTTTGGTTGCAACTTTTTATCTTTCCAGTACCGGCTTTTCCATGACTTGACTGCGCTAACAGACACGCCATATTTAGCTGCTATGTCTTTATACTTCATGCCTGATATGTAATCCTCATATGCTAGCTCGTATTTCTCTTTCAAGTCATATCACCACCTCCGTGTTTGCTTTTTCTATATTTACAAAATATCTAATTCTGCAAAAATTTTATACATTTTAGGGGAACTGAATCGCCATCCAATCAACCATCTCCTCATCACGCGCCCACTGATCTATGTCATGAGAATTTATATCTAAACCCGATTCGTATAAAAAGGCATGTATAATTTCATGCCTTAGAATATGTTCTTTGCTTTGATAAGCATCTTTAGCAATCACCATTTTTCTTTCGCCTTGTCTAGTCGATGTATAACCATCGCAGCCATTTAATTCTGGATCATCCTTTTTGTCGCAAAAAACAATATCCCACTTCTTATCTAAAATTGTAATTGAATAAATATCATTAACATGATATGACGTTCTTGGTGATTTGTTGTAACACATTTATAAATTCCTCCTTATTTAAAGAAACAAACAAAAAAGCGCTATTGAAGCGCTATAATCATTGATTTGGCGTCGATAGTAAGATTCGAACTTACGCATGGATCCCTCCATCTAACTGTTTAGCAAACAGCTCTCTTAAGCCACTTGAGTATATCGACATTGGGAAAGGTGGTTTATAGGATTGTTTCATTTAAACCACGATATCATAATAACACCTTGTAGTACTAGAATTCTACCTTAAAAGTACATTAGTTTTACATTTAAACCACCTTAAAAGTACTGTGAAAGTACCTTAATTTTACTTTTCTTTTTTTCTTTTATTATTTTCTTTTCTAACATAATTATTAAACTGCTTATTAAGATCATCTAAATTTGGAATGTTTTCTAAATCTAAATACTTCGATAATTCTAAGCATATTTTAGGTATTTCGATGATATATGAAGACTCACTAATATAACGTTCATGTAACCGTTCAATCATATCTCCATAGCCTTTTGAATTGATATATATATTAACAATTGTTCTTTGACCGCTTTTGAGCAAATAAAGAACCGGAGTAAATCTATCCAGTTCCTCGTTAAACAGCTCCAGGCGCTTATTTATCAATTCTCTGCGCATCATCATGCTGGTTATTTGTTCATCTTTTGGCTTTGAGTACCCTCCTGGCATTTCCTTGCTGAATTTAACCGACTGCGGAGTCGGAATGTCCTCGCACTCAATTTCCAGTGAAAATTTTTCTTGATTAAGTGTTCTTATTGCTTTTAGATATGTTTTCACTTTTTCTATAGTTTCTTTTTCTTCAATGCTGTACTTAGCCATTCCTTATCCTCCCCAAATCGTTTTTTATTATTAATTTTTATTAACGTATTCATCAAAATTCATATGATTTTTTATCAGTTTTCTATTTCTAGATTAGCGCATTGCACTGGGAAGAAACGGTTTTCTTCGAAATTTATTAAAGAAGTGCTTCCGTCTCTATTTTCAACTATAAATACATAGTGCTTTAAAGCTTCAATCCCTATATCCACAGAAACAATTTTAAATAACCATTTTACTTTAATATCATAAACCCACATATTAGGCTTTAACTCTTCAAATTTGTATGATTTATGATTATAGACATCGCTTAACGCATAATCTAATGAACAAACTGTTCTTTCTAATTCATTATTCGAATCACTTAATTCTTTTGCTTTATCAATGCAGTTTTTTAATTGCTCATCAGTAACGCCCCAATTATGATATAGCATCTTAATATAGTCTATTAATTCTTTCTTAGTTAGATTTTTTAAAGTATTGTCACTATGTAGCTTAAAGTGCTTAAATTCCGATGTATTTTCTTTTGGTTTAAAATGTTCATTGATTAAATCAAAATATTTTTGTTGAAAGTCTCTAATAATTTTAATTGCCTCTTCGCCAGCAATTTCAACTTTAACTTCAGCTAGATTATTTAGTACTTCTAATATTGCATTTATTGCTTGTCCGCCCTTAACATACAACTCTATATATTCTTCTTTACTAAGCATTTTCCTTACACCACTCTTTCCATTCTTCTTTGTTTTTTACATCAATAAAATCACTATCATTAAATGTCATATCAAATATTTCTAATTCTTCACACGCTTTATCTAATGCTTTTTCTAAACTCATACAATAAGAAATAACTCTAACTAATTCCGCCACATTTTCATCTCTAAAAGGATTTATATTGCAAGATAATTTTTGTAATGCTTTGGAAGCTTTGTCTTTATCGAACTTCCAATCTTGTTCATTCTTCATCAAATCCACCCCAGTTCTTTACATTGTTGATTAATTGCTTTCAATGTAGCTACGTCTATACCATAATCACCTACCGTAATTTCTTTATCTGGGCTAAAAAGAAAGTAGTTTATTTCACTTATTTCATAAAGAATCATATTGTCACTTTTATAATATGTATATCCTAATGCTTCAAACATTTCTTTAGCGGTCATCATCTTTCACTCCCTAAATACGGTTTTGGTAAAGGCATCCAAGCGTCAACCATGTTATATGACCACCACCAATTTCCTCTTGTTTCAAACCAATGTTTTGTATCTGCATGATATTCAAGAATACTTATATGCTTATTTTTAATAGTTAAAACAACTTGTCTATCATCAGGCAATCCTTTTTTAACTGGTACCCATGTTGTTTTATCAACTAATTCTTGTAATAAAATACGATCCATTACAATTAATTCACAGTTACAATTACCATTTTCATCGAAATAATTATTTTCACAAAGTCTATCTAACGCTTCTCGATATTTTGAATTACTCATACTTCTGCCACCTCCTCATAGGTTGCCAAGAAAATATCGGACTTACATGGGTAAAATTCGCCTTTAACACCTTTAATGATGTAATCGCCATAATCAACTCTCATTGTTCCTTCTAGCGTGTCGATTGCAATATCAACTAGCATTTCCTTTAACGTCCTCTTTATATCAAAAAGTTCCACACATTCTTCAATCAAATCACTACCAACAAAATTACGTATTTCTTCTAAATTACTTCCCGTCCACCGAACTGCTTCTACAACTATTGGTTTCTTTTTATATTTAGGCATTATTTAACCCTCTATTCCAAAATAATATTTTTTAATATCTTCTTCGCCAAAACGTGATATTAATTCTTCTAATATTTCTTTACTTTTGAAAAATAAAGACTTGATTTGAACCGTTGAAAGATAACTAATCTTAATACTATTGCTAATATTGTCGTAAAAAAGATAATATTTATCTTGATTGACATCTTTCCAATTTGGTTCAAAGTTTTTAGATTTCTCTTTAAATGCTTTTTGAATTTCTAAATATCGTTTGCATTCTTTTTTGGTTTTAAAAATTCTTAAAAAGTCTTTACGGTAATTATCATCTGTGTCATCGCTCCAATAAGATCTAACAACATACCCATCTATATCAACAAACCAATAGGCTTGTCCGTATTTTGGAAACTCATCGTCTTCAATTTTCACTTCTTTTAATTCCTTCAATTCTTTTTCTAGTTTTGCTATTCTTTCTTTGTATTCTTTTCTATTCATTTTCTACTCCCTTTGATTTTTAAATTCTTTTAATTGTCGGATCTCCTTTAAATCCCTTTTCCCATACAAACCAGCAATAACAAGTCGCTGAACTCATTTTTCTGCTCATATCACCGTTTAAATAACACGTTTGTCTTTTGGTATTTACATACACATATTTAGGCGGATATTTACTAAATAGTTTACTTCTTTTTTGCCCTTCTAAAAATTGTATTTTTAATAACATAATTGTCTTGTTTCCGTCTCGCTGGATATTCAAAGCATGTTCAACAAAATCCTGTGCATACTTATATGGTGGGTTCGTTAATATGTCGCAATTAATTTCTTCGTTATATTGTAAGAAGTCAATTCCCCCTATTCCATAACCCCTATCGATTAAATCTGTTGAATTAACTATATACCCATGCTGTTTTAAAACCTCACTCAAATGCCCTTGGCCACAAGCACACTCCCATATTTCGTTCGACAAAGTGTTTTTATCACGTTCTAAAAACACTTTTAAAAATATTTCAAGAGTTGATGGGTCTGTTGAATAAAAATCATGCTTTTCTCTTTCGTGTTCACTATGATTGCTTGCGCCCAATGTTACAAAGGTGGCTTTTTTATTTCCCGTCCAGTCTTTCGCAATTCTATTCATCTTGCGTTACCTCGCAATTAGCTAGAATATTATCAATCGAGTACGGTTCTTCGTCTTGCCATCTTACAAAATTAAACATTTTTGTAAATATACGTATGCTGCTATCTCTGTATTTCCAAGCAAATTCTCCTTTCCAAGGTTCAATACTGTATAAAAATAATCTTCCATCTTCATCCCTTGCAATAAAGTTATATTCTACTGCCTTAGCAAATTTTAAATATTCATACTCAAATTGAGTAAGTTTAATCGGTTCTTTATATTCTTCTAATAAGTCCAACAACGACCGCCTTAAACATTCTGAACATACTAATCCACTGCAATTGTACTTGTTAACACTGGAATTTGTCGTAATTCGATGTAACCAGCAAGAGAGAATCTCATCAGCAGTAACATCTGTATCAAAATTTTTAATCTTTTCTTTAATCTTTTCTATCTTTAGCATTATTTTTACCTTCTTTAAATTTATTGTTCCAATACCTTTTATTATTAAGATAGTTAGACATACAGCTGTAGCTACAGAATGTATAATTGCCCCTTCTATAAGCCCATTCTTTCATGTAGATGCTTACGTATGTCTTACCGCATATAGGACATTTTCTTTCTTCAATACGATTAATTTTTCCCGACATATGTATTATAAATTTGTACAGCTTGCTCGACTGATCTAACTACAAACACAAGATGTCCTAACTTGCGTAACTCCTCGTGGAATTTATCCTGAGCATTTCGAGTTTTACCAGTCTTAGTTTTAATTTCATACCATAATGTCATCCCATTGGGGCATATAATCATTAAATCGGGAGTTCCTACTATGCCTATTTTTATAGGTGTCATATTGTTTGTGTAAAAATTTCCTACTTGCATTCTGTAAGGAATAGCACCTAATCGAGACATAGAAACTTCAATCTTATTTTGTATAACTGTTTCAGGATTCATCGGTTACCTCTTTTTTTACTTTTTATTCTTCTGCTTCTAGGTGTAATATAGAATGCACTTTGCTTATAAAATTTATTAAATTTATAATTATTCATAGCTTTCTTAATACTCATTCTTCCTAACATTTACATCACCTTTTTCAAAATCAACACGTACCGTTTTAGCGTATCTAATTTTCTCGATGGCACTAGAATGGCAATGTTCACATATCCAGTAGTTATCTTTATTACCCTTGAAATTAAAATCTATATCGTCTAAACGCATTTCTTCTCCACAGTATTTACATTTCATTCTATAGCTCCTCTAATTTAGTTATTTCTTCATCTAGCCATTGTTCAATAGTATCTGTTATCTTATCGTGCAAGTCTTTTGGTAAAATTATACTCGTACTCTCTATATAACCTCTCTTTTCCCTACCTATTCAATCATACGTTTAGTTTTAAAAATCCTAATGGAATACCTACCGAGATATGAACTGTGATATTTTTTTCCGCACCACTCCATTAAATTTTTAATAGGTTTTATCTTGTCTAACCGTTCTTTGTATTCTTCATATTGTTTTTCTGTCATTTTCTAACCACCTCATATTCATTGCCATTCAACTCTTCTTTAAGTAATAGTGGGAATCCCAGAATTCTGGGAACATAGTTATTTGCTATCATTTTGTAAGATTGAATCATTTTAATATATGAATACATAGCACGTGAAACATAGATAATATATTCACCCTCCTTACCAAGCAATGAATCATAAATTTCATCAACCATATTTTCATAAATACGTCTATTGATTTTCATGCTTTCTTACCTCTGATAGAATTTCATCCTTTATAGCGGATATATGGCTTATTATTTCATTAACACACTCTAAATCGTGCGTTCTTATTTCTCGGTTTATAAGTCCTAGGGTTAAATCATCAAGTGATTTATAAAAACTAATTGGTTGTAAATATTCTTCGTTTGTTTTTTTATTAAATAATATTTTATTTAATATATAGCAGTGTGTGTCTGAAGTGATTATGTAATTATCATTTATTTTTAATTTCATAATTTTAACTCCTTGTTTCGTACCGAATAACAGCATTTTAGCCGTAACCCGTGATTGACTGCTTTTAACACAGTCGTATAATATACGCCGTACTTTTCCGCAATATCTCTAGTTGTTCCTTCATAAACAATATTATTTCTATCGTCTAACACTTGTAGTGTCTTTGTTCTTGTTGGAGCATCATAACCATAATAGTCCAAAAATTTACGATAGCTTTTGAACTTTTTTTCAACAGTTTTTATATCTCCGCCCAACAGAATAAACTCTTTCTTTGTAGGCGAACGGTAATAACTGTTTAAAAACTCGTCAACAATATTAATATCTTTCATTGTATGGATCACCTCTATTTCCAATTGCATCAAATAAACTTTCCTGCTCATATCTCTTACTAAATTTATTGCAGCGCTTTTTAGTAGGTTGAATTTCCAACCCACTAATCGTACACTTATTTTTTATATTGTGTTTACAGCACTTGCATATTTTATTCATCAGGACTCCACTCCAATCCCAGAACAATATAAGTCGTAGTTTTAAGAAATGGATACTGCTGTTCATAATAGTTTTTAATCAAAAAGTTATTACCATCATCACTTAGTTTAAGTATAGAGTTATCAAATAGAGTTATTAAATCTAAATCGTCATCAGTGATTAAAGCTGAATTCATAATCTCATGGATCATGTAACTGTCTTTTTTATTTATGTAACATAATTCTTTCGCGTTTACTGCCTTGCTTAAAATTCGACTGTTTAAATTACCGATGCAATCACTTTCTTTCGTAAGCAGATATCCAGTTTTAATGCCCTTGTAAATCTTGTATTCACCATCTACACAATCAATAACGGTACTGTCTAAAATATCGTTGTCAGCTTCATACAAGATACCTACATTAAAGTTATAAAAAAACAATGTATTGTTTTTCTTATATAATCGATAATAGTCCCCGTTTTGTTTTGCTAATTTGCTCATTAATTCCACTACTTCATATAAACGACCATCCGTTTTTAAAATGTTTAATTTATCTTTCATAATTTTATTCCTTTTCTTTTAGCAGTAACGAATATCCATCCGGGCTTATACCCTCGTTCTCTTGCTATTTTTATTAAATCTTCTTTTGTTTTAGCCATTCCGACTTCCATTCTTTGTTTTCTCTTATGTTCAGCTATAGCTATTTTTTCTTGTTCGCTAATTTTTCGTAAACGAACTTCTTCCATACACTGCAATTCACGACCCTTAACCTCAAACTCGTGTCCACAGTAAGGACATTTATTTGCAGTTTTAAAAATCCTGAAACAGTTAGGACAGTTTCTGATTGTAAAACTACCATCATCATTATTTGTTTTATGTTTACGTTTAACACCCTCCAAAGTCCATTCTCTATTCTCATCGGGAAGACCATGTCTTTGATAATTACCAACACAGTCAATAATAACTGCTTTTTTTCCATTACCATCAGGGGTTAAAACTCTCATACTCTGCTGAATATATAATGCTAAACTCTGTGTAGGTCTTAGTAGCAGTCCTATAGATGCATTAGGCAGTGTAATACCCTCACTTATAATATTTGCATTGCATAGAACTGTATAATAACCTGAACGATATAAATCCATTATTTTTTTACGTTCAGTTTTATTCATCGAACCATCAATATGTACAGCTTTTATACCAGCTGAGTTAAACTCCTCACATACTTTTTTAGAATGATTAACACCGGCACAGTAAGCAATCGCTTGTCTGCCATCGCCTAATTTTTTATAACTGTCTATCACATCACCATAAATGGCACTGTTAAACATAAGATCATTAAGCTGCTTACCGTTATAGTCACCACCTAATGTATCGATATCAGTTAAATCCAATGCTATGTCAGGAGCGTAATACTCAAAATCTGCTATAGCACCTTGTTTTATTAAATATTTAACTGATACACCATTAATCAATGTATCGTACAATGTTAATTTATCTCCATTTAATCTAGTAGGTGTTGCGCTAAAGCCAATTATTATACAACCATAAAAATCGGCTATTTTTTTATAACTGCTTGCTTCACTCAAGTGACATTCGTCTATCAAAATAACCATAGGTTTTTCATGTTCCCCTAGGTGGTTTACTTCTGTAAATACACTTGCTAATCTACATTTATTTAACAACCCTAGACTATCTATCAGTTCTTTGTGCTGACTAAGGAGCTCGTTTCTATGCGCTAGGATTAAACTATTGCCTTTGCAAGTTTCAACGAACTTAGCCATTACATAACTTTTACCACTACGGCAAGGTAACTGTATCAGGATACCTTTAGAACCTTTATTTATGGCTTTTATAGTATCCTGATAAACAGTTTCTTGATAATCTCTAAGCTGAATCATTGTTAAAATTGAATATCGTCTAATTTCAAATCTGGTGTAGCTGTACTGTTAAAAGGGTTGTTAGTGTTAGTTTCTAATAATTTCTTTTCCTTAATTTTAAAATCACCTTTTCGGATTTTATCTGCACTTCTTACTTCATCAACAATTAATCTTGTCTTAACCTTTCCAGCATTAGGACCTTGTTGTGGGATATATTCTTCTTCACGAAGTACAACACCGATGCGCTGCCCCTTTAACTTTTGTTCATTCCAGTCCCATTTAAATGTTGGATTTGATTCTTCAACCGCAGTAATAAATCCTTTAAAAAAATTTCAATACATCTTATGTTGTTATTAAACGGAAACGTACGGGAAAGGCATTGAGCATGCTGGAATTTCAATACATCTTATGTTGTTATTAAACATGGAAAGAGCACAGATGTCACTCTTCGATTAGGTATTTCAATACATCTTATGTTGTTATTAAACCATCGCTTTATTGATTAAGTTTGGTCTACTGGCACATTTCAATACATCTTATGTTGTTATTAAACTTCGTAAGGACATTTAATACTGTACTTACCTGCATATTTCAATACATCTTATGTTGTTATTAAACAGGTATCTACATTTAAATTGTCTACACTAATATAGATTTCAATACATCTTATGTTGTTATTAAACAATTTTGTCAGAATCAGATTGCGAATATCTTTATCAATTTCAATACATCTTATGTTGTTATTAAACAATTTTGTCAGAATCAGATTGCGAATATCTTTATCAATTTCAATACATCTTATGTTGTTATTAAACAATGTATGTGGTTTCTTACGAAAGGGTGCTTAATAATTTCAATACATCTTATG
>OJKA01000483.1_pt1 | contig 14111 bp, 10 predicted proteins | sample 1596451 | NCBI WGS metagenome assembly OJKA01 (sample SAMEA4350155, study PRJEB24818) | metagenome | biome: human; feature: gut; material: faeces | place: Denmark | collected 2013-09 | reverse complement strand
TGTACGGAAGCCGCAATATCATCAAGTAACGCAAAGCGGCGACGGTATTCGGCGCGTTTTTTGCTGGCAATCTCCTCCAGTGCTTTACGCTCCATCTGGAGCGGCAACTGCCAGCAGAAGGGGGAGAGTTTCTTTCCGTTCAGGCCTTCCCAGAACTCGTCGTAGCTGGCGTGAAAATGACGGCCTTTGCTCAGACGGTAGCGCAGCGCGCGGAAAACATGGCCTTCATCGCTGACGGCAAAAATCGCGCTGATGTTCGAGCGTGAGGCAAGCTGGAAGATCACCTCCATCAGCACGCGTTTCGGGAAAAGCCCATGGCAGGCACGGGTAGCCTGCTTAATCACCTCCCGTGAAACATGACGACGTGGACCCTGAAGGCCGCCGATCACCAGCACCGTACGGCCGTTACTGCGTGCGACACAGAACGTCAGGCTGGCAAGCAGCGTATTGTCATTGTCGTGCAGCCAAAGCGTGCTTTCGCCTTCGCGTTCGGCCTTACCTGCGGACGAGGCGTGGACGGTATAGATTTCGCCGTTTTTTGCCTCGAACCGGACAACTGGCGCCTCTTGCGGGCTGGTCAGCGCGTGGGCGAGGGCGATGTTTTTCAGACTATCAATCCACTGATAGTGGCTGACGATAGCATCGGCCCGGTCGTTTGAGTTCAGGCCGCGCATCAGATACTGGCGGTGAGTTTTGCTCGGCAAGGTAATTTGAGAGGTGAGCAGCTTGTCGAAATCATCGCGCCCGGACAGGGCCTCCAGCATGCGATGGGTGGAGGACCAGAATAAAAGCGAGCGTAGAAGGAACTTTAACCGGTAATCACGTTTGTGCCAGATTGGGCCGGGAACGCGTTTTCCTCTCACCAGTTCAGAAATAATATTTGTGCGATGCGGATAAAAAACATCGTTTTGCAGGTGTATGTTTGACACGTGAAAATCCCTCTTTTTATTCCGCTCTATTTTAAAGGTCAGGGAATAAGGGATTAATAGCGCAGCGATCTTTATTTCCGGCTGGTTTATGGTTTGTTTGGATTCGCGAAATCCGACGCTAGCTCATGACATTTTCTGTGGCAGCTATACTTTTTACAGGAGGCGTTATGTATCAGAAAATAGAGGGAGAACACTGGCGTCATGTCTGGGTTGTCAGCGATATTCATGGTTGCTATCAGTGGCTTATGGATGAGCTGAAACGACGGCATTTTAATCCTGATACGGATCTGCTGATCTCGGTGGGGGATATTATCGATCGCGGGCCTGACAGCGTAAAATGTTTACAGCTGATGCAGGAAAACTGGTTTTATGCGGTACGCGGTAATCACGAGCAAATGGCGTTAGATGCGCTTGAAAATAATGATTTTAGTCTCTGGTCGATAAATGGCGGTAACTGGTTTACCGGGCTTAAGGACGCTCAACAAAAACAGGCGAAGGGTTTACTCGATGCGTGTCGGGACTTACCGCACATTATTGAAATAACCTGCAAAAACGGTCTGAACGTGATTGCTCATGCGGATTATCCCTCCGCCGAATATGTCTGGCATAAGCCGGTGGATGCCCAGCGCGTGCTGTGGGATCGCGACCGGTTAATGGGCTTTATGGTGGGTAAAGGGCAGGGCATTAGCGGCGCGGATCACTTCTGGTTTGGACATACGCCTGTGGACAAACGCTACGATTTTAACAATCTGCACTACATTGATACGGGGGCAGTATTCGGGGGCTTTCTGACGCTGGCGCAGCTTCAGTAATAAATAACCCGCCTTCGGGCGGGTTCTCTTTGGGTCAGGCAAGACGCAGGACCCAGGCATCGGTTTTACTGTCGTAATGCTCACGGTACAGAACGGAATGTTCCCCATCAAGGATCGCCGGGACGCTGGTATCTGCATCCCAGGCGTCCAGCTGCATGCACAAATCCGGATCGGATTTGCAGGGAATACTTAACGTTCGTTCGCCTTGTGCTTCGCCGCGCAATTCAGCGTCGTCGATTTCAAAAGCGCCAATGCGTACGCTGGTTTTCGTCATAATGCTCTCCGGTTTGTTGCCCAAAATCTGGTATGACCAGTGCAGTCACCCATTTTTGATCCTAGACAAGGAGAGCGAAATCGCCAGTAAAAAAATGCGCTTTTTTTCAGGCGCTGCGGTTGTTACCGGTAAACAGACGGCCATCGCGTACCAGTTCGCGCGGATAGCTGTTTTTCAGCCGCGAGCCGACTTTTTTCGCCAGCCCCAGCGGATAGCCCTGATACGTCACGATGACTTCATCCTGTGACGGGCCGTCTTCCGGATAAACGTCACGACCGCGATACCACTCTTCCGCTTCCTGATGCGTCAGGGCAAAGGTGTTCTCACTTCCGGCCAGCGCAATGACCGCTTCGTGCTGCCAGCGATAGCCTTTGTTGTGGATCTCCGCCAGGCGAATACCGAGGCGGGAGAAACGCACCTTACCAACCAGTGGTTCGATGTTGACCGGGAACAGCCACAGCTCTTTGTCACGTATCCAGAGGCGCAGGCTCTCATCCCAGTGCAGGCCCACTTTGCTCGCAGCCGCTTGTGCCTGTGCCGCCTCACGGCCTTTGACCGGCGCGAACGGGAAGTTGCCGACCTTAAACTTAGGGGCAGGCAAGGGAGCGACGGCGCGGGTTTTACGCAGACGGGCAACAAAGAAGCCTTCGCAATCGTAAATCTGCGGGAAGACATGCAGGAAGCCTTCAGGCGTGGCCGCATGACTGGCCGAGTCGAAGAGGGTGTCCAGCGGCAGAAACTCGACGGCATCCGCATAGCGTTGCTTGAGCCACAGGCAGACGTCCTCGTTTTCATCGCGATTCAGCGTGCAGGTGGAATAAACCAGCGTCCCGCCTGGGCGCAGGGCATGAAACGCGCTGTCGATCAGTTCGCGCTGCGTGGCGGCGATCTCCAGGTTGCTTTCAACGGACCAGTTTTTTAACGCATCAGGATCTTTACGCACCACGCCTTCGCCGGAGCAGGGCGCGTCGAGCAGGATGGCATCAAAGGCTTCCGGCAGGGCAGCGCCAAACACGCGACCGTCGAAGTGCGTTAACGCGACGTTGTGGATCCCGCAGCGGCTGATATTGGCATGCAGGACTTTAACGCGGCTGGCGGAAAATTCGTTGGCGAGGATCGCGCCGCGGTTGTTCATCCGGGCGGCAATCTGCGTGGTTTTAGAGCCCGGTGCCGCCGCGACATCCATAACCCGCTCAGGCTGGTTCCCGTCTGCAAACAGCGCAGCAACCGGCAGCATGGAGCTGGCTTCCTGAATATAAAACAGCCCGCTCAGGTGCTCGGCGGTGCTGCCGAGCGGCAGGCTCTCCTCGTCATCCCGTTCGATCCAGAAACCCTCTTCACACCACGGCACCGGCGTTAATTGCCAGCCGTAGGGGGAGACGAGATCCAGAAACGCCCCGACGCTGATTTTCAGCGTATTGACGCGAATACTCCGGCGTAAAGGGCGCTGGCATGCGGCGACGAAATCGTCGAAAGAGAGATGAGCTGGAAGCGCCTCGCGCATCTGTGCGAGGAATTGTTCGGGAAGAAATACGGAGTTTTGAGCCACGGGCACACCACAGGGAAACATTCAGGCGCGCAGTGTAACATAAAGGCTCCGGCGCGTTGACACCGGAGCCTGTGAGATTAACGCGGCAGCGCCGTTCCCCATTCGCGCCACTCTTTCGGTTCACTTTCCAGCAGCAGGAAGTGTTTACCTGCCTGCGCCTTAGGCGCCAGAGGCGTGCCAGGCGGCGTCGCGAAGGCAATGCCGCCGCGAATGAACTGATTAAAGGTCCCCGTTTTGACCACGCCACCGGTCAGGCCGAAGTCCAGCGAGTAGCCTGAAGCGAGCCAGAACACCGAGTTGTTGCGAACCAGATGCTGATAACGCTGGCTGATGCGCAGGCCGACCATCACGCGATCGGACAGATTACCCAGCGTCAGGCTTGTTACTGTCCCTACTTCAATGCCGCGGAACAGGACCGGCGTACCGATGCCCAGCGAACCGGCTTCCGGCACTTCAACCACAATGCTCAGACCGTCCAGATAACGGGAGTCGGTGATGGTGGCCTCCTGCAACTCAAATTCACGACGTGCGTTGCCGCGACCCGGTTCAACGTTAATGTACGGCTGAAGTATGGTATCGAGATGCTCAACCCCTGCGGCAGAAATTTGCGGCGTAACTACCGAGAAGCGCGAGCCTGCCCGGGCGAACGTCTGCACATATTCCGGATAAAGCACGGCGGTCGCCTGCACTTCATTGCGTGCGGTGATCAGCGTCAGCTTCTGGACCTGCCCGATATCAATGCCGAGATAGCGGATGGGCATGCCTTCTGCCAGTTTACCGGCATCAAAGGTGTGCAGAGTAATCTGGCCCCCGACCGCGCGCGCCGCGGTTTCGGACGGGAAGAGGATCCGCTTGTCACCTTTACGCATGTTGCCGCCGGCGCCGCTCAGGTTATCGAAGCTGATCGCACCGCGCAGGGCACGGGAGAGAGGCGATGCCTGTACGGTCAGCCCGCTGCCGTTGAGCTGCACTTTCGCGCCACCCTCAGCCCAGAACACGCTGTTTGGCGTGAGCAGCTTGCGGTACTCCGGCTTGATATGCAGTTCGATATCAAACGCGTCCGCACGAGGACGAACGGTGATCACTTCCCCCACCTCAAACTTACGGTAAAGCACGACGGAGCCTGCCTGGACATCCGGCAGCGTTTCAGCGCTTAAGGTCAGCGTGGTGGTTGGCAGGTCGCCGAGGCTATTTTCAATGGCTTTGTCCAGATTGGCGAACAGCGGATAGCTTTCGCGCAGCGCACCTTTGCTGCCCGGCAGAATGCGGATCCCGCCGTTAACCCACTCGCTGGCGCTGGCGCCGAGGAACTCAACCCCGTCCAGACCCACCTTCACGTCGACCCGGCTGTTAACCACAAATTTACTGTCGCCGTGGACCAGGTTGCCGTACTGCGGATCGATGGCGGCGGAGAAGGAGACCCCTTTTTCCGACAGCTTACGTTCGAGGACCTGGCCCACCTGCACACCGTGCAGGATCAGCGGTTGCCCGGCTTCAATACCGTAGCTTTCCGGTGCATTCAGCGTAACCGTCAACACGCCTGGTTTTTGCAGCAGGGCTTTATCCGCCGGCGCGATAACAAAGTTTTTGTTCGGCGCACCTTCGCCGGGGATCAGCTCAAAGGTGCTTCCCGTCAGCAAAGAACTGATGCTGGCGTCGCTGAGGGAGAGCTTCGGATTACGCAGTTCAATGCGCGTTTTTTCCCGCAGGAGGTCCACCACGCTCGGATCCACCGTCATTTCGCCGGTAACGGAACCGCCCGCATTGAGGGTTAATTTTGTCAGTTGCCCGACCTCTAAACCCTGGTACATCAGCGGGGTCGAACCGGCTTTCAGGCCTTTGGCATCCGGCAGGGTCAGCTTGACGATGACACCGCGCTGGCTGTGCGCCAGGTCGGCGTACAGGCCAAAGGTATCTTCTGCGGCGGCAGGGCTGGAGTTACCAGGTGAGTCGAAGGCGATAGCGCCATTCACCAGCGCCGCCAGGCTCTCAAGCTTCACTTTCGCACCGCTTAAGCTCAGGTCAGCATCGACGCCTGAGACGTTCCAGAAGCGGCTGCCTTTTTTCACCAGGTTGGTAAAACGGCGCTCGATGAGTACATCAATGGTCACGCCATCTTTGTTCGGGTTAATGGCGTAGTCGTAAACGCGGCCTACCGGAATTTTGCGGAAATAGACCAGAGAACCACTGTTCAGCGAGCCCAAATCCGGCGCGCGGAGATGGATCATCAAATCGCCGTTATTCAGCCGATATTTCGGCTGGGTATCCAGCGCAACAAAGTGATCCTGTGGCTCACCTTTGCCGGGCATCATGCCGATATAGTTACCGCCCACAAGCGCATCCAGCCCGGAAACGCCGGCCAGGGAGGCTTTAGGCGTGACCAGCCAGAACTGCGTTTCGGCGCGCAGGGCATCCTGCATATCAGACTTAATGCTCGCCCGGACCTGGATTTTGTTCAGCCCTTTGCCAAGGGAAATATCCTGCACGGTACCCACTTCCACCCCCTGGAAGCGAACGGGGGTACGTCCGGCGACAATGCCGTCCGCAGACTGGAAATCAATCGTGATGGTACTTCCGCGATCTTCATAGCTCGTCCAGATAAGCCAGCCTGCGATCATCAGCGCGATGACAGGCAGCAACCAGAATGGCGAAATGCGGCGTTTTGTTTTAATTCTCGCTTCAGTCGGCGAAGCGGGCGTTTCCTGACTCATGTGCGTCCCAAAGTAAGCGGCTGTCCAGCCATTCCACTGCAAGAATAGTCAATATCACCGCAGAGCCGAAATAAAAAGCTGCGGGTCCCATGGTAAAAGCAAGTAACTGATCGCGATTGATGAGCGACATCATCAGCGAAATCACGAACAGATCCAACATCGACCAGCGACCAATCCAGGTCACAAATCGCAGAAGCAGGATGCGGGTGCGTAGTCCTTGTTCGCATTTAAAGTGAATGCTAATAAGCAGCGTAAACATCACCACCACTTTGGTAAAGGGCACCAGAATACTGGCGATGAAAACAATGGCGGCGACCCCCACGTTACTGTGCGCCAGAGAGATAATCCCCGAAAGGATAGTATCTTCCTGACGGGCGCCGTTCACATAAATTACGGAGATCGGCAGCATGTTGGCCGGGAACAAAAATACCAGGGAGGCGATTAGCGCCGCCCAGCACTTTTGCAGGCTGTTGTTGCGTCGCAATCTTAACGGAATGTGGCAGCGTGGGCACCTCCCGCGTTTATCCGGAAAACCGGTGTAATGGCAGCCCAGGCAGACGCGCAGGTTTTCATCAGGCCGGGTCGCGGGGCGCTGCGGGTAAAATCGCTCCCAAAGCTGTTCAACATTGAGATGAATCAGGGTCAAAATACTCAGCAGGACCAGTGAAATAAACGCGAAAAGGCCGATGCCGGGTTGTAAAAACGCATAATCCTGCACCTTGATGGAGGCCACGCCAATGCCTACCAGATAGATGTCCAGCATCACCCACTCCTTGAGCTTTTCCAGCATGAGCAGGACAGGGCGCAGGTTCATCCCCAGAATGTTGCCAAACCACAGGTAGGCAATTGCCGCGACCAGCACCAACGGCGCGCCGACGACGCAGAACAGCACCATGGCGGCCGTAAGCGGATCGCCCTGGCGCGTCATCTGCCAGATCCCCTGCAACACGTTAGCGTCAATACGCACGCCAAGCAGGTAGAGCTTTAACAGCGGCTCGGTCCAGGCGAAGGGCATCAGCAGCAGCATGGTGACCGCCATTGCCGCCAGACGCGTCAATGACCAGTCCCGGCCATCGCGGATTTTGGCATCGCAGCATGGACAAAAAGCACTTTGGTGCGATTTCATCTTCGGCAACATAAAAAGCGTATCGCACTGGGGACAACGCTGATAATGTGCACGGGGCAGAGCCTGGCTTACCGTACGGACAACGATCTTTCGTGTCGGCGTAATTTGGGGTGTTTTTAGGGCCATCAGTCGCACACAGATTAGTATTGTTGAAAGTTATAATAACTCATGAACGGATTCATCTTGAGCATGAGCGCATTTAATGCTTATTTTAATAGGCTATGCGGTAACTATGTAAGATAACTAAGTGATTGAATAATGAACAAAACAGAATTCTACGCGGATCTGAATCGCGATTTTAAGGCATTAATGGCAGGGGAAACCAGTTTCTTAGCCACTCTGGCAAATACCAGTGCGTTACTGTTCGAACGCCTTTCTGACGTGAACTGGGCGGGCTTTTATCTGCTGGAAGGTGACACGCTGGTGCTGGGGCCTTTCCAGGGTAAACTCGCCTGCGTACGCATCCCGGTAGGTCGTGGCGTGTGCGGTACCGCAGTGGCGACCCGTCAGGTTCAGCGTGTCGAAGATGTTCATGCGTTTGACGGCCACATTGCCTGCGATGCCAGCAGCAATTCTGAAATCGTACTGCCGCTGGTGGTTAAAAATCAGATTATTGGCGTTCTGGATATCGACAGCACGGTCTTCAGCCGCTTTACTGCCGAGGATGAGCAGGGGCTGCGCGCGCTGGCCGCAAACCTGGAAAATGTTCTGGCAGAGACCGATTATCATAAATTCTTTGCGAGCGTCGCAGGATAATCAACGGATAACGTAGCATTTACTGATAGCGTCATTATAATGTCGCCTGTTCATGCCTGCGCTTGTTGGCAACGTCCGTTGTAATCAGGAAATTTCATGGAAAATCAACCTAAGTTGAATAGCAGTAAAGAAGTTATCGCATTTCTGGCCGAGCGTTTCCCGCAGTGCTTCAGCGCTGAAGGTGAAGCGCGTCCTCTGAAAGTCGGTATCTTTCAGGATCTGGTCGCGCGCGTTGAGGGGGAGATGAACCTCAGCAAAACGCAGCTTCGTTCTGCCTTGCGCCTTTATACCTCGAGCTGGCGTTACCTGTACGGTATCAAGCCGGGTGCGACCCGTGTCGACCTTGACGGCAACCCGTGCGGTGAGCTGGACGAGCAGCACGTAGAACATGCGCGTAAGCAGCTTGAAGAAGCCAAAGCTCGCGTGCAGGCACAGCGTGCGGAACAGCAGGCGAAAAAACGCGAAGCCGCAGCGGCAAACGGTCAGGAAGACGCCCCTCGTCGCGAGCGTAAACCGCGCCCGGCACCGCGTCGTACTGAAAATAACGATCGCAAACCGCGTGCTGACAAACCCGCAGCTAAAGCCCCACGTGCGCCGCGCGAAGAGCCGCGTCACACCCCGGTTTCTGACATCAATGCGCTGAGCGTAGGTCAGTCTCTGAAGGTGAAAGCGGGTAACAACGCGATGGACGCCACCGTACTGGAAATCACCAAAGATGGCGTTCGTGTACAGCTGACTTCTGGTATGTCAATGATTGTACGCGCAGAACACTTGTTGTTCTGAAACGGAGGCCGAGCCTGGCATGAACACTTTTTTTAAGCTCACCGCGCTGGCTGGCCTGTTTGCTATAACAGGCCACGCTTTCGCTGTGGACGATATTACGCGTGTTGATCAAATTCCGGTTCTCAAGGAAGAGACTCAGCACGCGACGGTGAGTGAGCGCGTGACGTCGCGCTTTACTCGTTCGCACTATCGTCAGTTCGATCTCGATCAGGCCTTTTCGGCCAAAATCTTTGACCGTTATCTGAACTTGCTGGATTACAGCCATAACGTACTGCTGGCCAGCGATGTCGAACAGTTCGCTAAACGCAAATCCGAAGTGGGTGATGAGCTGCGCTCCGGAAAGCTCGATCTGTTCTACGATCTGTATAACTTATCGCAAAAGCGCCGTTTTGAGCGTTATCAATACGCGCTGAAAGTGCTGGAACGTCCGATGGACTTCACCGGCAACGACACCTTTAATCTGGACCGCAGCAAAGCGCCATGGCCGAAAGACGAGGCTGAACTGAATGCGCTGTGGGACGGAAAAGTCAAATATGACGAACTGAGCCTCAAGCTTACAGGCAAAGACGAGAAAGAGATCCGTGAGACGTTAAATCGTCGCTACAAATTCGCTATTCGTCGTCTGGCGCAGACCAACAGTGAAGATGTTTTCTCGCTGGCGATGACCGCGTTTGCGCATGAAATTGATCCGCACACTAATTATCTCTCTCCACGTAACACCGAACAGTTCAATACCGAAATGAGCCTGTCTCTGGAAGGTATCGGTGCTGTGCTTCAGATGGACGATGATTACACCGTAATCAACTCCATGGTGGCCGGTGGCCCTGCGTCGAAAAGCAAAGCGATCAGCGTAGGCGACCGTATTGTCGGTGTGGGTCAAACCGGAAAGAGCATGGTGGACGTGATTGGCTGGCGTCTTGATGACGTTGTTGCGCTGATCAAAGGGCCGAAGGGCAGCAAAGTTCGCCTGGAGATCCTGCCAGCCGGTAAGGGGACCAAAACCCGTATCGTTACTCTGACCCGTGAGCGTATCCGTCTGGAAGATCGCGCGGTGAAAATGTCGGTGAAAACCGTGGGTAAAGAGAAGGTTGGCGTTCTGGATATCCCAGGTTTCTACGTCGGCCTGACCGATGATGTGAAAGTGCAGCTCCAAAAGCTTGAAAAGCAGAATGTCAGCAGCGTGATCATTGACCTGCGCAGCAACGGCGGCGGGGCATTGACCGAGGCCGTCTCGCTTTCCGGGCTGTTTATCCCGTCTGGCCCGGTTGTACAGGTGCGCGATAACAACGGGAAAGTGCGTGAAGATGCCGATACCGATGGCGTAGTCTACTATAAGGGGCCGCTGGTGGTGCTTGTCGATCGCTTCAGCGCCTCTGCATCGGAAATCTTCGCTGCTGCCATGCAGGATTACGGCCGGGCATTAATCGTCGGCGAACCGACGTTTGGCAAGGGCACCGTTCAGCAGTACCGCTCTCTGAACCGTATTTACGACCAGATGCTGCGCCCTGAGTGGCCTGCGCTGGGCTCAGTACAGTACACCATTCAGAAGTTTTACCGCGTCAACGGCGGCAGTACGCAGCGCAAAGGCGTGACGCCGGATATCATGATGCCGACAGGTACCGAAGAGACGGAAACGGGCGAGAAGTTTGAAGATAACGCGCTGCCGTGGGATAGCATTGATGCCGCGACATTCGTGAAATCAGGTGATATGAAACAGTTCGGACCGGAACTGCTGAAAAATCACAACGATCGCATCGGGAAGGATCCGGAATTCCAGTACATCATGAAGGACATCGCGCGTTTCAACGCTTTGAAAGCGAAACGGAACATTGTGTCTCTGAACTACGCCCAGCGTGAGAAAGAGAACAATGAAGATGACGCGACACGTCTGGCGCGTATCAACGATCGCTTCAAACGTGAAGGCAAGCCTCTGCTCAAAAAACTGGACGATCTGCCTAAGGATTACCAGGAGCCCGATCCGTATCTGGACGAGACGGTGCATATCGCGCTTGATCTCGCGAAGCTGGAAAAAGAGAAACCTGCCCTGCAACCTGCTCCGACAAAATAATCCCCCAACAGGCACAAGAAATTGTGCCTGTTTCTTTATGTACCTCCTCCTTCCGTCAGGCAGATTTCCAATTGTGTAAAGTTGTGTCTTTCTGGTGACTTACGCCGTCTGGATGCTTGAAAATAGCCGTAATACCCATACGATGTGGGTAATCGCATAGTGCGTTTTGTTAAACTGAGGTTAAAAGAATATTATGATGCGAATCGCGCTCTTCCTGCTCACCAACCTGGCGGTGATGGTGGTATTCGGGCTGGTGCTAAGCCTGACGGGAATTCAGTCGAGCAGCGTTCAGGGTCTGTTGATTATGGCGCTGCTGTTTGGTTTCGGTGGCTCTTTCATTTCACTGCTGATGTCCAGGTGGATGGCACTGAAATCCGTGGGCGGTGAAGTTATTGAGCAACCGCGTAACGATATGGAGCAGTGGCTGATGAGCACGGTTGCTCAGCAGTCAAAACAGGCGGGCATTGCCATGCCGCAGGTAGCCATCTACCACGCGCCGGATATCAACGCGTTTGCTACCGGTGCGCGTCGTGACGCGTCCCTGGTGGCCGTCAGTACCGGTCTGCTGCAAAACATGAGCCGTGACGAAGCGGAAGCGGTTATTGCACACGAGATCAGCCACATCGCTAACGGCGATATGGTCACCATGACCCTGATCCAGGGTGTGGTGAACACCTTCGTTATCTTTATTTCTCGTATTCTGGCACAGATTGCTGCCGGGTTTATGGGTGGCAACCGTGATGAGGGTGAAGAGAGCAACGGCAACCCGCTGATCTATTTTGCTGTTTCAATGGTGCTGGAGCTGGTGTTCGGTATCCTGGCAAGCATCATTACCATGTGGTTCTCCCGTCATCGTGAGTTCCACGCGGATGCCGGTTCCGCGAAACTGGTGGGTCGTGAAAAGATGATTGCTGCGCTGCAACGTCTTAAAACCAGCTACGAGCCGCAGGAAGCAAACAGCATGATGGCCTTCTGCATCAACGGCAAATCAAAGTCGCTGAGCGAGCTGTTTATGTCTCACCCGCCGCTGGATAAACGTATTGAAGCGCTGCGTAGCGGCGAATACCTGAAGTAACGTAATCGGGTTGAAAAGAACCGGGCTGGAGCCATTCTCCGCCCGGTTTTTTTATGCCTGCGCCTTTGGCTGGGTGACGCGAAGGCCGCTAATGACAGCCGCGAGGGTCGCCAGGGTCCCTGCGGTAATCAGCGCAACGTGTGTCGCATTCTGCCCGGCAAGGTTAAACATCAAGGCCACCAGTGCGGCCCCGGTGCTTTGCCCTAACAGTCTTGCCGTGCCCAGCATCCCGCTGGCGCCACCGCTGCGATGACGTGGGGCAGAGGTGATAATCGTGTGGTTATTAGGGGACTGGAACAGACCAAAACCGGCCCCGCACAGGATCATGCGCCAGATAATATCCAGATCCCCCGGCGAGGCGGGCAGGAGCGCCAGCGCAAACAGCCCCACCGCCATGACAACCAGCCCAATCGCCCCCAGAAGCCCGGCATGGACGCGCTCAATAAGGTAACCGGCCAGCGGGGCCATCACCATGGTTGCCAGAGGCCAGGGCGTGAGCAGCAAGCCTGTCTCCACTTCTGAACGGCCAATCACGCTCTGCAAAAAGAACGGCAGCGCAACCAGCGCCAGCATCTGGGCGCAGAACGAGCAAATGGAGGTACAAATGGATAGCGAAAACAGCGGAATACGCAGCAAATCCACCGGCAGTAACGGCACGGGCAGCGCCAGCTGACGTCGTACAAAGAAAAAGCCGATGATAAGCATGGCAACGATTTCTGCGGCAATGAGCGACAGAGACTGTCCCTGCGCAAATCCGCTCAGCGCGGTAATCAGCAGGCCAAAAGTCAGCGCGTTCATCACGGCGCTGGGCAGATCGAAACGTGGCATGGTGCTTTTCGGACCATTTTCCGGAAGATAGCGCAGGGCGAAGAAGATCGCCACAATGCCCAGCGGCACGTTAATGGCAAACAGCCACTGCCACGAGGCAACGGACAGGATGGCGGCGGCAATCGTTGGGCCGGCAGCGGACGACACGGCCACAATAAAGGAGTTAATGCCCATGCCGCGCCCCAGGTGGCGTTGAGGATAAATAAGCCGTATCAGGGCCGTGTTCACGCTCATTAGCGCCGCGCCGCCAAAGCCCTGCGCGATTCGCGCCAGCGTAAGGGTGTGCAGTGAATCTGAAAGGGCACAGAAGAGCGAGGTGAGGGTAAAGACCACCAGCCCGCATTGGTAAACCCGGCGATAACCAAACATATCGCCCAGGAAAGAGAGTGACAGAAGGGAAATCACAATCGCTATCTGGTACGCGTTCACAATCCAGATGGAGCTTGCCGGCGAAGCATTAAGGTCTTTGGCAATGGTCGGAAGAGCCACGTTGGCAATCGCACCGTCAAGGACAGCCATCGAAATACCGATGACAATAGTGGCAATTGCCCCATACCGCTGCGGTAAGGGCAGGCCATCAGAAACGTTTTTTTGCATGGGAAAAGAATGACTCAGCGTGAAATTATTTTCAGAGTAACTATTTTAGCATCGTTATTTCGGTTTTATGTCGCAGATTTGTAACGAAGTAAACCCAGATAGATTGCAGCACGCATCACACGAATTTATAATAAAAACCGGTTCTGATTTTTATAAAACACTCTCCATGAGGTGATAAATGGCAATCGCAGATTTGGATAAGCAGCCAGATTCTGTTTCTTCCGTGCTGAAGGTGTTTGGCATCTTGCAGGCGCTCGGAGAAGAGCGTGAAATTGGTATTACAGAGTTGTCGCAGCGTGTGATGATGTCGAAAAGCACCGTTTATCGCTTTTTGCAGACGATGAAATCATTGGGTTATGTCGCGCAGGAAGGAGAATCAGAAAAATATTCTCTGACCCTGAAACTGTTTGAACTGGGCGCCCGCGCCTTGCAGAACGTGGATCTGATCCGCAGTGCTGACATTCAGATGCGTGAACTTTCACGACTGACGAAAGAGACAATTCACCTCGGTGCGCTGGATGAAGACAGCATTGTTTACATCCACAAAATTGACTCCATGTACAACCTGCGCATGTATTCACGCATCGGTCGTCGTAACCCGCT
>OJKA01000474.1_pt1 | contig 14299 bp, 15 predicted proteins | sample 1596451 | NCBI WGS metagenome assembly OJKA01 (sample SAMEA4350155, study PRJEB24818) | metagenome | biome: human; feature: gut; material: faeces | place: Denmark | collected 2013-09 | reverse complement strand
ATATTCTAATTCCGCCGTCACATCGGAATAAGGTTCAATACCGGAATACCTGCCATATGCCTCCGCATCCACATAACAGCGGAGGGAATCCAATCCCTGGGCAAAGCCGGCAACATAGAATGTCTGGGACGGGTCCTTAAAACCCTGCCTTTTTTCCACACCTAAAAACTTAAATTCACCTTGTACTTTCATGACTTAACCTCCTTAACCATCCAACCAGTTACTAAAATCTCAAGTTTCCACATAACAAACAGTTCCCAAAGTCCACTCTGCGTAGGCTTTTGCCTCCTGATATGTCTCAAATTCTTTTTTTACCAGAGAACCATCGCCATTCACGTTTTCTACTACCCACATATTCACACCTCCAAAATCGTAATATACAAAAATCTGAAATCATGGTAAAATAGTTGTACCCCTACACCTATTCGGAATGACTCAGATTTTCGGAAGGTTACCAATGCACCTACAACAACCACGCTATCATGGGTACTACAGTAGTACCACTTGCATTTAATATACTACAGTGGTACCACTATGTCAAGGAGAATCTTATTATGGCTACTAAAAAACCACAAGTAAAGGCATATATAGACCCAGAACTTAAAGAAAAACTAACCATCATCTGCAATAAAGAAAACAGGTCAGAATCCAATATGATTGAATACCTAATTAAGCAATATATTGAAAATTATGAAGCCCAGCAGAACCGGGCAGAACAGAAGAGTAAACTGGAAAAGTCATCTATCTCAAGGACTGGTTAAAGAAACTCATGATAAAACGGAGCAGTATACGCTGCTCCGCTGGAAGGAGAATACTATGAAACAAAAAATATTCCTAATCATACTAAGCCTTTTAGGTTTATTACTCGTTGGTCTTATAGCTCATTGGATAATGACCGATTTTTTATCTTTCCAATGGCTTCAGAAACTAATAAAGTGATATCCCTAAAAAGGGACCTGGAAAGCAGACCTATAAAAAAGCCAAATACCATACCTGATAGATACAGGAACATACAGGCCATATAACACATTGATACAAAAGATGTAAATGAATCCATAAAATCACCCCCTTGACAAACCAATATTTATAAGCTACACTGATATCAAACCTCATATATATTAACTGATTGGGTCATGTCCCCATAACATACTTGCGAAACCTTCTTGAACCTTGAACTGTCATCCAGTTCCTGAGACAGGATAAAACGGTCTGTAGCATCCAGGGTAAAAACCTCTTCCAAAGGCAAAACCAAATTCCTGGAACACCAATAACGCTTCCTACCATGCAGACCATTTAACATATCTTTCGTAATGTACTTTGTTATGTAGGACGTGACCTTTTCCATCTCCCTGACCTTTGTTGCTGTCATCCAACCTAACTTATAGCTGCCTATTTTATATATCTTTTCTTTCGTCCGTACAAACTTACTTCTAAGCCCTCGAACCCTCTTTACAACATACTTACCAGTCCATACTATCTGACGTTCATTAATCCCACTAAATAATCCATGAAAATGATATGCACCATCCTTATGTTGTTCAGGCACAACCAGATAGGAGAGAGCAGGAGAGGAACGCTTTAGATTATTAAACCATTTACTGAGATACTTTGTACATTCATCATAATCATATCGATTCACTTTATCAGGACTGAAAGTAAAAGTAACAAACCATTGCCATTCATTTGATTTAGCATAATCATAGACTTTTTTCTTTGTCCTTTTTATACTCACCTCATCCACATGGTTCTTATAATCCTTAATATCAACCAATATATCCTTACACACTTTACCATCAAACGGATTACGGTCACCCTTATTACGGGGCCGTACAGGGATACTTAAATCATCACTACCAATCGTATTCTGATAGATACGGTATTGTTTAGTAAGGTCAGGATAAGTGATTATCTTCACGTTATATGGTTCCATATGACCCCCTGTTTTTATAAAAATGAGTGTTAAGTGTTTATACTGTCAAGTAATGGCTACCGGACCGCACCGCTGGTGCGGTTCCGGCAGCCATGCCAACCACTCACTCAATCCCAAGGAAAGGAATCTTCCGCAACACATACATCACAATCTTATAGACCTTCTCAAAATTCGCTACAACAATCACGAACGGCAACATGATTTTCACCAGATCCATATTAAAGAACAAGAATACAAACCCAAGACCAGCGCGCATATATTGAAAGAGAGAACCCACTACCGTCTGTATCTCCGCTGGCAGCTCCGGAAGGTTAATCCATCCAAAAATTAATTTTAGGGCAGAAGAGAAGAGGTCAAACACACTTTCCAGAATCAATTCATCATCACCTCATTCCATTTTTCCTCACATAGCTGTACAAACGCCATCACTAAATATATACTTGTTACTGTCTTGATTGCCACAACCACAAAGGAAAAATTAGTATCTAAAAATTCAGTCAGATTAAATGACATCTCAGGCCATAACAAATTATCCATGATAGAAAAAGAGGGGAGTACCAGCACACAATCTATCTGGGATGAGTTAACAAAAATATCAATGACCTCCAATAGTAAATCAATAGGGAAGGAGAGGAACCCAAACCTTTCACTGAACCAACTATAGAGGTCATCAAAATAAGCCTTAAAATATTCATCAGAGGGAATGAAAAGTTTCTTCAAACCCTCAATGATAAAATTCCCATGGGATTCAATAGCAGTAGTGACCTTATTGGTATTGGCATCATCAGCAGCTATGATATCATCCGTATTATCCCGGTCAGCCTGTAACTGTTCAGAATGTTGCTGGGTCATCTTGTTATAGAGATTCGTAAATTCACCTGCAAGCTGGTTCCAAAAGGCTGTAAGCTGGCTTGAAATTGTCTGTATTGTATTTTTTATCAGTTCGATTATTGTGTCACCCTGTTCAACCTGCTGAGCAGTATTATTTGCGATATCATGTGTAGCGTTATCAGATGTATAAGAGCCACCAGCAGTAGTATAATCAGGTTGGGCAGTGGTCTTAGTAAAATTAATCTTTACATACCCACCATAAGGAGGAACTAAATCATTAGAACGCATATCAAATGAAAGTTCATACACATTACCTAAATCAACCACCTTCGATATATAAAAATCACCGCTTGATTGTGTAAAACCAACACTAACATAACTAGAAGCATCAGAAGCATTATCCGTTTTCTTAAGGCTATATATATTGGCCCCTGTATATGTAACACCTGTATTTGATGCAAAATTAACAGATACATTATAAATACCAGAGGGAGGTAATGAATTACGATATAATCTAAAACGGACAAAACTCAATCTTGCATAATCAGATGGACGCGCAATCGAAGCATAACCAGAACCATTAAAACTAGCATGGACAGACTTGACATTATTAGACATATCATAATAATACATTGTCAACTGCACAGAACTAAAATCAACCGTATTAGATACAGATGGTAAATCACCAGAGGACATAAGTACAGGAACATCCAACATATCAAAACCATCTGATTCCATAAAGTCATCTAAAGGCGTTGCATTACTGGATATAGCAATATCAAATTGTTTATCCTTGACTTGAGTTGCATCAGAAGGAGTGGCGGAACCAGCCGTTGACGCAAACGAATTAAAAATATATAGTAATGATATGACAAGAACAATGAGGGCTGAAAAGAACCGCCTAGAGTATACGGACATAGGGCACACCTCCAACTATTCGCGAAAGTCTAGTTTAACGAATAGTTAACAGGGTTTCTATAACATCCATCAATCAATTATCTGAATCAGTATCCATATGGAATAAAATTGAATAATTGAATAAAGGTGGTGTCTGGTATGCCCCCCGTTGCTACTTCTTTGGATGCTTTCACATCCTTTTGGTTATGGTTGCCATATTGCAGGACCTCCTTATTGATAATTAATGCAGGTAATAATTATCAGACTGTACGGAATCCATCTGACATAGTACAGCTTCTCCTGTGAGCTGGTGAGCTGATTTCCTGTGTGTTGATTTCCTGCCTGTGCTGATTCCGGAGTGTCTGCTATATGCCGTTATCAGCTGTTTCATAAAGGCTTGATGATGCAGTCCTATTCCTGCTTATCCCATATCAGGGCCATTTATGAGTTTCGCGAATAGTTGACACCATCCATGGAATAGTTAATACCATCCATGGTAAGCCACCAGACGCAGATTGATTACACTGTCCCCGGCAGTTTTGTATGGATTGTCAGGCTTATTAACATTGCGCTGCTGATAAGTCATTTCCCCATCTTCTCTCCTCTCCTATGTATACACTGTCATCTATGACATTTAAATACCCTAATATCTGCTTTACAGCAGAATGTTTCGGGTTGTTATTGACTTTATCTCCCAATTTGTTATGATTATATGAATGGATTATTAGCACTATTTTAATCTGGAGGTACCACATGCAAAAGAAAATATTTCCAATCATATTGATTGCGGCCCTTCTTGTTTCAAGTCTGGTCTCCCTCTTCTTCATTCATAACCTGCAGGGAAATGCCAAGGTCATAAATTATGCCGGTGTGGTGCGCGGAGCCACACAGCGTCTGATAAAACAGGAGCTGAATCATTTGCCCAACGATGCACTGATTGGGCAGATAGAAGGCATCCTGGAGGAGCTGCAGACCGGGCAGGGGGAGCATGGACTTACGCGTCTTGACAGTGACGAGTTTCAGGGGCTTATTGTCCGGATGCGTGATGAATGGGAACAGATGAAAGAGGAAATTTATCTTGTGCGCGCGGGCGGGGATACGGATGCCCTCTTCGAGGCCAGTGAAGCATTTTTCGGATTGGCGGACCAGACCGTGGCCACAGCGGAAATGTTTTCTGAAAAAAGCGTGCGTTCTGCACAAAGGAGCATGTTCATCCTGAACTGCGCCTTTGTCCTGCTCATGGTTTTATTATACATATATAGTGCCAACCAGGCAAAGCGTCAAAGGGAACTGGAGAAAGCCGAAGAAGAAAACAGGAAAAGGAAGGAACACCTGTCCCGCATGGCAGAAGGCCTTCGTGGACCCATGAATGATATCCCGGAACTTATCTATGTCTCGGATGTTGAGAACTATGATCTGCTGTTCCTTAATAAGGCAGGCATGGAAACCTTCCATGTGGATTCGCTGGAGGGAAAGAAATGCTACCGGGTCCTTCAGGGAAAGGAAGCGCCCTGCGAATTCTGTACCACCCCTCATCTGAAGGAAGGGGAAAATTACACATGGGAATACACCAATCCCCTGACCAGACGTCATTATATCCTGAAGGACCGCCTGATTGAGTGGGAGGACCGGCCGGCCCGTATGGAAATCGCATTTGATACTACTGAGTCTGAGAAGGAAAAACAGCAGCTGAAGTTTACATTGGATGCAGAAAAAATGGTAACCAACTGTATCAGCGCCTTATATCAGCAAAATGATATCGTGGAAACCACAACACAGGTATTGCGCATGTTCGGAAGTTTCCTGTCAGCGGACCGTACTTATATCATATATATCAGGGATGGGCTGATGTACAATGATTATGAATGGTGTGCCGACGGCATATTGCCTCAGAAAGAATATCTTCAGGCGCTCCCCCTTTCCCTGATTGAGAGATGGATTACATATTTTAACCGGAAGGAATGCATCATCATAAAGGATTTGGGACAGCTTAAGGATTCGGAGCCGGATGAATACAGGATACTGCATGGGCAGTCCATATCCAGCCTTGTGGCAGCGCCCTTGGAAGAAGATGGAAAACTGCTTGGATATCTTGGGGTTGATAATCCTCCTCCGGAACGGATCATGAATATAGCCCCGCTGCTTCAGACCCTGTGCTATTTCCTTCTTCTGGCCCGCCGCCATGCGGAAAGCCAGCGGCAGCTATCCCACATGAGCTATTTTGATACGCTTACCTCCTTCTATAACAGGAACCGTTACATAGAGGACACGAATGCCCTGGCCTATACAGGCAGACCGGTCGGTATTGCTTATCTGGATGTAAATGGATTAAAGGACATCAACGACCAGTACGGACATGAATATGGCGATAAGGTGCTGGTGGAATGCGCCAGGCGCATGAGATCAGTGTTTATGGGCGCTGACTTTTACAGGATAGGCGGCGATGAGTTTGTGATCATCTGTCCAGGCATGGAAAAGGATGTTTTTCACAGCAAGCTCCGGGAACTAAAGGCACAATTCCAGAATGACCCTCATTATCAGGCAGCTATCGGCTCCCAGTGGACGCACAAGGCATTGCTAATGCTGATGCTGAAATGTATGAAGATAAAAAGGAATTTTACCGCACACACCCTGTCTCCCACCGTTACCGCCATCACAGTGACGAAATCCTGCACCTGGCAGACCCGTCCGTGCTTCAGGAAGAAATTGACCAGAACCATTTTGTGGTTTACCTGCAGCCTAAGATTTCCTCCTCTGACCGTTCGGCAGTGGGCGCCGAGGCCCTTATCCGCTATCGTTCCAAGTCAGACACACTGGTCCTTCCGGGGAATTTCCTTCCTCTGCTGGAGGAGGCCGAGTCCATCAGCCTCATTGATTTTTATGTGTTCAGGTTTGTGTGCGCAAAGCTGAAGGGATGGATTGACAATGGCAGGCAGGCATTTCCCGTTTCCGTGAACTTCTCCACCGCGTCCCTGATGCAGCCCTCCTTTGTTGAGCAGCTTACGGCTATCTGCAGTTCCTACCATATATCTCCCAGATATATGCAGATTGAAGTGACGGAACGGGTGCATGACATGGAAGGTCTGGATATTAAATATCTTATATCAAAGCTGCGCCAGGCCGGCTTTACGGTCGCCATTGATGATTTTGGAACCGAGTATGCGAATCTGGCCCTTTTGTCAGAGGTGGAATTTGATGTGCTGAAACTGGATAAGAGCATGATAGATAATATCTCCAGTAATCCAAAGACAAAGGCGGTTGTGGAATCCATCTCGGAAATCTGTACCAAGCTGGGAATCGATATGGTGGCCGAGGGGATTGAAACAGAAGAACAGTTTTCAACCCTGCGCTCCTGCGGCGTGGGTCTGGCACAGGGATTCCTGTTCAGCAGGCCTATTTCCACGGATGAGTATGAAGAACGGTATCTGAACACAACGATTGACAAGTGAGGCATTGATTTAAATGAGCAATTTATCATACCACGAACAGATAGACAGGGAGAATATATTAAAGCTGCGGGGATTGGTCAGGGATCTGCCCCCCTTTTGCAGTGACTTTTTCCGTGGCATAGAACCCAGGACTTCCTCCAGGACGCGGATTGCATACGCCTATGATCTTCATGTATTCTTTGATTTCCTGCACCGGGAGAATCCCATGCTGTCCAAACTGGAAATAAGGGATATTGCCCTGGAGCACCTGGACCAGCTGTCAGTTACGGATTTTGAGGAATATATGGAATACCTTAAGTACCGCTTCAATGATAAAAAGCAGGAAGTCATGAACAAAGAACGTGGAATCATGAGAAAGATTTCCTCCCTGAAAAGCTTTTATAATTATTTTTACCGCAATGAACGCATCAAAAATAATCCTGCTGCCCTTGTGCAGCTTCCAAAACTTCATGAAAAGGAAATCATACGTCTGGACATTGATGAGGTTGCCCTGCTTTTAGATGAGGTGGAACAGGGAGAAAAATTAACGGATAAGCAGAAGTCATATCACCAGAAGACAAAAGTCCGTGATTTGGCCCTGCTTACCCTTCTGCTTGGCACGGGTATCCGCGTATCTGAATGTGTGGGGCTTAATATTGCCGATATAGATTTTAAAAATGGCGGAATCCGCATCTACCGCAAAGGCGGCAAAGAAGTGACCGTATATTTTGGGACAGAGGTGGAGGATGCCCTTTTGGACTACCTGGAAGAACGGGACCGCATCATCCCGGAAAAAGGCCATGAAGACGCCCTCTTCCTCTCCCTTCAGCGCAGACGTATGGCGGTCCGCAGTGTGGAGAACCTGGTGAAAAAGTATGCCAGGATTGTTTCTCCCCTGAAACCTATTACCCCCCATAAACTGCGAAGTACATATGGCACCAACCTGTACCGTGAAACCGGGGATATCTATCTGGTGGCAGATGTTCTCGGCCACTCAGATGTGAATACCACGAAGCGCCATTATGCGGCCCTGGAGGATGAGCGCAGGCGCAGCGCCCGGAATAAGGTAAGACTTAGGGAAAAGTAATCTTCACAAATATAAAATGAATTCACTCCCCTGCCCCGCCCTGCTGTGCACCTGGATGGTCCCTCTGTGTTTCTCCACAATATCCTTCACAAGGGCCAGTCCCCGCCCTGCCCCACCAATGGATCGCGACCGCGACTGGTCAACCCTGTAAAAGGGTTCAAAAATACGCTCACACTCTTCTTTTGGGATTCCGATACCTGTATCCGCTATTTTTATGATGACGTCCTCCTGCTGCTGGCTGGCCGAGATAAATATGGAGCCGTTTTCACGGTTATATTTTGCTGCATTTTCAACCAGATTACTCATTGCCCTGTAAAGCATGGTGCGGTTCCCAGTCAGCTTTATGCCTGACAGGCTGCTAAGGGACACGGACAGGTGCTTTGCATTCAGCTGAGCGGACAGTTCTTCCAGGATTTCCGCAAACATTTCATCTACCGGCACTTCCTCACACATTTCACTGCTCTTCTCTGTTGTCAGCTGGAACAGATTGTCCACCAGACGGATCATCCGCTCCGTGTTGGTCCTGACAATTGACAGCACCCGTTCCATCTGGGCTGCCGAAGCCTTTTCCTCCATGTCCAGCACATCCAGGTTCACCAGCATGGTTGCAAGGGGGGTCTTAAGTTCATGGGCAGCGCTGGCTGAAAAACGCTGCTGGCGCTCAAAGGAGGCGCTGACGTTGTCCATCATATGATTAAAGGAACCGGCAAGCTGTCCAATCTCGTCCGCCCTGTCCTGGTGTTCCACACGGCGGGACAGGTTATTGCCTCCAATCTCTTCAATGGTATCCGTCAGCTCCCCCAGCGGCTTCAGCGCTTTCCCGGCCATGAGCCAGGTTGCGCCTGTTCCCAGGAAAAGCATGAGGACCAGGCCGGCAACTCCCCATAGATTGAACCGGTTGCCGGCCTGCTTTATGGTAAATGTCATTTCCCCTGGATCTGTCTCAGCCGGGACTGCGGTGGATACAACAATATCGTATTCATCTGACTGGGTAACAAAGTACTGCTGCAGGCTGCGTACAAAAATACGGTCAGCGCCAACCAGGAACATCCCGGTCAGCATGACCGCCACACTTGCCATTACCATTGCTGACAGAAGCGTCAGGCGCGCACGAAGCGATATCTTTTTTAACATTTCCTCTCCTCCCCGCCAATGAGATAACCGGCTCCCCGGATATTCCTTATGATGTCATCCTTGGTAACTGCTAGCAGCTTGCGGCGGATGACACTGATATAAACCTTGACCTGATTGGAAAATGGGTCTGCCTCGCTGTCCCACACATGTTCCATCAGTTCCTCGGCGCTTACCGGTCTGCCCATATGCATCATCAGATATTCGAGTATGGCAAATTCACGCATGGTCAGCTCCAGCGGAATGCCGTTACAGCTCGCGGTCCTTGCATTTGTATCCAGGCAAAGGCCGCCCCACATCAGGGCGGCGTCTGCCTGGGTGAAAGAACGCCGGAGCAGCATACGGATACGCGCCTCCAGTTCCTGGAAATGAAAGGGCTTGGTAAGATAATCGCTTGCACCGCTGTCCAATCCCGCTATCTTGTCTGTTAGTTCTGAGCGGGCGGAAAGTATCAGTACCTTTGTATGGTTTTCCAGGGATTGTATGTGCCTGAGGACTTCCATTCCATCCATGCCCGGTAGGTTCAGGTCAAGTACCACCAGATCATAGCGGTTGATATAACACAGCTGGACAGCTTCTGCACCGTCACCCGAGGAGTCCACGGCATAACCGCGTTTCCTCAGCCCGCAGCATAACGCTTCCCTCATATCATCCTCATCCTCCACAATTAAAAGCCTCATTGCATACCATATCCTTCCATCCGCTTATTTATGTTCCATCCGGTTAATCGATGGAAACTCCCCTGGACTGGGTAACATAGACCCTGCTGCCATCTGCCATCTCGAAATAGCGGTTGCCATTTCCATCGGTTTTCTGAGGCGGCAGCTTCCTGTGGGCAGCAGTATCATCTGCCTGCACAATGGAAACCGTGCTCCCATTTTCCGTATCATAGTACTGGACCCCATTTTCATGATTCCCTAAGTCAGATAAGGTCCTGTCTGTTCCCCTGCCGTCAGCCTCTTTTACTGTCACGGTATAAATCTCCTGTTTTGCCTCTGCTGCAAATGCGGGAATCCCAAGGGCTGCGGTTGCAATGGCTGTAATGGCCAGGCCAGCCATCATTTTGTGTTTCATCATAATCTGTTACCTCCGGTTTATATTGTTTTTTATGGCTGCTGCGATGTGATCACGCATTCATTATATACAATATAAGGTTAAAACACGGTTAGAAATCCATGTTCCGGATAAAAAAACTATCTTGCAGAAAAGGTGACGGTAAATACAGTACCCTTGCCCAACGTGCTTTCCACCCGGACAGAACCACCCATGGACTCGGCCGTCGTCTTCACGATATACAGGCCCAGGCCGCTGGAACCGTCCTTTTCCCCGCGCTCCGGCGATACTTTATAGAAACGTTCAAATATATGGGGCAGATGAATGGCCGCAATCCCTTCACCGGTATCAGCCACGCTCAGGGCCGCCCTGTCCCCTTGCCTGGATATGCGCAGTGCAATGCTGCCGCCCTCCGGCGTATGGCGCAGCCCATTATAGATTAAATTGTCCAATATGCTCCAGATCTTGTTTTTGTCAATTTTAAGCTCCAGCCTATGATCAGATTGGACCAGGAAGGTAATCCCTTTATCCCGCACCAGGTCGCCGTACTTCCTGTCCGCCTCTTCAATAAGGAATCCGGCACATACCCACTCCGGATGATAGACAATGGTTCCGCCTTCCATGCGGGTAACCTCAAACAGATTGTGGATGAGCCGCTGAAGGTCCAGGTTCTTGTGATAGGCAATGCCGAGGTATTCCGTCCTCTCCTGTTCACTGGAAGCAATCATATCATCCCCCAGCAGCTCCAGATAATTATTGAGCACGGTCAGGGGCGTCTTAAGGTCATGGGAAATGTTGCCGATCATTTCCTGAAGTGCTGTCTGGGAGGCTTTCAGCTGATGGTTGGCATGGTTCAGCTGGGCCGTGCGCTGTTTAACCAGCTCCTCCAGGTTGGCATTGATCCGCTCCGCCTCATCGTGGGCCTGGACATAGCTGCGCGACAGCATGACGCACTGGCTGAGAATCAGGAACATGTTGGGCACGATTCCTGGTACAAACATATCCCCTTCAAATACTGTTTTTGTCAGCGGCCCATAAAAAAGATAGGTTATCATACTGCATAAGTACAGAAGACGGTAGGGATTCCTTCCAATATTCCCGGACCGGACCGCCAGGAAGATGGAGATGACATAGGGAATCATGACCAGGAACATAACAATCACTGCTTCTGCATAGGGCAGTATACAGATACCTGCCAAGGGCAGGACGAAACAGACCAGGTAAAGGACACGCCGGAAACATCCCAGCCTTAAAGAGAAAGCCTGCACCATAAACAGGCAGATGCACAGGCTGTGCAAAGTAAACAGCAATAAAAACACCCGGCTGAGTATAAAATCAATCCCACCCGGAAGAAAATACTGGACCAGCGCATTGCTCTCCATTCCCAGACGCAGCACCGTGGTCAGGCAGATCAGGCTGAAGGTCAGATACATGCGCTCCTGCCTGCGGAAAAAATAAAGGAACAGGTGGTAAACCCCAATCAACAGGATGCCTCCCAGGGCGGCCGCCACCACGGTGCGCTGCCAGAACACATGGTGGATGAGGATGGTATCCCGCCCAATCAGGAGCGGATAAAAAATGCCGCTGCCGTTCATACGGTAATTGGCGGCCTGGACAACCAACTCCAGGGTGCCCTCTGGGGAGGCTGCTGCCAGCAGTTCATTGCGGACCCCGGTAACCGTATCGTCGTCAGATTCACCTACTTTCCCGGCGCGGTAGAACTCCTCCCCGTTGAGCCAGATTATGGAGGATGACATGATTTCGGGGATATACAGGAGATATACCTGCCCGGGAGACGTCAGGATCTTAAGACGGTAGGTGGCGTGGCTAAGCTTCGGATATCCCGCCCTGGTCCAGGGGCCGGGCAGGTCTATATATTCCCCTGCTTTGACGGTTCCCTGTCTGAAGTCCTCCGGGGTGTACAGCTGGCCGTGATAGAATTCCCACTGCCCGGACAGTGCGTATACCTGTGAAGTAAAGTCCGCACCGCGGACATCAAGGACACCGTCCACTGCGTTTGGCCCATTTGAGACAAAGGGCTTGGAGGCAGTAAAGAACAGCGCCAGACACAGAGAGAAAATGAGCAGGAAGATAGCCAGGAACCGTTTCATAGCCTTATCCCCGCTTCTGATCTGGGCAGGAACCTGTATCCTTCCCCACGCACGGTTTCAATCCGGCCAATAACGGATTCTGTCTCCTCCAGCTTGTGCCTGAGCCGGGTGATATGGACCGCAACGGTATTGGCTGCATCTGCCTTCCCGGTACGCCACACCTCCTGGTAGAGTTCTGCCGCAGAAAGAATACGCCCGCTATTGCCAAGAAGGAACAGGAATAGTTCAAACTCCTTTTGTGCCAGCGGTATGATCCTGTTATCAATCTGCAGAAGCTGGTTCTGGTGATCAATGACGAACCCTTTCATGGAGTTTCGCCGTATTTGCGCATATACGCGTGCCGCCAGCTCCTTCAGGCTGTAGGGTTTTGTGATGTAATCATCCCCTCCGGCCATCAGCCCCTTTATCTTATCCGCCTCGTCATCCATACAGCTGAGGAACAGGATTGGGGCGCTGGTAAGGGAACGGACAGCTTCACAGAGCTTATATCCGTTCATATCAGGAAGCAGCACATCCAGCAGGATACAGTCATATCCCTGCCGGCCCAGCCGTTTAAGCGCATCGGCTGCACAGACCGCCGTATCCACCTGATACCCCCGTGCTTCCAGGTATCTGCGGTTGGTCCGCAGTATATCCGGTTCATCATCGACTGCCAGCAGCCGGTAGGAATGCTCCATATATTTTCCTCCAATGAAAAAATGATGTAAACGGTTGATGTTTCATGAATTATATTAGAATGCCGGCGTTTTGTCAATCATAGCCTGCCATGTGCGCTTGATTTGGGCCTATAATCTGCAAAACAGGGCCTGCGCCGGTCAGAGGTAATCAGACACGCCCCGTGGAATCGGGATCCTGCTTTTTCGGTGTAGTCTGCTGCAATGGATAAAAACTGAAAAAAAGTTTGATATCGTTGCGTTCTGAAACCAATTCCTGGAATTTATTTTGAATCCGAAGAATGATCTGCTCCATATTCCCGCAGGACGCCCCCGGTGTCATGATAAGGAACTGGCAGCTGCTGTACCTTGTATATAGGTCGCCGAAACGCAGGGATGAACAGATACTGTCCTTCAGCCTGCCTGTCAGGAATTCACGTTCCTCCAATGCAACGAATGAACCATACTGGTCCGTTACGGATATAAGTATGATTTGGACATTCAGACCGGTCCTGCCCAGGTTCCTTTCCAAAAAGCGGTAAATGGACAGAAAGGTCCGATAGTCCTGACTGCCGGCTTCCTGGGCAAAATCCGGTTCCTTCAGCTGCCTGCATATATATTTCATATCATGGGGCGCTGCCGGCATTCCGTTCCTTGCGGCTGAATCCGGGCGGCAGTCCTCCATGGAGGATTCATAGAGATACAAGGACTTTTTCCGCCGCTGTTTTCCAAACCTGAGGGCCAGGTCGGCCCGCCTGTACAGTGTGTGGAATGTATCGTTTTTCCTGGCCAGGTCAGCGCCGACAGTCAGTTTCAGGCTGTTCCCAATCCCCATATCCTTACCGGCCTGGGCTGCTCTGGAATGAAGCCGCTCCACCTTGGAATCCACCAGTTCATTCCTGTATCCACCTGGTATGAAGATGGCAAATTCATCCCCGCCCATACGCCCGATGATATCTTTTTTGAAAAAAAGATACCCCATGATGCGGGACAGCTCCTGTAGGACCAGGTCCCCGGTCAGATGTCCATAGACATCATTAATATCCTTGAAATGATCAACATCAAGCATAAGGAAGACACCGCCCTTTTTATTTCTGAGTAAGGCGCCTATCTCCTCTTCCATTGCTCCCCTGTTAAAAAGCCCTGTCAGCGAATCATGCCTGGCAAGTATCCTTAAC
>OJKA01000471.1_pt1 | contig 14346 bp, 8 predicted proteins | sample 1596451 | NCBI WGS metagenome assembly OJKA01 (sample SAMEA4350155, study PRJEB24818) | metagenome | biome: human; feature: gut; material: faeces | place: Denmark | collected 2013-09 | reverse complement strand
CTTTCGCACTGGCCTGAGTAGGTTTCCTGCGTTTCTTATAACGCACAGCCCGCCTTAAATCGCCGTTGCGTACCTCAAAGACACAATCATTGATATACGAATAAAGTGTTCTCCTGGAACATCCTAATTCCTCAGCGTGGGTGGCATAGATATGCCCTATAGACTGGTGCTTTTCCTTGATCAACGGAACCAGCAGATCATTCATAGCTTGAATGCTTTCAGGTGTCTGATTGATTCCAACTCTGCAATCAACCAGGACACTACGATACTCATCATGAGCATACTTGGATGAATAAAACTTTCTTGGCATAAGACAATGCGTCTTTTTACCACAACCATTACAGACATACGGCGGTTTCTTGAGTTTTTCACATTCAGCAGTTTCGTAGCCTGGACATACATTGATACATCGCATATCAGGTTTCCTGCAGAGCTTGCAAAGAGTTCCACACTGTTCACTACAAAGGCAAACGATTTTACAAGTTTTACGATGAATGCATGGTGAATTTGTATATCCTGCATCAGGACGTTCTTTTGTGTGTGCGTGAAGTCGTACCTCTTTTGATACAGTGGAAGGAGCTTTTCCGATCATTCTTCCGATTTCTGCGAAGTTTTTATTCTCGGTAAGTCCTTTCTCAATATCAACACGCTGTTCAAATGTTAAATGTTTCTGATTGCCTTTATTATTCATAATGATCTCCGATCTGCACAGGCAGGCAATCAGCTGCAAGTACATTATACGGAGGCATGAGTATCAAGGACAATAGGGCGAATATCTGTGCAAGATTAATTTCCAGAAATATAGAATTTACTCTTGCATTAAGGTGTGAACTGGAGTTTACAATTTCATTTAAGTAACTTGAAGTTGCTTGAAATATCATAATCAAACAGGCGCAAGAAAAAGAACAAATGTTCACATTTGCGCCTATACTTTTTTCTTCCGCTATGTTATAATTCTGGTGACCTTTAGTATTACTAATTCCACCAGGTTTTATCTGGTGTTGCGGTGTCAAGAAAATAGCGTTTTGGCGACCATCATTCGTAAAATAGCAATAGTTCGATTATCAGGCAGGATAAAAAGGCTTTCCTTTACGAATTTCTGCCTAATAGGCGAACTTTTTAAGTGGTCACCAAGGAAGGAAAAAGCGAAAATGGAGTTCAAATTACACTCAGAATACCAGCCCACCGGCGACCAGCCGCAGGCAATTGAGGCCCTTGTCAAAGGCTTCAGGGAAGGCAATCAATTCGAGACTTTACTAGGGGTCACAGGGTCTGGCAAGACCTTCACCATGGCGAATGTAATCCAGCAATTACAGAAGCCAACCCTCATAATAGCCCATAACAAAACCCTGGCCGCCCAGCTCTACAGTGAGTTCAAGGAGTTCTTCCCGGAGAACGCCGTAGAGTACTTCGTGTCTTACTACGACTACTACCAACCAGAGGCTTACGTTCCGTCCACTGACACCTATATTGAGAAGGATTCATCCATCAATGATGAGATTGACAAGCTGCGCCATTCGGCAACAGCGGCCCTGTCAGAGCGGGAGGATGTGATTATTGTGGCGTCCGTGTCCTGTATCTATGGACTGGGCAGTCCCATTGACTATAAGGAGATGGTAATATCGCTGCGCCCGGGAATGACCAGGGACAGGGATGAAATCATCCACAAACTGATTGATATCCAGTATGACCGCAATGACATGGACTTTAAGCGTGGTACGTTCCGGGTAAGGGGGGATGTGCTGGAGGTATTTCCTGCATATTCGGACAGCGCGGCTTACAGGATAGAATTTTTTGGGGATGAGGTTGACCGGATAACGGAGATTGATACCCTGACCGGCGAAATCAAAGCCCAGCTGGGGCATATTGCCATTTTCCCGGCATCCCACTATGTGGTACCAAAAGAGAAGATGATGGAGGCAACTGAGAATATCCTGGCTGAACTGAAAGAACAGGTCGCATTTTTCAAAAGCGAGGACAAGCTGCTGGAAGCACAGAGGATTTCGGAGAGGACTAATTTCGATGTGGAGATGATGCGGGAGACTGGTTTTTGCTCTGGTATTGAGAACTATTCACGCCACCTGACAGGCGGGCTTCCCGGTGAGCCGCCTTGTACGCTGATTGATTACTTTCCGGAGGATTTCCTGATTATCGTGGATGAGTCCCATATTACGCTTCCTCAGGTCAGGGGCATGTATGCCGGGGACCGGTCCAGGAAATCAACATTGGTGGATTATGGTTTCAGGCTTCCGTCCGCGTTGGATAACAGACCCCTTAATTTTTCTGAGTTTGAGGAGAAAATCAACCAGATGATGTTTGTATCCGCTACCCCGTCCGTATATGAACGTGATCATGAGCTGATGCGTGTGGAACAGATCATCCGTCCTACCGGGCTTTTGGATCCGGAAGTCACCGTCCGCCCGGTGGAGGGCCAGATTGATGACCTGATTTCTGAAGTGAACAAGGAAGTGGCAAACCATCATAAGGTGCTGATTACCACATTGACAAAGCGGATGGCAGAGGACCTTACGGATTACATGCGGGAGGTGGGAATCCGGGTTAAATACCTGCACTCGGATATTGATACGCTGGAACGGGCCCAGATCATACGTGATATGCGTCTGGATGTGTTTGACGTGCTTGTGGGCATTAACCTTTTAAGGGAGGGACTGGACATTCCTGAGATTACCCTTGTGGCAATCCTGGATGCGGATAAAGAGGGCTTCCTGCGTTCAGAGACTTCCCTGATCCAGACAATTGGCCGTGCGGCCAGAAACTCAGAAGGACATGTAATCATGTACGCGGATAAGATGACTGACTCCATGCGTGTGGCCATCGGGGAGACCAACCGGCGCAGGCAGATCCAGCAGGCATATAACGATGAGCATGGAATTACGCCCACAACCATTAAAAAGGCGGTCCGGGACCTGATTGCCATATCAAAGGCAGTGGCGGACCATGATGAGAAGTTTAAAAAGGATCCGGAATCCATGGATGAGAAGGAACTTAATAAACTGGTTAAGGAGTTGGAAAAGAAAATGCGCCAGGCCGCAGTGGAACTTAACTTTGAGGAGGCTGCAAGGCTTCGTGACCGTATGATAGAAATTAAAAAAATACTTATAGATATGGAATAGTTTGTAACTTGTCCTTTCCACGTTGATTGTGTTTGAAAAATGTAATATTCTTTTAAGGATTATTAAATTGTACAATATCATTTGCTTTATTATAATAAAGATAAGCAATTGGTAGAAAATTCATATAATGGTGGATAGGAGGAGTAGTTATGAGAAAAAAGAAAGGCATATGCTTAATGCTGGCAGTTGTCATGGCAATCAGCACCGGATTTACCGCCTTGGCGGCAGATACGAAGATTGATACGGTGAAGCTTACATTTTCATATGACAAGGCACCTGCAAGCGGGGACGACATAGGCAATATCAAGGTAAAGGCAGACAGCAGTGAATTTTATGTGGAATCAGCAGAGTACACGAATTCAGATGACCAGGATACCTGGACCGTGGGGGATGTACCGGAGGTGAAGATTGAACTGTCAGCCAAGGATGGCTACCGTTTTTCTTACACATCCAAGAGCCATTTTAAATTTACAGGATGTAATGCCGAGTTTAAGAAAGCCAAGATTTATGACAGCGGCGCGTATATAGAGGTATATGCGGAGCTGAAGCGTATTGGCGGCAAGCTGGAAGGCGCAACGGACCTGGACTGGGAAGATACCACGGCTGTTTGGGAGGAGATTGAGGGAGCCAAAAGTTATGATGTAAAGCTTCTCAGGAATGACAAGACAGTGACAACTGTGAGAACAACCAGAACATCCTATGATTTTGCAGGATAGTTTAACAGGGAAGGTGATTATACCTTCCGGGTAAGGGCAATATCACGGTATAACAGTAAGGCTGGTGAGTGGTCTGAGGATTCCGGTTCCTTTTATGTGGACGAGGATGATCTTGGACGGTACGGCGGCAGCGGACGTTGGGTCCAGGACCAGAAGGGGTGGTGGTATGCCTTTGATACCGGCGGGTATCCCTCGTCCTGCTGGAAGCAGATTAACGGAGCCTGGTATTATTTTAACAACTCAGGTTATATATTAACAGGCTGGCAGCGTCTGGACGGGGATTGGTATTATCTGAATCCCAGCGGCGCCATGACAACGGGCTGGCAGGCCATCAATGGTCAGTGGTATTATATGAACAGCAGCGGCGTGATGCAGACCGGCTGGCAGGCAGTGAACGGAAGATGGTACTATATGAACAGCAGCGGCGCCATGCAGACCGGCTGGCAGAGGCTGAACGGACAGTGGTATTATCTGGATCCCAGCGGAGCCATGCTTACGGGCTGGCAGGCTATTAACGGGAAGTGGTACTATCTTGGAAGCAATGGTGTGATGTATGCCAATACAACAACGCCGGACGGCCGGTATGTGGATGGGTCGGGAGCTTTGCAATGAGTTATTATAATCACAGAAGTATTTAGAGGTTGACGAGAGGAAAAGGACTAAATCTAACAAAGTTTATTTGTTAGGTTTAGTCTTTTTATACAATATAAAAAAATGGAAATATGATTAATTCCCCGCTCCCTTGCCAACAAGGCAAGAAAGATTGTTTCTACTCCATTGGAAATAGAAAAGAGGGCGCCTAACAGGCCAAGAGGTATAAGAGAGATGAGGGATTCAAAAAATACCTTATGGTTTAAGGAATCAACCGGAGGGGGTTGGCCAGCGGCCAGCATAAGATTTAATCCGGATGTGGTGTATCTGGTCAGCAGGGGGATGAGTGCATAAAAAATGGAGATACAGACAGAGCAGAACAAGAGGATACTGTAGCTGGGAGACTAGAGGGCCGTTTGCTTCATGGTGCTTTCTCCTTTATAGAAAGTCTTTATGGATTTGAAAGAGCCGCGCAAAATGATATGATACCTCCTAAGTAGATAAGGTAAATAACCAAAATCTACTTGGGAGTTGTTTTGCGGCGGCTCTTTCGTTTGTCTGGTTGATTATGAATCTGTAACAATTCAGAACTGTTACATCTATTCTTCTAACCCTATGGGTTCAAAGAAGCCTTCAAGGCATTCTAATGCCGGCAGAAGCTTGGAAACGCCGCAGGTAAAGAAGATAATGCGGATTACTTCAAATACCTCATCTACCGTTGCGCCGTTTTCCAGTGCCAGTCTGGCGTGTACCTTTGTGGTGGTGGCTGTTTGGGTAGCCATACCGATGGCCATTACAATCAGCTCGCGGTATTTTTTCGGAATATCCACATCCCGCTTGTTACAGTTTAAATACTGTTGTAAAAATGCGTTGACCAGGTTGGGGTCGTTGCCCATGACCTGGTGGGAGTTTAGCAGGGAGCCGCCTCTGGCTTCCTTCAGTTCTTTTAAAACCTCCTGGGAACGGAGGAGCTTTTCAGGGTTTTGCTGCTTCATTCAAATGCCTCCTGTGGATGATAGATTGTATTTGGCCCGGAGAAACTCCGGTGCGTGGGTTGGGAAAAGCGCGTAGGTGAGTACATCTTCCTCGGTGCGGGCCAAAGTACCGGCTTCCAATCTGGCGGTTTCAAAGCCGGGGGCAAGCATGTCGGCCGGCTTCTTAGTGCTGGGCGTCTCACCGCCTAATGCGGCGGACAGAAGCTCTGGGGCAACCGGGCCGGGAGGCATGCCATACATGCCGCGGCAGTAGTCTTTCATTTCATTGCTGACCATCATATATCGTTTGCCTGTCAGTACATTGGTGGTTGCCTGTGCTCCGCACATCTGGCTGGATGGGGTGGCAAGAGGGGGATATCCCATGTCAGCCCTTACCCTGGTCACTTCTTCAAGAACTTCGGGAAGGCGGTCATACAGTTTCATGGCAGTGAGCTGGCTTTCCAGGTTGGAGAGCATGCCGCCGGGAATTTGATGCTCCAGGCAGCCCACGTCCACGCCGATGAGTTTTGTCTCAAACTGGGCGTATTTTTTCCGCAACGCAAGGAATCCATCGTTGATGGCCTTAAACTGGGCCACGTCAATGTGGGAATCCCGGCTGGTTCCTTTTAACGCAGCTACAAAGCTTTCAATGGGCGGATGGGCCGGTCCCATGGACATGGAGGATACGCATACATCCAGGCCGTCCACGCCCGCACGGATGGCTTCCCAGTAGGCCATCTCGGCCATGCCCCCGGTACAGTGGCAGTGGAGATGGATGGGCACATGAAGCTCTGCTTTCAGGGCTTTAATCAGGTCATAGGCAGCAGCCGGTGTCATAAGTCCGGCCATGTCCTCCACATGGAGAAGGGAAACTCCCATCTTTTCCTGTTCCTTTCCATTTTCCACGAACTTTTCAATGGTATGGAATGGGCTTATATTGTATTGGATGGAACCTTCAATCTTTTTACCAGCCTTTTTCACGGCTTTGAAAGCGGATTCGCAGTTTCGCAGATCCTGGAGCGCGTCAAAAATCAGGAATACATCAATGCCGGCTTCTGCCGCTTTTTCTACAAATTTCTCCACGATATCATCTGGATAAGCTTTGTAGCCTACCAGGTTCTGGCCTCTTAGGACCATCTTGAGAGGGGTGTTCTTTACATATTTCTTGAATTCGCGGATGCGGTCCCAGGGATCTTCCTTCAGAAAACGGACCGCCACATCAAAGGTGGCTCCGCCCCACATTTCCATACTGTCATATCCCACCTGGTCCATGGCGCTTAACAGAGGAACCATGTCCGCGGTTGTCATTCTGGTGGCAAACAGGGACTGCTGTCCATCGCGGAATTCCACGCTGTTAAATTTTACCGGTGTTCCGGCTCCTGCAAAGTCGGAAGCGGAATGGCCGGAGGGGAGGGATGCTTTTTTGTTCCAAAACACGGATTCACGTCCTTTCGATTTAGTTTAGTAGGGTTTGCTAAAACGTTAAACTAAATCGTTAAAATAAGAATAATATAGGATTGGTGAATTGTCAAGAGAGAATTTAAAAAGTAGATCCGATGAAAAAGAGCCTGGGGTATGCCAGGCCCTAGGAATGACTATCCTTTGATTTAACACTGAAATGTGTCCCGCAATACTACCTCCGGCTCAATCAGTGTGTGGACAGGTGTAGTGAGGGTGACGGAGAGGGCCTGGATGACCAGGCGGATGGCGCCTTCCATTACTTCTTTGTTGGGCATGGAGATGACGCTTACCGGGGGGATGGAGTACCTGGTGGCTTCCGGGTCCAGGAACCCGATGGCCAGAAGCTCGGCGTCACGGGGAAGGATAAGGCCGTGGCGGTGGAAGGAGTAAAGGGCGCCAAGGGCCATGGAATCGGAGTCGCAGAATACGGCCCTGGGACGGGCGGGCAGGCTGCAGTAGGTGTCGGCTCCCTGGACTCCGCCTTCCATGGTGTTTTCTGCACGGATGATGTGGGTGGCGTCTATGGTAATCCCAATCTGGGCGCACGCGTTCAGGAATGCCTGGGTGCGAAGACCTGTGGCCAGGTAGGGGCGCCTGGAGGTCAGGACTGCGGCTTCAGTGTAGCCCTTTTGCCGGAACAGGCGGGCGGCCAGAAGTCCCATCTCTTTGGTGTCTACGGATACCGTGGAGTATTTTTCGGAGGAACGGTTCATCAGGACCAGAGGAATCTGGGGCTTCAAGGTCTCAAGATAGGCGATGTCCCGGGAGGATGCGCCGCCTATGATGACCGCGTGGTAGCTGTTTTTTATGATGCCGTCGGAATGTTTCTCCAGGGCATTGTTTTCATAGGTCTGTACCACAAGCTCACAGTCGAAGTCCAGCTTGCGTATGATTTCCTGAAAGCTGGACAGGAATGAAGCCAGGATGTTGGTCCGGTAATCCATGGGCCAGTAAAAGGCAATGATGGGCCGCAGCCTGTCGTTGGAGCGCAGACGCCTGGCACTGAGATTGGGCTGGTAGCCCAGGGTATTCATGGCTTCCATGACCCGGTCGCATGTCAGGGGCGAGATGCGCCGTTCCTCTGCTTTTCCATTGAGAATCAGGGAAACAGTGGTGGGAGAGACATGGGCGTAATTAGCCACATCCTTAATCGTTACCATGAGCTGCACTTCCTTTCCGGTTTCGTTAACGTGATTTAGTCTGTATCTATCATACGGAGTGACAGAGGATTTGTCAAGGATTGGGAAATAACGAGAGGGGGAGAGCGGTGAGGATGGAGGATTAAAATAAAGAAGTATAAAGAAAAATAGGGAGAAACGGGGCCGTGGGAGGACGAAAAAGAATCACAAAAAAAGAGGCGGTGGATTTTGCATTTATTATGAAAGCATGAGAATGAAAAAATAAAATATGCACAAATATAAAAAGAATAAATTGTGAGAATAATACAAAATGAAAAGTGGGTATTGACATCTGCTAAAACGTAAAACTATAATAAAGATAAGCTAAAACGTTAAACTAACACGATAAACCAGTCATTAAGTACAAAATAATTAATACTAAATAATACTAATTGATGCAGACACAAACCAGAAGTTACAGCCGTTAACTGAAACACACAATCATTTGTCTTAGAAGAAAGGAAGAAGTGGATTATGAGCAAAATCATGAAGACCATGGACGGAAACGAAGCAGCCGCATATGCTTCCTATGCATTTACGGAGGTAGCGGCCATTTATCCAATCACACCTTCATCTCCAATGGCGGAGCATGTGGACGCGTGGGCGGCCCATGGAAAGAAAAATATATTTGGGACACCGGTCAAGCTGGTGGAAATGCAGTCAGAGGCGGGGGCAATCTCAGCCGTGCACGGTGCGCTGGATGCAGGTGTTCTGGCATCCTCCTACACGGCTTCCCAGGGACTGATGCTGATGATTCCCACTATGTTCCGTATCGCGGGGCAGCTGAAACCGGGTGTGGTCCATGTGGCAAGCAGGAATGTGGCTACAAGCGCAATCTCCATTTTTGCGGAGCACTCCGACGTTATGGCCTGCCGTCCCACGGGATTTGCCATGATGGCAAGCTCCACGGTACAGGAAGCCATGGACCTGGGGGCGGTGTCCCATCTGGCAGCGATTAAGGGGCATGTTCCATTTCTCCACTATTTTGACGGATTCAGGACCAGCCATGAAATCCAGAAGGTGGAATGTCTGGATTATGAGGAGCTGGCAAAGCTGGTAGACCAGAAGGAGTTAAAAAAGTTCCGCGATAACGCGCTGAACCCGGAAAGCCCGGTACTGCGCACCACAGGGCAGAACCCGGATACATATTTTCAGCAGAGGGAAGCGGCGAATCCTTACTATGAAGCCCTTCCGGATGTGGTGGAATCCTGCATGGATCAAATTAATGAGATTACAGGCAGAAACTATAAGCTGTTTAACTACTACGGAAGTCCTGAAGCAGAGACAGTCCTGGTGGGTATGGGCAGCGTGACGGGAACCATCCAGGAGACCATTGACTACCTGGTAGCCCAGGGGAAGAAGGTGGGGTATCTGGAGGTTCATTTGTTCCGTCCCTTCAGCCCGAAGCATTTCTTCCATGAACTGCCTGATACCGTGAAGAAGATTACGGTCCTTGACAGGGATAAGGAAGCCGGAGCCGTGGGCGAGCCGCTGTTTGAGGAAATCTGCAGCGTGCTTCAGGATTCGGGAAGCCCCATCAAGGCCTATGCGTGCCGCTTCGGCCTTGCCAGCAAGGACACCACACCGGCCCAGATAGTGGCCATGTATGAGAACATGGGAGCAAAGGAGCCAAGAAATCATTACACCATCGGTATTGTGGATGATGTGACCCACCACTCCATTCCTTACGGCCAGGAGCTGGATATCATCCCAAAGGGCACGGTCAGCTGTAAATTCTGGGGACTTGGCTCGGACGGGACCGTGGGCGCCAATAAGAATACCATCAAAATCATCGGTGACCACACGGATATGTATGTACAAGCCTACTTTGAGTATGACGGAAAAAAGTCGGGCGGCGTGACCAAGAGCCATCTGCGCTTCGGCCATTCACCCATCCGCAGCTCCTACCTGGTGAACAAGGCGGATTTTGTGGCCTGCCATAACCAGGCGTACATTGACAAATATGACATTGTATCGGATCTGAAGGAAGGCGGGAACCTGCTGATTGCATGTGACTGGAAGGAGGAGGATTTGGACCGCCATCTTCCCGCATACATGAGAAAAGCCATAGCGGATAAAAAAATCAACCTTTATATCATCGACTCCGTTCAGATTGCCGCAGGCCTGGGACTGGGCAGCCGTACAAATACCGTGCTCCAGTCGGCATTTTTCAAAATCGCGGATATTATCCCGGCAGAGGATGCATCCCGGTACATGAAGGAAGCCATCCTTAAGTCCTACGGTAAAAAGGGCGATGCTATTGTAAATATGAACTACGCTGCGGTGGACGCCGGGGTGGAACATCTGGTGAAGGTAAATGTTCCTGCGTCCTGGTCGAATCTTAACACGCAGGAGGCTTCAGACAGCAGGGAGAAACCGAAGTTCATCACCAGGATATTGGAACCGGTAAACAGTATGAAGGGTGATTCCATTCCGGTATCTGCATTTTATGAGGACCACGCAGATGGAACCATGCCCCAGGGAACTTCCAAATATGAGAAACGGGGGATTGCGGTCAAGGTGCCGTCCTGGAATCCGGACAAATGCATCCAGTGCAACCAGTGTGCCTATGTGTGTCCCCACGCAGTAATCCGTCCCCTGCTTCTGACAAAGGAGGAGACAGCGGGCGGGCCGGAAGGATTAAAGACAGCCAAGACCATGGGAAAGGGCGCGGATGGATTGCTGTTCCACATGGCAATATCTGTTTTGGACTGCTCGGGCTGCGCAAGCTGTGCCAATGTCTGCCCGGCTAAGGAAAAAGCCCTTACCATGGTATTGCTGGAAGAGGAGCGGGAGGAGGCCAAGGTATGGGATTACACGGAAGCACTGCCGGAAATCCGAAATCCATTCGGTACATCCAATGTAAAGGGCAGCCAGTTTGAACAACCCCTTCTGGAATTCTCCGGCGCATGCGCAGGCTGCGGCGAGACGCCTTATGCCAAGCTGGTTACACAGCTGTACGGCGACAGGATGTATATCGCCACCGCTACAGGATGCAGCCAGGTATGGGCCACCAGCTTCCCAAGCTTCCCCTATACCACCAATAAGAAAGGACAGGGACCTGCGGTGGGCGGTTCACTGTTTGAGAATAATGCGGAATTTGGAATGGGTATCTGCCTTGGGGCGGACCAGCAGAGGAACAGCCTTTGCCTGCGGGTTGAGGAGATTGCTGCACAGTCTGATGACCAGGTATTAAAATCAGCGGCAGCGGACTGGCTGGCACATTTTGATGACAAGGAGGCAACTAAGGCTGTAAGCGAAACATTGAAGGCAGCGCTTTACAATTATACAGGCACCATCGTAGCGGAGCAGGTGGGATTTGCACGGGAAAATGTAAAACACCTTGTGAAGAAGTCTGTGTGGATGTTTGGCGGCGACGGCTGGGCATATGATATCGGCTACGGCGGCCTGGATCATGTACTGGCTTCCGGCGCGGACGTGAATGTGATGGTATTTGATACAGAGGTGTATTCCAATACGGGCGGCCAGGCGTCCAAGGCAACTCCGACAGGAGCCGTGGCACAGTTTGCCGCCGCGGGCAAGCGCACCAAGAAGAAAGACCTGGGTATGATGGCCATGAGCTACGGCGACGTGTACGTGGCCCAGGTGGCCATGGGCGCCAGCCAGGCACAGCTGTTAAAGGCAGTGAAGGAGGCCGAGAGCTACAACGGTCCGTCCCTGATTATCGCATATGCGCCCTGTATCAACCACGGACTGCGCTGCGGCATGGCAAAGGTGCAGGATGAAATCAAACGCGCGGTGGAAGCCGGCTACTGGCACCTTTACAGATATAATCCCATGCTGGCGGAGGAAGGCAAAAATCCATTCCAGTTAGACAGTAAGGAGCCGGAGGGCGGCTACAGGGAATTCCTGCGGGGCGAGGTCCGCTATTCTTCACTGGAGCGTACCTTCCCGGATGCGGCAGACGCCCTTTACAGGAAATCAGAGGCAGATGCAAAGGCCAGATATCAGGTATACAAAGGGCTGGCGTCCAAATAATCCAGGGAGAGAACGCAATGGATGACAACAGGATCTACACCATAGCTGTCATTCCTGGGGACGGTATTGGACCTGAGATTACCAGGGAAACGGTGCTGACCCTTAAACGGGCAGGGGAGGTGTTCGGCCAAAGCTTCCGGTTTGAGGAGGTGACGGCCGGTACCCAGGCCCTGAGACAGGGACGCTGTCCCATGCCGCCGGAGAGCCTCACAGCCTGCCGCCAGGCGGATGGGATACTCATGGGAAAGCTGGCCGTGGGAAGGCGCCCGGACCTGGACTTTAAAGACCGGCCGGAGAGCATTCTTGGACTGCTGCGCACAGAGCTTTCCCTGCGAAGCGATATACGCCCCTGCTTTTTTTCGGATGCACTTCGGGGGCTGTGTCCCTTAAAAGAGGAAATCCGCAAAAAAGGAATGGATATCCTGATCATACGGGATATTGCGGGAGGGATGTTTACCACGGAAGGTAAAAGCTCTAATCTGTGCAATGTAAGGGCTGCCTGGGACACGGAGGGCTATGACGAGGTACTGATCCGGGATTCGGCCAGACTGGCATTTGAACTTGCAGGGACCAGAAGAAAGAAGGTTACAAGCCTGGATAAGGCCATCCTTCTGTCCAGCAGTGCCTTATGGCGTCAGGTGATGGAGGAAACCCACAGGGATTATCCCCATATAGAACTGGAACACATGCTGGTGGACCACGGGGCCTTTGAACTGATCAGTTCGCCGGATGCCTTTGACGTGATTGTGGCCTCCAATGTGTTTGGGGACATTATCGCGGACGAGGCAGCAGGACTCACAGGCGCGGGCGAGTTCCTTCCGGCGGGCAGTCTGAATGCCGGAAAAAGGGGAATCTACTGTCCAAACCAGCTTCATCAGGTCCACGAAGAACTGGCCGGTACGGGGAAAGCCAATCCCATGGGAATGATTCTGGCTGGCGCCATGATGCTTGAATATTCCTTCGGCCTTTGCCGGGAAGCGGAATGTGTAAGAAAGGCGGTGTACCGCGTGATGGAACATGGAATCGGAGGACGCCCCTGCTGGTCGGGCCGGGAACAGACCGCTGCAACAGAGCAGATTGGGGAAGCGGTCAGGGCGTGTCTATAAAATCATATGAGGTGACAGGATAATGGAAAAAAGAATGATAGAAAAGCTTCTGGGCGCGGCACAAGGCGAGATTGCCACCGTTTCCCCGGATATGGTACTGGTTACCAATGGGTTTTCCCACGGGGTAACGGAACATGTTTCCCGGGTGTCGGAGCCGGAAAAGGTACTGGTGATGTATGACCACAACGTGCCGTCCGGTTCACCGGAGGACGCCAGGATATTTGGGGAAATCCTGACATTTTCGAAAGAATACGGTACCCGTTTCCTTCAGGCAAAGGGAACCGGGCTGCAGTACCTTCTTAAGGAGGAAGTAAAAACCGGCCAGATTGTAGTTACCGGTTCCAGGCACAGCTCTGTGTTAGGCGCTGTGGGAGCCTTGGGAATCGGCGTCAGCAACACGGAGCTGGCCAGGGTGCTGGAGACGGGAAAATACCATGTGGAAGTGCCGGAAACACTGGGCGTACAGGTGAAAGGCAGCTTGGGGACGGATTGCGGCATTATGGACGCGGCCCTTTGCTTCTTAAAGGAGAGAAATGGTATCCAGGGCAAAGCCATTGAATTTATAGGCGGGAATCTGACCAGCCACGAAAAGGCCGTGCTGTGCCATATGGCCTGCGGCACAGGCGCATACACCGCATTCTGGACCGAAGAAGGGCAGGCGGGCTGTTGTCTGGACCTGGATCAGACGGTTCCCATGCTGAGAATGCCGTGCAGTGATAAAAATTCCCAGATTAAGGCGGGATTTCAGCCAGCTTCCATCCTGGCCGGCTGTAAGATCCATGGAGGCCAGATTGGCGGATGCAATGGAGGAACCATAGAGGACCTGAGAAAAGCAGCCGCGATGACAGAGGGAAAGAAGCTGAAACTGGGCTTCAGGCTTACGGTCTGTCCGGCTGCCAGCGCGGATTACATACAGGCCATGGAGGAAGGAATCATCACCAGATTCATTGATTTCGGGGCACAGATCAGCGCGGCCGGAGACCATAGCGTGGTACCACAGGGAGCGGGCGCCATGGGACCGGGAGAAACGCTTTTAACGACCGGGCTGTATACCTTTGCAGGATCTATGGGATGTGAGGATGCGCGGGTCATGACGGCCTCGGTGGAAACAATCATGGCGGCAGCGTCTGACACAGAAAAAGCATCTGGCAAGGCAGCAAAATCAACATCCGGCATGGAATCACAGG
>OJKA01000463.1_pt1 | contig 14626 bp, 12 predicted proteins | sample 1596451 | NCBI WGS metagenome assembly OJKA01 (sample SAMEA4350155, study PRJEB24818) | metagenome | biome: human; feature: gut; material: faeces | place: Denmark | collected 2013-09 | reverse complement strand
AGAAATATTCGTTTGTTTATTCAGAACGCGCGACACGGTTGATTTCGAAACGCCAGCAACGCGGGCAATATCATAGATGGTGGGTGACATACACCTTACTCACTCCAGACGGACAGCAATTGCGCCCATCTTACTGGAGAGAAAACGGCAATAGCAATAATTAAGAATTGATAATCAACGATCTGCCCCAATTTACTGTATTCTGAAGTGACTTTTTTCAGGGTTCCAGGCAATGAAGGACGGCGATGAAGCGACTTAAAAACGAATTCAATTCTCTGGTGAACCGTGGCGTTGATCGCCATCTGCGTCTTGCCGTGACGGGGCTGAGCCGCAGCGGTAAGACAGCATTCATTACGGCGATGGTCAATCAGCTGTTGAACCTGCATGCAGGGGCGCGCCTGCCACTGCTTAGCGCAGTGCGCGAGGAGCGGTTGCTTGGGGTGAAACGCGTACCGCAACGTGATTTTGGCATACCCCGTTTCACCTATGATGAAGGTCTGGCGCAGTTATACGGGGAGCCTCCCGCCTGGCCCACCCCGACGCGTGGCGTGAGCGAAATCCGTCTTGCGCTTCGTTTCCGCTCGAATGAATCCCTGATGCGTCACTTCAAAGAAACGTCCACGCTCTATCTCGAAATTGTGGATTACCCGGGAGAATGGCTGCTCGATTTACCGATGCTGGCGCAGGATTACCTGAGCTGGTCCCGACAGATGACCGGTCTGTTGCAGGGGCAGCGGGCAGAGTGGTCGACCAAATGGCGCCAGCTTTGCGAAGGGCTGGATCCGCTGGCACCGGCGGATGAAAACCGTCTGGCCGTCATAGCCGAAGCCTGGACGGATTACCTGCATCAGTGCAAGCAGGAGGGGTTGCATTTTATTCAGCCGGGCCGCTTTGTTCTGCCGGGTGATTTAGCCGGTGCTCCCGCGCTACAGTTTTTCCCGTGGCCGGACGTTGACAGCATCGGTGAATCGAAACTGGCGCAGGCGGACAAGACCACCAACGCCGGTATGCTCCGCGAGCGATACAATTATTACTGTGAAAAGGTGGTTAAGGGCTTTTATAAAAATCACTTTTTACGCTTTGACCGCCAGATCGTACTGGTGGACTGCCTGCAACCGCTTAACAGCGGGCCGCAGGCGTTCAATGATATGCGGCTGGCACTTACGCAGCTGATGCAAAGCTTTCATTATGGCCAGCGTACGCTGTTTCGCCGTTTGTTCTCGCCGGTCATCGACAAGCTGCTGTTTGCCGCCACAAAAGCTGACCATGTGACGGTCGATCAGCACGCCAACATGGTATCCCTGCTACAACAGCTGGTGCAGGATGCCTGGCAGAATGCGGCCTTCGAAGGGATCAGCATGGACTGTCTGGGGCTGGCGTCCGTACAGGCTACGCAGAGTGGGTTGATTGACCTGAATGGCGAGAAAATTCCGGCCCTGCGGGGCAACCGTCTCAGCGACGGTGCGCCGCTCACGGTCTATCCGGGGGAAGTCCCGGCGCGTCTGCCGGGCCAGGCTTTCTGGCAAAGCCAGGGTTTTCAGTTCGAAGCCTTCCGTCCGCAGAGCATGAACGTTGACCAGCCATTGCCGCATATCCGTCTGGATGCCGCGCTGGAGTTTTTAATTGGAGATAAATTGCGATGACGGAACCGTTAAAACCACGCATTGATTTTACCGGCCAGCTTGAGCAGTCCCCGCATGAGGCGTTTAAAACGGCGCAAACCTTCAGCGGCCCGCAGGCCGACAACTTTGCTCCCGTGCTGGCAGACGAGCCGTTGGCTGAAGAGGGGCAGGCGGAAGCGGTGGTTGATGCGGCACTGCGCCCGAAACGCAGCCTGTGGCGCAAGATGGTGACCGCCGGGTTAGCCCTTTTTGGTGTGAGCGTAATCGGCCAGGGCGTGCAGTGGGGCGTCAATGCCTGGCAAACGCAGGACTGGGTGGCGCTGGGGGGATGCGCCGCCGGGGCGTTGATTGTTGGTGCGGGCGTTGGCTCAGTCGTCACCGAGTGGCGTCGCCTATGGCGTTTGCGTCAGCGTGCCCACGAACGCGATGAAGCGCGGGATCTGCTGCACAGTCACGGCACAGGAAAAGGGCGTGCTTTTTGTGAAAAGCTTGCGGCTCAGGCCGGGATTGATCACTCTCACCCGGCGCTTCAGCGCTGGTATGCGGCGATCCACGAAACCCAGAATGACCAGGAAGTGGTCACGCTCTATGCCCACATTGTTCAGCCGGTGCTGGATGCGCAGGCTCGTCGTGAGATCAGCCGCTCGGCGGCGGAATCTACCCTGATGATCGCCGTCAGTCCGCTGGCGATGGTGGACATGGCCTTTATCGCCTGGCGCAACCTGCGCCTGATCAACCGCATCGCCAGACTGTATGGCATCGAGCTTGGCTATTACAGCCGGCTGCGCCTGTTCAAACTGGTATTGCTGAATATCGCCTTCGCCGGGGCAAGCGAACTGGTACGGGAGGTCGGGATGGACTGGATGTCGCAGGATCTTGCGGCCCGTCTCTCTGCCCGGGCGGCGCAGGGGATTGGTGCCGGTCTGCTGACGGCACGCCTGGGCATCAAAGCGATGGAGGTTTGTCGTCCACTCCCCTGGATCGATGGCGATAAGCCGCGGCTGGGGGATTTCCGTCGCGAATTGATTGGCCAGCTTAAAGAGACGCTCAATAAAAAACCTGCTCAGTGAGGTTTTGTTTACTAATCGTGCGGGCTGTCAATATTTGTTGACAGCCACCTTCCCGAATACCGTGATCTGACATATCATTTTACTGTTATTGGCTTAAACGGTGAATTTCCCATGCGTCTGGAAGTCTTTTGTGAGGACCGTCTCGGTCTGACCCGCGAGTTACTCGATCTTCTTGTTTTACGTAGCATTGATTTACGTGGCATAGAGATCGACCCTGTCGGGCGAATTTACCTCAATTTTGCCGAAATTGAATTTAATACCTTCAGTAGCCTGATGGCGGAAATCCGCCGTATCGCTGGCGTTACGGATGTACGCACCATCCCCTGGATGCCGTCCGAGCGGGAACATCTTGCGCTGAGCGCGCTGCTGGAAGCAATGCCGGAGCCGTTTCTCTCTCTCGATCTGAAAAATAAAGTCGAGCGCGTTAACCAGGCCAGCTGCCAGCTGTTTGCGCAGACTCAGGAAAAACTTATCGGGCACCACGCCACGCAACTGATTACCGGTTTTAATTTCCAGCGCTGGCTGGACAGCAACCCGCAAAATACCCATAGCGAGCATGTCGTCATCAACGGACAGAATTTCCTGATGGAGATCACTCCGGTCTACCTGAAAGGGGAAAATGCCGCGCGGGTGCTCACCGGCGCGGTGATCATGCTGCGCTCCACGGTGCGCATGGGACGCCAGTTACAGAATCTTTCCAGCCAGGACGTCGGCGCATTCAGCCAGATTATTGCGGTGAGCCCGAAGATGCGTCATGTAATCGACCAGGCGCGCAAGCTGGCAAATCTTACGGCGCCGCTGCTGATTACCGGGGATACCGGTACGGGGAAAGATCTGCTGGCGCATGCTGTGCACATGGCCAGCCCGCGTGCGGCAAAACCGTATCTGGCGCTGAACTGCGCCTCTATTCCTGAAGATGCGGTGGAAAGTGAGCTGTTCGGGCATGCGCCGGAAGGCAAAAAAGGCTTCTTTGAACAGGCGAACGGCGGCTCGGTGCTGCTGGACGAGATTGGCGAAATGTCGCCACGCATGCAGGCGAAACTGCTGCGTTTTCTCAATGACGGCACGTTCCGCCGCGTGGGGGAAGATCATGAAGTGCACGTGGATGTGCGCGTCATCTGCGCCACCCAGAAAAACCTGGTGGAGCTGGTGCAGAAAGGGGTATTCCGCGAAGATCTCTACTATCGTCTCAACGTTCTGACGCTCAATATTCCGCCGCTGCGCGATTGCCCGCAGGACATCATGCCGTTGACGGAACTGTTCGTGGCCCGTTTTGCCGACGAGCAGGGCGTGCCGCGTCCGAAGCTCTCTGCCGACCTGGGCACCGTGCTGACGCGTTACGGCTGGCCGGGCAATATTCGTCAGCTTAAAAATGCGGTCTATCGCGCATTAACTCAGCTTGAAGGGTATGAACTGCGTCCTCAGGATATTCTGTTGCCGGATTACGATGCCGGGACGGTCTCGGTAGGCGAAGAGGCAATGGAAGGCTCGCTGGATGACATCACCAGCCGTTTCGAGCGTTCGGTGTTAACGCAGCTTTATCGCAGCTATCCGAGCACGCGCAAGCTGGCTAAACGTCTTGGGGTGTCACATACCGCGATTGCGAATAAGCTGCGCGAGTATGGGTTAAACCAGAAGAAGGGTGACGAATAAATAAAAAAGCCTCTTTGCAGAGGCTTTTTTACGTTTAGGCTTTAAGCGCCTCAAGTGCAGCGGTGTAATCCGGTTCGGTAGTGATTTCGTTGACCAGCTCACTGAAAACAACGTTGTCGTTTTCGTCGATCACCAGTACCGCACGAGCAGCCAGACCTTTCAGCGCGCCTTCGGAAATGGCAACACCGTATTTTTCCAGGAAATCCGGGCTGCGCAGAGTGGAAAGGGTGATGACGTTGCTCAGGCCTTCAGCGCCGCAGAAGCGGGACTGGGCAAACGGCAGGTCAGCAGAAATGCACAGCACTACGGTGTTGTCCATTTCGGTCGCCAGCTGGTTGAATTTACGCACTGATGCAGCACAAACGCCAGTATCGATGCTTGGGAAAATGTTCAGGACTTTACGTTTGCCAGCAAACTGGCTCAGCGTGACGTCAGACAGATCTTTAGCCACCAGAGTAAAAGGCTGTGCTTTGCTGCCAGACTGTGGGATGGAACCTGCAACAGCAACCGGGTTGCCCTGGAAATGAACGAGTTGTGACATAGATATCTTCCTGTTTACAAATAGTTAACGTCGTGGCTAGTGTATGTCATCCGCAGTTAGCACGGCAAACCAATTTTCTGCCTTTCCGGCCTGCAAGGAGTCAGTGATGAGAAGCGTTAAGGTCTATGAAGAAGCCTGGCCATTGCACACCCCGTTTGTGATCTCGCGTGGCAGCCGTAATGAGGCCTGTGTGGTCGTGGTTGAATGTGAAGAGGACGGCGTAAAAGGCGTCGGGGAATGTACCCCTTATCCTCGCTACGGAGAAAGCCTGGCGTCAGTCATGGCGCAAATTATGACGGTAGTGCCCGAGTTGCAGGCGGGTCTGACGCGCGAGGCTCTTCAGCTTCGGTTGCCGGCCGGCGCGGCACGCAACGCGATTGACTGCGCACTCTGGAGTCTGGAAGCGGCGAAACAACAAAAACCGCTGCCTGCGCTGCTGGACGTTACGCTGCCGCAATCGATCGTCACCGCGCAAACGGTGGTCATCGGTGAACCAGAGCAAATGGCCGCCAGCGCTCAGGCGTTGTATGCCACCGGTGCAACATTATTAAAGGTGAAGCTCGACGATCGTCTGATTAGCGAACGCATGGTCGCCATTCGTGCGGCGGTGCCTGATGCCACTCTTATCGTCGATGCGAACGAATCATGGCATAGCGAAGGGCTGGCAGCCCGTTGTCAGCTGCTTGCCGATCTGGGCGTTGCCATGCTGGAGCAACCCCTCCCGGCAGAAGACGATGCCGCCCTGGCGAATTTTATTCATCCGCTTCCCGTCTGTGCAGATGAAAGCTGTCATACCCGTGAGAGCCTGTCAGCTCTCGAGGGACGCTACGAAATGGTGAACATTAAGCTGGATAAAACAGGTGGATTAACCGAAGCCCTGGCACTGGCACAAGATGCACAGGCGCAAGGCTTTGCTCTGATGCTGGGCTGCATGTTGTGCACATCCAGAGCGATCGGCGCTGCGCTCCCGCTGGTGAACTGCGTGCGCTTTGCCGATCTGGATGGCCCAACCTGGCTGGCGGTTGACGTATCACCCGCCCTGAATTTTACCTCCGGTGTACTTCATCTTTGAGGCTGCCAGCGCAGGAGATCTGTCATCGCTCGCAGGTATTTTTCGCTCGCTTCATCCGAGGAGATGGGCGGAAACTCTGCGGTGATACAGTGAAGGCTGAGGTCTGCGCACCAGCTGCCAAACGACCCGGGTGTTTCATAGCCAACGCTGCTCACCAGCGGTAGAGCAAACGCATCCGCCAGCCACTGCCCGAGCGCCGTATGACGAGGATCTTCAATACAGGCGAGGGGATCGTGGAAAGAGACAACCCAGGCCGGATGGATCTTATGAATAAGCTGGCACAGCGCCTGAGTCTCCGGTTCGGAACCGGGTTTGTCTCCCGTGAGCAGGACCACATCTCGCTCCTGCGCTGAACTGTTCCAGCGATACACCGTTTCACCGGCGCGCCAGTTTGCCGCCGGGAAGTTCCTGTTCAGGTCAACGCCGCGTGCATTCGCCCGTAATCCAAGCTGACAACCGTCCGGGTTGACGGTCAAAATCACATGATGTCGTCGTAAATCGGGGGCCAGCGTACGTAGCGCGCACGAGAGCGTCACGACAGACGAGTTTTCATCGCCATGCGTGCCCGCAATGATTAAGCCGCTAGTGCGATCGGCCTCGGGTGCCGGAAACCAGATCAGCGGTGCGCCTAAAAACGAGCGTCCATAATGTTCAGTCCCGGGCGGGAAGGCGCCGCGTTCCGTTCTTGGTCGGGTAGTTGCCATAGTAAACCCTGATGATAAAGTCACTTCTGGCAGTGTTGTGCAAAAGCCGCGCTTAATCAAATAGTTTCCGTGTGTGTGGAAAATTGCCTGACATCAACTTTCCGGAGGAAGCATTTGCATTTCTCCGTTTCGAAACAAATAATTACGCATCTGCCTGTTACCTGACATCATTAAGGGGATCGTATGAAGCATCCTGTTTCGCTTCTTTGTACTGCGCTGTGGCTGTGCGGGCTTTCTTCACTTTCATATGCCGCGGAGGTTCCCGAAGGAACGGTTCTGGCGCAAAAGCAGGAGCTGGTTCGACATATCAAAGATGAGCCCGCTTCGCTCGATCCGGCAAAAGCGGTGGGGTTGCCCGAGATACAGGTGATCCGCGACCTCTATGAAGGGCTGGTGAATCAGAACGAAAAAGGGGAGTTAGTTCCCGGCGTGGCGACGCGCTGGCAGAGTAATGATAACCGCGTCTGGACATTCACGCTGCGGGATAACGCTAAGTGGTCTGACGGTACCCCGGTGACGGCACAAGATTTTGTCTATAGCTGGCGTCGTCTGGTTGATCCTAAAACAACGTCACCTTTCGCCTGGTTTGCGGCGCTGGCGGGCATTAACAATGCCCAATCCATCATCGATGGCAAAGCTGCTCCGGATACGCTCGGCGTGACGGCGGTCGATGCTAAAACGCTGCGCGTGCAGCTGGACAAACCGCTACCCTGGTTCAGTAATCTGACGGCTAATTTCGCGTTTTATCCTGTTCAAAAGGCCAATGTGGAGAGCGGTAAGGAATGGACCCGCCCTGGCGCGCTCATTGGCAACGGTGCGTATGTGCTGAAAGATCGCGTGGTGAATGAAAAACTGGTGGTTGAGCCGAATTCTCATTACTGGGATAACGCCAGGACGGTGCTTAAAAAAGTCACCTTTGTGCCGATCAACCAGGAGTCCTCAGCGACCAAACGCTATCTGGCGGGCGATATCGATATTACAGAATCGTTTCCGAAAAACATGTACCAGAAGCTGCTTAAAGATATTCCGGGACAGGTATATACACCGCCACAGCTTGGGACCTACTACTACGCGTTTAACACGCAAAAAGGACCAACCGCGGATGCCCGCGTACGTCTCGCGCTCAGCATGACCATCGACAGACGTATTATGGCGGAAAAAGTCCTGGGGACCGGTGAGAAACCGGCCTGGCATTTTACTCCCGATGTCACTGCGGGTTTTACGCCGGAAACCTCGCCATTTGAGCAGATGTCGCAACAGGAGCTGAATGCGCAGGCGAAAACGTTGTTGCAGGCGGCAGGCTATGGCCCACAGCGCCCGCTTAAATTAACGCTGCTGTACAACACGTCTGAAAACCACCAGAAAATCGCGATTGCCGTTGCATCCATGTGGAAGAAAAATTTGGGTGTTGATGTTAAGTTGCAGAATCAGGAGTGGAAAACCTACATCGACAGCCGCAATACCGGGAATTTTGACGTCATCCGTGCATCGTGGGTAGGAGACTACAACGAGCCGTCGACATTCCTGTCGTTGCTGACCTCCTCTCACAGCGGGAATATCTCACGATTCAACGATCCTGCTTACGATAAGATTATTCATCAGGCGACGCTCGAAACCACCGAAAAAGCGCGTAATGCCGACTACAACATGGCCGAGAAGATCCTCACCGAGAAAGCACCGATCGCCCCTATTTATCAATACACCAATGGTCGTCTCATCAAGTCATGGGTTAAAGGATATCCGATAAATAACCCAGAGGATGTTGCGTACAGCCGTACAATGTATATTGAAAAGCATTAAAAAAGAGGTCAGGGCGCTACGTGATTATGATAAACATCCATTAACCGCATAAGCGCCCGCTCTAAGGGTTGATAGTTTTACAGCATGGTTATTACCGAATATCCCCTTCATATCAGCCCATCACTCATTGTCATGATGAATATCTTCAAAGAGATTCTTTCTCCCGTTTATCGAAAAATGCGTAGTCATTTATTCGCCATACCGTTCCGCTTGAGGAGCAGCTTCGTCTGCTTTCCATTTTACCTGCCGGGCAACCCGTGTCAGCAGCGCAGCTAAACCAGACCGAACAGCATCTTCAGCAGTTGATTGCCAACTATGCCCTGCTGAAGCACCAAAAAGAATAATGAGACTGGCGAAAAACACGGAGTTGACATGTCAGCAAGAGAGCGTTTTTTTAAGAAAGTGCAGCAAAGTATCGGGGACAAACCGATCTATGTTAATACGGCTGAGGCCGAAGTCAGGACGTTTTGTGAGCGGATGGAGGATCTTGCGCAGCAAATCATTACATGGTTTGAAGGTTCTGGTATTGAAATATTTTTATCTAAAAAACATATCACCGATTTAAGTACGGTTGGCTATAGCCTCAGTAGCGGTATATGCCGTTATGCCATTACGACGATCATTTTGCAAAATGGGGATCGCAGCGTCACCATTATGCCAGAACAGGTGATCAGGGGGCCGGAGAAGGGGTGTGTGACGATGAGTATTAATGTCCCCGATAGTCTGTCGGGGGCGAAGATATTCCATTTAAGCATGGCGCCTGAAACAGGCTGGTATATTCGTCGCGGGCATCAAAGTGCAAAAGAGAATATCCTCATGACAGAGGACTGTTTTTTCCAGACTATCGACTGTCTGGCCTGAACGTAAGCCACCCTAACGGGAGGGACGCATATTAACTACGTTAACTTATTAAGCACCACTAAACAACGGCGTCCTACAGTACCCCTCCTTAAATATATAATTACCGTTATTGAAGGGGTATCAGCAACCAAACGACAAGCCAGATATTTACCGTAAAACATGCTTTTTATTCGCCTTAAGTAAAACTGAGCAAATTAAACTGCAAAACAACAAACCAGCGACGAACGTGAGGACAAATTTCTATGGCAATGCTATAACCCTTAATGCCAACCAAAATATAATGTCCCAGGAAAACGTATGCTAAGAAATATTAGTGTCAGAACGTTCATTGTGTATTTCCTTTTATGTGTATTTTTGGTAAGTGATGGAGTTATAGCGCTATTTTCACGGAATTCTTCGCTTTTTATTGCAGTCATAATTGTACAATTCATCGCCTTATTTTTACTCTGGGCGTACATGACCAAATATCTTGTGACGCCGATCAATACGGTGAAAAAAAGTATTGAAGAAGTAACGTCAGGCAAACTTGGCGTGTTGATACCTGAATTTGGCAACAACTGTGCGGGACGACTGATCCCGGGGATTAACAGTCTCTCCAACAACATTGCAACGCTGGTCCGTGAGATCCGCGCCTCATCGCAAACCGCGTTGACCCTTTCAGATCAACTCTCTTCACGCAGCGCGCAGCTTTCCGTCAAAACAGAACAGCAGTCAGCTTCGCTGGTGCAAACGGCAGCCAGCATGGAAGAGATGGCTGCAAGTACAAAAAATAATGCTGACAATACCCGTTTAGCTAGCGAGCAGGCGAATATCGCGACGTTGCAGGCGCGTAAAGGCGGAGAATTAATGGGGCAGGTCGCGAACAATATGCAGTCGATTACCGACTGCGCCCAGCAAATGACAGAGATTATCTCGCTGATTGATGGAATCGCTTTTCAGACCAATATTCTGGCGCTTAACGCCGCCGTTGAAGCGGCAAGAGCGGGCGACCATGGTAAAGGGTTTTCTGTGGTCGCGGGTGAGGTGAGAAGCCTGGCGCATCGTAGCGCCGAAGCGGCAAAAAATATTAAGTCACTGATTGAGGTTACCAGCCATAACGTGACGCAGGGCGTTAACGTGGTCTCTGAAGCCGAAAAAAACATGCATGACATTGTTACCGGTTCGGGCAATGTGAGCAGACTGATGGATGAAATATCCGCCTCAACATCAGAACAGGAAAAAGGTATTTCACAAATTACGCAGGCATTATCAGAGCTTGAACGCGTAACGCAGAGCAACGTGTCGATGGTTGAGGAACTCAATGGATCGTCAGATGTGCTGCGCAATCAGGTGATTGAGCTCCAGACACGAACACGCAATTTCCGTCTGGAAAATGAGTTCCAGACTGACAATGCGTTAAGAAGCCGCGAATGGGCGGTGAATTCCTGAACGTATTCAGGACGATGCCTCACATAATTATTGCTTAACCCTCGGCGAAAGCTAGACTGACACCGAAAGAGATAAAACGGTGGAGGCGCTGTGGAGAGCATTAAAGGGTCTGAGGTTAACGTACCTGACGCAGTTTTTGCATGGGTGTTTGATGGACAAGGCGGCGCAAGGCCGCTTGAAGATCAGGATCACATCGACAGCGAACATCCATGCTGGCTGCACCTCAATTACACGCACCCGGACAGCGCCGAGTGGCTCGCGTCCACGCCGCTACTGCCCAACAACGTTCGGGATGCGCTGGCGGGAGAAAGTCTCAGACCCCGCGTCAGCCGCATGGGTGAGGGGACGTTAATTACGCTGCGTTGTATAAACGGCAGTACGGATGAGCGTCCGGATCAGCTGGTGGCAATGCGTGTTTATATGGATGAACGGCTGATTGTTTCCACCCGCCAGAGAAAAGTGCTGGCGCTGGATGACGTCATTAACGATCTGAAAGAGGGCACGGGGCCTACGGATTGCGGCAGCTGGCTGGTGGATGTGTGTGATGCGCTGACCGATCATGCCAGCGAGTTTATTGAAGAACTTCACGATAAAATCATCGATCTGGAAGATAACCTGCTCGATCAGCAAATCCCCCCACGTGGTTTTCTGGCGCTGCTGCGTAAGCAGCTCATCGTGATGCGCCGCTATATGACCCCTCAGCGCGACGTTTATGCGCGGCTGGCCAGCGAACGCATGAGCTGGATGAACGACGATCAGCGCCGCAGAATGCAGGATATCGCTGACCGGCTCGGACGTGGACTGGACGAGATTGACTCATGTATTGCCAGAACGGCAGTCATGGCGGATGAGATAGCCCAGGTGATGCAGGAGTCGTTAGCCAGGAGAACGTACACCATGTCGCTGATGGCGATGGTCTTTTTACCGAGTACCTTCCTGACGGGGTTGTTTGGCGTAAACCTCGGAGGGATCCCCGGCGGTGAATATCACTATGGCTTCACCACGTTTTGCGTCATGTTAGTGGTTTTGATTGGGGGTGTTGCATGGTGGTTGCATCGTAGTAAATGGCTGTAAATTTACGCTTTTCTGAGGCAGAGTCGGCTTCAAAACGACATTTTAATTGAGCGAAGTCAATAAACTCCGACCATGTTAGGTGCAATATTACTCCCGCAGGTGAATGCAACGTCAAGCGATGGGCGTTGCGCTCCATATTGTCTTACTTCCTTTTTTTGAATTACTGCATAGCACAATTGATTCGTACGACGCCGACTTCATAGTCGGCTTTTTTTTGCCTCCTGTTTATCTGCGTCTACCCTTTAGGAGTAAGCACCCTAATCTGGAGGAAAAGATGAGTATGCTACTTGCCCTGCAACGCCTTAACACCTGGCAGTCCGATCCGGTGCCCACCGATCCGACGCCGATACCCGATCCTGTCCCACGTCCGCAGCCGATGCCGGATCCGCCGCCCGATGAAGAACCGATTAAATTGTCGCATCGTTAGCGCAGATCTGCGAGGATACGCGCCATCTGACTGCAATCATTACCACGAGAGTATATTGTGACCGCTTTTTCCACGCTGAACGTTCTGCCTGAAGCCCAACTGACTAACCTGAATGAGTTGGGCTACCTCACTATGACCCCTGTCCAGGCCGCCGCGCTGCCGGCTATCCTTGAAGGCCGTGACGTGCGCGTGCAGGCGAAAACCGGCAGTGGTAAAACGGCTGCATTTGGGCTAGGCCTGTTACAACACATTGATGCAACCCTGTTTCAGACTCAGTCCCTGATACTCTGCCCGACGCGCGAGCTGGCCGACCAGGTCGCGGGTGAGCTGCGTCGTCTGGCGCGTTTTTTGCCTAACACTAAAATTTTAACGCTCTGCGGCGGGCAACCGTTCGGTGCGCAGCGCGATTCCCTTCAGCACGCGCCGCATATCATTGTGGCTACGCCGGGCCGTCTGCTCGATCACCTGCAAAAAGGCACCGTTTCACTCGATGCACTGCAAACGCTGGTGATGGATGAAGCTGACCGCATGCTGGATATGGGATTCAGCGATGCGATTGACGAAGTGATCCGCTTTGCCCCAGCCACACGCCAGACGCTGCTCTTTTCTGCCACCTGGCCCGAGGTGATTGCAGCGATCAGCGGGCGCGTGCAGAAGAACCCGCTGACCATTGAAATCGATACTGTCGATGCGTTACCGGCGATTGAGCAGCAGTTCTTCGAGACATCGCAGCAGGGCAAAATTCCACTGCTACAAAAATTGCTGAGTCAACACCAGCCAGCGTCCTGCGTGGTGTTCTGTAATACCAAAAAAGATTGTCAGGCGGTGTGCGATGCTCTGAATGATGCCGGACAGAGCGCATTATCGCTGCATGGCGATCTGGAACAGCGCGATCGCGATCAGACGCTGGTGCGTTTCGCTAACGGCAGCGCACGCGTGCTGGTTGCAACGGATGTGGCGGCCCGTGGCCTGGATATTAAATCGCTTGAGCTGGTGGTGAATTTCGAACTGGCATGGGATCCGGAAGTGCATGTCCACCGCATCGGGCGTACCGCGCGTGCAGGTAACAGTGGTCTCGCCATCAGCTTCTGCGCACCTGAAGAGGCGCAGCGCGCCAATATTCTTGCGGAAATGTTGCAACTGAAACTCAACTGGGTGAATACCCCGGGTAATATCAGCATCGCTCCGCTGGCGGCGGAAATGGCCACCCTGTGCATCGACGGCGGTAAAAAGGCCAAAATGCGTCCCGGTGACGTTCTGGGGGCGTTAACTGGGGATATCGGTCTCGACGGGGCAGATATTGGCAAGATCACGGTCCATCCTGCGCATGTCTACGTAGCGGTTCGCCAGTCGGTTGCGCATAAGGCCTGGAAACAGTTGCAGGGCGGGAAGATTAAAGGGAAGACCTGCCGCGTTCGACTGCTGAAATAAGCTTAAAACGCGTCTCAGAAATGATATCTGAGACGCTGCCAGGTTACTTGACTTCTACCACGTTCAGGCGCAGTTCATCGAACTGCGCATCCTCTTCCTCTGGCTGCCAGCCAGCAGGCTGCATCGGGATCTCTTCGCGGTCAAACGCCAGATCCCCGCCATTCACCACCTCTGAACCGTGGTTAATCCCTTTGAAATCGAACAGTTCAACGTCGGCGAGGTGCGAAGGCACCACGTTCTGCATGGCGCTGAACATGGTTTCGATGCGGCCCGGATAGCGTTTATCCCAGTCACGCAGCATGTCGCCAATGACCTGACGTTGCAGGTTCGGCTGTGAGCCGCATAGATTGCACGGAATGATAGGGAAGGCTTTGGCCTGAGAGAAACGCTCAATGTCTTTCTCGCGGCAGTAGGCGAGTGGGCGGATCACGATGTGTTTGCCATCGTCGCTCATCAGCTTCGGTGGCATTCCCTTCATTTTGCCGCCGTAGAACATATTCAGAAACAGCGTTTGCAGAATGTCATCCCGGTGATGACCCAGCGCAATCTTGGTAGCGCCCAGTTCGGTTGCGGTGCGGTACAGAATGCCGCGACGCAAACGTGAGCAGAGCGAACAGGTCGTTTTGCCCTCTGGGATCTTCTCTTTAACAATGCCGTAGGTATTCTCTTCTACGATTTTGTACTCAACGCCCAGGTTCTCAAGGTACTCCGGCAGGATATGCTCCGGGAAGCCCGGCTGTTTCTGATCGAGGTTAACCGCGACCAGGGAAAAGTTCACCGGTGCGCTTTGCTGTAGATTGCGCAGGATCTCCAGCATGGTGTAGCTGTCTTTACCGCCCGACAGGCAGACCATGATGCGATCGCCTTCTTCAATCATGTTGAAGTCTGCAATGGCTTCGCCCACGTTACGGCGCAGTCGCTTTTGCAGTTTATTCAGGTTGTA
>OJKA01000458.1_pt1 | contig 14683 bp, 7 predicted proteins | sample 1596451 | NCBI WGS metagenome assembly OJKA01 (sample SAMEA4350155, study PRJEB24818) | metagenome | biome: human; feature: gut; material: faeces | place: Denmark | collected 2013-09 | reverse complement strand
TCTCCACGCAGGCGCGTCAGGTTTTCCCCGGTGGTTTTACCTGCACGATAAAACAGGGGCGGCAGAATAATCAGCGTCATCAGCATGATGCCGCCGAGCGTCAGTGCGATGGGAACATCCAGGAAACCCAACCCCAGCGTGACCACGACAATCACTACAAACGCGCCCACCATAGGTGAAATGACGCGCAGATAGAGGTGATCCAGCGTATCCACATCTGCGACCACGCGGTTGAGTAATTCGCCCTGTCGAAAACGTGCCAGCCCGGCAGGGGAGAGGGGCAGCAGTTTGCTGAAGGTGTAAATACGCAGGTGTTGCAGCACGCGGAAGGTCGCGTCGTGGCTGACCAGACGTTCGAAGTAGCGTCCGGTAGTTCGCGTAATCGCCGTACCGCGCACCCCGGCGGCAGGCAGCATGTAGTTAAAGCTGTACAGCCCGGCAAAGCCTGCGGCCGCAGACGCGGAGAGGAACCAGCCGGAAAGCGTAAGCAGGCCGATGCTGGCCAGCAGAGTGACGATCGCCAGCACGATCCCGAGCGTCAGCATCCATTTGTGGCGTTTATACAGTGCAAGATACGGAAGCAGGGCACGCATCAGATATCCTCCTGACGGTTCGCCAGCAGGGTCGCAAACGGCCCCTGCGCGGCAACAAGCGCGGCGTAATCGCCTTGCTCAACAATGTGTCCGTTTTCCATCACCCAAATCTGATCCCAGTCGGCAATACCTTCCAGCTGGTGGGTCACCATCAGGGTGGTTTGCTGGCGTGAGGCTGCGTTAAGCGCATCCATCACGCGCTGCTCGCTGTGAGCGTCCAGGCTGGCGGCGGGTTCGTCCAGCAGCATTAGCGAAGAGGGATTCAGCAGCGCACGGGCAACCGCGACGCGCTGTGCCTGGCCTACTGACAGCCCGGCAGACTGATCGCCAATGACGGTATCGACACCCTGCGCAAGCAGCGGCAGAAACTCGCTGACCCAGGCGCGGTCGAGGACCGATTGCAGCTCATCTTCACGCGCATCCGGCCGTGCCAGCAGCACATTCTCGCGTAGCGTCGGGGCAGGCAGCTGTGGGTTTTGCCCCACCCAACTCAGCTGTTTACGCCAGGCATCCGGATCGAGCTCGCGCAGCTCCGTTTTGTTGATACGCAGCGATCCGGTGTACGCCATAAAACCTGACAGCGCATTCAACAATGAGCTTTTACCTGAGCCGCTGGTACCCACCAGCACCACACGTTGCCCGGCAGGCAGGGTAAAGTTCAGCGGACCGGCCAGCACTTTGCCTTCAGGCGACAGAACAGAAAAATCCTGTGCTTCAATGGTCACCGGATCGTTCGTATTCAGCGTTGCCTCACCACGCTCCGGATTCGCCAGCGGCGTTTCCATGAAGGTTTTCAGGCTGTCGGCAGCACCCACCGCCTGCGCTTTGGCATGGTAAAAGGTGCCGAGATCGCGAAGCGGCTGGAAAAATTCCGGGGCCAGGATCAGCGCCAGGAACCCGGCGGAAAGCGTGACCGCCGTACCGTAGTGGCCAAAGTCCAGCGCGCCGAGGTAGGAGAAACCAAAGTAAACCGCCACCAGCGCAATCGACAGGGAGGTGAAGAACTCGAGCACGCCGGACGAGAGGAAGGCCATGCGCAACACTTCCATGGTACGCTGACGAAAATCCTGCGACGCCAGTCGAATGTTTTCGGTCTCCGCTTCACCGCGACCAAAGATACGCAGGGTTTCCATACCGCGCAGACGATCCAGGAAATGGCCGCTTAACCGACCCAGCGCCAGGAAGTTACGACGGTTAGCATCTGCCGCACCCATGCCGACCATCGCCATAAACAGCGGGATGAGCGGGGCGGTGCCCAGCAGGATCAACGCCGCCACCCAGTTAACAGGGAAGATGGCGATAACAATCATCAGGGGCACAAACACCGCCAGCGCCATCTGCGGAAGATAACGCGCGTAGTAATCGTGCATATCGTCGATTTGCTCAAGGATCAGCGTCGCCCAGCTACCGGCCGGCTTGCCCTGGATCCACGCAGGCCCGGCTTCCGAAAGCCGGTCGAGCACCTTGCGGCGGATCTCATAGCGGATGTGCTGCCCGGCATGGAATCCAACCCGCTCGCGCAGCCAGACCACCCACGCACGCAGAACGAAAACCAGCACCAGAACGATAAACGGCAACAGCAGCGCTTCGCGCGGGATGTTCTCCATGATCATATGATTGAGAATGCGGGCCAGCAGCCATGCCTGGGCAACAATCAACAGACCGCTGATGAATCCCAGAACGCGGGAAATCATAAGCCAGCGGCGGGACAGAACGCTTTGCTGTTTCAGCCAGCGGGTTAACTCTTGTTGACGGGTTTTTTCCATTGCGTACTTTGCAGGTGACGTTATAAGAAATTAGACCTCTGCATGTTACACGTGAGCAAAAATAAAGGCGACCAATGGCCGCCTTTATTTACGTTTGTTACTGACTTGTAAAGATTATTTACCTTGTTCAGCCAGTCCGTCCAGATAGCGTTCTGCGTCCAGCGCGGCCATACAGCCGGTGCCCGCAGAGGTGATCGCCTGACGATAAATATGGTCCATCACGTCGCCTGCCGCGAAGACACCCGGAACGCTGGTCTGGGTGGCATTGCCGTGAATGCCGGACTGCACTTTAATGTAGCCGTTTTCCAGCTCCAGCTGACCTTCGAAGATAGCCGTGTTCGGGCTGTGGCCGATGGCCACGAACAGGCCCGCCACCTCCAGCGTTTCGACGGTGTCGGTGTTCTGCGTATCACGAATACGCAGACCCGCCACGCCCATCTGGTCGCCGGTCACTTCTTCCAGCGTACGGTTGGTGTGCAGCACGATGTTGCCGCTCGCCACTTTATCCATCAGGCGTTTGATCAGGATCTTCTCAGCGCGGAAGGTGTCGCGACGGTGGATCAAGTGCACTTCCGAGGCGATGTTCGCCAGGTACAGCGCTTCTTCGACCGCGGTATTACCGCCGCCGATCACCGCAACTTTCTGGTTGCGATAGAAGAAACCGTCGCAGGTTGCGCAGGCTGACACGCCGCGGCCTTTGAACGCTTCTTCAGACGGCAGGCCGAGATAACGGGCAGAGGCGCCGGTGGCAATGATCAGCGCATCGCAGGTGTATTCACCGCTGTCACCCGTCAGGCGGAACGGACGGTTCTGCAAATCCACTTTATTGATGTGGTCGAACAGGATTTCGGTTTCGAATTTGGCGGCATGCTCGTGCATGCGCTCCATCAGCAGCGGCCCGGTCAGGTCGTTCGGGTCGCCAGGCCAGTTTTCCACTTCCGTGGTGGTGGTCAGCTGACCGCCTTTTTCCATCCCGGTGATCAGTACCGGTTGCAGGTTAGCGCGTGCAGCATAGACCGCTGCGGTATATCCCGCAGGTCCAGAACCAAGGATTAGCAGCTTACTGTGTTTGGTCGTGCCCATGAGATCCCCATTGTTGTTGGCAGGCAATGGGCTGGATTGTAGGGAATTTGTTGCCGTAAAAAAAGAGCAGGAGAGTTTTGCTTCCGATATATGCAATAGACGCGCCCTATGGGTCAGAGGCGGTCACATCACTTCTGCTACTGAAAACCGCGCGTTTATAAGGCAATAAAATGAGGATTAATACCCCTCCGTAATGAATATCCGGCATGTTGTACTAAAAATCGATGTTTTGCTTTGACAATCCCCTGCGCTTTTGCGAAAACATTCAAGGAAGAAAAAAAGACGCACGAACTGCATGCCGCATAGACATGCACGGAAATGCCATTTTTACCGGGTCAGTGAAATCTACGCATGGTGTGGACAGACGCCATACGTGATGTCTGTGACTGCTTTCGGGCAACGGTCTTCTTACCGCAGAACCCGAATCTACATCGCGTCTAATACATAACCAGGCGATGTGATGAATAACGGGTCCAGGCTCTGAACAGTGATGTGCACAGGGTCCAGGCAGGAGTAGGGAAGGAATACAGAGAGACAATAATAATGGTAGATAGCAAGAAGCGCCCTGGCAAAGATCTCGACCGTATCGATCGTAACATTCTTAATGAATTGCAAAAGGATGGGCGTATTTCCAACGTCGAGCTTTCAAAACGTGTGGGACTTTCCCCGACGCCGTGCCTTGAGCGTGTGCGTCGACTGGAAAGACAGGGTTTTATTCAGGGCTATACGGCTCTGCTGAACCCGCATTATCTGGATGCCTCACTTCTGGTATTTGTTGAGATTACTCTGAATCGTGGTGCACCAGATGTGTTTGAGCAATTTAACGCCGCTGTACAAAAACTTGAAGAAATTCAAGAGTGTCATCTGGTTTCCGGTGATTTTGACTACCTGTTGAAAACCCGTGTGCCTGATATGTCCGCCTACCGTAAGCTGCTGGGTGAAACCCTGCTGCGTCTGCCAGGCGTGAACGACACCCGTACTTATGTGGTGATGGAAGAGGTCAAACAGAGCAATCGTCTGGTTATTAAGACGCGCTAACACGGAACAGGTGCAAAATCAGTGTAGTTTGATTACACTCCTGTTAATCCATACAGCAACAGTGCCGGGGAGTCCCGGCGCTGTTGTCCGTTTTAGCACACAGGCAGGACATGCCTGATACCTGGAGAGCCTTTCTTGAGCCAGGAATACACTGAAGACAAAGAAGTCACATTATCTAAGCTAAGCAGCGGACGTCGTCTCCTTGAGGCGTTACTGATTGTTATTGCCCTTTTTGCCGTCTGGCTGATGGCTGCCTTACTCAGTTTCAACCCCTCAGATCCCAGCTGGTCGCAAACCGCATGGCATGAGCCTATCCATAATTTAGGTGGCGTTCCCGGCGCCTGGCTTGCGGACACGCTCTTCTTCATTTTCGGTGTGATGGCCTATACCCTTCCCGTCATCATTATTGGCGGATGCTGGTTTGCCTGGCGTCATCGACAGAACGACGACTACATCGATTATTTTGCCGTTTCGCTGCGCCTGATTGGCGCCCTGGCGCTGATCCTCACCTCCTGCGGACTGGCGGCGATCAACGCCGATGACATCTGGTACTTCGCCTCAGGCGGGGTGATTGGCAGCCTGTTGAGCTCCGCGCTGCAACCGATGCTTCACAGCAGCGGCGGCACGCTGGCGCTGCTTTGTATCTGGGCAGCGGGCCTGACGCTGTTTACCGGCTGGTCCTGGGTGAGCATTGCCGAAAAAATCGGCAGCTTTATTCTGACTCTGCTGACGTTTGCCAGCAATCGCACCCGTCGTGATGATACGTGGGTCGATGAAGACGAATATGAAGATGAGTACGAAGAGGAAGACGAGGCACCCGTGCAGCGTCGTGAATCCCGCCGTGCCCGTATTCTGCGCGGTGCTCTGGCGCGCCGCCAGCGCGTTGCTGAAAAATTTGCTAACCCGTTAGGCCGTAAAACGGATGCCGCGCTTTTCTCCGGCAAACGTATGGATGAAGAGGAGCAGATTGAGTATCGCGGCGCGGCCGTCGATCCTGATGATGTGTTGTTCTCTGGTCATCGAGCTACGCCGGGTGAGTATGATGAATACGATCCGCTGTTGCATGGTCATTCCGTGACTGAACCGGTAGCCGCTGCTGCTGCCGCAACGACGGCTGCGCAGGCCCATGTTGCGCCTGTTGAAGCCGTGATGCCGTCCTCGCCTGTTCCGGCACCGGAGTCCGCGATCCAGCAACCGCAGGTGGACTGGCAGACTGCGCCAGGCGTCCATACGCCTGAACCGACCATTGCGCCGGAGCCTGAAAGCTATATTCCTGTGCAGCAGGAACAGTGGCAGCAACCGTATCAGCCGCCTGAGCCTGCCAGCGAGCCGCAACAGCCGTATCAGGCTTATACGCCCGAACCTGCTGAACCTGAACAGCCATACGTTGCGCCGGTGTCTGAACCCGAAATGGTGGAGGAAGCGAAGCCATCCCGTCCGCCATTGTACTATTTTGAAGAGGTGGAAGAGCGCCGTGCCCGAGAGCGCGAGCAGCTTGCCGCCTGGTATCAGCCCGTGCCTGAGCCGGTGCAGGAGCCTGTTGTAAAAGCGCCTTCTGCGAGCGTTGCACCTGTAGACCCAGCGCCAGCCGTTGCGTCGGGAGCGGAAACCGTGAAGCAGGCAACGGCAGCCGCTGCCGCGTCCGCTCCGCTATTCAGCCCGGCAACCGATGGTGCGCCGCGTCCTCAGGTAAAAGAGGGCATTGGTCCACAATTGCCGCGTCCTAATCGCGTGCGCGTACCGACGCGCCGGGAGCTGGCCTCTTATGGCATTAAACTGCCTTCCCAGCGTATGGCGGAAGAAAAAGCCCGTGAGTCCGACTACGAAGATGATGCCGACGAACTGCATCAGGATGAGCTGGCGCGTCAGTTTGCCGCCCAGCAGACTCAACGCTACGGGAATGAGTACCAACACGATGTTCATTCTCAGCAGGATGAAGATGATGCTGCCGAAGCGGAATTAGCGCGTCAGTTTGCGGCCACGCAACAGCAACGTTATTCCGGTGAGCAGCCTTCGGGGGCAAACCCGTTCTCGCTCTCGGATTTTGAATTTTCACCGATGAAAGATCTGGTGGATGACGGTCCGAGCGAACCACTGTTTACGCCGAGCGTGATGCCGGAAGCGGAACCGGTGCGTCAGGCGCCAGCGCCGCAGGTTAATGCGCAGCCACAACAGCCAGCGCCGCAGGCTTATGCGCAGCCGCATACACCTCCGGCCCAACCGCCGCAGCCGCAGTTCCAGCAGCCAGCACCACAGCCGCAGGAAAGCCTGATTCACCCGCTGCTGATGCGTAACGGAGACAGCCGTCCGCTGCAACGACCAAGTACGCCGTTGCCGTCGCTGGATCTGTTAACGCCGCCGCCAGCGGAAGTCGAACCGGTGGATACTTTTGCCCTTGAGCAGATGGCCCGTCTGGTGGAAGCACGTCTGGCTGACTTCCGTATTAAAGCGGACGTGGTGAACTACTCACCTGGCCCGGTAATCACCCGTTTCGAACTGAATCTGGCGCCAGGCGTAAAAGCGGCGCGTATTTCTAATCTGTCCCGTGACCTGGCGCGTTCTCTGTCGACCGTGGCGGTACGCGTGGTGGAAGTGATCCCAGGTAAGCCTTACGTTGGCCTTGAGCTGCCAAACAAGAAACGCCAGACCGTTTATCTGCGTGAAGTTCTGGATAACACCAAATTCCGCGACAACCCGTCCCCTCTGACCGTGGTGTTGGGTAAAGATATCGCTGGCGATCCGGTGGTTGCCGATCTCGCGAAGATGCCGCACCTGCTGGTTGCGGGTACCACCGGCTCCGGTAAATCGGTCGGGGTGAACGCCATGATCCTCAGTATGCTCTACAAAGCGCAGCCTGAAGATGTGCGTTTCATCATGATCGACCCGAAAATGCTTGAACTGTCCGTCTACGAAGGCATTCCGCACCTGTTAACGGAAGTGGTGACCGACATGAAGGACGCCGCCAACGCATTGCGCTGGAGCGTCAATGAAATGGAGCGTCGCTACAAGCTGATGTCGGCGCTGGGCGTTCGTAACCTGGCCGGTTATAACGAGAAAATCGCTGAGGCGGCACGTATGGGCCGTCCGATTCCGGACCCATACTGGAAGCCGGGTGACAGCATGGATGCCCAGCATCCGGTGCTGGAAAAACTGCCTTACATCGTCGTGCTGGTGGATGAGTTCGCCGACCTGATGATGACCGTTGGCAAGAAAGTGGAAGAGCTGATTGCGCGTCTGGCACAGAAAGCGCGTGCGGCGGGCATCCACCTGGTGCTGGCGACGCAGCGTCCGTCCGTAGACGTTATCACCGGTCTTATTAAGGCAAACATCCCGACCCGTATCGCGTTTACCGTGTCGAGTAAAATTGACTCGCGTACTATCCTTGACCAGGGCGGTGCAGAGTCGCTGCTGGGTATGGGCGATATGCTCTATTCCGGCCCGAACTCCACCTCGCCGGTGCGCGTACACGGTGCGTTTGTTCGCGACCAGGAAGTGCATGCGGTGGTGCAGGACTGGAAAGCGCGCGGTCGGCCGCAATACGTTGACGGCATCACCTCCGACAGTGAAAGCGAAGGTGGCGGCGGTGGTTTTGACGGCGGCGAAGAGCTGGATCCGTTATTTGACCAGGCGGTTAATTTCGTTACCGAAAAACGTAAGGCGTCCATCTCCGGCGTCCAGCGCCAGTTCCGTATTGGCTACAACCGCGCGGCGCGTATTATCGAGCAGATGGAAGCCCAGGGTATTGTTAGCGAACAGGGGCATAACGGTAACCGTGAGGTGCTGGCGCCACCGCCGTTTGATTAACCTTCAGCGATTGCAAAGAAGGGTAAATCAGCAAAAATTAAGCATATTCTTCTGTCGCCTGCCTTCGGGCAGGTCCAGAATAGAAACGGAACCCCCATATCGGGAAGACGTATTTTAAGGAATAACAATGAAAAAAATCGCCATCGCCTGTGCATTACTCTCCAGTTTTGTTGCCAGCAGCGTCTGGGCTGATGCAGCCAGCGACCTTAAAAGCCGACTGGATAAAGTGAGCAGCTTCCACGCCAGCTTCACGCAAAAAGTGACTGACGGCAGCGGCAACGCGGTGCAGGAAGGTCAGGGGGATTTGTGGGTGAAACGCCCGAATCTCTTCAACTGGCACATGACCCAGCCGGATGAAAGCGTGCTGGTGTCCGACGGGAAAACCTTATGGTTCTACAACCCGTTTGTTGAGCAGGCGACCGCCACCTGGCTGAAAGATGCGACCAGTAATACGCCGTTTATGCTCATTGCCCGTAACCAGTCCAGCGACTGGCAGCAGTACAACATTAAACAAAACGGTGATGAGTTCGTCCTGACGCCAAAAGGCAGCAACGGTAACCTGAAGCAGTTCACCATTAACGTGAGCAGCAACGGTACCATTAATCAGTTCGGTGCGGTTGAGCAGGACGATCAGCGCAGTAGCTATCAGCTTAAGTCTCAGCAAAACGGCGCTGTAGATGCTTCGAAATTCACCTTTACCCCGCCGCAGGGCGTAACGGTGGACGACCAACGTAATAAGTAAGAGGCATGAGTGAGCAACCTGTCGCTCGATTTTTCAGATAATGCGTTTCAACCTCTGGCCGCCCGTATGCGGCCAGAAAATTTAGCGCAGTACATCGGCCAGCAACACCTGCTGGCTGCGGGGAAACCCTTGCCGCGCGCCATAGAGGCCGGGCATCTGCACTCCATGATCCTCTGGGGGCCACCCGGCACCGGCAAAACAACCCTCGCTGAAGTGATCGCCCGCTATGCTAACGCGGACGTTGAGCGCATCTCGGCGGTTACCTCCGGCGTAAAGGAGATTCGTGAGGCGATCGAGCGCGCGCGGCAAAACCGTAATGCCGGGCGCCGCACCATTCTTTTTGTTGATGAAGTCCACCGCTTCAACAAGAGCCAACAGGATGCGTTTCTGCCGCACATTGAAGACGGCACGATTTTCTTCATCGGCGCAACCACGGAAAACCCGTCGTTTGAACTCAACTCCGCGCTGCTTTCCCGCGCCCGCGTTTACCTGCTTAAATCCCTGACCACAGAAGATATCGAAAAGGTTCTGACCCAGGCGATGGAGGACAAAGCGCGGGGTTACGGCGGACAGGATATCGTTCTGCCGGACGACACGCGTCGTGCGATCGCTGAACTGGTCAACGGCGATGCGCGTCGGGCGCTGAATACGTTGGAAATGATGGCCGATATGGCCGAAGTGGATGATGCCGGAAAGCGGGTGCTAAAGCAGGAGCTGCTGACCGAAATAGCCGGTGAGCGCAGCGCACGCTTCGATAATAAAGGCGATCGTTTTTACGACCTGATCTCTGCATTACATAAGTCCGTGCGCGGCAGCGCCCCGGATGCGGCGCTCTACTGGTACGCGCGTATCATTACCGCCGGTGGCGATCCGTTATATGTCGCGCGTCGCTGCCTGGCCATCGCGTCAGAAGATGTCGGTAATGCCGATCCACGCGCCATGCAGGTCGCTATTTCCGCCTGGGACTGCTTTACCCGCGTCGGACCCGCGGAAGGTGAGCGTGCCATTGCGCAGGCAATTGTCTATCTGGCCTGCGCGCCGAAAAGTAACGCGGTGTATACCGCCTTCAAAGCGGCGATGTCAGATGCACGTGAACGTCCGGACTACGATGTGCCGGTTCATCTGCGCAATGCGCCAACCAAATTGATGAAAGAGATGGGTTACGGGCAGGAGTATCGCTACGCCCATGATGAACCCAATGCCTACGCCGCCGGCGAGGAGTATTTCCCGCAGGAGATGGCACAAACCCGCTATTATCACCCCACAAACAGAGGTCTTGAGGGTAAGATTGGCGAAAAGCTCGCCTGGCTTGCCGGACAGGATCAAAATAGCCCTATAAAACGCTACCGTTAGTTCAATCGTTGCGGTAATGTTGGCAATATATCTCTGTGGCCGCAGGCTGTGGTCACTTTTTCCTTTTTTAATTCGATAAGCACAGGATAAGCATGCTCGATCCCAATCTGCTGCGTAATGAGCCAGACGCAGTCGCTGAAAAACTGGCACGCCGGGGCTTTAAGCTGGATGTAGATAAGCTGCGCGCTCTTGAAGAGCGTCGTAAAGTTTTGCAGGTACAAACTGAAAATCTGCAAGCAGAGCGTAATTCTCGATCGAAATCCATTGGCCAGGCGAAAGCGCGCGGGGAAGATATTGAGCCATTACGCCTGGAAGTGAACAAACTGGGTGAAGAGCTGGATCAGGCGAAAGCTGAACTGGATGTTCTTCAGGCTGAAATTCGTGATATCGCTCTGGCGATCCCGAACATTCCTGACGACAGCGTGCCTGTCGGCAAAGACGAAAACGACAACGTTGAAGTGAAACGCTGGGGCACGCCTCGCGAGTTTGACTTCGAGGTGCGCGATCACGTCACGCTGGGCGAAATGCACGCGGGCCTGGACTTTGCGGCTGCGGTTAAGCTGACCGGCTCTCGCTTCGTGGTAATGAAAGGTCAGATTGCTCACCTGCACCGCGCTCTGGCGCAGTTCATGCTGGATCTGCACACCGAGCAGCACGGCTACAGCGAAACCTACGTTCCGTATCTGGTTAACCACGATACGCTGTACGGTACCGGCCAGTTGCCGAAATTTGCCGGCGATCTGTTCCACACCCGTCCGCTGGACGAGGAAGCAGACAGCAGCAACTACGCGCTGATCCCAACCGCGGAAGTGCCGCTGACCAACCTCGTGCGTGATGAGATCATCGACGAAGACGATCTGCCAATCAAACTGACCGCGCACTCTCCATGTTTCCGTTCTGAAGCCGGTTCTTACGGTCGCGATACGCGCGGTCTGATCCGTATGCACCAGTTCGATAAAGTTGAGATGGTGCAGATCGTTCGTCCGGAAGAGTCTATGGACGCGCTGGAAGAGATGACCGGTCATGCTGAGAAAGTGCTGGAGCTGCTGGGCCTGCCGTACCGCCGTATGGCGCTGTGCACCGGCGACATGGGCTTCGGTGCCTGCAAAACCTTCGACCTTGAAGTCTGGGTGCCTGCGCAGAACACCTACCGTGAAATCTCTTCCTGCTCCAACGTCTGGGATTTCCAGGCGCGTCGTATGCAGGCGCGTTGCCGCAGCAAATCTGACAAGAAAACCCGTCTGGTTCATACCCTGAACGGTTCCGGTCTGGCAGTAGGCCGTACGCTGGTTGCTGTGCTGGAAAACTACCAGCAGGCTGACGGACGCATTGAGATCCCTGAAGTGCTGCGCCCTTACATGAAAGGCCAGCAGTTCATCGGCTAATTATTTGCTCTAAGACAAAAAAGCGCCTCAGGGCGCTTTTTTTATGCCTCTGATTTGATACGAAGCAATAACCCCTCCCTCTAAAGTAGTAATACTCCTCCGAACGAAAGTCAGCATAAAACACTGATAACCAAAAATATCGTTATACATAAAACTATATAGCGGTGTATGCCGCCCTTTATTTCTTTGTGAGCAACCAAAGTGAGTCTTTATGAAAATCAAAGCGCCTGAAGCGTTAATGGCTGCCGAGGTCACTCGCCGTGGGTTGATGAAAACCACGGCAATAGGCGGTCTGGCGGTTGCCAGCAGCGCCTTTACGCTCCCTTTTACCCGTCTGGCGTCGGCGGCGGAGGCTCTGTCTCCCGCTTCAGCCCCGGAAAAAGTGGTGTGGAGTGCCTGTACCGTTAACTGTGGTAGCCGTTGTCCTCTGCGTATGCATGTTGTTGACGGTGAAATCAAATATGTCGAAACCGACAATACCGGCGATGATAACTACGAAGGGTTACATCAGGTTCGTGCCTGTCTGCGTGGCCGTTCAATGCGCCGTCGCGTTTATAACCCGGATCGTCTGAAATACCCAATGAAGCGCGTCGGTAAGCGTGGGGAAGGGAAGTTCGAGCGTATTAGCTGGGACGAAGCCTACGATATTATCGCGACTAACATGCAGCGCCTGATCAAAGAGTATGGCAACGAATCCATCTACCTCAACTACGGCACCGGGACGCTGGGCGGTACCATGACCCGCTCCTGGCCGCCGGGTAAAACGCTGGTGGCGCGCCTGATGAACTGCTGCGGCGGCTATCTCAATCATTACGGCGACTACTCTTCCGCACAGATTGCTGCGGGTCTGAACTACACCTACGGCGGCTGGGCAGACGGTAACAGCCCGTCGGATATCGAAAACAGTAAACTGGTGGTGTTGTTCGGTAACAACCCAGGCGAAACGCGGATGAGCGGCGGTGGGGTAACCTATTATCTTGAGCAGGCGCGCGCCAAATCCAACGCACGTATGATCATCGTCGATCCGCGCTATACCGATACCGGCGCGGGACGTGAAGACGAGTGGATCCCTATTCGCCCTGGTACCGATGCGGCGCTGGTCAATGCGCTGGCGTATGTGATGATCACTGAAAACCTCGTCGATCAGCCGTTCCTTGATAAATACTGCGTGGGTTATGACGAGAAGACCCTGCCAGCCAGCGCACCGGCTAACGGGCATTACAAAGCGTACATTCTTGGTCAGGGCAGCGACGGGGTAGCGAAAACCCCTGAGTGGGCATCCACCATTACCGGCATTCCAGTCGAACGTATTGTTCAGCTGGCCCGTGAAATTGGTTCAGCAAAACCGGCTTATATCAGCCAGGGATGGGGACCACAGCGTCACGCGAACGGCGAAATTGCTACCCGCGCTATTTCTATGCTCTCGATTCTGACTGGCAACGTCGGTATTCACGGCGGTAATAGCGGGGCGCGTGAAGGCTCGTATGAAGTCCCGTTTGAACGTATGCCAACGCTGGATAACCCGGTTCAGACCAGCATCTCCATGTTTATGTGGACGGACGCGATCGAGCGCGGCCCGGAAATGACCGCGCTGCGTGACGGTGTTCGGGGCAAAGATAAGCTGGACGTGCCGATCAAAATGATCTGGAACTACGCCGGTAACTGCCTGATCAACCAGCACTCTGAAATCAACCGCACCCATGAAATTTTGCAGGACGACAAGAAGTGCGAAATGATTGTGGTGATCGACTGCCACATGACCTCATCGGCGAAGTATGCCGATATTCTGCTCCCAGACTGCACCGCGTCTGAGCAGATGGATTTCGCGCTGGATGCCTCCTGCGGCAACATGTCCTATGTGATCTTCACTGACCAGGCCATCAAACCGCGCTTTGAGTGCAAAACCATCTATGAGATGACTTCCGAGCTGGCGAAACGTCTTGGCGTTGAGCAGCAGTTCACTGAAGGACGTACTCAGGAAGGGTGGATGCGCCATCTGCACGAGCTCTCACGCAAAGCCATTCCTGACCTGCCGGACTTCGATACCTTCCGCAAGCAGGGCATGTACAAGCAGCGCGATCCGGAAGGGCATCACGTGGCGTATAAAGCCTTCCGCGACGATCCACAGGCCAATCCGCTGACCACGCCGTCGGGCAAAATCGAGATCTACTCCGAAGAGCTGGCAAAAATTGCCGCAACGTGGGAATTGCCGGAAGGGGACGTTATCGATCCGCTGCCGATTTATACGCCAGGCTTCGAAAACTACAACGATCCGCTGACGGCGAAATTCCCGCTTCAGTTGACCGGTTTCCACTACAAAGCGCGTGTTCACTCCACCTACGGCAACGTTGACGTACTGAAAGCGGCCTGCCGACAGGAGATGTGGATCAACCCGATGGATGCGAAAGCGCGCGGCATCAGTAATGGCGATCGCGTACGTATCTTCAACGGACGTGGCGAAGTGCATATCGAAGCTAAAGTGACTCCGCGTATGATGCCTGGCGTTGTCGCGCTGGGGGAAGGGGCCTGGTATAACCCGGATGCGAACCGTATCGATCAGGCGGGCTGCATCAACGTTCTCACTACGCAGCGTCCGTCGCCGCTGGCGAAGGGCAACCCATCCCACACAAACCTCGTTCAGGTTGAAAAGGCGTAAGGAGTAACCGATGACAACCCAGTATGGATTTTTTATTGATTCCAGCCGCTGCACCGGGTGCAAAACCTGCGAGCTGGCCTGCAAGGATTACAAAGATCTGACTCCGGACGTTAGCTTCCGTCGTATTTATGAATACGCGGGCGGCGACTGGCAGGAGGACAACGGCGTCTGGCATCAGAATGTCTTCGCCTATTACCTGTCGATTGCCTGCAACCACTGCGAAGATCCGGCCTGCACCAAGGTCTGCCCGAGCGGGGCAATGC
>OJKA01000456.1_pt1 | contig 14741 bp, 14 predicted proteins | sample 1596451 | NCBI WGS metagenome assembly OJKA01 (sample SAMEA4350155, study PRJEB24818) | metagenome | biome: human; feature: gut; material: faeces | place: Denmark | collected 2013-09 | reverse complement strand
GATCAGGTGGGGATTCACAACGGAAACGAATAATCCGGCTTCGTACAGAGCCTTAAGCATGGGCTCATGGTATCTGCCCGTACATTCCATAACGATTTTGGTTGAGCCCTCTAATGAACCAAGGTAATGTGCAAGTTCAATGAGGTTCTGGGATGTATGGGAGACATCGAAAGGTTTGCGGATTACAGTGCCGCCAGGCTGCAGGACTGCGACGGTGCTCTTGCCTTTTGAAACATCAATGCCTACTGCGTTGTACATTCTACGTACCTCCAAAAGTGAATTTGCATGGATTCCAGCATTCCTCATTGCCGATTCAATCTCCTGGGGTATCAAACGAACGTGGAGTGGTAGTTCAACCTGCATAATTCGAACGGCTGCAATGACAGGCTGGCTGACTGGCTTTCTGACGGACGCTAATGGTCCAAGGAGAACTCTGTCAGACCGATGCCTAATCATTATACAGCTTAAACAATGAGAGGATTAAGTCCCAACTGGTTGTTGGGTACTGAAACCCTACACTTATATATTAGGAGGAGGTAATTTCAAAGAATGGAGATGGCTATGAGAAAGAAGATAAGAAGGATTTTTACAATTCTGGGAACAACAGCACTGATTTTTACATTAACAGCCTGCGGGAACCGCATGGATACCATGCAGCCTGCTGCTTCCTATGTTGCAGACTTTTTTGATATTCCAGATACAGTGACAGGAATCGAAAGACTTCTGATCAAAGATGATATGGCCTATATGTGCTGTCTGGAGGAAGATGGTACGTCCTATTTGGCAGCAATGGACATTGGTGACGGCAGGTTTTTGAGACAGAATCTGAATGTGGATTCTTCTGTCTCGCTTCTGGATTTTGGCTTTGCCCCGGATAACAGTATCTGGACGGTTTGCTTGGAGGAGGCAGGCGGTTATAGTTTAAGGAAATTTGACAACAGTGGTTCACCGGTTCAATCGGTTGACCTGGCAGGTGTAATGGACACCTCGGTCCTATCGGCAGCTGGAAGGGATCTGTTCCTTAGCATTGATGGAGAGGGGAATATCTGTGTGGCTGTTAAAGGCGGAAATACGTTGGTCTATCTGTTTGGCAATAACGGCCGTTTCTTATTTTCTCTTGATTATGAGGGAAATCTTATGACAACCACAACGACTGCCGGGGGACAGATTGGTATCTGTGCGACTTCCTCGGACCGTATGAACCATGACCTGCTTACGGTGGACATGGAAAGCCAGGATTGGAGTAAAGACAAAATCCATCTGGGCGCAGCAGCAGGGCTGTACGGAGGAGTGAACAAAGATTTCTATCGGTTTGATTCTTCCGTTTTGTATGGGTATGCTGCGGGCGGGCAGGAGGGTATTCCTGTTTTTAACTGGTCGGATATGGGACTTGGCACATCGGAAGTTCATATTGGAGAATGCACGGACGGGCGTTTTGTGGTCCTGGCAGCCTCATCCAATCAGACTGGGGTATTATCGTATGAAATGGCGGTGCTGACCGAGGGTGTGGATGAGAGGGAGATTTTGAGTATGGTGAGCCTGACCGCGACTCCTGGCCTTGTCCAGGCTGTATCCGATTTTAACAAAACAAACGACAGGTATAAGGTTGAGCTGACAGAGTATTTTCCGTATGCACAAGATGTGTCCAACGAGGAATGGGATAATGCCATTTTGAATCTTAATACACGGATCATCTCTGGCGATATGCCGGATATCCTGGATATGAGTAATTTGCCTGTACAGATTTATCAAAGCAAAGGGCTTTTGGAAGACCTCTATCCATATATGGAACATGATCCGGAAATCCGTACAGAGGATTATTTTGAAAATATCTTTGATGCTATCAGCCTGGATGGAAAGTTACCTTATCTTACGGACGGAGTAGCCATATCCACTATGCTGACCGGCGCAGATATTGTGGATGGAAACAATGGCTGGACCATTCAGGATCTGGAAAAGGTCCTTGATACCTACGGAGCCAATTCCATAAACAATCTGTCAGGAGCTTCCTTCCTGAAAGTTATGCTTCAGACAGATGGCAGTTTCATTGACTGGAGCCTGGGCAAGTGCTCTTTTGATTCGCTTGAATTTGTAAAGATGCTGGAATTCGCCGGTAAAATACAGGAAAGCAGGCAGAACGGCTTCGAAGGAATGGAGATGAGCGATACCTATGCAGCCGCCTATGAAGCTGTGCTGAGCGTTTACCACATCACCCAGTACAGAAATTACTACAACGGGAACCTGAAGTTTATTGGACTTCCCGGAGGCGGCGGTGAGTACCATGTAATCAAACCTGAAGTGAAGGTTGGAATCTCCTCGTCCAGCCCCCGGAAGGAAAGGGCATGGGAATTTGTCAGAACACTATTGACAGAGGAGCATCAGATGTCCTGTATAAGTATTCCGATTCATCAGAGGGCGTTTGATAAGGTCATGCAGGCGGCAGTGGATGGAAAATCTGTCTGGACGTGGATTTACGAAGATGGTAAGGCAACAAAAGAAGATGTGGAGCTGACAAAGCAGCTTTTAAGCAGCGCAGCCTATGTGGAGAATGACAATCAGACACTGGAATCACTGATATTGGAGGAGGCCCGGGAATATTTTTCAGGGGTCAGGAGCGCCCTGGAAGCGGCTGAAAGAATTCAGAGCCGGGCCAGTCTTTATATCAAGGAACAAATGTAAAAATTTTATATGCAAAGGAAAGGATCCAAAACTATGAAAAGGCAGCTTATGAAAAGAGGAATGATGGGGATATATGCAGCTACCTGCGCGGGGATGCTTTTGGTTACCGGCTGTGCAGGTACAGAGACAAATGTAAAAACGGAAACAGTAAGAATTGAAGCGACAGAGAGACAGGAAAGTAATCCTGTAAATACTGCCAGTAAGGAGGAGAATGTGGAAGTGCCTGAAAAGCAGGAGGAAGCGGTCCAAAATGATTTGCCTCTGCAAATTCAGGATGATGCCGGGAATGGGGACTTAGATACAATGGATACGTTTGCAGATGCGAATGACATGATGAAATCTGCTGATTTGAGCGGCACAGCCGGTGAATGCTCGGATACCGGGTGCGTGATTAATACATCACCCTTTGCGGACGGCACTTCATCCTCCGGTGATGGAGGCAGCATGACGGTTATTTATTCAGAAGACACAGTATTTCAAAAGGGAACCGTAAAATCCGATGGCAGTAGCTATTCTTTGGAGGACAGTGAAAAAGACAGGATAGGGGAAAATGATTTTGTACTGTGTTTCGGGAAACAGCAGGCAGACGGCTCTTACCTGGCAGACAGAATCATTATGATTGTATTCAATTAACCTGATAGGAGATGATACAGCTATGCGCTTACATATTGGGGAAAAAATCAAACAACAAAAGGCCATGCTTATTTCCGGAAAGAAATACAGGCCCCTCATAGAAGACCGTGTGCAGCGCATGGCTGTATATCTTATGATTGGATTTTTTGCATTCATGTTTATTTGCACAATCATTTCCCGTGCCTCCCATTCTTTTACAACTGCCCATGTTTCAGTATCTTCCATGACAAGCAAAACGTTAATGAACAGGGCTGAAATGGAAGGGGTTATCCATGCAGCAGCGGAGAAGGGAATCAGCCTTCCGGATGGCCTTAAGGTCGTGTCCGTCAATGCAGGGGAGGGCAAACCGGTAGACAGAGGTGAAATACTGATAGAATTTGATAAACCTTCCGCAGAAGAACAGATTAAGAAGCTGGAAGAAGAAATCCATATCCTTAACCTGAGAATCAATCTTTCAAAAAACAATGGCGGCAATGATGTGATTGAGGCACAGCGTACGCTTGTGGATGCCCAGAAAGCGTATGAGCGCATTGCTGCGAAGTATGCCAGGACAGATATACGATTAAAAGAAGATTACACAAAACTTGAAGAAACACTGGCAGATGCGGAAAAGAATCTTATTAAGAAGGCAGAAGCGCTTGTGAAAGAAGCGAGGGAAAACCTGGAAAACGTAAGGGAGGACGCAGAGGACGCCATCCGTGCAGCAGAACAGGCGCTGGATGAGGAATCAGAAAATCTTGATGATTCAGAGGATGGTTATCAGCAGGCTTTAGAAACGTATGAACAGGCAAAAGATGAACTAAATATGGCAAAGCAGAGGGTCAGCGAAATTGAGGAAGCAATTGCAGGAAAGCAGCCGGATGATGCCACGGATTATACGGAGGAGCTGAAGGAGGCAAAGGAAGAACTCTCCGCTGCACAAAAGGCATTTAACCAGGCTAAAAAAGAACTTTCAAAAGCAGACTATACCTCATCGTCCTATGACAGGGCAGACGATAACCTGGACTCCATCAAGAGACGCTGGAGACATAAAACTGAAAAAGCCAAAGATGCTCTTTATGAAGCAGAAACAGTGCTGGAAGCGGTCAGGGAAGGAAAAGATTTTTCAACTGAGTCTGCAGTCAGTGAGGCTCAGGCTGCCATTGATGCTGCAAGAGAAGCATTAAACCGTGCCCGGCGTGAGTCTGAGGATAACCAATATTCTGAGGAGGAAGAACTCTATGCGGCAGGAAGGGCAATTGAGACCGCGCAGGCAACACTGGAGGATGCCCGGAGACAGGCTGATGTATTGCAGAAGGAAGATGAGATTGACAGGCTTACCTATGAATCTGAGCGGTCAGATAAGGAGAAATCCCGTGCCGCACTGCAGGAAATTTTGGATAATGGGGGATGCCTTTTGGCCCCGGCCCCTGGAACGGTGGTGATGACGCTGGAACGTGGGGATAAAACAAAGGAGGGGGAAGATGCAGTCATACTTTCCTGTGCTGACAGAGGATTTGTTTTTGAAGGAAAACTGGATAAAGATTCAGCACGCCGCTTTTCAGCCGGGGATAAGGGGGAGCTTCATTACAAATTGGATGGAAGCTCACAAAAAACAGATGTGGAGATTCATTCCATCAGCACGCCGGATGAGTCGGACCAGGTTTTAGTAACTGCGGTTCTGCCGGAAGGAAGTTATTCTTCCGGTATGCCGGCGCAGCTTTTTCTGAGCAGAAAAAGCGAGACGTATCAAAATTGTATTCCTCTTACCGCACTCAGAAGTGATTCCGGCGGAGACCACATTTTCGTACTCCGCAGACAAAGCTCCGTACTGGGAACAGAATGGGTCATTGCAAGGGTAGATATAACAGTCAAGGAAAGGGACAGTCAGACGATGTATGTTGAGGGCGCGCTTACTTATTCGGATCAGGTAGTCATAAACTCGAACAAGATCATATCGGAAGGAGACAGGGTCCGCATTGAAAATTGACAGGTTTGCCCATTACTGGGCGTTGGCAATATCAGCATTACTGGCAGCAGTTCTTTGGTGCTTTGCCTGTTCCTTCTATAGTACGGCCATCAGTCACTGTACAAGTGTAAGCATTAAATGGGAAACGAGCGGTGTCAGCCCCTCAGAGCTTATCAGGCAGCAGACGTATGCAAGGCAGGATGGAGCAGGATACCAGCCCGAGGCCACCTTATGGCAGACATACCCGGAACAGGAGATAATGGCTTCCGATAATAAGAAAATGAATGTAAATGTTGTTACTGTCTTTGGAGACTGTGGGGATATATCATCCTCCATGCTGATTGCCGGTGCTTATCCGGCCAGATCGGATGCGTCCGGATGTGCAGTCAGTAACGGCCTGGCATTTTCCTTGTGGGGAAGTACCAATGCGATTGGTCTGCCGGTAAAGGCGGAAGGAAAGCAGTTCTATGTCCGCGGCATATTTGAGGAGGAAGAACCAAGGTTATTCTTACAGGCGCAGGCGGAATCGGAAGAACCCTTATCCAATATGCAGCTGACATTTGCAGATCCGGGAGCAAGGGAGAGGGCAGGGCAGTATCTCTCATCGGCAGGTTTTCCGGAGGGACGGATTCTTGACCTGACATTATTTGCATGGGCACTTGGTATGATATTCAGGCTTCCTGCAATCATTCTGGCATTTGGAATCCTTGGGCGCGTAATCAGGCATGGAAAAATGCTTTGCAGTTATTCCATTCTGATGGTCATTTATCTTTTTATGGCATTTGGTATATTGGCCGGATTATGGTTTTGTATGGACCTGCCTAAGTTTCCTTCCGATTTTATTCCTACAATGTGGTCTGATTTTGAATTTTGGGGAAACCTGTTTGAGGAGCAGGGGAAAAGTATGGTCTCCTGGATGATGGCTGGGCCTGCCTTCCGGGATATGGAGCTTTGGACCTCGTCATTTATGGCAGTGCTGCTTTCTGTGTGCGCCTCTGCCTTTACGGCAGCCGCAGCAATGCTGGTATCCGTACGCTCATACAAAAGAATGATTTTCTTTTGTATGGCGTATACACTGACGATTTGCCTGATATCATCCAAGATGGCCTCTGCTCACTATATGACCTTTTGCAAAGCAATGTATCTTCTGCCATGCCTGTGGATATGTGTGGATTTTCTGTTCTATTGTATGAAAGAGACACTTGCTGCCGCTGATGGTGAAGGGAGGGTTTTGGATGAGAAAAAGACGTGAATACAGTGTTGGGCTTAGGGAACAAATGGTGCCATGGCTGTTTTTGCTGCCGAGCCTGCTGTCCGTAAGCATTATGGTGCTGATTCCTATGCTGGATGCCCTGCGCCGTTCCTTTTTTCAGGCTGCCGGTGACCGGTTTGTGGGATTTCAGAATTATCTGGCAGTATTGAGAAACCATGCATTTAAGCTAGCGGCATCCAATACAGCAAAATTCATCTTGATCTGCATACCGCTTCTGTTACTCTTTTCCCTGGCTGTTTCACTGATGCTGACATCCTTTAGGGAAAAGCGCGGCATGTTCAAGACCTCGTTTCTTGTGCCCATGGCGGTTCCCGTTGCTTCGATTGTGCTTTTGTGGCGGGTGTTCTTTCATAAAAATGGACTTCTCAACGCATTCCTTGCACTTTGGGGTATGGTTCCGGTTGACTGGATTGGAAGTAAGGCAGCCTTTGGCGTGTTGGTGTTTGCTTATCTGTGGAAGAATTTCGGATATGATATGGTACTGTGGCTGTCAGGACTCAGTGCCATAAATCCGGCATTATATGAGGCGGCGCAGATAGACGGAGCCGGAAGCATACAGCGGTTTGTAAGGATTACACTTCCCAATCTTATGCCCACCTTATTTACCATTACAGTACTGTCGCTGCTCAATTCCTTTAAGGTGTTCAGGGAGGCTTATCTGATTGCGGGAGGTTATCCGGATGACAGTATTTACATGCTTCAGCATTTATTCAATAACTGGTACGGCAATCTGGATGTGGATAAGATGTGTGCCGGAGCTGTGATGATGGCAACTTTGGTATTTATTTTAATCTTACTGCTGCAAAAAATCATGAACGAGAGGAGATAGGATATGAAAAAATGGATTCTTGGCATGCCCCTTGCTTTGATTGCGGTCTTTATATGGATGCCTCTTTGGATGCTGATATCCGGTACCTTTATGGGAGGGGCAGAGTTGTCTGAAAACCTTGCGCCTGTCCTGGAAGGAGGGGAAGGAACGGCTGTATGGCCTGTAATTGCGCGTTATCCGACACTGGCGGCATATGTGGAATTATTATTGGATACTCCCCAGTTTTTTACGGTATTCTGGAATTCCTGCGGGCAGGTTTTCCCAATCATACTCGGTCATGTCCTTTTGGGCGCTCCTGCGGCATGGGCATTTGCAAAGTTTCACTTTCGCGGAAAAAAGATACTCTATACTTTGTATATTGTCCTGATGCTGATGCCATTTCAGGTGACCATGGTTTCCAGCTATCTTGTCCTGAATATGCTGGGCCTGATTGATACCGTATGGGCGGTCATACTGCCCGGTGCGGCATCAACGCTTCCGGTATTCATCATGACACGTTTTTTCATGGACGTACCGGAGGCGGTCATGGAGGCAGCGGCCGTGGATGGGGCTTCCTCATTTCAGACATTTTTGCGGTTTGGGCTTCCTCTGGGCGCGCCGGGCATTCTGTCGGCTGTGGTATTAGGGTTTTTGGAATACTGGAACGCAATAGAGGCGCCGCAGGCATTCTTGAAAAACCAGGCGCTCTGGCCGCTGTCATTATATATGTCAAACATCACAGCGGATAATGCCGGGGTATCATTGATTGCGTCACTGATTACGCTGATTCCCCCTCTTTTGATATTCCTGTCCGGCCAGAAATACCTGGAGCAGGGCATTATATCTTCCGGAATGAAAGACTAATCGAGGATTGATTTATGGAAAACAGGAATTTTGCAGGCAATCTGCAGATAAGCAAAGTGAATAAATGGTATCCTGGTGATGTCCATGCTGTTAAGGATATGGACATGGAAATCAAGAGAGGGGAATTTATTGTATTTGTAGGCCCTTCCGGCTGCGGAAAGACAACGCTGCTGCGCATGATTGCAGGACTTGAGAGCATAAGCAGCGGCGAGGTCATTATAGATGGCAGGATTGTGAACCAGGTTCCGCCAAAGAACCGCGATATTGCCATGGTATTCCAGAATTACGCCCTATATCCCAATATGAAAGTAAAAGATAACATCGCCTTCCCCCTTAAAATGCAGCACATCGGCAAGCAGGAGAGGGAGGGAAGGGTAGCAGAAGTGGTGCAAAAACTGGAGCTGGATGCTCTGCTTGAAAGGAAACCGGGGGCCCTATCCGGCGGTCAGCGCCAGCGTGTTGCCCTTGCGCGGGCCATGATAAGAAAACCCGGACTTTTTCTCATGGATGAGCCGTTAGCTAATCTGGATGCGAAGCTCCGCACAGAAATGCGCCGGGAGATTATAAGGCTCCAGCGGGAACTTGGCGTAACAACCATATATGTTACACATGATCAGACGGAGGCAATGACGATGGGTACGCGTATTGCGGTGATAAATGGCGGCGTTTTACAGCAGTTTGGAACGCCGCAGGAAATATACAGAAATCCGGCGAACCTGTTCGTTGCAGGATTCATAGGATCGCCCAATATGAATGTGTGGGACACGGAGCTTGTTTCAAATAGCGGACAGCATTATCTGACCCTGGGAAATGCCCGTATTCCGATGGATAAAAGCAGCCTGACCATAAGAGGAGTACATGGGTCTATTAAGGCTGGCATCCGCCCGGAACACGTTATGCCGGCTGTCCCGGACGAGCCTCATGCAGTACGGATGAAAATCAGTATTTTAGAAAATACCGGGCGTGAAGTGGCAGTTTTCCTCACGGCGTCCGGCATACCGGATATTACGATGGTAACGGACGCGGATTTCCCTGGCCAGGCCGGGCAGGAGGTATATATTCGGCTAAAGCCGGAAAAGATACATCTATTTAATACAGAGACAGGATGTGCATATGGAGATGTTTATGTATAGAATATATTCAACAGGCATAGAAACCGCGGCTGCATCAACGATACTGATACCGATTCTTTTTTTATATCAGATATTTATTTTCCACAACATAAAAAAGACGGCGGCCTATATTATCTTTACGTTATATTTGACTGCAATGTGCTTTTTGGTGGGTTTTCCAAGTGCAGCAGGGATTAAAATTAGTTGGTCTTATAATTTTATTCCTTTGTATGGTATGCTGACTGATATAACGAATAGCTGTCTGAATGTTTTGCTTTTTATTCCATTAGGCATATTTGTTCCATGCTTATGGCCCAATCACAGAAGCATGATGAAAACAGTGGGGGTGGGCCTGATGACATCACTTGGTATTGAAATACTGCAGATATTTACCTTTCGCGCAACCGATATCAATGACTTGATAACGAATGCGGCAGGTACGTTGGCCGGGTATCTGATTGGCAGGATGATCATAAAGATGATTCCTCAATTAGATAGGCTTGGCTGCAGGAAAAGTGAGTTATATCTTTTATATGGAACAGTGGCTATAGGCCTGTTTTTCTTCCAGCCATTTATTTTGTTATTATCAGAGCCTTTTTATCCATAGATACAAGGGTTTTTGAATGCTGTTCCCAGATGATATATCCAATCTTTCCATAACACTCTCAGCATTGCCGCTGTAAATATGATAATGAATCAGACCCAGATATCAAGTATGACTCCAATTATAATAAACGGCAAAGGATTATCTATTCATCAATATTTCATAGCTGCATCTATGCAGAAATCCGATTGCATATTTCAGTTTGACCATTCATCCATGGGATAACAACTGTTTTTTCAGTTTAATTCCAGCGTTTAAATACGATTATTTCTGCATCAGTTCCATAGCCACTGTACTCGGATACCATGAGATGATTCTCGTCAGCAAGAATTCCATAACACCGGTGGCTGCCTTCTTTATGTAGTTGATTCCCCAAATAAATCCTGTTGTCATCCCAAAATTTTACGATTTGGCCGTTTGGAAGGACATATTCAATATTGGCATAGGAGCCCTTCAGTGCATGAAGTTCCGTCACTTCTTCCATGTCCAGAATATTAAGGGCATTAAACGCTGCAATCAGCTTTTCTTTTAATTCATTTAACACAGTCTCTCCTTTTTTACAGCATTGTGCAACCAGACATTCCGCCCCAAAAGGCTGGCCATCTGTTGCGGCACATCCATTACAAGCGCCGCTTAATCCGCATTTTGTACAATCAATTCCACAAATAGATTTCATTTTATTTCCCTCCATTCTTTGTTAATTATACCGCCATTGACCGGTTTCGAAAAGACCTGAAAATAAAAACCTCCTCAAAATCAGTCAATATATGAATCACAAAGAAGTTAAAAGCTTTTTAGTTTTAGAGGCTTTTTAGAGACTTTTTCGGTAAAATTGATATAAATATCGGCAATATAAGATAAAATAGGGTTTTTGATTTTATCTGAGAGGAGAACAGTATGAATCGGAAAGCAGGTAAGATGTTTTTATTGACAGGGATGCTGTGTATCATAAGCTTCGCAGTATGTGCCTGTGGAAGGGTGGAGGAAGCAGCAAAGGCTCAGGAACCTCAGGCGGTTCAGGGAGCATCAATCCCGGAGGATGATACAGGAGAGGATGGTTTGACTTCGGGACCGGAATCCATAACAATAGTAACCGGCCCTGGAAGCCAATCAGAGGGCCTGCAATCCAGTGAAAGCAGTGACAAAGTAACAGACAGCGCACAGGAGGAGCAGCCAGAAGCACAAGAAATACCTGCAGATTGGGCAGGCAGCATTCCTAACCTGGAAGGGGATATCAAAGACCTCCAGAATGGACAGTTTACCGTGATAGAGGCCATGACAGAAAAATCAGATAATGGCGGGGATATCCTGATATCACCTGGCAGCGGGGACGATTCGGAGTTTAACAGGATTTCCGTTTCATACGATGAAAATACCTTGTTCGCCATACAAACAATCTACGATGGAGGGGCCAGGTCCGAACTATCAGCAGCAACAGCGGCAGACTTGGCATCAGGTCAGTTCGTTCATGTATGGGGAAGCCCTTCGGGCAGCGGCATGAAAGCAACCCGGATTTGTATCATAAAGGTGATGTAAATCATTTCTGCCCTTTCTTGAGAAGGATGAAATCTTATCAGGAAAGGGCATTTCTAGTGAAACATATATAATTTCTGCATTCCTTCCACGGAAGATATAAAAGCAATAGAAGTAATGGGTCAATAGAATGATGGGAAAGGAAATTACCAGAAAGGGAAGCATCAGTGAAAACATATAAAACGCTTTGGAGGAAAGCATATATACCAGTTTTAATTATTGCTCTGCTTATTCTGGCGGCAATCCTGTATGGAATAAGAAACGGCGGCAGCAGTAATGGCAAAGGCGGCAACATCCTTGCCGGGGCAAGCCCGGATACAAGCGCTTTACAGATGTATTATTTTGATGGGGAATCGGTTGCGGTCAGGAGGGTGTATGACAGCGGTCAGGAAAAGGAACTGATTAAAAAAATCAATGCCATTCCTCTTCAGGAGGCAGAGGAAAGCGCCCTCTCCCAGATGGATTTTCCTTTTTACGGGTTCTGGTTCAGCGATAAGGACGGCTACGATATTGCCGTGACGGCATCCGGCGGTATCTGGCTTAAGAATGACGGGGCGGTTTGTTATGGGGATACGGAGTTATCTCTTTTGTGGGAACAGATGGAAGGCAATGATGAAGACGATACCCTGAATGTCCTTGACTTTCCCAATGCGGGACATCTGTATTCCTATCACCGTTTCTTCCTCATGAAAGTAGATGAGCAGTCTGCAGAGAACCAGGAGGGTCTGACCATGACAGTCGAGGACATTGGGACAAGTGAAATTACGGTTCGGATTACGAATGACAGTGGGGAGGAATTTTCCTATGGGGAATACTTCTCCCTCCAGAAGCAGATTGACGGCCAGTGGTATATGATACCGGTAAGGGCGGATAACATTGGTTTTCAGGATATTGCCCATATCCTTCCGAATGGGGAGAGCGTTAGTGAGACTTATGATCTTGACATATACGGCACGCTGGAACCGGGAATATACAGGCTGGTGGTGGAAACGCTGGGCGCCGAATTTCTGGTGGGCAACGGAACGGTAGCGGTAATAGAGGGGGACCTGACCGGGGAACGCTGGGTGGTGAGGTGGTGTTTACAGGAACTCCACAGGAGAGGTCAGAGCGTGCACAGACCATTACGGCAGACTATCTCAGGAAGTCCATTGGATGATGTTCCCCAAAAGCCTTGAAGTATAAAAAACATCCGGTATAATCATATGCAGGTGGTGATAGAGGATGTTTCGGATTGGCGAATTTTCAAAATTGACACAGGTATCTGTCCGGATGCTGCGATATTACGATGAAGCAGGGCTTCTAAAGCCGGCAGAGGTTGACAGGTGGACGGGACACCGTCTGTATTCGGCAAATCAGATACCACGGCTTGACCGAATCCGGTATCTGCGTGACAGCGGCTTTCAGGTTTCTGAAATTGCCCTGGCGCTGGAAATGGATGACCATGCGCTGCTGGCAGCTCTTGATAAAAAATGTCTGGAGATTGAGCAGGCCTTACAAAAAGAGCAGGAAAGGCTGCTGAAAATCGCGGTTGCCAAAGAAGCGATACAGGGAAGTAAAAGCCAGATGCATTACCATATTTCCATAAAATCCATACCGGCCTGCCAGGTACTATCCCTGCGCAGGACAGTACCGGACTATTACTCAGAGGGCGGTTTATGGAAGGAGATTTCTGCTTTTGCAGGAAAAGAGGGGATAGAAATATCCGGTAATACCTTTACCATTTATCATGATACGGAATATCGGGAGCAGGATGTTGACATGGAATTATGCGCCCCTGTAGAGAAAGCGGGTGAAAGCAGAGGGCCGTTTTGTTTTCGCATGACGGAGGCGGTACCGGCCATGGCCAGCACCATGGTATATGGGGATTTTTCAAATATCAAAGAAGCGTATCTGGCTTTTGCCAGATGGCTGCAGACGAACAGCAGTTATCAGATGTCTGCCCTGGTGCGCCAGATTGTACACAGGGGTCCCTGGAATGAAAACGACCCGGCAAAGTATCTGACCGAGCTCCAGATCCCGGTCAAGAATGTACAAAAAGAAAACAGAATGGAGGATACAGATGGACAGTCAGGAAATCATAAAAGAACTTAAGGCAAATGCTTCTGAGAAATATAGGGAGAATGTAATCCGAATGGGGATACCTGCTGGAAACTGTATCGGTGTAGCGACGTCCGTGGTAAGAAGCTTTGCAAAAAAAGTCGGAAAATCGCAGGAACTGGCATTTGAACTGTGGGATACAAAATACCACGAGGCAAGGATGCTGGCTGTTCTGCTGATGGATCCGAAGATAACAACAGAAGTGGAAGCAGAGAGGCTGATTCGTGATGTGATGTCCTGGGATTTATGCGACCATTTGTGTAAAAATTTATTCCTGAAAATGAAGCGCAGGGATACTTTTATTACAGAATGGATGCAGGAACCGCAGCTTTATAAAAAGAGGGCGGCATTTGTACTGATTGCAGCTTCTGTGATACATGATAAGAAACTGGAAAACGACAGGATGGACGGTTATCTGGAGCTGATTATGCGGTATGCGGACGATGAGCGGGAGCATGTGAAGAAAGCTGCCTCCAGTGCACTGAAGGAAATTGGGAAAAAGGATTTCCATTATAATGAAAAAGCCCTTTTACTGGCGAATGAATGGGTGGAAAAAGGAAATAAAGTACAGCGGTGGATTGGAAAGGATGCGTTGAGGGAGCTGGAAACAATGATAAAGGCAGAGGGACGCGGACGTCTGATTACTGCAAATACCAGGATGGGAAAGGAAATAGTAAGGAAATAAACACCAGGAGGTTTAGGATGAATGAGAAATTTTTTGCACTTCCGAAGGAAAGGCAAGAACAGATCATAAATGCGGCATATTTTGGGGGCATGCGGGCAGTCTTTATCATGAGAAAGTAATGAAGTGTCATGCCCAGACCACGGATTTTTTTGAAATTATTTGCCAAAGAGTCCTGGCAGGCTGTCTATTTATGAGGGAGGCCCCGGCAATATACCTGTTTACATTGAGGGCGTTTTTTGAGGAAAATCCTGAAATTAAAGAAGAACTCCGGCACAATGACAGGGCCACATTTATCCATGGAATAGATGATATACTGATTCCGGCAGATATGGACCTGATTCGGCCTGGCATTGATATACAGCTGTTATTAGAGGAAATCAATGGTTATCTTCTTAGCTGTTATTGGAAGATGTTTTCATCTGGCGAACTTGACCCGGATTTTCTGGAAAATGATTTTATGAAGAGAATCTGGCAGTGGAAGAGGGTATATCAGAGAGAGATGATA
>OJKA01000455.1_pt1 | contig 14750 bp, 11 predicted proteins | sample 1596451 | NCBI WGS metagenome assembly OJKA01 (sample SAMEA4350155, study PRJEB24818) | metagenome | biome: human; feature: gut; material: faeces | place: Denmark | collected 2013-09 | reverse complement strand
CTGCTCCAGCAGGCAATGATCTTCCTACGATTGTATACAGTGTTAATGAGAACGTACTGACAGCTGATGACAAGATCATCTCCGCTGCTTCCTGTACAACAAACTGCCTGGCTCCTATGGCTAAGGCACTGAATGATTACGCTCCTATCCAGAGCGGTATCATGTCCACCATCCACGCTTACACAGGCGATCAGATGATCCTGGACGGACCACACAGAAAAGGTGATTTAAGAAGGGCAAGAGCCGGCGCTGCAAACATCGTTCCGAACTCCACAGGCGCTGCTAAGGCTATCGGCCTGGTTATCCCAGAGCTGAACGGCAAGTTAATCGGTTCCGCACAGCGTGTACCGGTACCTACCGGTTCCACCACAATCCTTACAGCTGTTGTTAAGAAGGCCGGCGTTACCAAGGAAGACATCAATGCCGCTATGAAGGCTGCTGCTTCTGAGTCCTTCGGATACAACGAGGATGCCATTGTTTCCTCCGATGTTATCGGCATGAGATTCGGCTCCCTGTTCGATGCAACCCAGACCATGGTAGCTCAGATTGCGGATGATCTGTATGAGGTTCAGGTTGTTTCATGGTATGACAACGAGAACTCCTACACAAGCCAGATGGTTAGAACCATTAAGTACTTTGCTGAGCTTGGTTGATTGAAGCAATAAGTTGACTCATGAGGGGTCCGGTCGTTTGGACCGGACCCTTTTTTGTTCCGCAGGGATTCCTGCAAAGAATCTTAAGACTCTGAAAGGGGATTAGTACAATGTTAAATAAAAAAACAGTGGATGATTTAAAGGATTTACAGGGCAAGAAGGTATTGGTGCGCTGCGATTTCAACGTGCCGTTAAAGGAAGGCGTTATCCAGAACTACAACCGTATTGACGGTGCAATACCAACCATCAAGAAGCTTCTTGACCAGGGCGCGAAGGTTATCCTGTGTTCCCATCTGGGCAAGCCGAAGGGCGAGCCTGTACCTGAGATGAGTCTTGCACCGGTTGCACCGGCCCTCAGCGAGAGACTGGGCGTTGAAGTTAAGTTTGTGGATGATGCAAAGGTTACCGGACCAGAGACACAGAAGGTTGCCGCTGAATTAAAGGACGGAGAGGTGCTCCTGCTTCAGAATACACGTTACAGGATTGAGGAGACCAAGTTTAAGGACGGCGATGCTGCTACAGAAGGTTATGCCAAGGAACTGGCCGATCTGTGCGACGGCATTTTTGTCAATGATGCATTCGGCACCGCACACAGGGCACACTGCTCCAATGTGGGTGTTACAAGATATACCAAGGAGAACGTGGTAGGCTACCTGATGGAGAAGGAAATCAAGTTCTTAGGACAGGCGGTTGAGAACCCGGTCCGCCCCTTCGTGGCTATCCTGGGCGGCGCAAAGGTTTCTGATAAGATTAACGTGATCAACAACCTCCTTGACAAGGTTGATACCCTGATTATCGGCGGCGGCATGGCTTACACATTTGCCAAGGCCCAGGGCCAGGAAATCGGCAATTCCCTGTGTGAGGCCGATAAGCTGGATTATGCCCTTCAGATGGTTCAGAAGGCAGAGGAAAAGGGCGTTAAGCTGCTGCTTCCGGTTGACCATGTAGAGGGTAAGGAATTTTCCAACGACACAGAGCATAAGGTAGTGGATGTGATTGACGCGGGCTGGTCAGGGTTTGATATCGGTCCTAAGACAATCGCTCTTTACAAGGATGCCTTAAAAGGCGCCAAGACCGTTGTATGGAACGGACCCATGGGCGTATTCGAATTCTCCAACTTTGCAGAAGGAACACTGGAAATCTGCCGTGCGGTTGCTGAACTGACGGATGCGACCACTGTTATCGGCGGCGGCGATTCTGTGAATGCTGTTAAGAGACTGGGCTTTGCTGACAAGATGACGCACATTTCCACTGGAGGCGGCGCTTCCCTGGAATTCTTAGAGGGTAAGGAACTGCCGGGCGTTGCAGCAGCAGATAACAAATAATAGTATAACTGATACGGAAACTTCGGCGATATGAGGCCCATAAAGACTTTGCTAAGTATCGCCAGGCACTCAGTGCAAGGAGAGGGGAACCATCATGGCAAGAAAGAAAATCATCGCAGGCAACTGGAAAATGAACATGACACCTTCAGAGGCAGTTGCCCTGGTTAACGAGTTAAGACCACTGGTAGCAAATGACGATGTGGACGTGGTATTCTGCGTACCCGCAATCGACATCATCCCGGCTGTGGAAGCTGCCAAGGGAAGCAATATCTGCATTGGCGCGGAGAACATGTATTATGAGGAAAAAGGCGCTTACACAGGCGAGATTGCCCCTAACATGCTCACGGATGCAGGCGTAAAGTATGTAATCATCGGACATTCCGAGAGACGCGAGTATTTTGCCGAGACAGACGAGACAGTGAATAAGAAGGTGCAAAAGGCATTTGAGCACGGCATCACCCCGATTGTCTGCTGCGGCGAGTCCTTAACCCAGAGGGAACAGGGCATCACCATTGACTGGATCCGTCAGCAGATTAAGATTGCGTTCCTGAATGTGACGGCTGACCAGGCTAAGACTGCTGTAATCGCGTATGAGCCAATCTGGGCAATCGGCACAGGCAAGGTAGCAACCACGGAGCAGGCAGAGGAAGTATGCGCAGCCATCCGTGCCTGCATCGGCGAGATTTATGATGATGCAACAGCAGAAGCCATCCGTATCCAGTACGGCGGTTCCGTATCCGCGTCCTCAGCACCGGAGCTGTTCGCACAGCCTGACATTGACGGCGGACTGGTAGGCGGCGCCTCCCTTAAACCGGATTTTGGTAAAATCGTCAACCACAATAAGTAATAATCACGCAATGTATTTGCCCTGCGGCCAAAGAAGCTGACTGCAGGGCATCATTCTCTTTGACAGCAATGGAAAAAAAGGAGATTTTTGAATATGAGCAAGAAACCAACCGTATTAATGATACTTGACGGCTATGGCCTTAACAGCAATTGCGACCACAATGCTGTGTGCGAGGGCAGGACCCCTGTCATGGACCAGCTTATGAGCCAGTGCCCCTTTGTAAAGGGCGAGGCCAGCGGAATGGCAGTAGGACTTCCGGAAGGACAGATGGGCAACTCTGAGGTGGGCCATCTTAACATGGGGGCAGGCCGCATTGTATACCAGGAACTGACCAGGATTACCAAGTCCATCCAGGACGGTGACTTTTTCCAGGTGCCTGAATTCCTTACCGCAGTTGAAAACTGCAAAAAGAACGGCACTGCCCTTCATATGTTCGGCCTTGTATCCGACGGCGGTGTCCACAGCCACAACACCCATATCTACGGCCTTCTGGAACTGGCTAAGAGAAATGGCCTTGACAAGGTGTATGTGCACTGTTTCCTGGACGGCCGCGACACGCCTCCGGAATCCGGCAAGGGATTTGTGGCTGAACTGGAAGCCAAGATGAAAGAAATCGGCGTTGGCGAGGTTGCGTCCGTGATGGGCCGTTACTATGCCATGGACCGCGACAAGAGATGGGACCGTGTGGAACTGGCTTACAATGCCCTGACAAAGGGCCAGGGCAACCAGGCTCAAAGCGCCACAGAAGGAATCCAGGCTTCCTATGATGACGGCAAGGCGGATGAGTTCGTGGTGCCGTTCGTGGTTGAAAAAGAGGGTAAGCCAACCGCGGTCATTCAGGACGGGGATTCCGTGATATTCTACAATTTCCGCCCGGACCGCGCAAGGGAAATCACCCGCGCGTTCTGCGACACTGTGTTTGACGGCTTTGCAAGGGATAAGAAACTGGACCTTGTGTTCGTATGTTTTACTGACTATGATGAAACCATTGAAAATAAGCTGGTGGCATTTAAGAAGGAGAGCATCACCAATACCTTCGGGGAATTCCTGGCAGCCCATGACAAGACACAGGTAAGGATTGCCGAGACTGAGAAGTACGCCCACGTTACCTTCTTCTTTAACGGCGGCGTGGAGGAACCCAACAAAGGAGAGGACCGCATCCTGGTTCCCTCGCCAAAGGAAGTTGCCACCTATGACTTAAAGCCTGAGATGAGCGCGGTGGGCGTGTGCGATAAGCTGGTGGAAGCCATCAGATCAGGCAAATATGATGTAATCATCATTAACTTTGCCAATCCGGACATGGTTGGCCATACAGGCGTGGAGGATGCCGCCATCAAGGCCATCGAGACAGTGGACGCCTGCGTGGGCCGTGCAGTGGAGGCCATCAAGGAAGTGGACGGCGTCATGTTCATCTGTGCGGACCACGGCAATGCGGAGCAGCTGGTGGACTATGAGACCGGCGAGCCGTTTACAGCCCACACCACCAACCCTGTCCCATTCATCCTGGTGAATGCAGACCCATCCTACAAGCTGCGCGAGGGAGGAGCCCTGTGCGACATCATCCCAACCCTGATTGAACTGATGGGGATGGAACAGCCTAAGGAAATGACCGGAAAGTCCCTGCTGGTAAAGTAAGGACTGGCTGATTGGATTTTTAATATGGTTCATAGTATGAGGAGGCCGGGCGGCTGAGACTGCCCGGTCTTTTTGGGATTTAGCCGGATGGGGTTATCAAGGGTTTTCGTGTTCCGAAAAATAGAGACATGTGAAACGAAAACATCCGCTTTCACCTACCTATAATGGGAAAAATAGTCAAACTGATTCAAAAGAATCGTAAGGCGAAGCCCAATAATACTGTCAAGATTAGAGAAGCTGACATGGATCAGGTTCTCTATTTTTGCAATCCTGGCATGGAGGGTATTTACATGGATGAATAATTTTTCGCTTGTTATTTTATAGGAAAGCTCATTGGAGAAAAAGTATTCCAGGGTAATATATAGGTCCGAGGAATGCTTTTTGTCGTAATCCACAATGGGTTTTAAGTAGGAATGGTATAATTCATTGAGGTAGGCATCATTGATATTGCCGTTGCTGTCAGTGAACAGTTTGATGATTCCCAATTCCCCGTACACCAGCAGACACACGTTCTCCTGTTTGTTTTTTGCATAATTAATCGTAAAAGCAGCTTCATTAAAGGCCCTTCTCAAATCCCAGTAATGGTGCAGGTCACTGATACCCATAATGAAATGGGAGGAATTAAAATAGGTGGATAGGGCATCGTATAACTGTGCGCCCATGGCCTTGATGGAGGGCACCTTGTCATCAATCAGGATGACCCACTGCTCCTTATATAAAAAGACCAGGAATTTATTATTGTATAACTTGATATGTTTTAAATGATTGATAAATCCGGTCAGCAGCCCCACATTGTTAAAGATATTCAAGTCCTTCCGGCTGTTGATTAAAAGCAGGTAATAGTTACCGCTGAGCTCCGTGTTCAGGCTCAGGCCAATCTGCTTTTTGCGGGCGCGGTCTTCATGGGACATATCCAGGAGACTTTCAAAAACAACACTTTTAAAATAATAATTTGATTTCTCGAATTCAGCGGTAATACTGTTTTTCAAAGAATAGATGGACTCAATGGTCTCCAGCCGGCAGATTAACTCCGGGGGCAGTGTCTCCGCGAAGGAGCGATATTTTACAATGATATAAAATGCGGAGGTAAACTTTGAAATATGGGAGGGAATGATAAAATACTGATACTCCCTGTTAATGGAGGCGTCCTGGTATCTGTATCCATTCATTGTGACGCCGTTAAAGTTCTCGCCAATGGGAATGCGGTGGTGCAGGGCGCTGATCCTCAGGTTATACAGTTCCGTGTTCCAGTTATTGTCGTTTGAGCTGTCCTGCAGCCGCAGGTTATAGTCCGCTATGGCGATGGTAATCTGTGTCAGGTTGTGTACGATTTCACACAGGCTGTTGAGGGTATAATTTTTGGACAGATAGTTGATGATGGAATTCTGGAAATTCTGGTTCTCAACAAGATACTGAGTCTGATTGTTGATGACCAGATTCTGAATCAGGACAATCATGTCACGCCATGGTACATTGTCCTCTATGAATATAAGAGGAATATGGTAGTTCATCAATAAGTTTTTCTGTTCCGTGGTAATATATTCTTCATATAGCTTATGTGTGATGACACCGGAAATTTTTTTCTGGTGCAGGGTATTGATGAACCTCTCGGTGAGGCAGGTGCGCATGAAGCGGCTTATGATTAGGATATCGCCTTCATGGAGCCAGTCGTCAATATCCTCCACATCCATGACGGTTGCGCTTTTTATGACACGCTCAAGCCCCTGTTCCGTTATGACCGTATCACAGGAATACATTTGTTTTGTATTGAGAAGATCCCTTATGGAAACTTCCTTAAAATCGTTGTGAAACGTATACTTTAATGAATTATCTCCCATCATATCCACCGCCTTATATGTGATTATATCATTGTTCCCTGAACATGCAAAGATGATAATTTAAACTTAAAGTGAAAAAGCCGAAAAATGAATTGGTGATGCATATAAAAATAGAAGTACAATTTTGTATATATACACAATAGAAAAAACAGTATCAACAGATTATACTTGTTTTAAAAATCAGACCTCCCAATGGGGCGGAACATGGGATCATCACATAGGAGAAGCGATATGGAGAGCCAAGGCAACAGAACGTATACTTTACAGGAGTTATGCAGATTTATTATCCCGTCGGTTTTGGGCACGGTAATCTTTCTGCTTCCAATCCAGTGGCAGGGTAATATGACCATACTCATTGGCATCATTACGGATATCATGCAAAAGCTGTTGGCTCCTGTGATTACCACTGTGGTGGTTGCCGCCATTGTCCTGTCGGCAGTATGCTCTACTGTCAGGCGGTTCCTGAAGCCGGCCTGGATTGTGGAAAGTGAACGCTGGAACAGCCTTTTTTCCTGTAATACATTCTATTATGCATGCCGCATCCTGGGAGCGGTGTTCGCGCTCATGGTTTACTTTGGGGTTGGCTTTCATATTGTGATTTCGCCGGATACAGGCGGGACCATGCTGAATCTGCTAAAGACCATTACCGTGTGGTTTATGGCAGCGGCATTTCTGATTCCGCTGCTGACGGATTTTGGGATTATGGACTATGTCGGCACAATGATGCGCAGGGTGACAAGGCCCGTATTCCGTCTGCCGGGAAGGGCGGCGGTGGATCTGCTGGCCTCATGGCTGGGGAGCAATACGGTGGGGGCGGTCCTCACCATTAAGCAGTATGAGCGTGGATACTACACAGCTAGGGAGGCGATTGTGATTGCGTGCTGCTTTTCCGCGGTATCCCTTCCCTTCAGCCTGGTGATTGCTGCCATGATTGGGGTAGATCATTTGTTTGTCCCCTTTTATCTCATTGTCACAATTACCGGAACAGTGAGCGCGGCAATAATGATTCGGATTCCGCCCCTTCGCCTGTATCCGGACGTGTTCTGCCCGGATGTGGGAAAACAGGTGAAAGAGGAAGAACTGGAAGGCTACACCATGCGCCAATGGGCGCTGAAGCTGGCGGTTGAGAAGGCGGCAAAGGGGCCTGGACTGAAACAGATCCTGGTCAGCGGGCTGGATACATTTATGGGAATTGTGTTCCAGACAGCGCCCATTGTAATGGCTTTCGGCACCATAGCCTGTATGGTGGAGGCTTATACTCCGGTGTTTAAATGGCTGTCCATTCCCTTTGGGTTCTATCTGCAGCTGCTTGGGATTGAGGATGCCTTTTCTGTGGCTCCTGCAACCATCATAGGGTTTATCGATATGTTCCTGCCCTCCATTCTGCTGGCAGGAGTGGGGAGCTTAAAAACAAGGTTTGTATTGGGGGCATTGTCGTTGGTCCAGATTATATACATCACTGAAATCGGTTCTATCCTGATTTCCTCTAAGGTACCAGTCAGGTTGAAGGATCTCTGCTATATATTCATGGAGAAGACGGTGCTGGCATTGCCAATCATCATATTGCTGACAAAAATGTTCCGATTATTTTAAGATGAGGTTATATCATGATAAAAAGAGAATGCAGATGGAAACTTTTGAAGGTTGTCCTGACCCTTTATATTGTGTATGCTGCCGTGAGGATGGTATTTTACGGACAGAATACCCTGCAAAGCGTTGTATTTGACCTAGGCAGGATTATACTGCTGGTCATGTTATTGTGGTGGCTTAATACCAGGTATACGCCGCCGGGGGAATGAATTTTTATGGAATCATAAGATGGGACTGTTGCCTTGACAGTCTCATTTTTTTGGATTTCCCCATTGGTGATTCATACATTCTTTTAACCGTGACTTTGTGTATCCGGCCAATGTATTTCCGGGCCTGCTTCCGCTACAATAAAATCACGCAATGCGGTACTGGAAAGTGCAGACAAAAAGAAGAGGAAGGTGAATTAAAAATGGGAGGAACCCAAAAGAAAAAAAAGGAAAAGAAGGGGCTGAATTCATACGTTGTCATATTCGCAGTCATAGTGCTGATGGCCCTTCTGACCTGGTTTGTACCTGGCGGAGAATACGAACTTGACGAAGCCGGTTATGCGATTGCAGGAACGTACAGGGAACTGCCGGCCAATCCCCAGGGACTGTGGGATGTAATCACGGCGCCAATCACGGGCATGGTTGGAAATGGGGCCGTGAGCGGAGCTATTTCCATTTCCCTTTACATCATGCTTTTCGGAAGTTTCCTGAAGATGATGGAAGAGACAGGTGTGATTGGATATGCGCTGACATCCGTGGCAAAGAAGTTTCAGGAAAAACCCTATGTGCTGATAACAATCCTGGTGTTTATCCTGTCATTCCTTGGCACATCCCAGGGAGCATATGAGGAATGTGCGATTTATGTATCCTTATTCCTGCCCATATTCCTGGCCATGGGCATGGATACGATTACGGTTGTGATGATTTCCGTATTTGGCACCCAGATTGGATGTGCGGCATCTGCAATCAACCCCTTTTCTACAGGTATTGCTTCGGACATTGCAGGAATATCCTTTGGGGACGGAATTATTCCCAGATTAATCCTATTCTTTGTACTGTCAGGTACGGTTGCGGCCCTTATCAGCCTGTATGCAAAAAAGGTTCAGGCCAATCCGGAAAAATCCGTACAGTTTTACCGCCGAAAGGAGGATTTGGAAGCTTTTGCAAACTCTGAGGAAAACAGCGGCACGTCTAACAATGTAAAGCATATGACCGGGCTTTTAATTGTATTTATCATGACCTTTGTAATCATGCTGCTGGCATTATTCCCATGGACTTCCATCAATGAGAATTTTACGTTCTTTACAACCATTGCAGAGTGGATCAATACAACTCCCATTATCAGCACCGTGGTTGGAAGCAATGTGGTGGCGTTCGGCGACTGGTATTTTACGGAGCTGACAGCCCTTATGATGGTGATGTGTCTGATTGCAGGGTTTATGGCCGGATATGATCTGGACAGGATCATCAACATTATCATCAAAGGAGCAGCAGAACTTGTGTCAACAGCCCTGATTGTTCCAATGGCGCGCGGTATCCAGGTAATCATGACCTCGGGAAATATCACATCCACCATCCTTCATGCAACAGAAGTGACGCTTGGCTCCCTGCCGGTGGTGATTTTCGTGTTCCTGGCATTTGTCATCTATCTGATATTTGCCTGCTTTCTTCCCAGTTCCACGGGACTTGCCGGAGCCACCATCTCGGTTATGGTGCCCCTTGGCACATTTGCAGGGGTACCGCCCTATGTGATGATAATCATCTATAACTTTGCCCTTGGCATTGCCAAGATGTTTACGCCGACCTCCATTGCGGTCATGACCTGTACGCAATATGCAAAGATTGATTATATGTCGTGGGTCAAAGTTGTCTGGAAACCGCTGGTTGTAATCTTTTTGGTGTGTCTGGCATTTGCACTGGGACTGACACTGATGGGGTAAGGCTTCATTGCCGGGAGGAAAGATATGAAGATATTGATTGCAGATTATGAAGAACTTTTAATGCCCACACATGATTTGGAAACCCAAGTCTTAAAAGACGGTCTGGGGGCCGATTGTGAGGTGGAAGTATACAGGTACACGGATGAAAAACGGGATGACTTTTATGAAAGGCTTTCAGGGGCGGATGCCCTGCTCACCGGTTTTATTGAGATGGATGCAGAAGCCATGGACCATGCTCCACACCTGAAGGTGATATCCATCAATGCAACCGGTTATGACAAAGTGGATCTGGCTGAGGCAAACCGCCGTCATATAGGAGTATGCCCGGTGGGTGAGTACTGCACCATTGACGTTGCGGAGCATACAATCTGCGTCATGCTTGCACTGGTTAAAAACCTGAAACATTACATACACGCACTGGAACGTGACCATAATTGGGACTATCAGATTGTGGAGCCTAATAAAAGAACCAAGAATATGACACTGGGCATCTTTGGCCTGGGAAAGATTGGAACAGCGGTTGCGCTGCGCGCACAGGCCTTGGGGATGCGTGTCATGGCCTATGACAGATATGTAAGTCCCACATACGCGGAAGATTTTGGGGTAAAGCTGGTGGATTGTCCGGAGGACATATATGAGGAGGCGGATATAATCTCAAATCACATGAGCCTGACAGAGGGCAACCATGATTTTTTCAACATGGATGCATTCCGCAGGATGAAAAGACATCCCTATTTTCTAAACGCAGGCCGTGGGGCTTCGGTGGTGGAAGAGGATTTGAAGCAGGCCCTTGATGAGGGGATGATAAAAGGCGCGGCCCTTGACACCATCCGGGATGAGAGGCCGGAACATATCACACGGAACCCGCTTCTTGGAAGGGATGATGTCATCATTACGCCCCACACCGCGTTTTATTCCACCTTCTCGGTGGAAGCCATAGAACGGATGTCCGCAAAGAATATTGTGCACTATCTGAATGGAGATTTGGATAAAGTATTCAAACTGGTTACAAAGTGGTAGTTAACACTGAAAAAATATTGGATAAAAACAGAAAAAAGAGAAAGGAGACAAGAAAAAATGGCAATATCATTAAAAGGAAGAAACTTTTTTGCACTGGAGGACTTTACACCGGAGGAAATCCGCTACCTTCTGGACCTGGCAATCCAGCTGAAAAAGGAGAGCAGGGAACACGTCAGACATCAGGACTATATTGGGGAGGACTTCCTGCTGCTGTTTGAGATGAACTCCACACGTACACGCTGCGCATTCGAGACATCTGCAAATGATTTGGGGATGGGGACCACATTTTTATCCAATTCCCATTTCGGGAATACAGAAACCATCAAGGATTCCATGAGGGTATTCAGCGAGATGTACAGTGCCATTGGATACAGAGGGGCCAAACACAGCACACTGTTGGAAATGGCAAAGGACAGCAGGATTCCCATTATCAACGGCTACACGGATCATCAGCACCCCACTCAGATGCTGGCAGACGCCATGACCCTGGATGAAGTCTGGGGACGTGAAAATTATAAGGGAAAGACCCTGTGTTTTATTGGGCGGGGCGGCGCCGTGAACTCCTTCTCATATGGCGTTATGTGTGCTATGCTGGGTATGAACTTTACTTACATTACGTCTTACATGGAAATGGATGAGGCATTAGAGGGACTGACAGCGGCAGAGAAGGCTACCTTCCGCAGATTCGTACCCGAGGGTGTGGTGTCCCCCAATTGGGATACGAAAATGGATGCCAGAAAACGTAAGATCGTGGAAGATTTGTTTGCGAAATACAGCCCCCAGTGCAAATTTATTGAAACAGATGATATCAATGCCATCAAGGGCGTGGATGTGATCACAACAGAGAACTGGGGATTTTTCACAGATCCTGTTGAGACATGGCTTCCGGGAATCGTGCGTTTCCGCCCCTACCAGGTGAACAGGGAACTGTTGGAGCGCACGGAAAATCCGGATTGTATTGTAATCCACATGCTGCCCTCCACCCATAATATGGACCATACATCAGGCCAGAAGCTGCTGTCCGTTATCGAGGATCCGGCTCTGCGGGAGTTCCTTAAGGGCGGGATGGAAGTGACGGACGAAGTCTTTGAGCAGAACGCAGAATACATTTTCCAGGAAGCAGGAAACAGAAAACATACCATTAAGGCTGTAATAAAAGCAGTATTAGGCGAGAGATAGAGGAGGAACCGGTAATGGATATATTAAAATATAGAGGATTGGATTACAGTGACTTTAGGGTACCGGGAGAATTTGAACCCCAGGAATATGTAATACTGGGATGGCCGGCCATGGCGGAGTGCATTAAAGGATACAGCCTGTACAAAGCATTTGCCCAGCTGATCAAAATCATAGCGGAGCAGGCAGAGGGCGTGACCGTGTATGTGAACTGCCCGGATCAGGCGCGTGTGGAAAGCTGCAAAAAGGCATTGGCAGAGGAAAATGTGGATATGGATCAGGTGGTAATCACCACTTATCCGGACGGCAGCAACTGGACAAGGGATTACGGCCCTGACATACTGGTGGATGACAAAGGCCACCGCCTCCTGGCTAACCCAAGGTTTAACATGTACGGACAGAGCACGATTGACAGTGTGACTTCCACGCTCTGCGCAAAATTTGCTCCCCATCTTGCTCTTGAGATTGGCTGCAGGGATTTCCTCAATTCCACATTGATTACCGAGGGCGGGGACAAGGAATTTAACGGAAACGGCGTGTTGATGGCGTTGCGGGACACCGAAGTGACCAAGAGGAATCCCCACATGTCCACGGAAGAAGTGGAGGAGGAGTTAAAGAGGCTCTTTAATTTAAAGAAGGTGCTCTGGCTGGAGAAGGGGGTGTTTGACGATGAGCTGACCACCTCGGGTGTGCTGGACTATGTGGACGGGGAACCGGTTTACCGCTCTTCTTCTGCCAACGGCCATATGGACGAGTTTGCCAGATTTGTGGGACCCAATACCATCCTTCTCACCGAAATCACAGAGGAGGAGGCTGCTAAGCTGAATTCACACCGCATCACAAAAGAACGCTGCGATGCCGCATACGAGGTCCTGAAAAATGCAACAGACGCAGAAGGAAATCCATTTAAAATCGTGCGCATGCCTGCACCGGAGCCCTTCTACGTATATTCCAAACCAGGCGACTGGATTAATGATACATGGTCCTGCCGCTATGGGGAAGGAAATGACTTCCTGGATGACGGGACCCCCATGCCCACAGGAGATATGATCATGCAGCCCGCCTTAAGCTACGTCAATTTCCTGATTCTCAACAATATTGTGATCGCGCAGAATTACTGGGAGGAGGGCAGGCCGGAAAGCATCAGGGAACGGGATAAGCAGGCCCTTGCCGTCCTGCAGGAGGTATTCCCGGACAGAAAGATCGTGCCATTTGTAAGTACGGCCCTGAACATCCGCGGCGGCGGTGTGCACTGCGCCACAAAGAATGTGGGAAAGGCGTCCAAATAGGGCGAATGAGACAAAAGAGGTGAGACCATGTCAAAAATAGTAATCGCCCTGGGCGGGAACGCCCTTCAGTCAAAGAACAGTAAGCCGACTTCAGAGGGCCAGCTGCAGGTGGTAAGGCATACATGCGGGAGACTGGCTGAAATCAGTGCACAGGGCTATGAGATGAGCATTGTCCATGGTAATGGCCCGCAGGTAGGCAGAATCCTTTTAGCCTTTGAGGCTGCCAAGGATGTGACGCCTGCCATGCCCTTTGATGTGTGCGGCGCCATGAGTCAGGGTTATATTGGATACCATATTCAACAGGCATTAAAGTATGCGCTCAGTGTCAGGAATAAGCATTGTCCGGTTGTGACCGTTGCCACGCAGCTCGTGGTTGACAAAGACGATAAGGCCTTTGAAAACCCTACAAAACCCATCGGTCCTTTTTACACAGAGGAGGAGGCAAAGCAGCTGATGCAGGAAAAGGGATACGCCATGAAAGAGGACGCGGGAAGGGGATGGCGCAGAGTGGTCGCCTCCCCCACTCCCCGGAAAATCGTGGAGATCGATGCGATCAAGAACCTTTGGAAATCTACAATCGTGGTTTCCTGCGGAGGCGGCGGCATCCCGGTAGTGGAGAACCCTGACGGTACATTAGAAGGAGTGGCTGCCGTGATTGACAAGGATTTTGCAGCGGAACTTCTGGCAGAGCAGGTGGATGCGGATATCATGATGATTCTGACCGAGGTGGAAAAGGTTGCTGTCAACTGGGGCCGGCCGGATCAGAGGAATCTGGACAAGATGAGCCTTAAGGAGGCGGCCCGGTATGTGGAGGAAGGGCAGTTCGCCCCGGGCAGCATGCTCCCCAAGGTAGAGGCATGTATGAAGTTTGTGCGCCAGAACCCGCAGAAAAAAGCCATCATCACCAGTCTAGATAAGGCATTGGAGGCCCTGGAGTGTAAGACCGGGACCGTGATCACGTTCGCGTAAGGTCATGCTAATTCCTTCAGGAAATTTGGTGTAAAAACAAATATTCACTTGAAATAGATAGCTTCCTATGATATAGTTTCATAGGAAGCTATCTATTTTAAAGGAGGCAGCATATGGATGACAATAAAGTTTCAGTCCAAATAAAGAAGACTGCATTGGTGTTTGATAAAATCTCGAATCAATTATTAGCCCCCTATGGACTGTCAGGCAGCCAGTTTAAGATACTCATGGTGCTTTACCATGCTCCTATGGGGTCTGTGCGGCAGATCGATATTGAAACAAAATTTGCCATGACGAATCCGACCGTGACAGGACTTGTCCAAAAACTTGAAAAAAGTGACCTTGTGACACGGATCCCCCATCCGCAGGATAAGCGCTCGAAAATACTTCTTCTCACGGATCATGCCGTGGAGATGAAAGAGGAACTGCTTGCCTTGGCGGACGCGCTGGAATTTCAGATGACAAAGAATCTGACGGAAGA
>OJKA01000453.1_pt1 | contig 14775 bp, 15 predicted proteins | sample 1596451 | NCBI WGS metagenome assembly OJKA01 (sample SAMEA4350155, study PRJEB24818) | metagenome | biome: human; feature: gut; material: faeces | place: Denmark | collected 2013-09 | reverse complement strand
TATATATATACAAGATGATTATACTCTTAAAATAATAGATCCTAAAAATAACTATAAAAAGAGGGTATCATTTCCTAGACATCTTTTTAAGGGGCTTTTTAAAAGAGATGAGTTAAATAGATTTTTAAATTATGTAGCTGAAATTGATGAAAAAAGAGCTCATATATGGAGAGAAAAGTTTGAAATTTATGCAGAGGATAAAAATTTGTTAATATAATATTAATAAGTTGATTCCATTAAAACACAAAATGTCAGGAAAGTCAACTGCCAGGTGAAATATTTCCGCCCCAGGCCAGGGGGCGTTTGAAAGTCTTGACAAATAAAACAGGAACGTATATTGTTACAGGGATAGTGGACAAAAGAGTGGAGGCATACAGATGTGGAAAACCTGATATTCAGCTTAAATGCAACAATTCCGATTTTTATACTGATGGTGCTGGGGGTATTATTCAGGAAGGCGGGACTGATGGACGGCCCTTTTGTGGACCGGATGAACCAGTTCGTGTTTAAGGCCGCGCTTCCGGTCCTGCTGTTTGAAGATCTGGCCAATTCTGATTTTTCCCATGTCTGGGATACAAGATTCGTGCTGTTCTGTTTTGGGGTTACCCTGATTGGGATTGTCCTGGCGGCATGTATCTCCATGATGCTTAAGGATAAGGGGCTTCGGGGGGAATTCATCCAGGCGTCCTACCGCAGCAGCGCAGCCCTTTTGGGGATTGCGTTCATTAAGAATATTTACGGAAACGCAGGCATGGCCCCGCTTATGATTATAGGGAGCGTTCCCCTTTACAATACGATGGCGGTCCTGATATTGTCCTTCACAAGACCTGGTCAGGGGAAAATGGACGGACAGGTCCTTTTACGCACGGTCCGCGGCGTCTGCACCAACCCGATCATCCTGGGAATCCTGGCCGGCATGCTGTGGTCCGTCACAGGCATCCCGCAGCCTGCGGTCATGGAAAAAACCGTGTCAAGCCTGGCGGCCGTGGCCACTCCCCTGGGCCTTATGGCCATGGGCGCGTCCTTTGACTGGGAAAAGGCCCTCAGGGCCATGGGACCGGCCCTCTGGGCGTCAGCCATCAAACTCCTGGGACTGACCGCTGTTTTCCTGCCCGTGGCTGTGATGGCCGGGTTCCGCAATGAACAGCTGGTTGCAATCCTGGTGATGCTGGGATCCGCAACCACGGTGAGCTGCTTTGTCATGGCCAGGAACATGGGACATGAAGGTGTCCTTACATCCAGCATCGTGGCGCTTACCACCTGCGGCAGCGCTTTTACACTGACCTTATGGCTTTATGTCATCCGGTCCATGGGGCTGATATGATGAAAGGGGAATCTGTATGAAGGCAAGATTTGAGATTGTATTTTCCATGGCGGCATTTGGCACCATTGCGGTGTTTGTAAGGAACATAGGCCTGCCTTCCGGGGAAGTGGCGCTGTACCGGGCGGTCATTGCTGCCCTGGCCCTGTTCCTGTGGCAGCTGTGTACCCGTCAGACCGTCAGATGGCAGGATGTGAAAAAAGAGCTGCCCCTGCTGTTTGTATCAGGGGCAGCCATGAGCGTGAACTGGATCCTGTTGTTTGAAGCTTATAAGTATACCACGGTAGCCATGGCAACCCTGAGCTATTATTTCGCACCGGTCATCGTGACAGTGGCAAGCACGGTTTTATTCAGGGAAGGGCTGACAGCAAAGCAGATATCCTGCTTTGTCATGTCCACCCTGGGTCTGGTCATGGTCATCGGGGTCAGCGGCGGGGGCGGCAGCCATGACCTGCTTGGGATCCTGCTGGGGCTGGGGGCCGCGGTATTCTACGCGGCCGTGGTCCTGATAAACAAGGGCATCGGCGCGTATCCGGCCTGAACCGGACCTTTATGCAGTTCCTGGCAGCCATATTGGTAATGACGCCGTACATATCCATGACAGGCGGTTCCCATCTGGCTGGACTTGACATGACAGGCGCCGTGAACCTGATGGTGGTAGGGGTATTCCATACCGGAATCTGTTATTGCATGTATTTCTCCTCCCTGCGGTATCTGAAGGGGCAGGAGGCGTCCATATTAAGCTACATTGACCCGGTGGTGGCGGTCATCCTATCCGTGGCAGTGCTCCATGAGCCGGTATCGCCCCTTCAGGCCGCCGGGGGATTCATGATCCTCGGGTTTACTGTCCTGAACGAGTGGGACGGCGCAGCGCTGCGCAGATGACAGGGATCCGGCCGGCCATTCAGTGCTGGCCGTTGTTCCAGAGCACGTCCCGGTTGATCGTCCCATAGAACAGCCTTCGTATTTCATCCGGATCCCTGGTCTGTCCAAGAATCCACATGGTTTTGGTGACCACTGCCTCCAGGGTCATGTCGTAAGCCTCCAGAAGGCCGAATTCCTGTTTGATATTCCGCCCCACCTCGTATACGGACATATTGCTGCCCTCGTTGGTGACCTGGGTGGTCATAATCACGGTTTTGCCGCGGCCTGTCCAGTGTCCGATGGCACGGTAGTAATCGCCCTTCTCATAGGAGGGAAGGCCGCCCACGCCAAAGGATTCTATGATAAGGGCGTCAAAGTGCCCGGCCATATAGTCCAGAAGGGACGTATCCGTGGAAGGAATCAGCTTCATGAGGCCTACATTGGAATCCAGTCCGTGGAAGAACCTGACCGGTTCCGTGTTCCTGTCCTTGTCATCCAGATAGAATATGACATGGTCGTCCTGGATGACGGCCACATTGGGGAAGTTGATGCTGGAAAATGCATGATAGCTTTTGGTGCGCTCCTTTTTCCCCCTGGTGCCGGCAATGACTTTTCCGTCAAACACGATATTCACATCATGGGCCCTGGGGTCGGAGGCAAAGCGCAGGCTGTCGGCCAGATTGGTCCGGGCGTCCGTGTTCTCCATATCAATGGGTCTTTGGGAGCCGGTAATCACAATGGGCTTCCTGGAATGCTGGATCAGGTAGGACAGGGCGGCTGCGGTATAGGCCATGGTGTCCGTGCCGTGGGTGATTACGAAACCGTCATACCGGTCGTAATGGGCTTCAATGGCAGATGCGATGGTCAGCCAGTGGGACGGCTGGATGTTGGTGCTGTCAATGTTCAGGATCTGGATGGTATCAATCTGGCAGTAGGTCCTGCTGCAGGCACATAAGACAGGATTTCCTCCGATGTGATGACCGGCTTTAAGCCGTTTTCCGTGCGCTTGCAGGCAATGGTCCCTCCGGTGCCCAGCATGAGGATGCGTTTCATGGTCATGTCCCTCTTTTCTTTTGTTTTCCATAGTATATCCCTAAATTAAAAACATATAATAATTAACTGTAACAGGTTTCCTGTTCTGTTTACAATTATATTAAGAATAATATAAATTTACAATCCCTTGATTGCTTTTAGGCGTATCTATGATAGAATATCAGTATAACCAATTTTCTCCAGAGTCACTGTACCTGTTGGCAAACAAACTCTAAGAAGGGGGATTCATATGTCTGTTGCGTGGCTTATAGCATTTGTTGTATTTCTGGTAGTGGAGGGCATGACTGCATCCCTTACCAGCATCTGGTTTGCAGGAGGGGCGCTGGCCGCCCTGGTGGTGCAGGTCTGCGGAGCGCCTTTAAGGCCCCAGCTTGCGGTGTTTGTAATTGTTTCATTCGTACTGTTCATGATGGTGCGTCCGTTTACAACCAGGTATCTTCACAGGAAAAAGACAGATACCAATGTGGACAGTTTTGCCGGCCGCAAGGCAGTTGTGAAGGAACGGATTAATAACGAGGCCGGTACCGGATCAGCCATATTGGCTGGCGAGACCTGGCTTGCAAGGGCGGCCGGGGAAGGAGAGGTATTTGAACCCAATACGGTTGTGGTCATAACAGCTGTCAGCGGTGCAAAACTGATTGTAAAGGCTGCTGAGCCGGAACATAAAGTGGAAAATAAAACAAACTAAAGGACAACAACTTAAGGAGGAGTAATATGTTTGGTGCAATCGGAGGTTTTCTCGTTTTTATCATCATCGCTGTCATTATCCTGTTCATCCTGTCCTCGTGCATCCGGATCGTACCCCAGGCACAGGCGCTGGTGGTGGAACGTCTTGGCGCGTATCAGGGCACATATGGCGTGGGAATCCATTTCCTGATCCCGTTTTTTGACCGGGTTGCCAAGAAGGTGAACCTGAAGGAACAGGTGGAGGACTTCCCGCCCCAGCCTGTCATTACCAAGGATAACGTAACCATGCAGATTGACACCGTGGTATTCTTCTATATAACGGATCCCAAGATGTATGCTTATGGCGTGGAACGCCCGCTGCTGGCCATTGAGAACCTGACAGCCACCACCCTGCGTAATATCATTGGTGATCTGGAGCTGGATCAGACACTGACATCCAGGGAAACCATTAACGCCAAAATGCAGGAGTCCCTGGATATTGCCACGGATCCCTGGGGCATCAAGGTGACCAGGGTGGAGCTTAAGAATATCATCCCGCCCGCGGCCATCCAGGAAGCCATGGAAAAGCAGATGAAGGCAGAGCGTGAACGCCGTGAATCCATCCTCAGGGCCGAGGGCGAGAAGAAGTCCATGGTCCTGGTGGCAGAGGGACACAAGGAATCCGCGGTACTGAACGCGGAAGGCGAAAAGAGGGCTGCCATCCTCGCGGCAGAGGCAGAGAAGGAAAAGAAAATCAGGGAGGCGGAAGGCCAGGCAGAAGCCATCCGTTCCGTGCAGCAGGCAACAGCTGACGGTATCCGCTATATCAAGGAAGCGGGCGCGGACAATGCCGTGCTCCAGTTAAAGAGTCTGGAAGCCTTCCAGGCAGCTGCCAACGGTAAGGCCAACAAGATCATCATCCCTTCGGATATCCAGGGGATTGCGGGGCTGGTGAAGTCCATTGCCGAGGTTGCGGCAAAGGATGAGGCCGCGGAATAAATTCCGGTAGACAAAAATGGAAATATGATATAAGATGAGAATTGACAGTAGTGCCCATCAGCGTATTTTGACTGATGGGTGCTATTTTATCTGAAATAAAGAATATGATTGGGTGAGGTTGGGTTATGGAGGGAGAAGTTGTAAAAAAGAACCGGATTACGGAAGGGAGCATATTCGGACAGCTGCTGCTGTTCTTTTTCCCCATATTGTTCGGGACGTTTTTCCAGCAGCTTTATAATACGGCGGATGCCATGGTGGTGGGGCGGTTCGTGGGAAAACAGGCCCTGGCCGCGGTGGGCGGCAGCACCAGTACCCTGATCAATCTCCTAGTGGGCTTTTTTGTGGGGCTGTCCAGCGGCGCCACGGTTGTCATATCGCAGTTTTACGGCGCCAGGAAAGCGGATAAGGTCCATTGGGCCGTCCATACTTCCATTGCATTTTCCATAATCGGCGGCATTGCCTTCATGATCATAGGGCTGGCGGGATCCCCGTGGGCCCTGGAAGCCATGAAGACGCCGGAGGACGTGATGGGGCATTCGGTTGTCTACATAAGGATTTATTTCCTGGGCATCATTGTGAACCTGATTTATAACATGGGAGCCGGGATCCTGCGTGCGGTGGGGGATTCCAGGCGGCCCCTGTACTTCCTGATAGCCAGCTGCTTTACCAATATAGCCCTGGACATACTGCTGGTAGCGGTCCTGGGCATGGGGGTGGCGGGCGCTGCCATTGCCACCATCTCATCCCAGCTGTTAAGCGCCATCCTGGTGGTGCGCGCCCTGATGAAGACCGATGACATGTATAAGCTTGAATGGAACAAGGTCCGTATTGACCGCAGGATGCTTCAGCGCATTGTGCGCATCGGCATACCGGCCGGCATGCAGTCCGTCATGTACAATATTTCCAATGTCATCATCCAGGCCGGGGTGAACACCCTTGGCACGGACAATGTAACGGCCTGGGCCACTTACGGCAAAGTGGACGGCCTGTATTGGATGATGATCAATGCCCTGGGCATATCGGTCACCACCTTTGTGGGCCAGAACTATGGCGCCGGGCGCATGGACCGGGTGCGCAAGGGGGCCGGCGCATGCATGATGATCGGCGTGGTGCTTACCGCGTCCGTGGGAGTCCTTTTATATAACGGAGGCTATCTTCTGGTGGAATTGTTTACCACGGACCAGCAGGTGCAGGCCATCAGTATGGACCTGCTGCATTTCATGGTCCCCACCTTCATCACGTATATTGCCATTGAAATCCTCTCCGGGACTCTCAGGGGCGTGGGGGATGCCTGGGTCCCGCTGGTCCTTACCGGTATCGGCGTGTGCGCGGTAAGGATGCTCTGGATCCTGTTCGTGCTTCCGAAGTACCACACGATTATCGGGGCAGCCTTCTGTTATCCCCTGACCTGGAGCCTGACCACCATTGCTTTTGTGGTTTATTACTATTTCTTCAGCAGTCTCAGGCGGTGGGAGATAAAACCGTTGTTTAAAAAGAACCGGTGTGTATAGGCGTTCCTGATTTGGGAAAACTTTCTGTATAATTAACAGGAGGTGCCCGTATGACGACAAGAGAAGTTACATTTGATTCAATAGAGGAAGTGAAAAAATTCGTGAACCAGGTGGAGCAGTATCCCCAGGACGTGGATGTGTGCTGCGGAAGCTGTATGGTGGATGGCAAGTCCATCCTTGGAATCCTGAGCCTGGGAATACGCAAGAAGCTGAATGTGGTGATACATGACTGAAGGGAGAACCAAAAGACGGGGACGGTGCTGGCTGCAGGACGGCTTTTAAGGGCTTTTTTGCAGGGCGCCTATATTCCTGCCCCATGGCGTGTCGGAAAGCAATCTTCAGACACGCCCTGACGCAGGAGTACCCATGTTTTTTTGTAACAGTTCAGACGGCGGGAACCAAGATATAAATCCAAATTTACATCAATGCTTTCATGTGGTACAATAGATTCCATATCTTCAGGAAAGATGAAAGGACGATGACATAAGATGATTCAGGATATTGCGCCGCATACATACGATCCTGTTTTTAGGAATAAGGAACCTGAGGACCGGGATTACGTGCTGCATTATGAGTATAATAAGGTGATGCTTATGAGACAGGGGGACGGGATGGCCCTTCCTACCTTTGAAGACCTGAAAGAGGATGCCAGGGGGATTAAGTCTGGGGCACAGTATCTGTTTTCCATTGATGACAGGGCCTATTACTGTGTAACGGATATGGATGTGCCGGAGTTTGGCGGGTTTAATCTGGAACCCCTCACGGTTTTCCGCAGTCTGGAGCCTTTGCATCAGGCTTTTGCGGGTATTACCGGAAGCCAGCTGTACCGGTGGAGACAGAGCCGGCAGTTCTGCGGCCATTGCGGGGTAAGGATGGAACCCAGCACCAGGGAACGGGCCATGGTGTGTCCGGAATGCGGGCAGACAGAGTATCCTAAAATCAGCCCGGCCGTGATTGTTGCAATTACCAATGGGGATAAGCTGCTTATGTCCAGATATGCAAGGGGAACCTACAGGAATTATGCCCTGATTGCAGGATTTGTGGAGATAGGCGAGACCTTTGAGGATTGTGTGCGCAGGGAAGTCATGGAGGAAGTGGGGCTTAAAGTTAAGAACATACGCTATTACAAAAGCCAGCCCTGGGCGTTTTCAGATACGGAGATGATTGGATTTACAGCGGAACTGGACGGTGATGATACCATACGCCTGGAGGAGGAACTTTGTGAAGCCGGGTGGTTCACAAGGGACGAGATAGTGGAATACGGTCCTTATATCAGCGTGGGACATGAGATGATGAAGGCCTTTAAGGATGGCAGGATATGAAAGGAATGTGTTGATTTTATGAATCAGAAGGATTATATATTGTTTGATCTGGACGGAACCCTGACTGACCCAAAGGAGGGGATAACCAAGTCAGTGCGCCATGCACTGAACCACTATGGAATCCAGGTGGATGATCTGGATAACCTGACTCCGTTCATAGGGCCTCCCCTCACAGACAGCTATAAGAAATATTATGGTTTTTCGGATGAACAGGCATGGGAAGGGGTTTTGGTATACCGGGAATATTTCAGTGAGAGGGGATGGCATGAGAATAAGGAGTATCCCGGCATTAAGGAAATGCTGGATGCCCTCAAAGCGGCCGGAAAGGTGCTGTTGGTGGCAACCTCCAAGCCCGAGGTGTTTGCCAGGAAAATTCTGGAGTACTTTGGCATGGCGGGATATTTTGACTTTATTGGCGGCGCCGATATGGGCGAGACCCGGGTGCGCAAGGCGGATGTAATCCGGTATGTCCTTGAACAGTACGGGCTTGACGCCTCCCCGGAGACCCTGGCACGCTGCGTGATGGTGGGGGACCGGGAACATGATGTGCTGGGCGCCAGGGAATGCGGCATGGACTGCGTGGGCGTCCTTTACGGATACGGCGACAGGCGGGAGATGGATGGGTGCCGGCCGGCCTGGACAGCGGATACGGTGGATGAATTAAAGGATTTACTTTTGATATTATAACCTGAACTCATAATAACCATTCCTATTATGCAATTGACAAATAGAACAATGGTTGCTATGATTGAAATTACTATTAAGAAGGTCCACGATGGAAAACATTGTGGAAAAGTAAGGAAGGGCAGTGTGAAAGCTGTCCGCCAGGATGAGAGGGTGGGATTAGATTATATGGATGACAGAATCGTGTTATCGCTGCTTGTAGACAATACCGCCGGTGTGCTGGCCCGGGTAGCCGGACTTTTCAGCCGGCGCGGTTACAATATTGAAAGCCTGACCGTTGGCGTTACCGCGGACCCGCGGTACTCAAGGATGACCGTGGTCTCCCTGGGGGACCAGACTGTTCTGGAGCAGATTAAGAACCAGCTTAATAAACTGGAGGATGTAAGGGATATCAAGGAACTGCAGCCGGACCGGTCCGTGTACAGGGAACTGATGATGGTAAAGGTCAGGGCCAATGCCGCAGACAGGCAGTCTGTCAGCGCCATCTCCAGCATTTTCCGTGCAACCATCGTGGATGTGGGCAAGGACTCCCTGACAGTCATGCTGACAGGCGACCAGTCCAAGCTGGACGCGCTCATCAATCTGCTGGAAGATTATGAGATCTTGGAACTGGCCCGTACCGGTCTGACCGGACTTGAGCGAGGCGCTGAAGATATCAGGATGCTTCCGTAGGGATCGGTTGCGGTAAATAAGAGCTTAAGGGGGCGGCCAAGGGCGGACTGAGAGTCGTCGGTTTTGTTGCCTTAACATATACATTTTCAAAGGAATCAAGGAGGAAGAGAGCAATGCCAAAGATTTATTATCAGGAAGATTGTAATTTATCATTATTGGAAGGCAAGACCATTGCTGTCATCGGTTACGGCAGCCAGGGACATGCACATGCATTAAACTTAAAGGAGTCAGGCTGCAACGTGATTGTTGGTCTGTATGAGGGAAGCCGTTCCTGGAAAAAGGCTGAAGAGCAGGGATTTGAAGTATATACGGCAGCTGAGGCAACCAAGAAGGCCGATGTGATTATGATTCTGATTAATGATGAGAAGCAGGCGGCCATGTATAAGGAGTCCATCGCACCAAACCTGCGCCCGGGCATGATGCTGATGTTTGCCCACGGTTTTGCCATCCATTTCGGACAGATTGTTCCGCCGAAGGATGTTGACGTAACCATGATTGCGCCAAAGGCTCCGGGCCACACGGTCAGAAGCGAGTACCAGAGGGGCAGGGGAACCCCATGTCTGATTGCCGTGCATCAGGATGCAACAGGCAAGGCAACCGATATGGCCCTGGCTTACGGTCAGGGAATCGGCGGCGCCAGGGCAGGTATCCTGGAGACCACATTTAAGGTAGAGACTGAGACAGACCTGTTTGGTGAGCAGGCGGTTCTGTGCGGCGGCGTATGCGCACTGATGAAGGCTGGTTTCGAGACATTGGTAGAGGCTGGTTATGCTCCTGAGAACGCATATTTTGAGTGCGTACATGAGATGAAGCTGATTGTGGACCTGATATATGAGAGCGGTTTTGCCGGCATGAGATACTCCATCTCCAACACGGCTGAGTACGGCGATTACATCACCGGGCCAAAGATTGTTACGGACGAGACAAAGAAAGCCATGAAGAAAATCCTGTCCGATATCCAGGACGGTACCTTTGCAAAGGACTGGCTGGCAGAGAACCAGGTGGGCTGCCCGCACTTTAACGCCATGAGGAAGAATGAGGCAGACCAGCCACTTGAGAAGGTTGGATCCGAGCTCAGGAAGCTGTATAGCTGGAATGATACGGATAAGCTTATCAACAACTAATCATAGATACATAATAGATACATATAAGAACGAAGCGGATGTCCACTGAGAGGGGCATCCGCTTTTTGGTCCGCCCATGCTGGGCGAACCAAAAAGGGGCTCTGGCAGTCATGGATTGACAGAAGCCCCTTAAAAATCCTTTAAGGTTTTGTTCAGCTTTGGCAGGAACGGATTATTCCTGGCGGATCCTGGACAGGTAGCGGTATACGCTGGCCTGGGAGATTCCCAATGCCCCGGACGCGTCTTTTACCGCGCCCTTTAGAAGGAATACGCCGTCCCTTTCCAGCCGTTCCATCACTGCCAGGCGCTGGGACTGGGACAGGCTTTTGCCTTCCAGGTCCATGTCCCTAAAAATACGGGACAAGGCCTCGTTCACTGTTTCTCCGCTGGAGACAGGCACAGCCTCTCCTGACATCGGATGCGCTGATGCGTTCCTGATTCCCGGTTCACCGGACCGGGCTTCTCCCTGACTGGCCGGTGTTTCCTTGTAGGTCTCATCGAAACGGAAATTCGTTTCTACAAATGTATCTGGATGGCACAGCCCGATCAGCTGCTTTGCCAGGTCCACATACTTGCTGTCGTCAAAATTAATACTCAGCAGCCCGATTAACTCTTCTGACGTATTCTCAATAAACAGCGTGGAGGACCGCAGCTTCTTTCCAAGGGCGGATACCCCCATATAATGGGTACGATAGGAATAATTGTGATAGCTCTTATCCGCAATGATCTGCAGAATCTCGCTGGCCAGAGGTGCTCCCAGTTCCTGTCCGCTGACATGGTTGTTGGCAATGGCGATAATGGACTTTTCCTTGTCCTCCAGGCTGTGGAGCACAATCTCATAATCCGGCCCAAGGGTACGGCCAAGAAATTCCGTTAACTTTATATAATGCTGAAGGATTGAATGATTTTCTATATTCATGACCTGCTTCTTTCTATATGCTCATATAATGCTATTGTATCAAAATACCCTTTTAATATCTAGAGTATGTTTTAGAATGTAGGGTAATAAAATTTTATTATTTTCTTTTTGATTTTGATAATTATTTATTAAATTTTTTCTATTTTATGCACTATGTATAATTTTATGCCATAAAAAATATTTTTTTATTAATTAACACAAATGATATTGACATTTTTATAAAAATATAATAATATATTTTCATAAGTTGAGAAAACCTTATTACATCTCACATTCTTTCTTCTCAACTTGAACCTATTACATAATACTGTCCGCCAGTCGGCAACGATGACCGGGGTATTTGGAAGCGGCAGAGGTCCGCATCCAAACCAAAATCATTTTATGGAGGTATTATTATGGCTATCAAGTATGTTCCAGAACCATTCCGCATCAAGGTGGTTGAACCACTGAAAATGCTCACACGCCAGGAGCGTGAGCAGGCAATCGCCCAGGCCAAGTACAACATGTTTGGCTTAAGGGGAGAGGACTGCTACATCGATCTCCTCACTGACTCCGGTACCAATGCCATGAGCGAGGACCAATGGGCGGGGATCATGAAGGGCGATGAGGCCTATGCCGGCGCTTCCTCCTACTACAAACTGGTTGACGCTGCCAAGGACATCTTTGGATATGGATATGTCCAGCCTGTACACCAGGGACGCGCTGCTGAAAAGGTTCTGTTCCCCACATTCCTCTCCGAGGGTAAGATTGCAATTTCCAACATGTTCTTTGACACTACCCGCGCCCATGTGATCCTGGCCGGCGCGCGTCCCATCGACTGCGTAATCCCGGAAGCAAAGGATCCGTCCCACCGCTGCAAGTTCAAGGGCAATATGGATGTGGAAAAGCTGGAACAGATCATTCTTGAAAAGGGCGCTGAGAATGTGGGTCTGGTGGTCATGACAATTACCAACAATTCCGCCGGGGGACAGCCGGTTTCCCTGCAGAACATGAGGGATGTTTCCGCAATCTGTAAGAAATACAACATTCCCCTGGACATTGACGCGGCGCGCTACGCTGAAAACGCATACTTTGTTAAACGTGATGAGGAGGAATGCAAAGACTGGCCGATCAAAAAGATCATTAAGGAAATGTTCTCCCTGGCCGACATGTTCACCATGTCCGCCAAAAAGGATACCATTGTCAACATGGGCGGCATGATTGGAGTCAAGGATGGAGAGTCACCTTTGATTCTGAAAATAAAAGCAAACTGTATTTCTTTTGAAGGATTCTATACATACGGCGGCCTTAACGGACGTGACCTGGAAGCCCTGGCCATCGGCTTATACGAGGGCATTGACGAAAATTATCTCCGTTACAGGATTGGACAGATGGAATATCTTGCATCCAGGCTGGATGATGCCGGTATCGCTTACCAGGCCCCGGTTGGAGGTCATGGCGTGTTTGTGGATGCAGCAGCCATGTTCCCCCAGATTCCATATTATGAATTCCCTGGCCAGGTGTTGGCCGTTGAACTCTACAAGGAGGCAGGCATCCGCACCTGTGATATTGGCTCCTATATGCTGGGCAATGACCCGGATACAAATGAACAGCTTCATGCCGATTTTGAATTCACACGTCTGGCCATTCCGCGCCGGGTCTACACCCAGGCCCATATTGATATAATGGCAGACGCATTGATTGCAATTAAAGAGCGGGCCCATGAGATCAAACATGGTTACAGGATTACATGGGAGCCACCGATCCTTCGTCATTTCCAGGCTTCCCTGGAACCCATTGAGGATTGAAGGTAAGGGGCAGACCGCATGACGTTTCAAATGTAATTTGAAATCATGTGATGTGCTTGGCAGCAATAAGATAGGGCATCCTATAGTAGTTTAAAGATTACTGTGGGGGGCCCTTTTTGTCTTCATTTTGTATCGAAAAGGAGAAGAAATATATGGGAAAAACATCCAATGGTAACAACAGGGAATCATGGGGATCGAAATGGGGTTTTATTCTTGCATGTATTGGTTCGGCAGTGGGGATGGGAAATATCTGGCTGTTTCCCAGCCGGGTTGCAAATTATGGCGGCGCGTTTCTGGTAGCATATCTTATCTTTGACATTCTGATCGGGTTTTCCGGTGTGATTGGTGAAATGAGCTTTGGAAGAAAGGCAAAGGAAGGCCCTGTAGGCGCTTTCAGGCAGGCCTGCGCCTCCCGTGGAAAAGGGAATACGGGTGCCCTGATAGGCGGTATCCCCATGGCGGGGGCGCTGATGCTGGCCATTGGCTACTCCGTAGTGGTGGGTTGGATTTTTAAGTATGTGTTCAATTCCTTTACCGGAAAAGCCCTTTCCTATGGTGCGGATGTGTCGGATATCTCAGGCTATGAACAGGCATTTGGCACCACCGCATCTTCCTTTGGCAACAACTTATGGCTGATTGTTGCACTGGCAGTCACATTTACCATCATGGTGCTGGGTGTTGCCAGCGGTATTGAGAAAGCCAACAAGATAATGATCCCTCTGTTTTTCCTGCTGTTTATGGGCCTGGCTGTTTATGTTTATTTCCAGCCCGGAGCTTCTGAGGGTTACAAATACATGTTCTCCATTAATCCTGAAAAGCTAAAAGATCCCATGATGTGGGTCTATGCCCTGGGCCAGTCATTTTTTTCCCTGTCCCTGGCCGGCAACGGAACGGTTATTTACGGCTCATACCTGTCCGATGATGAGGATATTGTCAGCTCCGCATGGAAAGTGGCCCTGTTTGACACAGGGGCCGCGTTCCTGGCCGCTCTGGTCATTGTTCCTGCCATGGCAGCCGCCGGCTCCACTGCCTTTGGCGGAGGCCCTGGCCTGATGTTCATCTATTTGCCCAACCTGTTTGCGGCCATGCCAAGCGGACACATTGTAATGGTGGTATTCTTTGTGGCTGTGCTGTTTGCAGGTCTTACTTCCCTGGTGAACCTGTTTGAGGCCCCCATCGCCACCCTTCAGGATAACCTGCATTTCAGCCGTGCCAAAGCAGTTACCACCATCGGTATCATTGGTGTTGTGGTGGCGCTGTGCATCCAGGGTATTGTTTCCGGCTGGATGGACTTCGTATCCATCTATATCTGCCCTCTGGGCGCCGGTCTGGCCGGGATTATGTTTGCCTGGATCTGGGGAAAGCAGGCAGTGGAGGATGCGGTATCCCTTGGAAGAAAGCAGCGGATTGGCGGCTGGTACTACCCCCTTTATAAATATGGATTCTGCATTCTGACCATGGCAGTGTTCATTCTGGGAATCGTCAACGGCGGCATTGGCTGACACAGCCCGCGCCGGGGCCTGATCCCCTGCCGCGCAGAGAAGTCTTAAATGACGGAGTATGCCGGAATATATAACGGCATGACAAAAGGCCATTGTTTTCCACCTGGCGTATGTGGAAATACAATGGCCTTTTGCGCTTAGGGGGAGAATCCGGCCTCCCCATCATTTGTATTTACTCTTCCGGTTTACCGGTCTTCTCCGCTCCGTTCACAGAGTGGGGCAGATGCTGCCTTATTGTCCTTTTTTTATTTCTCCGGACAACCAGCAGTACGATCACCGCGATCACTGCCAGTGGGATCCAGAAGGGGCTGGATGCGATCAGCCAGATCAGGAAATTAGTCAGCCCCTGGG
>OJKA01000452.1_pt1 | contig 14790 bp, 13 predicted proteins | sample 1596451 | NCBI WGS metagenome assembly OJKA01 (sample SAMEA4350155, study PRJEB24818) | metagenome | biome: human; feature: gut; material: faeces | place: Denmark | collected 2013-09 | reverse complement strand
TCTCCCCCTTCTGCTGGCAGTTGCCGCTCCAGATGGAGCGTAAAGCACTGGAGGAGATTGCCAGCAAAAAACGCGCCGAATACCGTCGCCGCTTTGCGTTACTTGATGATATTGCGGCTTCCGTACAGGCGCGCATTGATCCCGTAGTCGTCTCAGGCAAAATACAAACAAAAATTTAACAAAACAGCCAAAAAGGACTGGACTTTCGCCTGCCGGGTTGTGGTATGTTTGAGGCAGGCGCACAGGAAGTGAACCTTCTGCTGAGACGAAAACCGGATTTTATCGTTTATTTTCATGCAGATAAAAAGAGACCGAATACGATTCCTGTTTCCGCTTCAACCAGTCTTTTTTGAATTTATTCAAACACTTACATACCAGAAACCCGTTTTTAACGGGTTTCAATGCTTACCAATACATCCATTCAAGATCATACCGTTGCCATCTTTTTCGTGTGGGCGACGAGTGAACTTCGGGATCGCTTCGATTCGAAATCTCCCCAACTTTGCGTAGCTCCTTCCAGTTTCGTAACACGCTGCTTTACGCCTTCCCATACCATCAGCATAATCCCCACCGATCCGATTGTAAGACTTAACTAGCGCGCGCTACTTTTTCTCCCTGCCCTATACTTTCAGTCTGACATCCGACTGGAGGTTTCTATGTGTGGACGTTTTGCACAAGCACAAATCCGTGAAGAATATCTGGCCTACCTTGCCGATGAAGGCGATCGCGACATTGCATATGACCCGGAACCTATTAGCCGGTACAACGTGGCGCCCGGCACCAAAGTGCTGCTGCTGAGCGAACGCGATGAGCAGTTACATCTCGATCCGGTGTTCTGGGGCTACGCGCCCGGGTGGTGGGATAAAGCACCCCTGATAAACGCGCGCGTCGAAACCGCGGCCACCAGCAGAATGTTTAAACCTCTGTGGCAGCATGGCCGGGCGATCTGTTTTGCGGATGGATGGTTCGAATGGAAGAAGGAAGGCGACAAGAAACAACCCTACTTCATTCACCGGGCCGACGGGCATCCAATATCGGCAGCACGCCTTTTGAACGCGGCGATGAAGCTGAGGGCTTTCTGATCGTGACATCTGCTGCTGACAAAGGTCTGGTCGACATTCACGACCGCAGTCCTCTTGTTTTGTCACCAGAAGCCGCCCGGGAGTGGATGCGTCAGGATGTTGGCGGGAAGGAAGCCGAGGAGATAATTGCCGACGGAACAGTTCCCGCCGACAAGTTTATCTGGCACGCCGTTACGCGTGCCGTGGGGAATGTTAAGAACCAGGGGCAGGAACTAATCGAGGCAGCACAATAAAAAGTTAAAGAAACCAGGCGCGTTCTAAATGAGCGAGAAGTGAACATTTAGATAGGCATCGCCTTGCTATCCGCCCATATTAAAGCCGGATTTTTGAAAATCTCTGTAGACTTCCGGATTGTTGAAGGCCGGGAATTTAGCTTTATGGGCTGCTGATTCAATCGCTTCGCAATAGGCTTTATTACCATTGCTGGTTGATATTTTTAAAGCCGTGCCATCCTGAGCAAATTCAATATGCAACCTGCATTTTTTTCCCTTCCATTTCTGAGGCTCATCAAGTTTGTCATTTATTGCCGCCCTGATTGCCCGAGCTTGCTTACCCCATTCATCCTGATCATCCCAGCGTCCTGAACTGCAATTACCCGTAGCTGTGGTCTTATGGCAGTCAGAAGGATGCAACGGCGCACATCCCGCGACCAGGCTGAACGCAATGGTTGATATAACGATTTTCTGTACTGTATTAGACAATCCCATATCTTGCCCCTAAATCCCTTTAAACCTCAGCAATATTGGCACATTCTTCCTTCATTCTGCCATCTTTTCAACTACTAATTTTTTTGCAATAGCAATTCTTCGTCCCCTTCTGGAATAAAGCGGACCAAGACATCAAGAAAATTTATCGGACTCTAAGCAAATCTGAATATCTCGTGGTATATCGAGGCGACAGCATTTCTCGCTTCATTTGCCACTGCTGCTGTATTCCCTGCCCGGCAAAGTAGAGCGTTCCCTTTCCGTCCTTTGCATTCAGGTGATCCAGCACTTCCATTAACTTCTCGCTACCAGCTCGAGGCGCACTGTCGTCGAACAGATTGAGCTGGGCCACGCCCTGGCTGAAGAAGTCACCCAGCATGACGCCCGCTTTCTGGTACCGGTGACCGTCCTTCCATATTTTGTCCAGACACTTTACCGCGGCGTTGATGATGTCTCTGCTGTCCTGAGTTGGCGTGAGCAGCCTTAACGATGCGCTGTTTCCGTAATACGGCTCATTAAGGGCAAAAGGTGATGTCTTGACGAAAGCGGAGATAAAACGGCAGTACTGATGCTCACCACGTAGCTTTTCAGCTCCACGGGCCGCATAACTGCATATAGCCTGCCTCATCTGCTCATAGTCTGTAATGCGTTCGCCAAACGATCGGCTGCATACAATTTCCTGCTTTACCGGGGCGAACTCCTCCAGATCCAGACATGGCTCGCCGCGCAGCTCCCGGACGGTTCGCTCCAGCACAACGTTAAAGTGTTTACGGATAATCCACGTGCTTTGTTCTGAGAGGTCCAGTGCGGTTTTGATGCCCATAGCGTTCAGCTTCTTGCTGATGCGCCGGCCAACGCCCCAGACATCCTCTACCGGCACCAGTGCCATTAACCTGCGCTGCCGGTCGACGTTTGAGAGATCGACCACGCCTCCAGTCTGCCGCTGCCATTTTTTCGCAGCATGATTGGCCAGCTTCGCGAGTGTCTTGGTCTGCGCTATGCCGACGCCGACTGTAAGATGCGTCCGCTGTAAAACGGTCGCGCGGATCTCTTTCCCAAATTCAGTCAGGTCCCGGCAGTTTCTTACGCCGGTCAGATCGCAAAAGGCTTCGTCTATGCTGTAAATTTCCACGCGCGGGCTCATTTCTTCCAGCGTGGTCATTACCCGGCTGGACATGTCTGCATAGAGCTCGTAGTTGCTGCTGAAGCAAACAACCCCAGCTCGCCGGAACAACTCCTTCTGCTTGAAGAACGGCTCACCCATCGCTATCCCGGCTATCTTTGCTTCTGCGCTACGTGCGATTACGCAACCGTCATTATTCGACAGAACGACCACCGGCCTCCCGCGCAAATCGGGTCTGAATACTGTCTCGCAACTGGCATAAAATGAGTTCACATCGACCAGGGCAAACATCACATCACCGGATTGTCGTTTGTGAACGCCGCAGCGCCATTGATAAAAAAGGTCACAACTCCCATGACATCGACTTCATCTAAAGCATCACCTTCTATGCATTCACCGTCTTCGGTGATGAGCGAACCGCCCATAACGACCGCGAATTGTAGTTGGCCGAACGCATGCACCAGCACGCGCGTTCCGTTGGCGGGCGGCAGATCGGGCTGAAAAAGCGCGTAACCACCTGACATTTCGACCAGACATGAATAGCGGTTAACCCCACATAACCGTTTAAGCCTGTATCGCTGAGCGTTTGCCTCCATGGCTCCCCCCAAAACAACTGTATTTATATACAGTATCGTCAAATATGAGAGTCGATCAAGTTGCACAGTGATGCTAAACTTCAGACCTTTCCGAATTGACTGATTTTTATAATGTTAAAGCTCTTTGCTAAGTACACATCGATCGGCGTCATAAACACGCTCATTCACTGGGTTGTGTTCGCTATTTGCATATACGCGTTTCACACAGGTCAGGCTCTTGGCAACTTCGCCGGGTTCGTCGTGGCGGTGTCATTCAGCTTCTTTGCAAACGCCAGGTTCACGTTTAAGTCTTCGACAACCACGATGCGCTACATGCTGTATGTAGGGTTTATGGGATCCTTGAGCGCAACTGTTGGTTGGGCTGCCGATAAGTCCGGTATGGCTCCAATTGTGACTCTCATTCTCTTCTCCGCAATCAGTCTGGTTTGCGGTTTTATTTATTCAAAGTTCATTGTCTTTAGGGATGCGAAATGAAAATTTCTCTGGTCGTTCCCGTCTTCAACGAAGAAGACGCGATACCTATTTTTTATAAAACGGTTCGGGAATTTGAAGGGCTTCAGCAACATGAAGTAGAGATAGTCTTCATCAATGACGGCAGTAAAGACGCGACAGAATCAATTATCAACGCGCTTGCTGTTGCCGATCCACTTGTTGTTCCACTGTCATTCACTCGTAACTTTGGGAAAGAACCAGCTCTGTTCGCCGGTCTCGACCATGCGACAGGTGAAGCGATTATCCCGATTGACGTAGACTTGCAGGATCCTATCGAAGTCATTCCGCACCTGATCGAGAAGTGGCAGGCCGGGGCAGATATGGTTCTTGCCAAGCGCTCTGACCGCTCCACTGATGGCAGGCTGAAGCGCAAGACCGCTGAATGGTTCTATAAGTTGCACAACAAAATCAGTAACCCGCAGATCGAGGAAAACGTTGGTGACTTCCGCCTGATGTCTCGCGAGGTGGTCGAAAACATCAAACTCATGCCTGAACGCAACCTGTTCATGAAGGGTGTTTTGAGCTGGGTGGGCGGCCGCACTGATGTCGTGGAATATGCCCGCGCAGAACGCGTTGCCGGCAGCACAAAATTCAACGGCTGGAAGTTGTGGAACCTTGCCCTTGAAGGGATCACCAGTTTCTCTACATTCCCTCTTCGTATGTGGACTTACATCGGCTTGTTCGTGGCCGGTGCAGCTTTCCTCTACGGTGCGTGGATGATTATTGACACGCTTGCATTCGGTAATGCTGTCAGAGGCTATCCTTCTCTACTGGTTTCCATTCTTTTCCTGGGCGGCATTCAATTAATCGGGATTGGAGTCCTTGGAGAATATATAGGAAGGATTTACGTAGAAGTTAAGAATAGGCCAAGATATGTTTTGAAGGGAAGAAAATGAGCGTATTTTGTTTGAAAGGTCGCGAAAAGGAGATTTCCTTTAACGTTATCTCATCAGTGATTTACATATTGCCGCTTCTATTTGCATCCCTATTTTACAGGGATGATTTAGGACGTGCGATATGGGGCGGCGGCTGGGACCATGACGGCAGGTACATCACCACGTGGATTATGGAAGCGTTGTCAACTGGAAAACCAATTACTGATATATTCCCATATGGGACGATAGCCTCTGCTATATTTTTTGGTATTTCAGGGTTGATTATCACAAACATTTTAGGAATAGAAAAATCATCAACCTATAAAATAAGCTCGTTGTATGTGGTAACATACCCGTTCATCATTGAAAATTTAGCATATAGATATGATGCACTTAGCATGGGTTTATCTTTCCTTGCATGCTGCATTCCTTTTTTGATGCGAGAAAGAAGCTACACATTTATTTTTGCTTCTGTAGCATGTATTTATTTCTCTCTACTGACATACCAATCAAGTTTGTTCGTTTATATTTTGATTTGCATGGCGCTATGTGCAAAATCAATAATTGACGAAAATAAAGTGCCTTTTAAGCACATAATTGAGTGTATAATTTCAGTAGTTTTAGCGATGGTATTGGCGAAAATTACATGGCATTTAAAAGACGCAAATTTCCACGGAAGAGATGCCTTGTTTGTGTCTACACAATATCCAATTCAAGCTCTTGAGGTGAATTTCAGATCTTTTTACGACCTTCTAACAAGAGTTTATGGCTACTCTTATTTGAAATTAATATTTCCAATCATATTGTCTGCGGTATGTTTTATTATCTTTGGGGCAATAAACTTAATTTGCAACAAACACTATAAAAGACTTTCCTTGGCTATTTTGCTGATTCCAATATTTGGGCTAATGGTCCTTCTATCTCCAGGTCTAAACCTCTTCCTGGCCAAGCCGTTCTGGACCGCAAGAACCATGATGTGCATGGTGGTAATTTTCTATCTAATGACAATGTTAGCTGATAGATTATTTTCCAAGCACCACAAAATCAAAAAGATAATTTTTATTTTACCTTTAATCTACTCATTTGCATTGATATCTGCATTCTGCCAGTCACAACAGTCAAATAATAATTTTTATGACAAGGTAGAATCTATAGTTTACCAATACACCTCAGTAGTTGATAAGGCGTCTGTAGTTATAGTTGGAAAGCCTGAATTACCTTATGAAAACAAGGTGTTGTCGGGGAAATTCCCAATACTATCTGCTCTTTCTCCACTTTATTACAATGGACAGTGGGTTTGGGGTCCGGTATCTATGATGAAATCTGGAATAGCTACAGATACCACTGTAAAATATGGAGATAAATGGGATTCGATTATATCAAACGGTTGCTCCTATAATGTTGTATATAGCAATTCAATCATGAAATTATATCAAAACGACAAGCAGTTCATATTAAGTTTCGACAAAACCTATTGTCATTAGTGGAGGTGGCCTAAGGGCCACCTTTAATGCTTAAAGGTTTCCTTCAGCCACCCATGTCCCAGGCGCACCAGATGATGTGCAAAGCCAACCTTTTGGTTGTCCCACAACTGGGTTAGCTCTGAGGATTCTTGAGCCAATAGGGAAAGTTAAATATGTTCCGGATGGAGGTGAGTTATCATAGTACGTCGGGACTGCTGATGGCCCTCCCTGCTTGGTTAATGAGGCTAACAATGCAGGGTTTGTTGCTGCGCCCCAGCGGTTCCCTCCAATGTATAGATTCCCAATGCCATCACCGAACATGCGCAAAGAAACATCTGTCGTATTTGAGCTTTCGTTATCCATAATGGTAATTTTTTGGGAGTTCCAGGTGATATCCCTATAAAATCCATTAAATGTATTGCCTATAATAGAGCAAATATCATCTCCAGCAGTTATTCCCACGTCTTGGCTTCCAGAACCACCATGGATGAAAACGTTACCCTTGTACATGGTTCCATTCCCTGTATTATTGCTGCATACAGTTGAGCAATTTCCTATTATTCCTGTAATTAAAGAATTGTTGGCTGAAGAAAAACTTATTAACGGTCCAACATTTCCAACAGTAACACCCCGAACTGCCGCACTATCAGTTTGGAAAAGGGAGAAACAGGGTGCAGTCATGCGATCCCCAGACTTTACAAGGCTTCCACCGTTACAACTTACCCTCACCCCCTGAAGTGCTATCATTGCCACTTCTGGATTTGTGGTTCTCCGAATCATTGGGTTTGAAACAACTATATCAGAGAGGCTTCCTATCTCGTTGTAAATATATATATCAATTTTACCTGCATCACCTGCATGGCAATCTGATATGGTTATTTGAGTAGAGGATCTAGAATCTCCAGCCTGCGAATATGCTCTTATGTTATATTCAGCATTATTGAATGCATGGCATGCGTGTATAGTAGTTCCGAAACTCCTCCATGTTAAAATACCTCGCCCGAAGCTACTCGTGGCGCTTCCTGTGTTGCCGTTGTTATTACAATAACAATTTGAAATGATATTGTGATTGCCATCGCGGTCTTGTATGCCAACTGAGAAGTTATTATAAGAACTTACGTTGATTGCAATGCATTGAGAACAAGATGTAAACCTCAAACCATCATTAGGAGATTTTGTCAATGTTGTCCCGTCTATAATGCATCTTTGACATCCTACCAATAACAGCAACTGTCCATTGCCAGTTGTATTGTCAAGACCTGTCCCTTCAAAAAAACCACCCTTTATTTTAACGTCACTTAAACTATCACCGCGCCAAGCCGCGATGAGTAGAGATGATGATGGTTTTAACGTAGCTCCTGACAGATCAAGGGATAAACCTGTTTGCAAAGATATTTGCCCAGAGTGACTAAAAACCCCGTCACCCATGACGAGATTCTTTCCGGATTGCAGGAACCTGTTGATAGCATCAGTGTTGTCCGTCACTCCATTGTCAGGGACAGTCCCTGCCATAAATGAGGTGATAACATCAGCATTAACTCTAATCCACGCAGCGCCGCCAGTAGTTTTAAACACGGTAACGCCGTTGTCGGTGTAAGAGCTACCATCAAGCACGGCGCGTAACTGACCACCACCGTATCCTGTACCTGCTGTGTATTCGCGAAGGAGGATTCTCTGGCTGGCTGTTGTCGGTTCGGTATTGCGTAATGTAGTTACATCTGGCACCTGACCTACAAGATTAAATCCGGTTACGGAGGCTAGTTGAGATCTCAGTGATGCGTCGCCAACAGACAGCCATTTGCCTATACCAACCCCACCAGTGCTTTCCGGAGTTGAGCCCTCTGGCACCATTTTTGGCAATGGACCATCCCAGCGATAATACTCTCCAGTTGCATCGAGGCGCAGAACTTGATTTGGAAGTGTAAGGGTATTTCCGTCTTCAAAGCTGTCCAGAGTAATATACCCGAACTGGGAGATGGCCTGCTGTGCCAGCCAGCGCAGGCCCTCGATCGTATAATGCTTATTGCCGAAACGGTCAGTGTAAGTCCATCCCATCAAGGTAACGAACTCGTCAATTTTCCCGGCGTTGTATTTCAGGTCAATCGGTGATTCGCTCGGGACCGGTTTTTGGGTAGGTGTGGTAGCCATATTGATTCCATAAAAAAACCCGGCACGGTGGCCGGGTTCGGTTGGTCGGGGACGGTTCTTATTGGTAGATGGCGTCGCTGTATTCAGCGACGGTCAGAGATACCGTGTTATCTGTGTTAGGTTTGATGCTGTTGACCGTCCATAGCTGACTGTCCAGTTCCTCAACGGTCGCGATGAGGTAGCGGGACGGGAGCTGCACAGTGTCTCCGTTCCAGATATTGAGCTGAATGTTGGGGATAGCCGCGGTGAATCCGTACTTCGTGTCAGTGCGGGCGGTTGCCGGATAGCGCAGTGTCGGATTGCCCAGACTGTCGGTCACCAGCACATACATCGAGCCGGTAAACACGATCGGCTCGCTGGTATCGAAGTTATTCCCGGCGCGCCCGGTGATGTAACCCTGTTGCTGGTTGCTGTCGTAGATGTCTGGCATCTGAATGACGCTACCGACCTGGATAATGCCGTCCTCAAACACTTTGGCGTTCATCTTCACCCGAGAGTAAATCATGCGCTTGGTTTCTCGCAGAGCTCGTTCTCGGGCCTGGTACTCGTTACGGAAGCCGACTATCTCCAGCTTGTTCGGGTTTTCCGCTTCCTGCTCAACGATGTCGCCGTTCAGAACCCGGTAGTTGATGTACGTCTTGTTGTTCGTTGTGGGGTGGACGTATGACACCTGAACGCCGTCATAACCGCCCGGAAGAGTAGCTTCGTACGTCATTTTGTACTCGTCAGTCTTCATGTTGGCCCGGTTGAATACCGCCGCCGGGTAGTCAACTTTCTGATCGCGGGTAAACGTCAGCACGCCGTCGTCCCAGTACGCCACAACCGACGCAGCATTGCAGATCGCCTGCACGCGGTCGCCGAGTGAGTCGTTCTCGTCGTCAAACGTGTAGTCGAAGTAGCCCAGTCGCTCATCAGGCAGGCTTTCGGCGATCGAGTACAGTCCGTACAGGTCAATGCTGCTTACCGGCTGCTCACCCATGATGAGCCAGGTGTGAGCCACTGCATCAGCGAACGAGCGCGACGGCCTCAGGGTGTAATCCACCGTCTGCGTGTCCAGGTCGTACGTAATGGTGTGGCGCGTCACCAGTGCGTTATATTTGCGCTCGCGGCTGCCAAGAGCGTTCTCTGTCGCGCGGACTTTTACTCGCACAAGCGTGTCGGTAGGGTGAACGACGTTTGTCCTGATGTTGATGCTGTGGATCTCTTCGACCTTGAGCAGTGACGCGTCACCGGAGTTATCCGTGCGCTGGAAGCTGACCGCGTATTTCCCGAACCCGCCGGTCGGAGTGATCTTGTCAGTGCGATAAAACACCTCGCTCGTCGACTGGTGCGGCGTCGTCTGCCGGTACGTAAACGTCTGCTGCGTTCCCGGCACCTGGTTGTAGTCGTCGTCGATTTTCCAGATGACAACCTTCCAGTTGGTCTCTTTCTTCCCGCCGAGGCTGGACTGGGTATGCAGCCACAGCTGCGTTGACTCGACCGGGGAAAAGAACGGCCCAACCACCAGCGCCTCGTTATCGTTCAGGATGAACTTCGTAGTGTTGATCGTGGCGTTAGCCGGAATGTCCTGCGGCCCCTCCAACTGGTTCATCGTGAACGTGTACCAGCGCACCGGATTCACCACCGCGCCATCGTTTGTTTCAACGGCGGAGATCAGAGTACCGGAGAATGTCGCATCGGTAGTTACGTTGCCGGAGGCGGTGCTGTACGTCACGTTGATGGTGAAGGTAACCGCGTGCGGCAGAACCAGACCCATGAAATAGTCGAACTCGGCTTGTTTCACGATTTTCATCGCTATCTGGCCGCCGGAATACGTTCCGCTGACCACCGTGTTTGCCGTTGCTGTTTCGATCGGAAAGTCGCTGGCTTCGTTCTGCCCGGGAACCTCCTGGCCGTCAACGTCATCGAACCCGTATCCCTCGACGATCTGCGGGATAACTTCTCCTGGCTTGAAGAACTGGAATTCGGCACCAGCCAGAGAGCCCAGGCTCGATTCTGAGTAGCGCACAGACTCGTAATCGTATTTGCCGATCCCAATACACATCCATTCAGTGACGTACTTCAGGCCGCCGTCTGTGGAAGTCTGGTGTACATATTCGAATACCGACTCCTGAATCAGATCCGGGAACGAACGAATCTGGCCATAGATATCCGGCTTGGCCTTGTAAACGCGAGCGGTATTTGTCTGACCGGTCAGGCTATTGTTGGGCGAGTCGACGGTATTACCGCCGTTGTTCGCTATAGCTGGCTTCGGCGCCAGGAACGAAAATACCTGGCCCACCACTTTAAAGATCGGGCTCAGGATGTCGTCGACAATGCCCTTTGGCTGGTCGAATATCTGGATGTGGTCCAGCTCGCTCAGCTCAAACGCCAGCTCATCATCGTCACCCAGCTTTACGCCGTTGCGGACGATCAGCAGATCGCGGTGAAAGGTAGCGTCATTGGCCGCCAGCCAGTCATAAAAAAGGGTGCCGTTTGGCACCCTACAACGCAGCTTAGGCGTTCCTGGAAAATTCGATATCTCAACCAGCGCCATACGAAAAGTACTCCACTTTGGTGAATGCCCGCTGAATGACCAGCAACGAGTCCATGCGCACGCTTCCGTTCTCTCCACGCGAGTGCAGCGCCTGCCGGTTCAGTACCAGGCCAACGTGTGCCGGTTGCGTGCCGCGGTACCCGACGAATATCCCGCCCTCGACCGGTTTATCGACCTTGCGCCAGAAAACGACGTCTCCCTGATAGCAGGTGAAGAAATCTTCCCCGGCTTCGTAACCCGGCGTCTGGTGCAGCTCAATGTCGAGCACATGTCGGTAATACAGCACAACCAGCCCCCAGCAATCAGTCTTTTCGAATGAGCAGGCGCGGTTAGACCACGGCACGCCGATCATCCTGCTGATAAAATCAGAGGTACTGAAGCCCCGTGTATTCGACTGGATCATATGGTTGGCCAATGTTGTTATTTAGCGGGTTTGTCATTGATAAAGTAACTGATGCGTTATCTGAAACAACATCGACAGTTTTTACAAATAATGTCCAATTCTTCATTGGCGTAGAGGTATCAACTCTATCGAAAACCTGACGAGTTGCCGTGATAGGCGACAGCCTGGAAACACCACTCCACTTCTTCATCAGCGTTTTGATATCTGAAGACAGTCGCCCAAGCTTCACCGTTGCGTCGATTACCGGAGTTCCGCTCTGCTGGCTCTCTTCGATTTCAAACCGCGCAGGCGTGTACGTCTGGCCGCCAAGCGTCTTCGGGAAGAACTGTTTGTCGACGAGGCGGACGTAACCAAAGGAGGGGTGATAGAACGTGATGGTGTTGTAACAGCCGCTAATCGGGCGCTTCTGATTATATTCACGATATGAAGGCATCAGGGAACCCTCGGAAGACTTTCTGGATCGCGTCCGTCCGGATAGCCAGTCACCACGATATCAAGCACTGAAGGCCATGGCGGCGGCAACTCAACAATTACGTCGTCAAACTCGTCATCGGCGTTGTACAGGTGGTTGGCAATAACGGTTCCCGTCCAGGTCACCACTCCGCCGTCGATACTGGTTTGCACCGGCATCTGCGTGAAGTGAAGCTCCTGCTGCTGGAGACCGCTGCCACCTAGGTTGATATTCATCCGGAACCAGTTCAGGCCCCGGTTGAGATAGTTTGGGCTGCGTAGCCACTGCTGGAATGCTCGTTCCTCAGCCAGGGTGAAGATCCACGTCAGAGACCAGGTCACTTTCAGGTCGTCGGTAAGGTTCTGGAAGATAGCCGGGCCGACCGCTGGCTGATCGGTCTGGAACCCGGTATCGAGCGTCATGTTTTTGCTGGCCTTCTGCGCCAGCGGCAGCCAGTCGGGATAGTCGATAATTGGCATCAGCCCTGCCCCCTTGGCGTGCGTTTAACGTTCATGTTGCTGGTTATGGCGTTACTGATTAGCCCACCGTTATTCAGGTCAGCAACGATGACATCGATGGTCAATCCACCGTTTCCATCATTACCGGCCTGCGCATCGACGGACGATGACGTGTAGTTCTGGATATTGATAACCACCCCACCACCGCCTCCGGCAGTCATATCCTTGTTGCTGATTACCTTGCCGTTGTCGCCCGGAATCATGTACTGCTTACCGGTGCTGGCCTGGTAAATCTCCGGCATGCCGCCTTCGCCGACCTGATACATCCCACCAGCCGAGACGGGGCCGCCGTTTTTACGCTTTCCTGACAGTGCCAGGATGCCAGCCATCGCACCAAGACCAATAGCCACTGCACCACCGAATGAAGCCACGGATGACATAATGGCCGCCGGAGTCCATGCCGCCGTAGTAGCCGCCGCAGCCGCTGTAGAAGTGGCAGTCGTGGTGGCAATGCCTGCTGCCTGTGCCGTGGTGGATGCTGCAACCGCCGCGGTAGTGGCCGTCTGGCCCATAATGGCCGACTTAACCCACTCGACGCCCATCTGCACAAATGTGTTTACGAGGCTATTCAAAACAGTACTGCCCAATGATCTGGCAGATTCCTCTGCCGTCATGCTTTTAGTTATTATCCCGGTAAAAGCATTCGATGCGTTCCCAGCAAGTGCATCAACGGAAGCGGATAACGCTGCATTACCTGCGCTCTGGTTGCGAAATATCTCCCATTGGGCTGCAATCCTGGCTTGCTCATATTGAGTATCAGCTGCATTGCGCAGTGCAAGTGCGTTCTGGTGAGTGATAAGCCCCTGCTGTTCGAATGCCTGAATGAGCGCCAACTTGCGGGCGTTCTCGTTCGCCAGTTGCTGAACAGGGTCAACTCCACCGACAGCATCCTGCTGTGGCGTCACTGCCTGCTGGGCGCGGATTTTTGCGAGGTTTGCCTGGTGAGTGGCCTCCAGTCGCTCAGATGTCTGATTGAACTGCTCCTGACTGATTTTCTTCGCAGCCAGAGCGGTATTCAGATCCTCAACATCCTGTTTATAGTTGGCGTTTTCGCGCGCTTCTGGCAGGAGCTTCTCGGCTGCGGACTGCGCCTTAATGGCGTTGGCAGTGTCCCATTTTGTTGCGGCGTACTGCCCAGCCAGCGCGATCTGTTCCTTCGTTGCGCCTTTACCAAGTGACTGCTGAGCATTCAGGATCGCTTGTTCGCGGCTCAGCTTGTTTGTTGAGTCGGCAGCTAGCTCTGACTGCTGCTTCAGGTTCGCCAGTTTCTGAGTAATAGAATCAGCCTGAGAGGCGCCTTTCTTCTGCTCGGACAGAAGTGTCTTTTGCGCCTGCGTATTTTTGTACGTAGCGGCGGCGTCATCCTGCATCTGCTTAGCGTGCGGATCATCCTTCGCAAACCCGGCATCTTCGGCAGCGTATTGCGCCTGCAACCGCGCGCGGGCCTCACCCTGGAGCTTAGACAGTGCCAGATTGCGTTCTGACTGCTTTATAAGGTTCTTCTGCCCTGAGGTAAGATTGTCGACCTCTGTTTTCATTCCGGAGAGATTGATCTGGGCCTCGCCAGCTACTCGAACGAGTTCCGTCAGCGGGCCAAGGAACGCCCTTATTGCATCAGCTCCTGACTTTGTCGAACTCTCTGTGCTCTGAAGTTCAAGAACGAGCCTTTGTAGTGCTTCAGGCGTTGGATTGTTCGCCACATCAGAGAGTTGCTTGCTTAGCTCGAATGCGCGCTGCTCAGACACGCCAAATTTATCCGCAAGCGTGGTTACTGTGTTCTGGATCGCGTTGGCGTTAACGGTGAACTTTGCCCCGGCGTCCCTTGCTTGCTCCATGGCTGCCGTGTAGTTGTCAGCTGTTGCCCCGACTGTAGAAAGGTTTTTGTTGAATTCATCGATGGAGGCAATACCACCAACGAAAGAAGTCTTCAACTTGTCGGTGAATCCAACGATAGAACTGGAAGCATCGTTGATGGATTTAGGGATCTTCGCTATGGCAGCGTTGTACTCAATCATTGCCTGATTTCTCAGGATGGTTGCTGCCTCGGCGTTTGTTCTTGCCAGGTTCGCGTACTTATCAGACAGAGCGGCCACGCCATTTTGGGAAATGGTGATCACCTTATCCATCGCTTCGGCTGCATCTTTCAGCGCGTCCATGGCGTTCTTTCCACCATTAAGCGATGTAATCAGCACGCCAGCGATGACAGAGCTCAACGCGATCACTGCGCCAACTACCGCGCCGCCTGGACCAAACGCGCCAGCGAGTTGCGATCCCTGCTGGGCGAATGCTACTAATGCAGACTGCCCACCCTGGACTTGTACGATAAAGTCCTGCACCTGGTAACCAGCCTGCTGCATGCTGGACTTCCAGCCTTTGTTGCTGCCCATCGAAGTATCAGC
>OJKA01000449.1_pt1 | contig 14826 bp, 23 predicted proteins | sample 1596451 | NCBI WGS metagenome assembly OJKA01 (sample SAMEA4350155, study PRJEB24818) | metagenome | biome: human; feature: gut; material: faeces | place: Denmark | collected 2013-09 | reverse complement strand
TGCTGGTACCGCCCGCGGCGCCAGTGCTGGTTGCCGGAGATACCGTCACGCCAGTCACCGCTACAGCAGTCAGCTCGTTCACTTCGATGGTAGTTGCATCACCGACTTTGAACTCGGTAGAAAACGTGACGATGTCGTTGGTACCGCCGTCAGAGCTCAGCGCCGTGATGTTCATATAGCCGACGAATTCGACCGGGCCGTAATCCATGCGCACCCAGATCCCAGGCTGGCGCTTGGCCTTCAGCTCGTCAGCGAAATACTTGATGAACTTGCCAACGCCGTACTGATCCAGTTTGTCCTTCTTTCGCACTTCGCCTTCAAAGCTCAGGGTGAAGTCACTGTTGGTGATGATGGTCTCGACATAGCCGCCGCCGTCATCCGCATCAGAGGTAACCGAGTTTGGGTTGAAGTCGAAACCCTTCGACGTACCAGCGGCCAGCGCCATCCACTCAGACTCAAGTGGTTTGACATCCGGGCAGCCATCGGCGACTTCCAGCACGACCGCACCGCCGAAAAGGCGCTCGTTCGAGTTCGGGCAGTTACCCATGTGAAACTCCTCTTTGACGTATAAAAAAGAAAACCCGCCGAAGCGGGTTATTTGGTTGGGAATGGCTATTCGCCGTAAGTGCAGGCGAACTGGAGTCGGAAGACTATTCGCCCTTCTTCTGTGAGCACCGGCGCGGGAATTGCGCCCATGTTCTGGATGTAGCCGACACACTCGTCAGCCATGGGGTTGGCCTGGACGTAGTCGACGATGCGCTGCACAGCGTTGAGCGCGTCTTTGCGCTTATCTTTCGCGCCTACGACATCAACCAGGACGTGATACTCAGAGCCGAGATCAGTCCGAATATTCGACCCGCCGTTAGGCCTGAACACCATGATCGCCTTCGACAGGTCTCCCGGGTCGTCGTACATCAGCTGCTGCACCGTGAAACCGGTAGTTAGCCCAGCGTCGCCGAACATGTTGCGCACCCGCTCGTGCATCATGGGTGTCATAACGAAAGCTCCTTGCGCATCACAGCGTCAACGTTATCGCGCTCGTCATTCGCGCCTTTGGTCAGGAACTGAGGCTCACCATGCGGATCCCAGTAGTTACCCGTTCCTGTCCCGCCGCCGAACTGCTGCCCGGAACTGGTCACACCGAAGTGCACGCGAGGCTGACCTTTGAGTTTGCCTGACGCCTCATGCACGTATGCGGCATAATTGGCTGAGTAACCGACGCGCCCTGTAATGAGCACGCCACCAGCGTCAATTTCGCGGAACTGGCTGTTAATAAGCGTGGAGGTGTCGATCGGAGTGTAATAGGCTGCCCGGGCACCGATGAGAATCATCGCTGACTGGAGGGCGCGGATTACCTTGCGCCCCTTAACGTCGTTGATGACATCGTTAAGGTGCTTCTTCGCCTGGCTGATGCCCTTCACTTTGATGCCCATGGCTACACTCCCGTAATTATCGCCCAGTCATCTTCCAGACCCTCGAGAGTGTCGTTCCAGCGCGTCACGTGACGGACCTCATCAGCACCTGCTACGACCGGATCCGGCTCAGCGCTCACACCAATCATGATGTAGTCGCCCTCATCGGCCAGTGCGTATGCCGTGAAAAAGGTGTTCTTAATGACCACTTCTTTACCGATGGAGCCGAGCTTTGCAGACAGGCCACCGATGTAGTCGCACATGATGGTTTCAGGCGGTTCGTATGGGTCGACAGGATCGCCCCACTCGTCATTACCGCCCGCGCCCTTACGCCATATCGTGCAAGGCTTGTTGTATGACCATGAAGCAGTAGACGACATCAGTCCTCCTTCCAGCGCAGCACCTTCGCGCCAGTCGCCCGGATGCGCGCGCAGTTGATATGCCACTCGCCGTCCGATTTCACGTAGCCGGTAGTCTCCCGCCCTGTGTCGGTAATCACCCAGACGCGGGTAAACGAACGAGGTAGCCCGTGCTTAACTGATTTGTAAGTCATCACTTATCCCCGCACATACAGCCGCCCTTACCGATCCAGATACCAGCGAATGCCGGGGTGGCGGTAGGGTCGGCAGGAATAAGGGAGGTTGCACAACCGTATTTATCCAGCCCGCGCAGCAGGTTCACTGATGCTTTCCAGCGGTCGGTGAACGACTGGTACCGGAAAGAGCGCGACGCCCCGCTTGGAGCCGTCTGGCTGGAGATGTATTTATCCCCCTGCCCGAGCCCCATAAGCGCCAGCAGATAGAGCTGAATCAACAGCGAGGTCGATGCAGGATAATGTGCATCGAGACACTCCTGAATACTGTTGGCCTGGTCGACGAGAGCCTGAAGAACAAAATCGGGAATGGTAATTCCCTGGCTCTCCAGATACTCCTTCGCCTGTTCGAGAGTTACCATTATCGACTCCGTAAAATACCCCGCCGGAGCGGGGCATAAAAAAACCGCCTTATCGGCGGCTGTTATTCAGCAGGGAAAAGCTTTTCGAGTTCGCCATCCGGCAACAGCTCACTGAGCTTTTCAGCGCCCAGGGTGCCTTTAAACTCGATATTCAACTCCGTCAGGCGCTGCTGGATAATCTCTTTACGAGATTTGTTATCGGTACCGCCTTCAGGCGTTGCCGGGGTTAGCACAGTGTCAGAGAGTTTCATAACATGAGGCTTCAGCGCAGGATGCAGTTTCTCAATTTCAACCACATCACCGACCTTCACTCCATGCCACGCCCTGGTTACCTGGTATTTAGCCATGCTGTTCTCCTTATGCCAGATTTGCGCCGTACAGCACGCCAGAACGACCTTCCTCATCACGTTTAATCTGCAAACCTTCAGCAGACATGATCTGGAAGTTGTAGTTGCTCTGAGGAATAGGACGCGGCAGCGGAACAACACCAACGGCCATGCCAACAAGCGGGGAGATCACATCTTTGCGGCGCTCATATGCCAGGAACTCGTTACCGCTCAGCGCATAAGTTTGGCGGATATCTTTCACCGGAATAAACTTGCGAATAGCATCCAGCACAGAACCGCTGATGATCGCGTTTGTACCATCACCCACCTCAATAGTGTATGGCTTGGAGAGGTTCGCCATGATTTCAGGAGACAGCCACAAAACGTCATAGGCCGTGACCTGGTTGGCGCGGGCAGTCACACCAAATGCACCGGTTGGACCGAAGAATGCCAGCGCCTGCGCCGGGGTTGCAGTGGTCAGGTCGATGTTAGCGCCACCTGCGCCAGATCCAAGGTTGATTTTGGCGGTGTTGCGGTGGTTACGAAGGCCCTGTGCCGGGTAGTTCTGAACCTGAATGGTCGGATTACCATCCAGATAACCAGTCACTCGGCGTTTATGGAACTTACGGGTTTTTGCTGTCTGCGAATCCAGCACCAGATCAATGCCGACAGTATTCAGTCCTGCGGCAAGACGCCAGTTAACACCGAAGCCAGCGGTATAAATCGGAACTGGGTCACCATCGCTACCGTAATCAGTGTGGTCAAAGGAATACGGCGCCTGACCGTCAAGACTCACAGAGACATCATCAGCAATATCGCCAATCGTGTTGTAAAGTTTGGCAGTCTTGCCGATCGGCAGAACGGTTTGCACAGCCATCAGGTCGTTGACAATTTCCATGCCGATCACCTGATCGCGAGACTGGGCGATTTCGCGGTCAATTTCAGCCCAGAAATCACGACCCAGCCCATCACCTGCCAGCGCATTTGCTGCCAGAGTTTCTGCATCCATTGCGCCACGGTACTGATTAACCATGATGTTATGCGCGGTATCCCAGATGTTGCGCTGAGCCCACAAAGAGTTCCAGTGAAGGCGCAGGCGGCTATTCGTGGCAAGCGTTTCTTTAGTGAAGTACATTCATATTCTCCTTTTACTCGCCGCCGCCAGTTGCCGGGGCCACAGCGCCTACGCGGAAGCGCACGCGGATAAAATCGGTAGCACCGGTAGCGATAGTTGCATCGTCCTGGCTGTAGCCGAGAACGGTGTCGGTGTCAGAGTCGGCAATCGCCCCCTGACCATTTGCGCCCAACTTGATCGGGGTGTCTTTAGCGTAGGTTCCCGCAGGACACAGGATTGCCAGTTCTCGGCCTTCTTCCACGTAGTTACCAGATGTGGAGTGACCGGCAGGGATAGAGTCAGTAATACCCAGTCCTTCGCTGAATGCTGGGTCGAGCACATACAGGCGACCAACCGTTGCTGCGGCTACTGCAAACTCATCATCACCGTTGATGGTAACGAAAGTTCCCGGCAATGATGCGGCAGCCACTTTACGGGTTTCGGTTTTGTAAAGAGACTGACCGTCAATATTAACGCGACGATAACGTGCCATTAGTCTGGCTCCTTATTTGAAGTATTCGTCAGGGTTTGGCGCACCGGCTTCCTTCTGGCGCTGAGCATTGTTGGTACCCAGCGGAGCGGCTTCACCAATAGTTTTAAACATCGCATCCAACGCCTCACCAGAAAGCGCGTTGGCCACGATGTCGCCATGGACCTTGGCAACCGCATCACGTTTGGCTTTCTCTTCAGCGCGTGAGTTGGCGGTCAGGGTGTCAGCGAGTTGCTTCTGGTTGGCCTGTAGCGCATCAACCTTTTCCTCGAGAGGCTTAATAGCCGCTTCAGTATTGGTCGCAACAGCCTGGCCGATCATGCTGCCGATTTGTTCCAGTTCTTCTTTGGTTAAAGGCATGTCGCCCTCCGTTTTGTGGTTTGGTGCAGGCTGTTCCTGCGGTGTGAATAGAGCTTTGAATTTGTTAGCGACGACTGCGACCCACGACTCCTGGCGCGCTACTGCGGTGCCGGTATCGTCGAAGGTGATTACGCCGCCCTCAGACTTGTAGCCAAACACCTCAGCGCTGCCGCCGTTGCGGATGATTACAGCTTGCGAGTCAGTGAAATCAGCAACCCATGCGTATTCATCCGCGCCCGCCGCAAACTTCGCTTTGGCTGCGCGATCGAGACGCTGCTCGCGCTCACGGTAGGATTCACCCACCAGCGCGCCCGAGTTAGCCTTGAGCGGTTGAGCCAGATCGGCATTGACCAACAGGCCAACGCCCTGCTCAGGGGTTGCCGCCCCGACTTCGTGCAGCAGGATCGCGTCGTGGTCCATGCTATGAATCTTCGCCACCCAGTTGGCGCCCGTTGCTCTCTGCTGCTCGTTCGGTTCAAGCTGGTCGAGGAAAGCTGCAACGCTGGTATGGATCGGTGGAACGTCATCACCACGCTCGATAGCTGCAACACGCTCAAGTAGCTCGCGACCACCTGGTGACTCCTCAGCTTTAGATACATCAACCCATTTCTCGAGGTAGATTCGATTTCCGGACTTCTTAACATTGCGATTCCAAGCACCCACAAATCCAACAACAAGCCCCTCAGGCGAGAATGCTGATACGAATTGACCGTTAACCTGAGGATGGCCCAGCGGTGCCAGGGTTCCTTCTAGCCCCTGATAGTGCGCGTCGATTTCTTCCGCCGTGTACAAGCCGCCATTCATGACGACGTTCGCCGGCAGCGTGTAGCTCGGCAGCACTAGGTGCTCACGCCCGTTGTACGTTTCGCGCCGGATTGACTGGCTGTGCACCTTCGTGGTGATGTTGACCTGCATAGGCATAGTTATTTCTCCGCCCAGGCGTAACCGCGCGCCTGCATCGATTTATATTCCTGTTCGAGTTTCGTGATGGTGTCCGGGTATTCCGGCTTACCGTCCGCATCCACCAGCACCGACTGCTGGCTGCATTTGCAGTTGATGGAGTTACCATCTTTGCTGTACCAGTCACGCACCTCTTCATTGGTGTAAAGGTGCGCGTGACGCACAGCGTGCGTATGACGGGTTGTCGGTGACAGCGCCGAGATGTGAACAAGCAGCGTTTTCAGGCCGTAGAGGTCATTCGCCTCCTGGTCTTCATCCCACTTAGCCCTGCGCAGCGCGGTGGTCACTTCTGTACGCGCGATTCTGTTCGCCCGGCGTTTCTCGATGCCGGTCTGGTCTGTCAGGTTGCGGGCAATATCCAGCGGATTGAGCCCGCGTCCCACACCATCAGTCAGCACGCGCGCCATGTCGCGCTTAACGTCAGCTGTCAGCCCCTTCATTTCCTCAAACACACGAGCATGCACCAGCGCCATGCCTTGCTGGTAGGGGTCGCTTGCGAGGATGGACGCCAGCGACTCACGCCCGGCTGCGTACACCGGGGATTGCTGGCTGAGGTTGTAGAACGACTGCCCGGTCCCTTTCTCCGAAGCCAGATCGATGTACTCGTAAAACCACAGGTCGTAATCGCCACCTTCAAGCAGCACCTGATCCACCAGGTAACTGGCATCGTTCAGGATGATGGAGAGTAGCGTTGGGTTTAGCTGGTATTCGTATCTGGCGTTTACTGCGAGGGAGGAAGGTATTTTGTCGAGTGCTGATTTGTACGCTTTGCCAATTTTATTCATCCGCCTGGCGAAGTCTTTCATTGCCCGGCGTTCCAGCGCATCGGCCCCGGTCGGGTCCTGATAGTTACGCGGCAGAATCGGTGGCTTCGTCTTCTTCGTCGCCATCCTCTTCTCCTAAAGGCTCTTCGTCATCATTGTCATAGCCCGCAGCCGTGCGAATCTCTTTACGACTGAATGCTGGCTCTTCGCCGCTGCCCTGCATGGTCTGGTTAATCTCACCCATAGTCTTGGCGTTAGTGAGCTTCTCAGTGCCGGTCTGTTCATTCAGGTCATCCCAGATAACTGCTTTCTGGCTGACTGAATCGACGATCTGCAAGTCAATAAGCTTGTCGCAGAAGTCCTCTATCTCGAAAGCGAGGTCTATGCGGCGCGACTGACAACGAGCATTAAAGTATTTCTGGTCTTCGGTGCTGGAGCGTTCGGCCTGCTGATTACCAACCAGGATGCGCGTGGGAATATCAACCCCGGCGGCAGCTGTTTGCAGGTTTACATCGTATGTCGGCGAAGGGTCTGAAACCGGAGAAACCAGCGATGTAACGTTGGCCCCTTGGGTAATGAGTAGCGTGTCATTCCCTCGGTTTAACTCTCTTGCCGCATCGTTATAACGCTCCTGTAACTCGTCAACTGATACGCCATACATCGACGCCAGGTCACCTAAGTTAACCTCTTTGTCGAAATTGATGTTCTGCTGGCGAGCTGCGTTCTTAAGGAATGACTCGCCGGATCCACCCTCTACCTTCTCCAGGCTTACAAAGGCGTTATAAGCTGGCTCAAGGAAGCCAATAGCATCGTCTGAGTAATCACCAAGGATGAAAACGCGATCGGGGTGGATATTGACGCGGCGACTTGAACCATTCGGCAAGCGTTCTGCGTACTGCCACATTTTCGGCTGACCGTACGTATTCGAGTTCAGGCCAGCGTCCCACTCGCTCACCGTAAGCGATCCTGCCCATGCCACAGATATTTTCTGAAGGCCTCGCCCTTTGGTAACCGGAAGGTTCCAGTCTTTTTCGTCGCGGATGTGCAGAAGGATGCCTGCATAACGACCGACAAGGCGACGGCGATCCGCCTCAGCGAATAAGCGCCAGAACCGATTAGTAAATACCTGCTTTGACTTTTTCTCCCAGGCAGTTTCATCCTTGCTCTCGTCAGCATCATCACCCTCAATGATTTCCGGGTTCGTCTGCCAGCACTTGCCAACCAGCTTCTCAACTGCACCGTGGGCTATTCCACCACGGCGGTACAGGGCGTAGAGGTTTTCGTAGGTTACCTGCTCAGGGAAGCCATACTCGCACCATGCGGAATGGCGCTTATTGTCCAGCCCCATAGTTGGCGCCATTAGACCAATACGGGCGCGCGCCATCCGTGCATCGTTCAACGCATGGTTGACGGCGAGAGTTAATTTGTCAGTCATGGTTTGTCCGTTGGTGGATTTCAGGCAATAAAAAAGGCCGCCTGAGCGACCTATTCTTTTTTCGTTGAGAGGGCTGATTCCCAATCAAATGGTTTCTGTAGCCCCACGCTTCTCTCAAGCGCCTTAAGCTTTATCAGTAACGCCTCTTTTCTTTCAGGTTCGAATGATTGGTAGTAAGGGGCGTATTGCTGAGCAAGCTTAGTAAAAATTAGCGATGAATGCTCAAGCCCTCTAAGCCTTAACTCTTCTCTTATTTCTGCAACCAAGTGCTCAAAGCTATGCATAAAACCTCCGAATCAGATGACGGGAGTTTAATTATGGCTTCGCTTGGTATTCGTACAAATTATCGTAGCCGTTTTGGGATCATCATCCCGGCCATCTGGCCTTTACGCTTAATGTGCCCGTCGAGGCTGTAGCGGATACCGTCCCAGCAGTGCTCATATCCATCGGCCAGTTTCGGCAACACCTCACCAGTGATCCGGTCCGTTTTGTACGACCACATGCGGGCCTCACGTGCCACGTTTTTGCAACGCGGGTGGATAATGATTTCGTCGAAGCCGCGAAGATGGGCGATCCCGTCCTCAACGCTCCCCTGCCATTTCTCGGCGGGTGAGATATTGAAACCCTGCCGCTTGAGATAGCTAATCGTCTCGGGTCGAGCGGAGTCGGCCTTGATAGGCCAGTCACGCGCGCCAGGAATCGTGTCGTACAGTTCTGGCATGTGGTCGAGCTCTGTCTGCTGCCCGTATGCCTCGTACTCGATGTACAGCCGGTTGTGCAGGATGAACGAACGCACCAGTGTGTTAGGGTCTTTGGCGAAACCGAAGTCAGCACCGAAGAACAATCGATCGGCCTCTTTCCATAGTTGGTCCGAGAACTCGGCAATCCGGTATTTCCCGGCCAGCACCTGCTTATCGGAGTTTTCTAGGTAAGCGCCTTCCCACACCCATGCGTATGTCGCCGGGTCGAGGCGTCGCTGATCGTTCTGTCGCTCACCTTCCAGCACGTCAGGGAACCACGGGTTATCCGTGTAGTTCATTTCAACGGTGATGCAGTCGTCGCCAGCCTCTTTGCGGAAACGCTTGTCCGTGGCGCTACCGTCGCGCTCCGGGTTCCACGTCACCCAAATCTCTGAACCTTCCTCACGAACGGTCGGGCTCAGCTTCTGCCAGGCTATTTCGCTGACTGATTCGGCCTCGTCGACCCAGCACAGCAGGATGCGCGCTTTCGACTTGATGCTGTCGAGGTTATGCCGCAGACCACAGAACACGTAGTTAACGCTCTTGTCGATGGTGCGGATGTACTTCTCGCCGATATCAAAGTTGGCGGCCAGCCAGGGAACAGACAGGATCGCCTGTTTCACCTCCTGCATGCTCGACTCTTCCAGCGAGTTCATGAACTCACGCGCGCAGAGCACCACGCCGCTTTCACCGTTCATCATCGACTGATACGCCTTTACGGCTGTCATCAGCGCAAATGTGCGCGTCTTGGCGCTACCACGTCCACCGTGCGAGCACCGGTAACGTTTATTCACAGCGGTGAACAGCGGCGCAAGCTTCGCGGGGATCGGCAGTTGAACGGCGTTACTCATGCTTTCGGCTCAACAGGTAGTAGCTGGATGATTGTCGGCTGCGGAGTCATGCTGCCATCAGGGCTTGTGTGCTCGACTTTCTGGCGATTGGTGTAGGCATCGCCCATTTCTTTGGCGGCCTGCTCGATAAGTTGCGAGGTCATGCCGTAGTTCTTCATCTTTTCAGCATTGGTCGCCATTCGGTCGAGGACACGCAACCGGTACGCTTTATTTGCGATCGGGATGTCGGCAATTTCATTCTGGAATCGTTTACGGGTAGTGTTGAACAGGTCGATCCACTTCTGGCTCAACTTGGCCGCCATTGCGTTGCCGGGCGTATACTGCGACACCTGCTGTCGTGAGACATCAATGCCGTATTCAGCCTTTACAAGCTCAATGACTTTTACTGGGGTCTCGTAGCAGGCGAGTGACTGAACGATGAAGGCTTTAACCTCTGTCGATAATGCTGCCACAGGCTACCTCCATGACAATCTGAATAAAGCGTTACGCCAGCTTCAACATGCACGTCCCGCATGACCTGGCTATATCGATGTGAGCCACTTCTGCTGGCGCATTGGCCGCATCAACGAGCTCCTGTACTTCTTTGCTGGCACCGTATCGACGTACGACACCAGTGAATTCTTCGACGTCGTGGCCGCGCAGTGTAAGCACTGGCTGCCCGGTCTCTTTGTTGAACTTCGGCGCGCCGAAATCATCTGTGGCATGGGCAATGTGGTAAAGCTCATGTTCTATCAGAGCGCAGAACTCGAGGTCACTGCATTGTGAGCAGTAATCGGCTGCCAGGGTGATGATGAACTTCGGGATGCGCCCGAACCATTCATACATCTGCTGTTCCATTCTGGCTTTCTGCCAGCCACCGGCGCGGAGCATTACCTGTTCAGCCTGACCGAGAACGTTACGCCCTTTCTTCGCGAATGAGTCAGACGCCCACATAAAGCAGAGGTCAGCTTCAAGCAGGTGCTCATGGTCAGGGTTGTGGATGCTTCCGGTATCACTGAGTATTTGTCGGTTTACCCACTCATGCACTTCATTGGCGGGGATCAGCTTTGTGTATGGTTGCCAGTTTTGGGAGTCGATGAAGTTAACTGGCGGATATGGCCTGCGCTCATCATCGTTAGCCATGAGGCGCTCCTACTTAACAGCATTTAAAAAGCCACCAGTAGGTGGCTGCGAAGAATGTATTAGTTTTCGAAAGATTCTTTAAGGAAAGAACCAATAAACCAGATTATAAAGTGATGCAATCAAAGAAAGGAAGCTGATGAATGCAAAGAAGATTGCAATTACTCCCGGTTTCCCCATCATATAGCTCACTACTTCTTCTGAGTATGGTCTACCTCTTTCCTCTGCCGCTTTGATTTCAGCTCTTGACTTTGAGAGCTTTCTCTCCGCCGTGATATGGCATAAGTATCCGAACACCAGAGCAATAATTAAAAAAACGATGAAGCCTGTTATAGTATTCATTAAACTAACCCTAAGTTTATGAGGTCACAGATTTTTTACCTCACTATAAATGAACGCAGTCTCTTAGCATAACAAGCTCTGTTTAACCCTACCTTTTTCGGTAGGTGTTGGGTCATTTTATTCGCCTTACAAGATTCATCACCAGCGCGTCACGCCGTCTCGATGGTCTCCCAGTCCGGTTTGCTCATTCGTTACTCCGTTGTTTGTTCTTCTGGCTGTTCGGTCTGCTCTGCCGGTACTGGCGTGAACTGCACGCGCTTCACGTCGGCCGGAGCGAAATACAACCACTCGCCCGTCTCGGTAGCCAGCGGCACAAAGCCGTTAACCAGCTCAGGCTGACGTCGTGACATCTTGCCCGTGAAGGTTTCGCCTGTTTGGGTTGTTAGCGTGATTTGGTAGATGTAGGACATTGAGAGCCTCTTTATCCGCTGTAGGGAATATTGCCATTACGATGAGCCTTCCCATGGTGATGGCAATAAAAAACCGCCCGGAGGCGGTTAGTAGAAATTTGCTTTCGCTTGAATTTCACAAGCTCTTCAGCAGGGTAACCCTGAAGCGGCGGCTGACTAATGAGTTCTTTTTCCAGTTTAACAATTTATCCATAGATTTTTTAGTCATAGAGGCTCCTTTTGCGTAGAGGTAAGTTGAGGTAAAACTAATTAATTCAGCTATAACGAAGTTTGACAAGAAGACAAGTGCGCCACCACTTGCACCAACAATAACGAAGGTTAATACCAACCTCAAAAGACAGCCGCCGCCTATTTCTAGTTCCTTTATAGCGCAAAATCTATCATGGGGGAATACCATGCATCCACATTATCGAAGCCCCTCAGTGAAGAGCTTCTGTAATGTCATTCCGCCTTTACTGCTTCGATGCTGAAGCCGTGAATGATGCTGAGGGGTACGCCATGGGTATCCAGGCCATTTTTAATAATCAGCACCCCATCGCGAATGTCTGGCTCATTGCTGCTCTGCCAGCCGACCTGCTCTGGTGCCTTTCCAGAATCATGCCCTTCCTTGGTCAGGAGCATTACTTTCCAGCCCTTGATTAAAGTACCCATTGAGCTATTTCCCTTCTGTCTGCTTATCCCATTCCTCGCGGAACTTGGATGGGTTGTCGAAACCTTCACTGCACTGGTTGGCTTTCATCACTTTGCACCCGATTCTTTTGTTTTCTGGCAGTTCGCCTGCCACGCTTTGTTATGCGCCAGGATGTCGCGCTTCGTCTGGCGGTCAAGAACATCAATGTCGTGATCAGTAAGGTAGATTGGCTTTACCCAGTCACAGGCTGTATCAACCACCACCGGAACGCTTCCACGTGTCACGCAGCTCGCGATCAACATCGTCATCAGGCATGCGGTTAACATTCTGCTGTACATTGGTGGCCTCTTTTGTTGCTTCTACACGGCGTTCGGCTACTGACTCAATGGCTGCGGCCTTTTCTTCTGTGCGCTGCCGGTCTGCTTTTTCTTCAGCCTGTTCACGCCCGCGAAAACGGCCCACACCAAACGCACCAAGCACCATCAGGATCGCAACTCCGATTGCCGCCAGTAAAGATTTGAGTGTCGTCATAGGCTCACCCGCTCGCGCATCCAGCCATAAACGAATGACTCGTTAGCCGGCCGCTGTTCTGCCAGCTCAAGATAACGCTGACCTTGGCTACAGTTCAGTGCGCGAAGCAATACGATTTCTCCCTCATCTCCACGTCGAGCAAGATAGCTTTTCAATGCGCTGATAGTTCGGGGGCCAATAACCCCATCTGCAATCAGGTCTGGATAGAGTATGCCTTGAGTGTTGAACACGCTCAGCCAGCGCTGGAACCATTTAACCGGCACTGATGGCCCCATGTTCACACCGGTATCGCAAAGTTCGGCGGCAATGGAAGGGGATACTTCTGCCACCTGATCAAAGCGCGGGCCATACCAGTAATCAGACTCAAGGATCGCCAGAGCCTGCTCACGCGTAAGATTTCGCATATCACCGGTATAACCATGCGCTCGGGCGGTTGCTTGAGTAATTCCCCAGTTCGTTGGGCCGCCCTTATCGTTCGGGTGATCAACATAACCACCCTCTTTGCCGAGAATGGTGTTAAAGATATCGTCTTTGGTCATGGCTATTCCGTAATGACGACCTTCGCCAGGTTCCCGCGCGCCAGCCACACCGCCATGCAGATGACGGAGTTAAGCAGCAGATCGCCGAGGTTAACCTGAACGTAGTGGCCGAGCAGAATGTTGAAGGCATTGAATCCGGCGGCAAGGATGACCAGATAGGCCAGCACCGCGACACTCAGGCGATGACGCTTTCCCTCCTTCCGGAAAAACATCAGCCTGACCATGATTAACAGGCAAACTATGGCGTTTGCATCCATCAGAAGAAGCTGCCATGTCATTTATCTTCCTCCCCCAGCCCCGGCATCTTCCCGCTTTTGGATTTGCGGAGAATACGCAGCAGGACTGCCACGGAAATGGAAGCAGTGACAATTGCACCAACAGCTGGCGATACCTCAATGCTGGCCGGTGGCTTCATCAGGCTTAACGGCGTGTTGATGATTCCGGCCATGATTTTCGCCATGGATACGGAGAAGAACACGCCACTGATAAACGATATCAGCGCAAAGATAGCCTGCTTCCAGAGTTGATGGGGATCTGAGGTCAGAACGTATAGCGCCGTTCCGGCGAGTGATCCGAGCATCACTGCTGGAGTCGCCTCCGGAAACAGCGTGGCAAAGGTTACACCGACTGATGACGATGTAAGACCAACGCCTACGATAGTGAAGGTCTCAGACATATTTATTCCGTGTGTAGTTGGTTCAGGCCCTCGGGACGATTTAACAATTAGGCGTGTCGATGATGGTTCCCGGGGCCTGAAAATAAAAAAGCCAGCGACAGGCTGGCAATGTGAGGGTAAGGCAATGTCGGCTCTCTGGCCGAAGGGTCCCAGGTAGTGGGTTCTGTGTGTGGCGATCGGACTCGAACCGATACTCAGGTTCAGCATTAGCATCATGCCTGCCCTGCTGGCTATGCCAGTTGATGCGTTACTCTACCCATTCAACCCGCAAGCGGGAATTAAGTTACACCACAACGGATAGAGCACTGAGCATTTCGTTGGCGCTCCATGCTGCTGCGTGGGTTGGGTTATGAGCCCTTCACGCCAATGCTTTTTCCTGTTGTGCAGATACAAAAAAGGCCGCCTGAGCGACCTGTTTGTTGGTTTTCACCTTCACCGCATCATGAGCCCACGTATAAAGCCTTTGAAGCCTTCAGCGTGTCGCCTGTAATGCGATGTGCACTCATCAATGACATCATGAGCTGACACAAAACGAAGTGACTTGCTACCAACCTCTTTGTGCACTTTGTTTATGACGTTAAATATTCGAACACTAAAAGCATCATCCACCTTTCTGATTTCGTAACGATAGGTGATGTTGTTAGTGCCGCCAACGTAAAGCTGGAAGTTCTTCATGATGAGGCCTCTCTGTTTTAACTGGAGGCCACATTTTACATAAGTTAAAAATGATTTTTAACTTTTAAAGACTACTTGGTTTACATAAAGCACAATAAACAAAGCCCCGCACGATGGCGAGGCTCTTAATTCTTTGTCGACCTACGAAGCTATGGCGACGATATCAGATTTACATGAAATATATGCGTTTCAGTTCGGTTTTGCAAGACTTATATCTAAATTTGTCGCCTTTTGTTGTGAACGTGATCGCGTTACTGAGATAAGCGCACCGCTATCGAGTCGCTTAAAGCTGTTACGCATAGCCAGCCAGTGAGGCAGATAGGTTTCTGTCCAGGTGGATTTCGCAACGCCCGCCAGTTCCGCCAGCGCCTGATATTCGTACGTCTCACGCCCTGCCAGTTCAGCTTTGACGTCCTGCGCCGCCAGCCAAATAAGTTTCTTCAGGCGGTCCATCGTCTTGCCAGCCACCTTCTTCGCGCCGAGCTGCTCCTGGAACT
>OJKA01000448.1_pt1 | contig 14837 bp, 10 predicted proteins | sample 1596451 | NCBI WGS metagenome assembly OJKA01 (sample SAMEA4350155, study PRJEB24818) | metagenome | biome: human; feature: gut; material: faeces | place: Denmark | collected 2013-09 | reverse complement strand
CGATATCCGTATATCTTCTGTTTACGTATCCGGTATCAGACAATAAAAACACATAATATTTTTATAAAGGAGAAATTAATTATGAGCATAATGATCCACGTATCTTCTACCCCCAGCCAGCTGGGGGCACAGGCAGCCAATGCAATTGCCGTTCTTTTAAATGAGGCCGTCAGCCGCCAGGGACATGCCCGTCTGGTGCTGTCCACCGGAGCCTCCCAGTTTGAGACCCTGGACGCCCTCATCGGCCTTGACGTTCCCTGGAGCCAGGTAGAGATGTTCCATCTGGACGAGTACGTGTCCCTTCCCGAAAGCCATCCTGCCAGCTTCCGCAAATACTTAAAAGAGCGCTTTGTCAGCAAGGTTCCCCTGAAAGCAGCTTATTTTGTTGACGGCGAGGGAGATGTGGCAGGAAATATTGCCGCCCTGTCCCGTGAACTTAAAAAGGAGCCGGTGGATGTGGGCGTCATTGGAATCGGCGAAAACGGCCACATTGCATTTAATGACCCGCCTGCTGATTTTGATACGGAAGAAGCCTATAAAATCGTTGATTTGGATGAGAGATGCAAGAAACAGCAGGTGGGCGAGGGATGGTTTGCAGATGTTGACTCAGTCCCCAAGCAGGCCATAACCATGTGCGTGAAACAAATCCTGTCATGCCGCCATATCATCTCGGCCGTCCCCCACAATGTGAAGGCCGAAGCCATCCTGCACACGGTCACAAAACCGGTGACCCCTGATGTGCCTGCAACCATCTTAAAGACGCATCCGGACTGGAGACTGTTCCTGGACAGCCAGTCAGCCGCGCGCCTGCTTTCCCTGTGATAAGCAGGGCCCGGGTCCCACGAGCCAATAAAAAGCACGAGCCAATAACAAGGAGGACTTATGGAAACCATAAGATATTTTACAAAAGATGCCTTACAATGCTTTGTCTATGAAGACCGCGGAAAGATGGGAAAAGCGGCTGCCAGGGATATCATTGCCATGATTCATGTGATGCTCTCCCAGAAACCTGTGATTAACATGATGTTCGGGGCAGCGCCGTCCCAGAATGAAGTCCTGGCCGGGCTGCGGGAAGCGGATGATGTGGACTGGACGCGGATTAACTGTTTCCACATGGATGAATACATTGGGTTATCACCGGATGCGCCCCAGGGGTTCGGAAACTTTTTGCGGAAGCATCTCTTCGGGCACAAGCCATTTGCCCAGGTAAATTATATTTCCCCTGAAACAACGGAGCCTGAGAAGGAAGCGGCCCGCTATGAAGCCCTGCTAAAAGAGCATCCCATCGATATCTGCGTCCTGGGCGTGGGGGAAAATGGACATGTGGCATTTAACGACCCGCCTGTGGCTGATTTTAAGGACACGCGGCTGGTAAAACCAGTAAAGCTGGATCCTGTCTGCCGCCAGCAGCAGGTCAATGACGGCTGCTTTGCATCCATGGACCAGGTTCCGGAATATGCCATGACGGTCACGGTTCCCGGGCTGATGGCGGCCAGGGCTTTGTTCTGCGTGGTTCCGGCGCCCACCAAGGCCCAGGCCATAGCCCGCCTTATAAACGGCCAAATATCGGAATCCTGCCCTGCCAGCATCCTCAGGCTTCAAAAATCAGCCAGGCTGTACCTGGACCCTGACTCTGCCGGCCAATTGGAATCATGAACATGTCCCAATCACAGCAAAGCTTCTGTGCATAAGACCGCGCCCATGCCGGGCGCGCAAAAAAATCTCCGCCCATACCCACATGGACGGAGATTTATGATTTTAATCATATGGAAACACCGCTGTTTATTTCGCCATGCCACCCAGTACGGTGGGCAGCCACATGCTGACAGCCGGGACAAAGGTAATCAGCAGCAGTGTAATGATCATGCACAGATAGAACGGAAGCGTCGCCTTGACCACACGCTCCATGGGCACCTTGGCAACGGCAGAGCCAATGAAAAGCACTGCGCCTACAGGAGGTGTCAGAAGGCCGATACCGCAGTTAAGGACAACCATGATACCGAACTGGATTGGATCCAGGCCAATGGAGGTTGCGATTGGAAGCAGGATTGGCGTTGCAATCAGGATGATGGGCGCCATATCCATGATGCATCCAAGAACCAGCAGGATCAGGTTCAGCAGCAGGGCCAGAAGGATTGGATTATTGGTCATGCCTGTAATGGTGCTGGCTGCCAGGTCCGGCACATGCAGCTGGGTCAGGCAGAATCCGAAGATACTGGATGTTGCAATCAATATCATAACAATGGACAAGGTGTCCACGCAGTCCCCAAGCACCCTCCAGACGCCCTTCCAGTCAAGTCCCCTGTAGATGAACACGCTGACAATCAGGCTGTAGATAACCGCCACGGCCGCGGACTCAGTGGCAGTGAACACGCCCCCAACCACGCCGAACACAACAATCAGCACAGCTGCCAGGGCCCAGAAGGAAATACCCAGCTGTTTAATCAGGTTCATGATGTTGAACTTCTCGCCCTTAGGGTAATTGCGCTTAACAGAGATTATATAGGAACCGATCATCAGTGTGACAGCCAGAAGCGCACCTGGTATATATCCTGCCAGGAAAAGGCTTCCCACGGAAATGCCTCCTGCCGTGGTTGCATAGATAACCATGTTATGGCTGGGAGGAACCAAAAGTCCCTCACAGGAAGATGTAATGGTTACAGCGGTTGAGAAATCATCATCATATCCCTGGTCCACCATCATCGGTATCAGGATGGAGCCAAGGGAAGCCGTGTCCGCGGAAGCGGAACCGGAAATACCTCCGAAGAAATAGGAAGCAACGATATTAACCATTGCCATGCCTCCGCGCATCCAGCCAACACACGCATTGGCCAGGGCAATGAGCTTTTCGGAGATACCGCCTGAACCCATCAGGCATCCCATGGTGATGAAGAAAGGGACTGCCATCAGGCTGAAGGAACTGATGCCTTTTACCATCTGCTGGCAGATGGTGGTCAGGTTATGCCCCTGGTACAGAAGGCAGAACACAGAAGAAAGCGCTACCGCATAGGCGATGGGGAAACGCAGGAATACCATCAGGAAGAAACTTCCCAGCAAAACCAGGATTGCCATGCTATTTGCATCCATTACTCCATCCCCTCCTTTACAAAGAATCCTTTAATATGATTATATATGGCTTCTATCTCAAAAACAAACATTGCCGCGCCCGCCAGAGGAACCGGGAAGTACATCCAGAATCTGGAAACCTTCGGCATGCTTACATAAGTACCCTTGGAACCAATCCCGGTGGCATATTTCCAGCCAACCGTAATCATGATGATTGCAAGGGCAAACACTGCCAGGTCGGCGAGAATATCCAGGCTTTTCACCAGATTGGACGGCAGATAGCGGTCAAATGCAGTCATGCGGATATGGGCGCCCCTTCTGATTGCAAGGGCAGCAGAAAGCACCGCCATATAGGACATACAGGTCAGTACCACTTCCTCACTCCACGCCGGATCAGGAATGAACGGTATGTATCTTCCTGCCACTGCCATGCTTGTGATAAGGATATCCACCACCAGAAGTACCTTGCAGAGAAACAGGACACACTTATATGTCACGTCATATGCGGGTTTGATTTTATCAATCTTTTCAAACATTGCTGGCATATCAATTCCCCTTTCACTAATACAGGCACAGAGTGAATTTCCTTTCCCTGTGCCTGTTCTGATTGCCGTTTATTAATTGTTCATGTCAAGAATCTTCTGATACAGTTCAGCCTGATCCTTTGTGGAAGACTCGATGATATCCTTACAAGCATCCTGCCATGGTTTGATATCAGGAACTTCAACTACATTAATTCCATCAGCCTTCAGCTCATCCAGCACCTTGTTCTCGGCTTCCTCAGAGATAGTCCTGTTGAATTCAGAAGCAACTTTGCCGGCTTCCATGAGGATGTTCTGCTGCTCTTCTGTCAGCTTATCCCAAGCCTCGTCTGTGATGATGACCTGGATGGCGCCCAGTGTGTGGCCGTCCAGGATCAGGTTCGGGGCAACTTCCGGGAATGCGTTGGATTTATAGTTGGCAATCGGCTGCTCAGCGCCGTCAACAACACCGGTCTGAAGCGCGGAGTACAGTTCGTTGAAGGAAACAACGGTTGGGCTTGCGCCAAGTCCGTTTACCATACCGTTCATGATTGGGTCGTTGGACACACGTAATTTCATGCCCTTCAGGTCATCTAAACCTTTTACTTCCTTAACAGTAAAGAAATGACGGAAACCTTCCTCACCGTAGAACAGGCCTCTTACCCCAAGTCCGTTGTCGTGCGGTTCCATCAGGAATTCAGGAGCCAGTTCGCTGTCAGCAAACTTCCAGAAGTGGTCACGGTTTGCAAATGTGTAAGGAATGGAGAGAAGTACGGACTTCTCAGCGCCATAACTGGTCAGTGCAAATGCGGAAATACGGGAAATATCAATGGTTCCGCCGCCGCCCAGCATGGTATCCAGGACATCGTTCTCAGAACCAAGTACACCGCTGGCCTGCAGGTCAATCTTAATCTTTCCGCCGGACATTTCCTCAACCGTCTCTTTGAACTTGGTGTCGGTCTGTCCAACGATTGTGTCTAAGGGGTTAACCTCTGCCATTACCAGGGTAATCTCCGGCTCACTGGCTGTGTCGGCTGCCGCCTCGGTCTTGGCTTCCTCTTTGCTCTCACCTGCTGCATCCGCTGCCGGGGCCTCGGTTGCTGCAGGAGCAGCTGTTGTTGTAGGTGCGTCCGGTGTCTTCAGGCCGCAGCCTGCCAGGGAACCAGCTACCATTACTGCGCACAGTGCTGCACTCATCCATCTTTTTTTCATGTAACATATCCTCCTCTTTATACTTTTTTTATGCTTTCGCATATTTTGTTTACGTTTTCTTTACGCTAATTAAATTATAGGAGGAAAATCTTAATCTGAACATAGTAAATTTTTGTGAATCATAGTACGATTTTAACCTGTCTTAACATTTTCTTTATGCACATATCACACAATCCGTCTTAATGCCGCCTTTATCCCTTCTGGAATATGCACAAGCGGTACTCTGTAGGGCTCTGCCCTGTTATCCGCTTAAATACCTTTGCGAAATAATTGGAATCCGAATACCCAACCGCCCTGCCGATGTCCTTGACATTCACCGTGGGCATGGCCAGCATCCTCTTGGCTTCCACCACCCGGTACTCTGTCAGGTAGGATGTGAAATTCTTATTAAAACACTGCTTAAACAGCTTGCAGAAATAAGCCTCCGAATAGTTCATATGCCGCGCCAGGTCCTGCATGGATATGTCGTACATGTAATTGGTCTCTATATAATGGCTTATGATTTCCGTCACCTTGGACAGACGGACCTGGCCTCCGTCCTCCATGTCATCCCCCACCGGAAGGCCTGTTTCCGGCAGTTCATTCTTCTGGCCCGGGCCGGCCGGTTGGCTTGCCTGATGTCCGGCTGCCGGACGGCTGGCCTGGTAACCGGATGCCGGACGGTTGGCCTGGTAACCGGATGCCGGACGGTTGGCCTGGTAACCGGCTTCCTGTCGGTTGGCCTGGAACTCGGCTGCCAGGCGCATGGCTTCCTCCACCACCAGCATCAGCTCCTGCTCATCATAAGGTTTCAGCAGATAATCCAGGGCACGCACCGTTATGGCCTTTTTGGCATAGGAAAACTCATCAAAGGCAGTCAGGAAAATAATGCAGCATTCCTTATCCTTTTCCCGGATTTTCTGTGCGGCCTCAATCCCGTTAATGCCAGGCATTTCAATGTCCAGGATTGCAATCTGGATTTTCTCTTCCTCATAGACCCTAAGCGCCTGCCGTCCATTTTCAGCCTGGAAAATCACGCACTGGTCCCCCACGTTCTTCTGCAGGGTTTTGTAAAGGACCTTTCTCTCAATCACCTCATCGTCAGCTATCAATAAACGCAGCATGTAATCCCCCCCTATGTTGTTTCCTGATTCCTGTTATCCATTTCCACGTGTTCATCCTGCGGTACGGTTACCTGCACCACCGTGCCATTCCCCTGGCTGCTGTATATCCGGAAGTCGCCGTTTTTGTACATGGCATGTATCCGGCGGCAGATGTTGCCCAGCCCAATCCCAACCCGGGCAGTCCCGCCCGCTTTCAGGGCGCCGCGGAGTTTAAGAAGACTTTCCTGGCTCATCCCCACCCCGGTATCCGCAACAGATATGATGACCTTATTCCCCTCTTTCCAGATCTTCAGAAGGATTTTTCCGCCCTGCTCCTTCTTTGAAAGGCCGTGGATGATTGCATTTTCCACAATCGGCTGAAGGGTGAATGCGGGTATGATGGTTTCCTCCTCATCCACTTCCAGCCGGCAGTCATATGCAATCCGGCTGCCAAAACGCATCTGCTGGATATACATATAATCTTCCACCACCTTAAGCTCCTGGGCCAGGGGCACAATCTGCTCGGATGTCTTAAGGTTATACCGGAACAGGCTGCTCATACTGGATATCATCCTCTCAGTGGTATCCGCCTCCTCCAGTTTGGCCATGCACGCAATCATGTTCAGGGTATTGAACAGGAAATGCGGGTTAATCTGGCTTTTCAGCAGTTCCAGCCTGGCAGCATCCAGACGTTTCTCCATTTCAATCCGTCCAAGTTCCTCTTTATGAAGACGTTCGGCTATCTCATTTTTCTCCTTCAGCGTGTTAATATGCCCTTCGGTGGCATGTTTCATCTTATTGAATGCCTGGACCAGCTCGCCCATCTCATCCTTATTCTCAACCGTCACGTCATTGCCGCTGAAATCATTCCTGGCAATCTTCCTGGAACAGTGGGCCAGCCGCACCATTGGGTTAATCAGGGTGTTGGACAGAAGCTTGGTCAGACAGATGACGGTTATGATCATCACAATGGAGTATGCCATGATCATGGATGGAATATAATACAGGACCGGAACTTTCTGCTGATAACTGCTCTTTCCCTCTTTCAGGGTGGCCTGCATCAGCCTTCTGGCATAAGTCTGGAGATACCCCTGCATGCCATACACTTTATAAAGCTTGTCCACAAAGCCCCTGTCCTCCGGGTTCATGTGAAGCACCTCATCCCGGAACACGCGGTAGCCTTCATATCCATTTTTAATATTCCATGTCCTGGCATAGCGTTCCTGGTTAATGTCCGTATATTGAAAAGGCAGCGCTTTTATGCTCTCCTCAGTCTTAAAGCAGGCCAGCCTGTACTCCTTGGCCCGTTCCCAGGAGCGGTCCCTTATGTACTCCTCAAAAGCAGAGGCCTCCTGTTCCAGCGCCTCCTGCACATCGTAACAAAGGGAATTATCGTTCAATATTACATTAAAGCTGTCCAGGGAAAAATTCATGATTAAGATATTAAAGGCAATGGAAAGCCCCATAACCAGGATGACAATAATGGAAAATGTCCCCAGCTTCTTCTTGAGGGAGATTGTAAGCCATAGGTTTTTTATGTATCTGAACATCCTTTCCCCTCCCTATCCATTGAATCACGGCAATGTGATGTGTACAGCCATTGTACTGCCAGGGCGTGCAGATGGCGGAATGGATGCTCAAACACACCCCAGTCTGCTTTCCCTGTCCTTCTTATTGTCTGCCTGGATATTATACCATAAACACGGAAAGAGCGCAAAGCCTGCGGGCCTGCGCTCTCCTTGTATTCTATGGTTTTTCTGCTCTTTTATCTGTTATCTTCTGTCTTTGGGGACCCTGCTTTGGATGCCCCCAGCCGTTTCTGGCCTGTCTTTGATGTGGATATCTGTTTGGGCTCTGTCTTTTTTGTTGTTATCTGTTTTGTTCCTTCTTTTTTCGTAGATAACCTGCCAGGTTCTTTCCTGGCCGTGGACAGCTTCTTCTGGTCTGTTTTAGCGGTGGATATCTGCTTCTGGTCTGCCTTAGTTGTGGATATCTGCTTCTGCTCTTTCTTAGTTGTGGATATCTGCTTCTGGTCTGCCTTAGTTGTGGATATCTGCTTCTGCTCTTTCTTAGCGGTAGATATCTGCTTCTGAACTTCCTTGGCAGTTGTCAGCTTTTTTTGATCCTCTTTTTTAGTGGAAAGCCTTTTAGGTGCTGGTTTCTTCTCTGTCTTTTTCTCAGGCTCTGCTTCTGTTTCCGCCTTCTTTTCAGGCTCTGCTTCCACTTCCACCTTTTTCTCAGGCTCCGCTTCCACTTCCGCCTTCTTCTCAGGCTCTGCTTCCACTTCCGCCTTCTTCTCAGGCTCTGCTTCCACTTTTGCCTTCTTCCCCGGCCCAGCCTTGACTTCCGTCCTAACCCCAGCCTTCTTAACCGCCTTAGCCGCCTGCCCTTTTCCAGCCGCGGCCTTACCGGCCCCAGCCTTTTTAGCCTTCGGCTCAGGCGTACAGGTAAATATGCTGACACTCATGGGAGGGATATTAACTTCTATAGAATCTTCCTTCTCATCCCATTCAATCTTCTTCGATGACTTCATACGGCCATTGACCCTGCGGCTGCCGCCGAATTCCTTTGCATCCGTGTTGAAGATTTCCTTGTATTTGCCCTCGAACGGAACCCCTACACGGAATTTCTCATGCTCTATATTATCAAAATTACAGATGAACAGCAGCGTTTCCCCGGCCTTTTTGCTCCTACGGATAAACATGACCATGCTTTCATTCTGATAGCTGCAGTTAATCCATTCAAAGCCCTCCGGGTCATAATCCATCTCATACAGGGCAGGATGTTCCAGATACAGCTTATTCAGGGTCCTCACATAGTCCTGCATGTTCTTATGGACAGGCTGTTCCAGCAGCCCCCACTCCAGGGACGCGCCTTCGTTCCACTCGCTGACCTGGGCGTACTCCTGGCCCATGAACAGCAGTTTCTTGCCCGGATGTCCCATCATGAAGGCGTAAGCCGTCCTCAGGTTCTCTGCCTTTGTCTCCAATGTGGCGCCAGGCATTTTTCCAATCATGGAACCCTTGCCATGGACCACTTCATCATGGGAAAATACCAGCACAAAGTCCTCGCTGTACGCATACAGCATGGAGAAAACCAGTTCACCGTAATTATTCTTCCTGAAATACGGGTCGCAGCGCATATAGTTGGTGAAATCATTCATCCAGCCCATGTTCCACTTGTAGTCAAAGCCCAGGCCGCCTTCCTTTGCGTTCCCTGTTACCATGGGCCATGCCGTGGACTCCTCTGCAATGATGACGGCTCCATCCCGGCGCCCTTTGAACACGGAATTCAGATGCTTCAGGAATTCCACTGCCTCCAGGTTCTCGTTTCCTCCATATATGTTAGCCACCCATTCCCCGTCGTTCTTTCCGTAGTCCAGGTACAGCATGGAGGCCACTGCATCCATACGGATTGCATCCGCATGATACTTCTCAGCCCAGAAAAGCGCATTGGCAATCAGGAAGTTGGAAACCCCGGGACGTCCGTAATTGTAAATCAGCGTTCCCCAGTGGGGGTGCGAACCCTTGCGCGGGTCCATGTGTTCATAAACGCATGTGCCATCAAAATTAGCCATGCCGTATGCATCACGTGGGAAATGGGCCGGTACCCAGTCCAGGATAACCCCGATTCCCCTGCCATGCATATAGTCCATAAAATACATGAAGTCATCGGGCGTGCCGTATCGGCTGGTGGGCGCATAATAACCTGTAACCTGGTATCCCCAGGACTCATCCAGGGGATGCTCCATTACCGGCATCAGTTCCACATGGGTATACCCCATGTCCTGCACATAATCAGCCAGCCGGGGCGCTATCTCCCTGTAATTATAAAATTCCGAGCCCACAATATCCTCTCCGGCCTCATCCTTTGCTGTTTCCTTCCTCATCCAGGAGCCGAGATGTACCTCATAGATATTGAACGGCTTGTCCTTTGTATTGGTCCCCGCCCGCTTGTCCATCCAGGCCTTGTCGTTCCACTGGTACTGGTTGATATCCCACACAACCGAAGCATTGTTGGGACGCAGTTGTGCATAATTGCCGTAAGGGTCGGCCTTTAACATGGGCAGTCCTGCCTTTGTCTTGACCTCGTACTTATAAATCAGTCCGGTTGTCAGGCCGGGGATGAATAGTTCGAATACACTGCCGTCCCCTTCCCCAATCCGGCGCATCTGATGGCGTCTTCCATCCCAAAGGTTAAAGTCCCCCACCACGCTGACGCGCAGGGCGCAGGGCGCCCATACGGAAAAATACACGCCTGAAACACCGTTTATGGTCATTGGATGCGCACCCATCTTGTCATAGATGGAATAATGTATGCCTGCTGCAAATTTCTTAAGGTCCTCGGAGGTGAACTGCGGCGCATAGGCGTATGGGTCATGGATTTCGTCCGTCACCCCATTGTCATAGGTCACAAGCAGCGTATATGCCGCCAGGCTCTTCCTTGGAATAAGCACAGCAAAGAATCCGGCTTCATCAGCCAGCTCCATGGCATACTTCCTGCCCGTGGACGCTATCTTCACAACAATCTGGGCTGCCGTGGGGATCAGGGCCTGTATCAAAAGACCGGATTCCGTCAGATGAGGTCCCAGCATGGCGTGGGGATTGGATGCTTCTGAATACACCAGTTCCTCAATTCCCGCCCAATCCATCAAATCGTATAAATTCTGTTCCATATTATGTGCCCCCTTATCTGCTTCATTCTTCATCCTGATATTCAGTGATGCGGCAAATAGATCAGAGCGTATTCGCCCTCTCAGTTATATTCTGCTTAAAATTCACCACATCATGCTCATATTCTTCATCCATAAGAGGAGATGTAATCATGAAATCCGCACTGGCCTTGTTGTTGGCAATGGGGATGTCATAAACCTGGGCAATCCTTAAAAGCGCCTTTACATCCGGGTCATGAGGCTGTGCCGTCAGCGGGTCGGAGAAGAAAATCACAAAGTCAATCTTCCCTTCCACAATTTTTGCGCCAATCTGCTGGTCGCCTCCCAGCGGCCCGCTGTTATACCCCTTCACAGGAAGATTGGTTGCATCCGTAATCATGCGCGCCGTGGTCCCTGTCCCGCACAGGAAGTGCTTAGACAGTATATCCTTGTGTTCATTACACCACTGGATCAGCTCACGCTTTTTCTGGTCGTGGGCAATCAGGGCAATGTTCTTCTGTTTGCGTATGGTCATTGGTAAATAGTCCATCTTTTATCCTCCTCTCAGTCCATTACCTTATTGGCAATGGTCCCAATCCCTTCAATGGTACACTCCACCACATCACCCGGCTTCAGGAATCTGGGCGGGTTGAATCCCATGCCCACCCCGGCCGGTGTTCCGGTGGCAATGATGGTGCCCGCCTTCAGCGTCATGCCCTGGGACAGTTCACTGACAATATGGTCAATATCAAATATAAGCAGCCGGGTGTTGCTGTCCTGGCGCAGTTCCCCGTTTACCCTGGACTGTATCTGCACATGGGGCGGATACTGCAGCTCATCCACCGTGGCAATACATGGCCCCATGGGAAGGAAACCGTCCAGGCCCTTGCCGAAATACCACTGCTTATGCTGCGTCTGCAGGGTACGGGCGCTCACATCATTGATGATGGTGTACCCGAAAATATAATCCTTTACCTGTGACGCGGGCACATGGGACGCCTCCCTGCCAATGATGACTGCCAGTTCCGCCTCATAATCCAGGTCTTTCACAATATCCTGATGGCTGGGGATGCCTTCTCCCGGCGCAGTGGCCCGGTTCACCCTCTTTGAGAAATAAATCGCAAAGGGCCTTTCCCCGTTAAATTCTTCCTTCTTATAACGGGCGGATTCCTCTGCATGGGCCATGTAGTTAACGCCCAGGCAGATCACATCCTGCTTTGGATAGGGAATCGGGGCCTTAAGGCATACCTCTTCCATGGGGGCCGCTCCCTTTATCTTATATGGGTCCTGGCCGGACGCATAGTCCAGCAGCTGTTTCTCCGAATCACTGATATTCTCAATCAGTTCCTGCATGGTTTTGTAATCCATATCCAGCGATGTCAGGGGATATATCCATCTGCCGTCTTTGCTGATTACCCCAAGTCCGGATTTGTGTTCGATTTCATATGTTACAAGTCTCATGATACCCTCCTGATTCTTCCGGCCGCGCCATGTCAGCCACAGCAGCTGCGCCGAAACCATTTCTAAGGTTTACTCTACCACATTTTCCCGGACTTTTCTACGATTTTGCCATTATTTTCAGAAATCAGGCACAATTCAGGCAATGGATTCCTTTATTATTTTATGTATCTGGATGACCAGGGTGGGCAGGAATGCAGCCGAAACAATGGTGGACAGCTGGCTCAGGCTCAGATCCGCTGCCGCAAACATGATCTGCAGCCCCGGAACAAATAATACGGCTGCCAGAAGCAGGGCCCCCAGCTGGAATGCCATGACGCTGTACAGGTTGCTCCCCAGTCCCAGCCGGATGATGGAGTGGCTGCTGCGGCAGTTAAATCCATGGAACAGGCGGGCCAGGGTCAGGGTGGAAAACGCCATGGTGCATGCCCTTCCCGGCCCTCCCTCGTGAAGGCCCGTGGTATAGGCCCACATGGTGGCTGCCGCTATAAGGCCGCCCTGGACCAGGATATCGCGTATGAAGGAGGCGGTCAGTATCCCTTCCCTGGGATTCCTGGGCGGTTCCTTTAACAGACCGTCCTCGGGCGGCTCCATGCCGATTGCAATGGCGGGAAGGGAATCCGTAATCAGGTTGATGAACAGCAGATGGACCGGCGCAAAGGGCAGCGGCAGCGCCAGCAGGGATGTATACAGTACGCATAAAATCCCCGCCATGTTGCCGGACAGCAGGAACTGGATGGCATTCTTTATATTCCGGTAAACATTCCTGCCATTGGCCACCGCCTTTATGATGGTGGCGAAATTATCATCCGCCAGGATCATGGAAGCCGCGTCCTTGGACACCTCGGTTCCTGTAATGCCCATGGCCACGCCGATATCCGCTTTTTTAAGAGCAGGGGCATCGTTGACGCCGTCCCCTGTCATGGCCACGATATGTCCCCTTCTCTGCCATGCGCTGACAATCCGTATCTTATGCTCCGGCGACACACGGGCGTACACGGAAATGTGCTCCAGCCTCCGGTCCAGGTCCTCTTCCTCCATCTGGTCCAGCTCCGCGCCCGTGGCAGCCATGTCCCCCGGCGTCAGTATGCCGATCCGTTCCGCGATTGCCATGGCCGTCACCTTGTGGTCTCCGGTAATCATCACCGGGCGGATTCCGGCCTGCCTGGCGCTGGCAACCGCGGAACGGGATTCCGGCCTGGGAGGGTCCATCATGGCCATAAGGCCAAGGAAGATAAGGTCCTCCTCCTCCGCGTTCTTCCCCGCCTCCGCATAAGGACGGCAGGCAAGGGCCAGGACCCGCAGTCCCCTGGATGACCAGAGGGTATTCTGGTTCAGGATTTTCTGTCTGTCCGAGGAGGACAGGCTGCGGGAGGGAACGCCTCCGGCCCCTGTCCTGGATCCGGTTCCGTATCCGCTTTCAGGTACGCCTGGGAATCTGTCTCCTGCCCCGGCAGCCGAACGTTTCCTGCCGTCCCTTACCTCTCCCTGCCCGGCTGCCGGGTTTGCAAGGCGGCTGCATTTTTTCAGAAGCACATCCACGGCGCCTTTGACAAAAATCAGTTCCTGGCCTTCCACCTCGTTGACCGTGGTCATCAGCTTCCTGGCCGAATCAAAGGGGATTTCCCGTTTCCTGTGGTTCATCATCCGCACCTGTTCCGGAATCATGCCGGCCTCCCTGGCCCTGTGGAGCAGTGCAATGTCCATGGGGTCCCCCTCAGCCTGTCCGGCGCCCGAGGAGGCATTGTTGTTGAGCACGGCTCCGTACAGGAACAGCTTTACATCCATCCTGTTCCTGCTGCGGCCCAGCCACATCACATCCTGTTCCGTGTGGTTGATATAGACCCGTTCCACATCCATCCGGTTCTGTGTCAGCGTGCCTGTTTTGTCCGAACAGATCACGGACACGCATCCAAGGCTTTCCACTGCCTTCAGGTCCTTGATGATGGCCTGTTCCTTTGCCATTTTCTGGGTGCCCATGGCCTGGACAATGGTGACAATGGAACTTAGGGCCTCAGGAATTGCCGCCACTGCCAGGGCCACTGCAAACATCAGGGCATCCAGCACCGGCTCCCTGCGGTACAGGCTCAGAAGAAATACCAGGCCGCATATGGCTATGATGGCCATGGCCAGACGGCCGGAAAAGCGGTCCAGGCTGACCTGGAGCGGTGTTTTCTTCTCCTTTGTTTCATTCATCAGGGACGCAATCTTGCCTATCTCCGTGCCCATGCCGGTGGCCGTGACAACGGCCATGGCCCTGCCCGAGGTAACCAGGGAACCGGAAAACACCATATTGGTCCTGTCCGCCAGGGCCACTGCGGATTCCCTGCCTTTTATGGCCTTGGTATGTTTTTCCACACTAAGGGACTCCCCGGTCAGGGAGCTTTCATTTACAGTGAACCCATGGACCTCCAGGAGCCGCCCGTCCGCAGCCACCAGGTCCCCTGTCTCCATCATCAGGATGTCACCGGGAACCACCATTGAGGAAGGGATGATTTCCAGCGCTCCCGCCCGGATGACCCTGGCTTCCGGAGAGGACAGCTGCTTTAAGCTGTCCAGGGATTTCTCTGCTTTCTGGTGCTGTACCGTGCCCAGCACCGCGTTAAGCAGAAGGACTGCAAATATGACCATGGCGCTTTCCGGGTCTCCTGTGAGCATGGATACGGCTGCCGCCGCAATCAGGATGATGACCAGCAGGTCCTTAAACTGGGACAGGAACACCTGCCACCACTGGAGCCTGCCGTTATCCTCCAGTACATTTTCCCCATATTTTTCAAGCCTTGCCCGGGCATCCCCCCCATCAATTCCCTGCCGTCCGGTTTCAAGGCCATTCAATACGTCTGCTCC
>OJKA01000447.1_pt1 | contig 14931 bp, 15 predicted proteins | sample 1596451 | NCBI WGS metagenome assembly OJKA01 (sample SAMEA4350155, study PRJEB24818) | metagenome | biome: human; feature: gut; material: faeces | place: Denmark | collected 2013-09 | reverse complement strand
ATACCCTGCAAAGCACGCTGCCTGACGTCGCCTGGCACAATAACATTCGCGCGGAACTGTGGCGCAAACTGGCGGTGAACTGCGCGATCAATCCGCTGACCGCCCTGCTGGATTGCCCTAACGGTGAACTGCGCCAGCATCCCGATCGGGTAGCGCTGATTTGCCGGGAAGTTGCCGCCGTCATTGAACGCGAAGGCTACCACACCTCAGAGTCCGATTTACGTTATTATGTCGACCAGGTTATTGAGAGTACGGCAGAAAATATCTCCTCAATGTTGCAGGATATCCGGGCTATGCGGCATACCGAAATTGATTACATTACCGGTTATCTGTTAAAACGCGCCCGGGCACACGGTATTACCGTTGCGGAAAACAGCCGTCTGTTTGAGTTAGTAAAACGAAAGGAGAGTGAGTATGAGCGCATCGGCACTGGTATGCCTCGCCCCTGGTAGCGAAGAGACAGAAGCGGTCACCACCATTGATTTGATGGTGCGTGGTGGTATTAAGGTTACTACCGCCAGCGTCGCCAGCGACGGAAGTCTGGCGATTACCTGCTCGCGTGGGGTGAAGATCCTGGCGGATGCACCGCTTGTACAGGTGGCGGACGGTGATTACGACATGATCGTTTTGCCGGGTGGGCTGAAGGGTGCAGAGTGTTTCCGCGACAGCCCGCTGCTGGTTGAAACCGTTCGTCAGTTTCATCTTTCCGGGCGTATCGTCGCGGCAATCTGTGCGGCCGCGGGTACGGTGCTTGTTCCGCACGACATTTTCCCCATCGGCAATATGACCGGCTTTCCTGGCCTGAAGGACACAATTCCGGAAGACCAGTGGGTGGATAAACGCGTGGTCTGGGATCCGCGTGTTAACCTGCTCACCAGCCAGGGGCCTGGCACCGCCATTGATTTTGGCCTGAAGATTATTGACCTGCTGGTCGGGCGCGAAAAAGCGTACGAAGTGGCGTCATCGCTGGTGATGGCGGCGGGGATTTATAATTTCTACGAAGCCTGATGTGCTCCCGGGCTGGCAACGCGCTGGCCCGTCTGCCCTACAGAAATAGTGCAGCCAGCGTCACAGTTCCGAGATTCATTTTCCTGCCCTGAAGCGTCTCCCCACCGTTCACCCCTTCCAAAAACCCTTTATTTTCAGGCAAATAATCACATCTGCACCGCATTGCATGCCTGTTTGACAGGCTAAAAGAACCGTGAAAAACTGCATTCAACTGGTATATACCAGTTCAAAAATCCGCCAGCAAAGCCTGATAACATCAACAGCGGCGGGAGAGCAGAAATCTCTTCTGGAGTAAGCAATGTGATTACATTTCTTGAGCACAGAGTCATTCCTGTACTGATTCGCGTAGGCGAAAATAAAATACTGGTCGCCGTGCGCAACGGTATTGCGCTGACCTTACCCTTCACCATCACCGGTAGCCTGTTTCTCATTCTCGCCAATCTACCGATACCCGGCTGGAGTGAATGGCTTGGCCCGTTTGCCGAAAAGCTCAGCGCCCCGGTGGGCGTTACCTTTGGTGCGATAGGGCTGATTTCTGCGGTGGGTATCAGCTACAACCTCGCGAAGGAGTACAACCTCAACGCTATCACCTGCTGCATAGTCACGCTGGTGGTGTTCTTACTGGCGCAACTCAACGACAGCTATCAGCTCAACGTTGACAATCTTGGTGCGGCGGGGCTGTTTTCTGCCATCATCCTGGCGATTTTGACGGTGCACATCGTGCGATTTTTTATCCGGCACAACGTCGTGATCACCCTGCCGGAGGGCGTGCCTCCTGCCGTGGCGCAATCTTTTGCGAGCCTGATCCCCGCCGCGGTAGCAATCACTCTGATCTGGCTGATTAGGGTCATCCTGAATTTTGATATCAACCACTTCTTCACCCTGCTGCTCAGCCCGCTCGTCTCCGGCCTCGGTTCGCTGCCGGGCATGCTGGTGCTTATTTTTCTGATTTCGCTGCTGTGGTGCTGCGGCATACATGGCGACAACGTGCTTTCCGGCATCACCAGTCCCATTTTCCTGAAATACATCGCTGAAAATACTCAGGCCTATCTGCATCATCAGCCCATTCCCCATATTACCGCCGACGGGTTTTATATCGTCTTTATGTGCCTGGGCGGAACGGGCGCGACCATGGGGCTGGTCATTGCCATGCTGCGTTCCCGCAGTCGGCTGTACAAATCAGTGGGCAAGCTCTCCCTGCCCTCCGCGATATTTTGTATTAACGAACCTGTCATTTTCGGTTGCCCGATAGTCTTCAACCCACTGCTGATGATCCCGTTTACCCTGACGCCGATGATCCTGTGCATCTCAACCTGGTCGCTGATGTACTTCGACATCATTGGTCGCCCCGTCTTACAGATCCCCTGGACCATGCCGCCGATTTTCGCCGCATGGTTCGTGACCGGCGGCAATATCCCTGCCGTGATCTGGTCCGTCTGCACGCTGGTTATTTCCGCCCTGGTCTGGCTGCCGTTTTTCAAACTGGCCGAGCGCAGACAACTTGAAACCGAAGCGGCCGAAGAGAATGCCCGCCGCAACGCGGACACGCTTTCCGACCCCATCTTGTAAAAAGGAACCACGATGAAAAAGCTCAAGGTTGTCACTATTGGCGGCGGCTCCAGCTACACGCCAGAATTGATCGACGGTTTTATCAAACGCTACGCAGAGCTGCCGGTCACCGATTATTATTTGCTGGATATTGAAGAGGGAAAAGAGAAGCTGGAGATTGTCGGAAAGCTGGCCCAGCGCATGGTAGCTGAAGCCGGGCTCCCAATGAATATCCACCTGACGCTCGATCGGGAAGAGGCGCTGAAAGATGCCGATTTTGTCACCACGCAGCTGCGTGTCGGCTTTCTTGATGCCCGCATCAACGATGAAAAAATCCCGCTAAAATACGGCGTTCTGGGGCAAGAGACGACAGGTCCCGGCGGGTTTATGAAAGCTCAACGCACGATCCCGGTCCTGCTGGATATCTGTAAGGACATGGAAAGATGGTGCCCGAACGGCTGGCTGATTAACTTCACCAACCCGGCCGGGATTGTCACCGAGGCAATCACCCGCCACTCGGCCATTCGGACCATAGGCATTTGCAGTGGCGCAAACAGCATGATGATGGACATCGCCAAAGCCTACGGCGTGCAGAAGTCGGACGTTTACGCACGCATTATTGGTCTGAACCATCTTATTTTTGCCGACCAAATTTTCCTCAAGGGAGAGGATTATACCGACGACTTTATTGAAAAACTGGCCGCGGGCAGCGCAAATAACTCCCTGAAAAATATACCGGACATTGGGTTTAGTGCCCGCTTTGCCAGGGCACTCCACATGTACCCTATCTCCTACCTCAAATACTATTTTTTGACCCGCGAGATGACCGACGCCGCGCTGCGCGATGCAAATACTAAGGGAACCCGCGGCGAGCAGACGCGCGAAATTGAGCAACGGCTTTTTACGCTTTATCAGGACCCCCATCTCGCGCACAAGCCGAAAGAGCTGGAGCAGCGCGGAGGCGCCTGGTACTCCGATACTGCATGCTCGATCATCAGCGCTATTTATAACGATAAAAAAGAGATCCACGTCGTAAATGTTCCTAACAGGGGCACAACACCCGATCTGCCGGATCACGTTACGCTGGAAACCAACGCCATGATCGACCGAAACGGCGCGCATCCCCTCGCCTATGGCAGGCTGCCCGTGAAGATTCGCGGCCTGATCCAGAGCGTGAAGGCCTATGAAGAGCTCACCGTTGAGGCCGCTGTCACCGGAAATTACGACACGGCGCTGCTGGCGCTGAGCGTAAATCCCCTGGTGCCTTCTGCCGCCGCGGCAGAACAGATCCTTAACGAATACCTTGAGGTCAACCACCGTTATTTACCCCAGTATGCTAAACGTAAGGACGCACAATGAACGTAGAACAGACAGACGATTATGCGGCGCTGAGTGACGCCGTGGCGAAAGCGGTCATTGAAACCGTTACGCAAAAACCCGATGCGCTGATTTGCATCGCGGGTGGAGATACGCCGCTGGGCGTTTTTGCCGCGCTTGTGCACGCCAGCAAACAGGGTAAGTTCGATTTTTCCCGTGCGGCATTTGTTGGCCTGGATGAGTGGCTGGGGCTGGGTCAGGCCGATAAAGGCAGCTGCCGGGAGATGGTATGGGGCCATTTCTTCAGCCACCTGGCCCTGCGCGACGATCAGATCTGTTTCTTTGATGGCCTGACGCAATCCCCCGAGGAAGAGTGTCAGCGTGTGGATAACTTTATTACGGCCCACGGTGGGCCTGACATCATTGTGTTGGGGATCGGTATGAACGGCCATATCGGCTTCAATGAACCGGGCGCCGCCCTCGATACCGGTTGCCACGTCGTGGACCTGGATGCGGTGACGCAGGCCGTTTCGGTTAAATACTTCGGCCAGCAGCGTCATATCCGTCAGGGCATTTCGCTGGGGATGAAGACTATCCTGGCCTCACGGGCCATTATTTTGATGGCAAGCGGCGAGAAAAAAGCCGACATCATCGCAACAACCGTCAATTCCGCACCGGACCCGGCGGTTCCCGCGACGCTGCTAAAGCCGCACCCACGGTTAAGGATCATTGTCGATAAAGCGGCAGCCGCTAAGCTGTAAAAGAGAAACAGGCGCTGATGCGCCTGTTATCGTTTGATGTGCATATTCTTGACGCGGAAAATATCTGCCCGGTTGTAGCTGATGGAGAAGTTAAATGCTCTACCGTCATCGAGGCGCGTGACTTCGGTAATTTTCAACATCGGCTGGCCTGGCAGAATATTGAGATGGGCCGCCAGCTCCTCATCAAAAAGATCCGCTTCAATCAGTGAATCGGCGTCGCTGATTTTCTTACCGGTAAAGTCTTCAATATAGCCATACAGCGATCCCACTTCGAGAATAGCCTGCGGAACAGTGGCAACCACCTTGTGAGGAATATTGCTGTCTTCAATTAACACCGGCTGTCCGTCCAGTAAACGGATACGGCGAATAAACCAGACATCATCACCCTGCGCAATTTCGAGGTGCTGTGCCAGCGCCGCGTCGGCGTGAAGGGTCGTCAACGTCAGCAAGCGGCTGGTTACGTTGACCCGCCCCTGAAATTCACGGGAAAACCCGAGAATACTGTCACTCTTTTCATTATTCAGAATGTAAATATTGCTGGCAGTATTCTTTAAAACAAACATGCCCTTGCCGTGGATACGCTCGATATACCCTTCCTGTACCAGCATCGCCATGGCTTTCTGAACCGTTACGCGCGTAACGTCATAAATACCGGCAAGATCGCGCTCCGACGGAATGCTTTCGCCCTTTTTGTAGACTTCATTGAGAATATCTTTTTTGATTCTCTCTTTGATTTCCCAGTACTTATGTTTTTTTTCCATTGTCGATTACCCGGCCAAAAAGAGCATAGAATCGCAGGCCCGGTAGCGCTCGCGCCACCGGGCGAGAAACTACGGGCGATACACCTTCACGTTCGCGAAGCCCTGCTCACGCAGATACAACGCCTGCAAACGGCTCATGACCCCACGTTCGCACCACAGCAGATACGTTTTGCTCTGGTCGAGATCGCCAAACTGGGTGCTCAGCTTGTAGAACGGCAGCGAAACCACCTCGACGCCTTCCACCTGCAACGGCTTGTCATCCTGCTCATCAACAGAACGGATATCCAGAATCGTATCGTTAGCACCGAAGCCGCTGACCGTCTCCACCTCAACCACTTCCTGCTCGGTCTGCTGAGCGATCTCACGGATATCGATGTTGGACGCTTCCGCCACCACTTTTTCCAGGATGCTGAAATCGAAGTTCTCTTCTTCCGCTTCGATCTTCGCCTTCACCGCTTTGATGGTTGGACTTTTTGAGATCACACCGCAATATTCCGGCATGGTGCGGGCAAAATCTTCAGTACCGATTTTACGCGCCAGATCGATGATGTGCTCTTTATCGTGAGAGATCAGCGGACGCAGGATCAGCGTATCAGACACGTTGTCGATAAGACGCAGGTTAGTCAGCGTCTGGCTGGAGACCTGCCCCAGCGCTTCACCGGTGACCAGCGCCTGCACGCCGTAGCGCTCAGCCACTTTGGACGCCGCACGCACCATCATACGCTTCAGCACCACACCCATCTGGCCGTCGTCCACTTTTTCGAGGATTTCGCCGACCACCGGCTCAAAGTTGATCGCCACAAAACGCACGCGGTGAGAGCTGCCGAAGCGGTTCCACAGGTAATGCGCCACCTGACGTACGCCGATTTCATGCGCCGCGCCGCCCAGGTTAAAGAAGCAGTAGTGCACGCGGCAGCCGCGACGCATCAGCATATAGCTGGACACGCCGGAGTCGAACCCGCCGGAGATCAGCGACAGCACATCTTCCTGAGTGCCGATAGGGAAACCGCCAATACCTTCGTAACGGCCCTTGACCAGCAGCAGGCGATCGTTTTCGATCTCAAGGTTAACGGTGACGTCCGGGTTAGTCAGGCGCACGCGCGCCGTTTCAACGTGCTGGTTCAGACCACCGCCGACGTAGCGCTCAACCTCAATAGAGCTAAACTCATGCTTACCCCGGCGCTTCACGCGCACGCAGAACGTTTTCCCTTCGATCTGGTCGCGGTACTGCACCAGCGCCTTTTCGAAGATATCGTGCATATCGGTGAAGGGAACGTCTTCCACTTCCAGAATATGGTGAATACCCGGGATACGGGTCAGCGCGTCGCGAATATCAAGACGTTTGTTTTCGTCTTTCGCGCGGACTTCTACGTGGTCCCAGTGACGCACCACGGCGAGCGTTTCGTCGTAGTGTTTTAATACGTTACGAATGTTCCCGGTGAGAATTTTAATAAAGCGCAAACGCACGGATTGGCTTTTGATGGTGATTTCAGGGAACAATTTAATGATAAACTTCATGGCGGCAATGTTTCTTAGGCAAGCTTATAAAGGCTTGTAGTGGAAAATGATACAGCAGCCCACACCCGTGGCTGCATCCAGGCGCGCAAGTATACCACCATCGCGCCACTCGCGTTATTTGATAATTGCCCCGAGTCCGTTACCATGTCAGGGCGAAAAATTTAAGAGTCAATTCACTATGCCGAAGAAAAACGACGCACCGGCCAGTTTCGAAACTGCGCTGAGTGAACTGGAGCAGATCGTTACCCGTCTTGAGAGCGGCGATCTCCCGCTGGAAGACGCGCTCAACGAATTTGAACGCGGCGTGCAGCTCGCGCGCCAGGGGCAGGTAAAACTCCAGCAGGCCGAGCAGCGTGTGCAGATCCTGCTTTCCGACAGCGAAGACGCTAAAACCACGCCATTCACACCGGACGCCGAGTAAATGGATTTTTCCAACGCGCTTCAGGCGCGCGTCATCCGCGCCAACGATGCGCTGCGCCGATTCATTGCGCCGCAGCCTTTTCAGAACACTCCACTGGTTGAAGCCATGCACTATGGCGCACTCTTGGGGGGTAAACGCCTGCGTCCGTTCCTGGTGTATGCCACGGGCAATATGTTCGGTATCAGCGATAACACGCTGGACGCCCCGGCAGCCGCCGTGGAGTGTATCCACGCCTATTCGCTGATCCACGATGATTTGCCGGCCATGGACGATGACGATTTGCGTCGCGGTCAGCCAACCTGCCATATCAAATTTGGCGAAGCGAATGCCATTCTGGCGGGGGATGCGCTGCAAACCCTGGCCTTCTCCATTCTGAGCGATGCGCCGATGGTTGAGGTGAGCGATCGCGATCGTCTGGCAATGGTGTCCGAACTGGCAATGGCCAGCGGCGTCGCCGGGATGTGCGGCGGCCAGGCGCTGGATTTAGAGGCTGAAGGGCGTCAGGTTACTCTGGAACAGCTGGAGCGCATCCACCGTCACAAAACGGGCGCACTGATTCGTGCAGCCGTTCGCCTGGGCGCGTTGAGCGCGGGTGAACGCGGGCGTAAAGCCCTGCCGATTCTGGACAGATACGCAGAAAGTATCGGTCTGGCATTCCAGGTTCAGGATGACATTCTGGATGTGGTGGGCGATACTGCAATATTGGGAAAACGTCAGGGTGCGGATCAGCAGCTTGGCAAAAGTACCTACCCCGCCCTGTTGGGCCTTGAGCATGCCCAACGTAAAGCCCGGGATCTGATAGACGATGCCCGCCGGTCGCTGAATGAGCTGGCCGCGCAATCGCTGGATACCTCGGCACTGGAAGCGCTAGCGGACTACATAATCCAGCGTGATAAATAAACTATAAATCTCGATGAGCCTTTGATGAGTTTTGATATTGCCAAATACCCGACACTGGCGTTAGTTGACTCCACTCAGGAGTTACGTCTGTTGCCGAAAGAGAGTCTGCCGAAGCTGTGTGACGAGCTGCGTCGCTACCTGCTCGACAGCGTTAGCCGCTCCAGCGGCCACTTCGCCTCCGGACTTGGCACGGTTGAGCTGACTGTGGCGTTGCATTACGTCTATAACACGCCGTTCGATCAGCTGATCTGGGATGTAGGCCACCAGGCCTATCCGCACAAAATTCTGACCGGACGTCGCGATAAAATTGGCACCATTCGCCAGAAAGGGGGCCTGCACCCGTTCCCGTGGCGCGGCGAGAGTGAATATGACGTGTTAAGCGTCGGCCACTCTTCCACCTCCATTTCTGCGGGCATTGGTATTGCCGTTGCCGCCGAAAAAGAGAATAAACAACGCCGCACCGTCTGCGTGATTGGCGACGGGGCGATCACCGCCGGGATGGCCTTTGAGGCCATGAACCACGCCGGCGATATCAAACCGGACATGCTGGTGATCCTCAACGATAACGAAATGTCGATCTCCGAGAACGTCGGCGCGCTGAATAACCATCTGGCGCAGCTGCTGTCCGGCAAGCTTTACTCCTCACTGCGTGAAGGTGGTAAAAAAGTCTTCTCCGGCGTACCGCCGATTAAAGAGCTGCTTAAGCGTACCGAAGAACACATCAAAGGCATGGTCGTGCCGGGTACGCTGTTCGAAGAGCTGGGCTTTAACTATATTGGCCCGGTGGACGGCCACGATGTGCTGGGCCTGGTGACGACGCTTAAAAACATGCGCGACCTGAAAGGCCCGCAGTTCCTGCATATCATGACCAAAAAAGGGCGTGGTTACGAACCGGCGGAAAAAGATCCGATCACCTTCCACGCGGTGCCTAAGTTCGACCATACCAGCGGCTGCCTGCCGAAAAGCAGCGGCGGGATGCCGAGCTACTCAAAAATCTTTGGCGACTGGCTGTGCGAAACGGCGGCGAAAGACAACATGCTGATGGCGGTGACGCCTGCCATGCGTGAAGGCTCCGGCATGGTGGAGTTTTCCAAAAAATACCCGGACCAGTATTTCGACGTGGCTATCGCCGAGCAGCACGCGGTAACCTTTGCTGCGGGCCTGGCGATTGGCGGCTACAAGCCGGTGGTAGCGATCTACTCTACCTTCCTGCAACGCGCCTACGATCAGGTTATCCATGACGTTGCCATTCAGAAGCTGCCGGTGCTGTTTGCTATCGATCGCGCGGGCATTGTGGGGGCTGACGGCCAGACGCACCAGGGCGCGTTTGATCTCTCCTTCCTGCGCTGCATCCCTGATATGGTGATCATGACGCCAAGCGACGAAAACGAGTGTCGTCAGATGCTGTATACCGGTTACCACTATCAGGACGGCCCCTGCGCGGTACGTTATCCGCGCGGTAATGCCCTTGGCGTTGAATTACAGCCGCTGGAAAAACTGGACATCGGTAAAGGTCTGGTGAAACGCCGCGGTGAAAAAGTGGCGATCCTGAACTTTGGTACGTTGATGCCGGAAGCGGCAAAAGTCGCTGAAAACCTGAATGCGACGCTGGTCGATATGCGCTTCGTGAAGCCGCTCGATGAATCTCTGATTCTGAGCATGGCGGAAAGCCATGACGTGCTGGTCACGCTGGAAGAGAACGCCATCATGGGTGGCGCGGGTAGCGGCGTGAACGAAGTGCTGATGGCGAACCGTAAAGCCGTTCCGGTGCTTAATTTCGGCCTCCCTGACCACTTCATCCCGCAAGGCACCCAGGATGAGGCGCGCGCCGACATTGGTCTGGACGCCGCCGGTATCGAAGCTAAAATCCGCACCTGGCTGGCCTGATCCCTCCCCTTTTCTGCTCCTGCTATGCTTAAACGTATTGTTTAAACAGCAGGAGCGGAACCATGCAATACACGACATTAGGAAAAACGGACCTTAAGGTGTCCCGGCTTTGCCTGGGATGCATGACGTTTGGCGAGCCTGACCGGGGAAATCATGCCTGGACGCTGCCGGAAGAGAGCAGCCGCCCTATCATCAAGCGCGCCATTGACGGCGGCATTAACTTCTTCGATACCGCCAACAGCTACTCAGATGGCAGCAGCGAAGAGATTGTGGGCCGCGCCCTGCGAGATTTTGCCCGTCGTGATGACGTTGTGGTCGCCACTAAGGTGTACTACCCGTCAGGCGATCTGGCGGAAGGCCTTTCTCGCGCGCAGATCCTGCGTTCCATTGATGACAGCCTCAGACGCCTGAACATGGATTACGTCGACCTGCTGCAAATCCACCGCTGGGATTACAACACCCCGATCGAAGAGACGCTTGAAGCGTTAAACGACGTTGTGAAAGCCGGTAAAGCGCGCTACATCGGCGCATCATCCATGCATGCCTCACAGTTTGCCCAGGCGCTCGATCTCCAGGCGCAGCACGGCTGGGCGCGCTTTGTCACCATGCAGGATCACTACAACCTGATTTACCGGGAAGAAGAGCGCGAGATGCTGCCGCTCTGCTACCAGGAAGGCGTGGCGGTGATCCCGTGGAGCCCGCTGGCGCGCGGAAGGTTAACCCGTCCGTGGGGGGAAACTACCGCCCGGCTGGTATCGGATGAAGTGGGTAAAAACCTGTATGACGATACAGAAGCCAGCGATGCGTTAATTGCCGAACGCTTAGCCGGGATCGCCGACGATATCGGTGCAACGCGCGCGCAGGTGGCGCTGGCGTGGCTGCTGAGCAAGCGCGGTGTCGCCGCGCCGATTGTGGGCACATCGCGGGAAGAACAGCTGGATGAGTTGTTAAGTGCGGTGGACTTATCGTTGACGCCGGAGCAGATTGCCGAACTGGAGACGCCGTATCAGCAGCATCCGGTGGTAGGGTTTAAATAAACACTTGCCGGGTGGCGCTGCGCTTACCCGGCCTACACTCTCTGACGCCATTATAGGCAGTAGCTTTCAATACCGCTCTTTGGTCATTGAGCCATCTTTTTTGTTCATAATGTACAGATTACCATCAACATAAAATTTGATTTTATTGCTTTCAGGAAATCTGAAAGCAACCTCAAGAAGGTTATTTTTCTCAATGCAATTTTTCTCTGAAATCATATCAGGAAAACAAAAATAATCCTCGTGCAGCGAATCCCGCAGATACCCATCCCCCACGTCCCAGACCGTCAAAACAAATCTCTGCCCGGAGGGGATGTTGTATTTTTTCTTGAGCATATCCCGCTGAGATAGCCACCAGTTGATTCTCCCCCGGTCAGTTAACGGGAAATGGTCAACGATAATATAATCATAGCCAAGTCTATTCGTACTGCGATGGATATCAATAATTCTCACAGGATAGATATAATCCCAGGAACTAAGAACAATCACAACCAAAGCAATCGCCATATAAAGAAACCAGGATTTTTTCATAGCATTATCGCTCCGATAATTTGATAATTTCCAATTGCGGTTTTCAGTACCGCGTTTTCGTCATTGAACCATTTTTTTATCCATAACATACTTATTATCACCAATAATGAAATTAACTTTGTTTTTATCAGAAAACCTGGCATCAACCTTAAGAAGTTTATTTTTCTCAATACAGTTCTTCTCTGATGTCATATCAGGAAAACAAAAATAATCCTCTCGTGGTGAGTCCCGCAGATACCCGCCCCCCATATCCCAGACCGTCAAAACAAACTCCTGCCCGGAGGGGATGTTATATTTTTTCTTAAGCATATCCCGCTGAGATAGCCACCAGTTGATTCTTCCCCGATCCGTTAACGGAAAATGGTCAACGATAATATCATCATAGCCAAAGCGATCAGTACTGCGATGGACATCAATGATTTTCACCGGATAAACATCACCCCAATGACTGCAAACAATCACAACAAAAACAGTTGCTATATAAAGAAACCTGGATTTCTTCATAGCATTATTACCCCGTTAATTTTATAGAAGCATTAAAGTTCGTCACAAAAGGTTTAAATGAAAAGCGGTTATAACGCTGAAGAACAAACCATATCCGAAAAAACCTGAAGTTTTGGTATGGTTTTTTCATGATATCTTCTCGCCCCAGTCCAAAATGGTCCTGAGCTTCAAATAATATATCCGCTTCCCATCCTATCTGGTATCGTCTAAAATTAAGCATAACAATCCGCTGGAAATAGATATCATGGACGGTGATCCCCATTCCGTTAAATCTGTCTTCGAAATCATTAAACTTAGGCAATATCGTCCTCGATATTTCTGTTTGTACATCCCAAATAAAATCCTGACTACCAACTTGTTTTCGCCTGTCACTGACATATTTATTAATTATATCCCTGATAACACCAAGCGTAGTATCTCCATATTGCTTTGCCCTGAGAAGATCAGAGTATGACCTGTTGAGTAACGCACTATGACCATAAGGTCTGCCATCTCCATGCTGAAAATGGTTAATCATCTCTCCAGTTAAGTTTTTATATTGCCCGAACGCAAACGCCCCTGACAATTCTCTCATTTCATCAAAAAGAATACTGGCGCATTCATCAGGGGTAACGCGTTGATCGTCTTTAAGAGAGTATCCAGTAATAAACGGATAGTGAAGATATTTAACTGTGTTATCTTTGAAGGTCATATTATAGGGATCAACTATAGTAGAAACATCGTTTAGCCCTAATGATTGCAACTCTAAAGCGGACAGATCACTATGCTGCATATCATCTGTACTTGCATCATTAATTCTGTGTTTTGTCTGAAACAGTATTTCGCAAGGAAAATTCATTTCGTACATATTCATCCCTTAATAGTACACGTACTAACAATCCTATAATTTACATCCTCATTTCAGGGTCATCATACGCCAGACGGCAAGATAAAAACATTATAAATAAAGTAATTGCCAAAATTATATAAATGACATTCACGCAATGAATAATATTGCACTGATAAATCTATTAACCTAATTAAATTTTGCGATCCGTTTTATAAAAAAGAACTTTCATTATCTTTCACCTTACAACCCTAACCTGAATCCGATAGAGAGAAGGTGGAAGTTAATGAGCGAGCATGCCCGGAACATTCGTTATTCAAATAATCCGCGAGAATTCAGGATGCAATCTGCATCCTGAGTCAGGCAAAGTGATCAAACCCTTTCACGTCAAGTTCTCGCAGTGCGCCATTCTGCACAAACTTCAGCCCTTCACTTTCCGGCATCACCTGCCCGATGCAGGTAAATTTCGCCCCCAGATGCGCTAGCGCCACATCCAGCGTCCCGCGATTCAGCTCAGGCACGGTGAAGCACAGCTCATAATCTTCTCCACCGGATAACGCCCAGCGCAGTGCCTGTTCAGGTTCGACATGGCGAAGCAGTTGCTCCGACAGTGGGAACAGATCCAGGTCAACGCGTGCGCCCACGCCGCTGGCTTTCAGGATATGGCCGAGATCGGAGATCAGCCCGTCAGACAAATCGATAGCCGAACTGGCCCGCTCGCGCAGGGCCTGACCGTGCAGAATACGCGGCGTTGGCCGCAGATGGCGCTTCACCAGATACGCCGCATCGTCAGCCTCTTCAACCGTTAAACGGTTCTGAAGGATCGCCAGCCCTGCCGCGCTGTCGCCCGGCGTACCGGTCACGTAGATCCAGTCGCCTGGTTTTGCACCCGAGCGCTTCAGCGCGCGCCCGGCAGGCACATAGCCGTGGATTGCCAGGGTCATGGACAGCGGACCGGCGGTGGTATCACCGCCAATCAGCTGCATATCGTAATAATTCAGCTGTTCAAACAGGGCATCACTGAAGGCTTCAAGCCAGGCTTCATCCACCTCCGGCAGGGTCAGAGCCAGCGTCAGCCAGGCCGGGTCGGCGCCCATTGCCGCCAGATCGCTGACGTTCACCGCCAGCGCTTTATACGCCAGATCGGCAGGATCGATATCCGGCAGGAAATGACGCCCACACACTAAGGTGTCGGTGCTGATTGCCAGCGTCTGTTTTTCGGGAATATTGAGAAGTGCGCAGTCATCGCCAATGCCGGTTTCAACATCAAGACGAGAGGTTCTGACACGGTCGAAATAACGGGCAATCAGGGAGAATTCGCCGCATGCCATACGTTATGCCTCAGCAAATTAAATAAAAAAACCGGAGCCGCACTGCCAAAAAGGCAATGCAAGACTCCGGTTGGCGGATCACTTTTTGTGGGGACGGATCGCAGGTGCGGCTTTATCCAGCACGCCGTTAACAAACTTGTGGCTGTCTTCAGCGCCGAAGGTTTTCGCCAGTTCGATCGCTTCGTTGATGGCCACTTTGTACGGCACATCATCACGTTTAGACAGCTCAAACAGCGCGATACGCAACACTGCTTTTTCGACCTGGCCCAGCTCTTCGAGCAGGCGGGACAGGTATGGCTTCATCAGACCATCGAGATACGCGCTATTAGTCGCCACTCCCGACAGCAGTTCACGGAAGTACAGAACGTCAACGTCTTTCACGTCCTGTTCTGACAGGAACTGGTATTCAACATCAGCGATGTCGTTCTGGGACAACTGCCAGGAGTAAAGTGCCTGGACGGCACATTCACGGGCGCGGCGACGAGCAGCAGGTTTCACGGAATTCCCCTTACAAAAAAATCAGGCCTTGATGGCTTTCAATACATTGATCATTTCAAGCGCGGTCAGTGCAGCTTCTGCACCTT
>OJKA01000444.1_pt1 | contig 15084 bp, 11 predicted proteins | sample 1596451 | NCBI WGS metagenome assembly OJKA01 (sample SAMEA4350155, study PRJEB24818) | metagenome | biome: human; feature: gut; material: faeces | place: Denmark | collected 2013-09 | reverse complement strand
ACTCGATCCCGATGGTAACAATATCGAAGCGGTTTACCATGGCGAGGGGGAACGCAGTGCGGCATCGGTGGAGATTGGCTTCAGTCTTTAAGTATAACGGCCTCCGGGCAGGGCCGTATTGGGCGGTTGGCATTAAATCAGACCAGGAGCCAGCCCAGGAATTAGCCATATCGAAGCCCTCATAATAATGAGGGCTACATAAAATAAATTCAGTGTTGTAAATTCATTGTGTATTCATTTTATAAAGGAATAACGATGGGAGCCATTAACGAGATAGATATTGCAAAGCTGGTTTTGCTACCCGCGATTTTATATGTGGCTAAAAAGATCATCGACTGGGCGGGAAAAGTGATGTCCAGCCCGCCAGCAAAGCGAAAAATCCGCTTCGAAAAGGTACCTATTGAAACAAAAATAGAGGTGCTGAATAAAATCGCTGAGATAGCGAACGCTGAGATACCCGACACTAAACTCTCGAGGACGCATCAGACGGTACAAATGAAATTTTTATATGAGCAGATCGGGATTACTCTTCCTGTCTGGCACGCCCATCAGCTGATCGCGTTTATCGCTGATAAAAATATCGGCTCATATGATGTACGATTAATGAGTTTCCTTAAAAACCCATCCTTATATCGTTGTGAAGAAAATCATTTTTCTGTCGATGCTGAAAAAATAAAAAAATTTCACATCGTTAGTGGAGGTTTCTGGCTAATTTCAATCGTCATTTTTGCCTGCGCCTGGTGGACAACAATACAATCGTTACTGGCCAGCGGGGCTGTAAATTCAGCTATCGCATTTTCACTGTTTTACTTTATTTCCGCTATTGTGGTCACTGGCTTTATCTTTAGCCAGGTTGGAGAAACCTGGCAAAGCGCCAGATTCGCCAGGCTGTTTGAAAGGTGGTGTGAGGATGAAGCGCGGGTGGAAAGTGGGGAGCATGCTGTGCTAGCCGCATCGGGGCCAGAAGAACAGATGCCTCAACAGGAGGTTTTCAAATGATGAAATGCAGATACAAAAAAGTATTTTAGTGGTCTGATTGGGGGATTTGGTGCGAAGGCCGGACTCGAACATCAACATTAATCAACTAAATTATAAGAAATTAACAATATATGCATGGTTGATGTATACTCAGTTGTATACTCAATTGTTTTTTACTTCAACACCAGACAGTAATGAATCTACAACACGAAGCACTGCAACCTAACGCGGTTGTACCACCTTAGACAAAGAAAGCTTAGTGAAGTTGAGCTTCTATGCTAATGACTTGTTAAAAATGTTTTTCCTCTCCGTATAATACTGTATATCTGAACGCCTCATTCAAGGGACTCTAAGGGATAAGAATGTCAGACTCAATAATCAAAAGCTATGGTGGAATACTCCGCTTTGGAGCAGGATTCAGCATCGTTCTAATGACGCTCACTGCCATTTTTATCTGGTTTTATCTAACGTGGATTGGTCGCCTAGATATATTCCTTCAAGCTGTCACTTTTAACGAGTTATTCTCCTTCTCTGGAATTATATTTTTAATTAGCATTATATTGTTCTGTGGCGTGCTATTTCTACCTTGTTTGTTAGGATGCCTCGTTATACATAGCAATCAAAATAATGCCAAGTCAAAGCGAAAGAAAATACTTCTAGCACGTATTTATGCTGGCAACTCTTTTCTATGTATAACTTTTGTCGCTTTAATATCTTTGTTTGACATAGACTCAGGAGCATTCACATTCATAACCTTGATGTTATTGACTGGCATTGTTAGTACTTTTATCACATTAACTCTTCAGAGAAAATGCATATACACTCACCTGAAGTCACTAAACACAATAACAAAGATAAAAGCTCTACTATTAGATTATTCAATGAAACCATTTCTACTGGGAATCAATTGCTGGCTAGTTGTCTTCCCAATGACATTATTAAGCAAATTCTTACACATCGAAAATGGAATGGATGACTATCAGCAGACCTCTTTATTCCTTGTGTATGGCACATTTGTAATAACAATCAATATATTTCCATGTATCTTCTTTTTACGACAAGATTTCTCTAGTGGATGGTTTAAACCTCTCAGAAATACTACAGGTGTTGTTTTCGCTTTATTACTACTGACATCATCCTTCATGCACGTCATTCCGTTACTGATTGTCAACTTGGCATTTCGGATGACTGGGATGACAATCATGGAACCAGTTACAATTGCTGTCAAAACGGATGGAATTCCTTCTGAAATGCTTCATAGCAGAGGATGGAAGTATCAGCTATCAGAGGATAGAAAATTTAGCTTAGTATCAGGAGTTATCTTTTTTTCATATGGCGGAGTTTATCTTGTCTGTCCTAAAGAAACGACCCAAAAATTTCGTGAAAGCATAATCTTCGACATACTGTCTGAAGAAGTAGAAAAAAAGACCAGAGAAGAAATAAAAAAATCAGCCCAGCAATGCATTGCAGTGGATAAAAGTGTTTTAAACTTTTGACTCATATTTTGTAAACTCTCAAACCTCATGTATACACCAATAGCAGGCAGAGTAATCTGCCTGCTATTGGTGAGCATAGTAAATTCTATACAATTGAATCGCCACGGGTTTAACAGGCACCTCGGTGGCGTCAGCCCGGAGGCCTTCGAAAAGGCCTCTCCGTGAGGACAGAAACTGTCTACCAGAGCGTGGTCACTCCATCAACGGCTCGGAAGTGTCTAGATTATCCGTGGCGATTCAGAGAATAAAATCATGACTATTCAAATTTCCCTTCTCGAAGACCAATTCATCGATATGGCATTCATTACGCAACTCACCCAATTGACCGATAAATGGTTTTATAAACTGATTAAAGACGGTAAATTTCCAAAACCGACCAAGTTTGGCCGCAGTTCCCGTTGGCGTAAAAGTGAAGTCGAAGCCTGGCTGCAGGCTCGAATCGACGAATCGCACATCTAGAAAACTCATCTTCTAAATAAACGTTCCTGACTGACAGCCCCTTTTTCTACTCATAGCATAGATATGCACCAATCTGCCATTCAGCATTTAGGGATCATTCACTATGAAAGAAACTAAGACGCGACATGGCAGTTTACTGAAGTATTATCAGCGTCAGCTAAATGGGTTCACAAAACTCTCAATCGTAAATGGAATGTGCAACCTAAACATCCAAGCAATCTTCAACTTCGAAACCCACTGCGTAAAACACAAACATTCATTTGAAAATTAAGGATAATCCCCTCATTTTCATCCGATGCTGGAAGGGGCTCGCTAAGCGAATGTCAATGTTGGATCAGCGTTCAACGTTGAAAGCATTTATCAAAATTTTTCGCCTATTTTATTCACCTATAACATGGCGCAAGATAATCAGGCTCTGTTGTTACGATTTAATGCTGAGGCTCCACTGGGAAGTGGCTTACGGACAAAAGTATAAAATCATATTCTTAGGTAAGTGGACTTTAGGAGGAGAAGCTACTACTGATAAGTTTAATGAATAAATACGAGTCTTTTGCTGCTGGGAGCTAATATGAACAAAAAATAGCTATTCCCACTTACATTAAATATTAGTGATTGTAAGCTCCAAACGTATCATTTGAGACAGATAAGTTATGAAAGGAACATTGTTCATAAAATATTCACGCAAAAAAGTATGGAAAGGGCTAAAAAATGAGCGAAAATTCGGAATGGCAATACACTTCATTCATTGCCGCATAGCACATCAACATTAACTAATTGATAAAAAACAGATTTTAAGATTAGCTCATGATTAAAAACTGGTCACTTAGAAATCATAAACTTAAGTGCGTTTCCCACTCTTAGCATTTCTCACACCACTGATTGATAAGTATCCGTTTGAAACTAACTATTCCATTCTGTGTGAAACGGTAGAACATGCCAACTCAGGCCTGTTAAAAATCCCGATGCATGAGAAGATATAGACAGTTCCCCTCCGCAATAAAAAAACAATTAACAATATGTATTTTAACGAAAAAAAATAAAAAAAACCGCTACACCACCCCAATGATGTCCAAAAGCCGCCACTGGTGAAACTCTCCAGTTCCTGTACAATCAGCTTATACAAAGTTGTTATCGCATTAGGATAAGTCATGGCTCACTTTTCAGGTCACGAGACCTTCCCACTAAGACAAATGTGGTTAAAAAAAACCTGCAGTTATGCAGCGCCGGATGGTTCTATTGACAAATCGGTTTTTTCGAATGATGAGGCAATTGCCAAATTTGGTGTAGGCAAAAACATGGTCGCATCAATCAAGCATTGGGCACTCGCCTGTGAAGTAATGCGAGAAGAGGATGGTAAATTCAAACTTACAGAATTTGCTATTAAAATATTTAGCGAACATGGGCTTGATCCTTATTCAGAGCATCCCTCGACAGCATGGCTTAGCCATTGGAAGCTTTCAGGAAAAGGAGAACGCTCGACAACTTGGTACTGGTTATTTAACCATGTTGTTTCTTCATCTTTTACACAAGAAGACCTCCGAGCTCTTTTAGCTGACTATGCTAAGCAATGTTGTCCTGGGAGAAAACTATCACCAATGACACTTTCTCGAGATATTGAGACATGTTTGCGTAGTTACGCACCGCGGTCGAGTGGAACCACTCCTGAAGACTTTGCCGAACCTATGCTTGGTGAATTAGGTTTACTAGCTGAAGAAAAAAAAGGACACTTTTCATTTCGTCGAGGTCCAAAGATTACTTTGTCTGATGGTGTATTTGCTTATGCTCTGATCGATTATTGGGAGCGTAAGGCCCTCAATCTCAGCTCATTATCCTTCGAAACAATTGCATATGGGGACGGTTCTCCGGGTAGAGTATTTAAGCTCGATGAAGACTCTATTGCAGAACGATTATTCGCATTAGAAGAGTTAACTGAAGGTTCATTTATATGGACTGATACAGCTGGTTTACGCCAGGTTCATCGTAAAACATCAGAAACAGAAGTAATTAAATTGAACATGCTTGGAAAGGCTTATGACTAAACATAATAAAAACCTTCTTTCAGAACAGGTTCGCATTGCGAGACAATACCAACGTTCCATCCGTATTGATGCTGATCTTGGCCGCGAAGATGCGCTTGATGGATATGTATGCAATGGCACGGCACAAAGCGTTCTTGAAAACATGTCCAAGCAGGTTCTCAATAGCCAACAGCGAGCTTTCACATGGACTGGTCCGTATGGAAGTGGGAAATCATCATTAGCGTTAGTTCTTGCAAGTTCATTATCACCTAACAAAGCTCTACGTGAAAAAGCAAGGTCATTGTTAAATGTCGATTCACAAAGTGATTTTGATAAAGCATTCCAAGTTAAAAAAGGATGGTTAATACTTCCTGTTATTGGCCGCAGAGGTAGCGTAATCCAACAAATTTCGCAAACTCTGAATAATGTTTGTGGTATTGATAAAGATTATAAAAAATCAGCATCCTTACTTATTAAACACATTTGCAATGCTGCAGATGAAGCGAAGTTAGATGGTACCTTGCTTATCATTGACGAGCTAGGTAAGTTCCTTGAAGCATCAGCTTTAGGAAATGGCGATGATATTTATTTTTACCAAGAACTTGCTGAATCTGCAGCACGTACAAATGGTAAAGTCATTATCTTAGGTATATTACATCAATCTTTTGGACAATATGCTGTTCGACTTGGACTTGAAACTCGTGAAGAGTGGACTAAAATCCAAGGCCGTTATGCTGATATCCCCTTAGTTGCAGGGAGTGATGAAGTTGTTGAACTTATAGGTAAAGCGCTAGATGTTAAAAAATGTCCTAAATACACTCGAAAAGTAGCGCAAGTAGTCGCGGATGCTATTTATGATCGACGCCCAATGGTTGGAAAGCAATATGATTATGCATTATCCAAGTGTTGGCCTTTACATCCGGTCATGGCTGCTTTATTAGGACCTATATCAAAACGTCAGTTTGGACAGAACGAGCGTTCAACTTTTGGTTTTCTCTCGTCCTCTGAACCTTTCGGGTTTCAAAACTATCTCAATCTAACTACATTTGAAGAGGCTACTTGGTATCTTCCCTCAAACTATTTCGATTACTTAAGAGCAAATCTTGAACAATTAATTTTGGCCTCTAATGATGGACATCGTTGGGCACAAGCGGTAGACGCTGTAGAACGTGCGGAGGCAAAATCTGAAAATATATTGCATATTGATTTAATTAAATGTATTGCAATACTTGACCTTTTCAAAGATGGTTCAGGATTGACCGCTGAAACAAGCATACTAGAATCATTATTCTTGAATACTTCTATTGAAAATATTAGATCCGCACTCGAAGATCTTTCTAAATGGCGTGTTATCATATTCAAAAAACATACCGGGGCATGGTCTGTTTTTGAAGGAAGTGATTTTAATATTGACCAAGCCGTTGCACAATCACGTGCAACCATGCTTGGAACAGATTTTAGTCAACTGAATAAAATTGCTAATCTTTATCCTGTAATTGCAAAAAGGCATTACCATCAAACTGGTACTTTTCGCTGGATGAATATTGCACTTTGTCACCTTAACGAGGTAAAAAAATATTCAGAAGAGTTCCAGCCACGTAACGGAGAGTTTGGATTATTTCTTCTGGCACTTCCTGAAAGAAATATGAATGAAGAACAAGCAAAAATAATTTGTGCTGATGCTTCTCGTTCAAAGCCATGGCCCATTGTTGCCGGGATTCCACATAACTACCTGCGTATAGAAGATTTAGGTGCCGAACTCCTAGCACTTCAAATAGTTCAAACTAAACGTGGACATGAATTACAAGGTGATGCTGTTGCGCGAAGAGAAGTCCAAGCAAGGATAAGTGCAACGCAAGCAACATTAGAAGAACAGTTAGCAGAGGCATTAGCGACTGCGGAATGGTGTAGAGATACTGCTCAGGCGGAACCTAAAGGGACTTTATCATCAATTGCATCCTCACTTGCAGATAATATTTACTACAAAGCTCCAAGGTTATGGAGTGAATTAGTTAATCGTGATAATTTATCCAGCAATAGCGTAAAAGCCAGGAAAGAATTGTTATATCGAATGCTCGAAAATGAGGGTGAACTCCATCTTGGAATTGAAGGATATCCTGCCTCACGCGGCCTATATGAAACGATTCTCCATCGTACCGGCTTGTATGCGAAGCATCATGATGGGTATTATCATTTTCTTCCTGCGGTCAGCGACAAGCATTCGTCGTTTTATGGTCTTTGGAAGAAAACGCATGATTTCATTAAAAATAAAAATCAAATGATATCAGTATCTGATATTCATACCCTTTGGGCTAAACCACCATTTGGTTTAAAAAAAGGAGTTATACCGATAATATTTATGGCCTTCCTTCTGGCATCTAAAATTAATATTGCCATTTATAAAGATGGATTATTTATTCCTACTTTTACTGATGCAGATATTGATGAATACTTGCAGGATGAAAAACGTTTTTCCTTGCGGTGGATTGTAATTGATGATGAAAAACAAAAGATCCTAGTAGGAATTGGTAAACTTCTTGATTCTATTGGTCTCATGTCTAATTCAGCTGAACCATTAGAAGCTGCCAGAAGTTTAGTTGCCATGATTGTTGGACTCCCAAATTGGACACAAAGGACGGCGAGACTTTCATCTAATGCGAAGAAGGTACGAGATACACTATTAAAAGCTAGCGATCCTCATAAAGTTTTATTTATTGATTTAGCCGCGGCTCTAAATGTAGAAAGTGGGAAAAATTATGTTGATGCATTACAGGCTCCAGTAAAAGAACTTTGGAGTGCCTATGACAAACTCTTAGACCAATTTGCATCAAGAATGCTAAAAGCTCTGAATGCTAATAAAGATGACTTATCTACACTACGAAAACGTGCTGAAACGTTATCCGGTATCACTGGCGAACTTCGGCAAGATGCCTTTTCAACACGTTTAGCTACGTATGATGGTAGTCATTATTCTATAGAAGGTATACTCAGCCTAGCTGCAAATAAACCTCCAAGAGACTGGAATGATCGAGATATTGATCTAGCACTTATGGAAATAGCCAATTTTGCACTGCGGTTTCGCCAATCCGAAGCATTAGTATCGATCCAAGGACGAAAACCATCAAGCGAGGCATTTGCAGTGGTTATTGGATCTGGTTCAGAAATGAAAATATTCAAACACGAATTCAGTGTACCTGAGCAATTCAACCATCAGATTGATAACCTCGCCGGTGAGTTAATTAGAACATTATCTGGAAAAGGATTAAACCCAGATATTATAATGGCTGCATTAGGGAAAGCTTGTATTAAAATCGCTCAGCATGATGTTGAGGTTAAGAATGACTGAAAAGCATGTACTTGGTATTTCTGGGGGTAAAGACAGTGCTGCACTTGCTGTTTTCATGCGCCAGACACGCCCCGAGTTAGATATCGACTATTTCTTTACTGATACAGGTAAAGAATTACCTGAAGTCTATGAGTTTTTGGGACGATTAGAAGGATTTTTAGGCAAACCAATTGCCAGACTAAACCCTAGACGTGATTTTGATTTCTGGTTACGTGAATATAATCATTTTCTACCCTCGCCGCAGACTCGTTGGTGTACTCGTCAGTTAAAACTCGCGCCCTTCGAACAGTGGGTTCGTCCGATGTTAAATGCTGGTGATAAAGTTACAAGCTATGTAGCAATAAGAGCAGACGAAGATTACCGTGAAGGATATAGTTCGAAAAATGCAAATTTAACTATTAGTTTACCATTTAGAGATGCCGGAATAGATCGGAAAGGTGTTATGGATATTCTTGACTCATCAGGAGTTGGTCTTCCAAAATATTATGAATGGCGATCACGTAGCGGCTGTACTTTTTGCTTCTTCCAACAAAAGATTGAGTGGGTAAGATTAAAAGAGCGTCACCCAGAGGCATTTGAAGAAGCTAAACGATATGAAAAAAATGCAATTGAACATGGTTCTCCCTTTACCTGGACTAAAGGCGAACCACTAGAGTCACTTGAGAAGCCTGAAAGAATTGCCCAAATTGTCACTGATTTTGAAAAGCGGCAAGCCAGACTCAAAGCGAAAAAAATCATTAACCCACTACGCCCTGGTGAGACTCTCATTGATATTGATGAAATTTATGGGGAAGATGAAGGCGGAGGCTCATGCGCAATTTGCCATAAATAAAAAGAAGGGGTAAATTAATCTGGTCTATATTTTATAGTACAATTCCCCTTATCATTTAACATAAATGGATATCAATGTGAGCTAATAAAAAAATAATTAGCTCACACTGAGAAAATAATACACCTGATAAATTATCAATAAATAAAATCACTTATGCCATAGAGCTATTACCACTTTATTTTGATTAACATCACGATTTAAAAAATCATTATCATTAATAGCCCTACGAAGTGATTCTATATTCTCCGGCTTTTCAGCACAATAAATCAAAATACCTTCTTCTTGGTTTTTTGAGCCAGGCTTTAGCTGCATTCCCATATATAATTTCAGAGATATTTTATTAATACTATTAGGAAAATCTTTTTGCAGCTTTATCATGCTATCTTTATCGATATGTACTTCGTCGGGTTTACCACGATTCATCGCATGACCAGAAATAGTCGTACCCTCGATTTTATTACTTGGAGCGCTGTTATTTAATTTGTTTATGAATAAAGCTTGACCATCAAGACACCAGCTACTTAGCCTTTTTTGAAGACCAACCCTTAAAGTCCGAGAACTATATAAAGCAGCTATACTTTGAGCTTGGTCTAGACGAAGCTCTCCAGTAATTGACCAGCCATTATAAAACGTTTGAGCAAAATCAAATATTGAGGGCGTTTGAACATTACGTACATCCCAGCACAAAACCTCACTACCTGCATCAGATAATGATGTGTTCAAATACACTAATGATTGCCCATTCTCACGTCCAACTGGCCGAGCATAGGAACCACTAATAAGCAAGAGAGATACCGAATTTAAATTATCCTCTTTTGTTTGTGCAAGATCACACGCTTGAGTTAAATTAAGCCATCTTTTATCATCTGGTGATTTTAGTACCATTCCAAATCTCAGATTTTTCTGAATCCACTTTGCTCTGTCTTTAGGGTCTTTAAACTCTGTCATGCTAGGGGTATTTCCCCCACGCCATTCCATACTTCTCATTAGTGTTCTAATTGCCGCCCTCGAATCACCAATTTCAGTAACAGGCGCAATTACGTTGTTAGCTCTATGTTTTATTAATGATTCGCCTAAAACACCTAATGATTTTCTTATACCAGAGCATTCTTCTAGAGCCGTTAATAATTGTCTACTTAGACATTCTTCAACATAGCGGCAAAAATCATCATTATCAGATGTTGCAGCTTCATGGAGAATATCCATTGCCTGAAGATCGAGCTCCCATAATCTTTTAGCTTGTTCTTGTGCAGCATGTTGAAAACCACTTATTGTTTCAGTAACAAATTTTTCTACTGCATCGACAAATTGTCGATCTGAAGATAACTGGAACAAAGCAGAGCGCCAGTATACTAAATCATCATCAGACATTGGTTTGCTCATGATTCTCATTCTTGAGCTTGAAGTTCTTATCTCGGGACGAATATTCCTGAATTCTGCTTTTAACTCTGCCTCATAAGTCGACATCAGAATAACTTGTAAAGGCTTTGGTGCATTTTCATGAGTTGAGAGTATTTTTTTGATAAAAGGTAAAGTATGCTTGGAGGAGTTTTTTACCAAGAAGTAATCTATCACTAAAAGATCATAAAACTCTTCATTAGGTATTTCAGGGCTAAAATAATAATGAATATTATCCTCTAAAATGCCAGCTTCCAGTAGTAATTGTTTAACACGTCTAATTGGCTTGGCGTTATCATAACGAAATTCGATAATTTTATTTGCCGCATTTTTTAGACGTTCAGGAGCTTTTTCTCTAATTGATTTATTTGAAAGAGGTTGAGCAAGATCTTCTAGTTCGTCAATATGATAGCCTTCAGATGCTAGTAGTTCATGGTAACTTTCACAGTCAGGATCGGATGGATCACCAAGCAAACTGGCAATATCATTGTCTATAGTATTCAGATCGTCCATAGTAATTAAATTGGACAAATCGTCGTCAACGATCGCTACTTTTAAAATTTTTGATTCAGTAAATGACTTTTGAATATCCATGATCATTCCTTTGGAAGCTCCAAGACAAAACTTCTATATCGGCCATCCTCATCAGCAGAGTCCAACAAAAGCCTCGCATCATGATAGGTAGCCACTTCAGCTGCAATGAAAAGACCCAAACCCTGCCCTTTAGGTCGCATTGTAAATCCTGCTGTGAAAATTCTGTCTTTATCTGCAGGAGAAATACCTGGCCCATTATCACGCAAAGTTAATGTCCTAGATTCTGCATCTAGTTCTAAAGTAATACGACGATCACTTCTCCCTCCCTGCTGAACCCAATAAACCGAGTTTGTAATTAAATTCTCAATTGCAAGGCTAACAAAACCACGTACCATATTTACTTCGACAGGTTGAGTATCATCAGCTCCAGATATTTTAAATTCTGGGATTATATTATGGCGTTCAAAGCGAGCTCCATACCCTTCTAATATAGTATTCAGCAATGCTGACAAATTAAATATTTCTTTGCGATGCCTTCCAGAAGGTGTTAAAGGATCTAACTGTCGAAGTCGCGTATTGATCGCTTTAATTTCCGAATCTAGCTTCGTTAATAAAGCTTTAGTACCAGGAGACTCATCTTTAGATAATTTTTGTAACAGCTGTCGAGTGTGGCCTGTTGTCCTAGTAAGCTCATGTAGTACACCAGACATTACGGTTCCAACACCAGCAAGTTCAAGAATATCCTCACGTCTCTCTGTTGCTAGTTTGCTAGCCTCTTCAAAACGAGTTACTTCATTTTTTATAAAGTGTAAATTATTTGCGATTGATTGTACTGATTCTTGAACATCTGCGGGAACCTTAGACCTTATAGATGTGAGTCCTTGCTCAGCTTGCAGTATCCGAGCGCGTATAGTTGCGGGAGCGCTTTCAACTATATCATTTAGACGTGCTTTCTTCTCTTCTTGCCCTTCATGACCGATGTAGCGACGAAGTTCATCAATAGCAAATTTCGACAGCATATCTCTTACAAGATTGGATTCTGGTGATTCAATCAATCCTTCTCTATTAGATCTATCAACCAAACCGGGATTTTCTTTTCTTGAAATCTCTAACGCACCAACAGTCTGAATACGGTTTACAGCAAAACCACCTCTCTTAAGAGCAGAACTATCTAGTCCCAGCCAGTCTTCGCCGGTTGATTGTCCAGAAAATCCAATGCGAAAACCATCTCGATATATTGCTATTCCTCCACACCATAAATCTAATTCGTCCTTCGCTGCTTTCCAGTTACCATGCAAAGTAGCTTGCTGGCGTAACCGTTCTCTATTAAACCATCTAATAGTAGCTCTTACGGGGCCAATTTTCTTAAGTGCTTCAAAATTAACATTTAAAACATGTGTTACTTCTTCTATTGTTCTATTAGTATTTTCAGGTTCATTTCCACGTTGGTAGTCAGTCAAACTCGTACGGAGAATAACTTCAGGTGTATCACCAATCCCGTTTGGATCAAACCAGAGCTCCATATCAGCCTGTACTAAATCTGTTAACACTTTCTTCATACCTTCGATAGGTATTCGAGTTCCTCCATTAATATGAACATCTATTGGAAAGCCTACAGTTCTAGTCTTTTTATTTTTTTTTGTGTTATCGGAGCTACCTTCATCCAATGACATCACAAATGGGTTTTGTAACCTTCTAAAAAAATCACCCACGAGCTTTTCGCGAACTTTTTCTTCAGTCCAAGAACTTTTAAGTGCTGTTATCTTTATTACAGTCCCTGAAGGTGTTGGCCTTGGACAAGTGGTCGGTTTTATTTCAAATTCAATATCGGTGATTATTTTTTCAGGATCGTCAAACATTCGCCAGTCAAATTGAATTTCATGGGCACTTCCTTGTTCAACCCAAGATGTAACGTTGGCAATGTCCCCAAGTCTCATCATTGCTAAACGTCCAATACCTTTATTGCCTAGGATTTTTCTATTTAAGTCTTTTGTACTTTCAGAGTTTACTTTAGAGGGAGTGCCTATTGCCAAAAATACCGTCTCAAGTGTCGCTAAATCCATTCCACAACCAGAATCTTCGATTGTTATATAGTTTATCGACTCGACTATTTTTTTTGCTTCATCCTTGCTAGAATCTGAAGTTAAGTTTAACAACAACTCTTCTACTTGGGCTGCAATAGAAGGTTCAGAAACACTTTCAATTAACATTTTCTTTATATGAAAAATATCATCTTGAAGAGTTTCCTCTTTTTTACTATTGTCGAGCATTGCAAGGCAGTCATCTATTAACGAATGCGAAATAGGTATGAATACATTTATCCTAACCCGTTTAGATTCGGCATCAAAAGCATTCTTAACAAGTTCATTTATAGCAACTTCATCTGAGGTAATCAGTTCCGCCCCTAAATGAATTAATGTTCTCGCAGCTACCGAAAAATTTGCCATTATCTCTTATCCTTGAATAAAATTTATGGGTGCTACTTAATATCAATGAGAGAGAAAACCTATGGATTCAGGACTTATGGAACAAACTCGCCAACGATTAGGACGGTTATCATTCCGGTAAGCATCAAAGCAGGACCTTTTAAAAGGCCCCATCTTTAAGCCGAGTGAGTGTAGATTACTTGAATTTTCTACTCATCTAGACCTGCCAGCCACTAAAAACCCGCGATAAAGTAGTATTCTCTCTTATCTGTAACCTCATTACCATAGCTCATTTCTCCTTGGCAAAATCAAATGGGCTGACGCCCTTCACCCGATTTACATCAAGAAAATCTGCCCACCACTGCAGCATCAATTTACGCTCATCCAAGTGTTGAGCCTTATGAATGTAAGCAGCACGTACAGAGTTACGCTCCATATGGCTCATCTGCCTTTCAACAGCGTCCCTAGACCACAGCCCTGATTCAATCAACGAGCTACATGCCATGGTCTTGAAGCCATGACCGCAAACCTCAATCTTAGTGTCATATCCCATCACGCGCAGCGCCTTGCTCACTGTATTTTCACTCATCGGTTTACAAGGATTGTGATCTCAAAATCGCGCTCGCCACTACGCTTATGAACCTGTTTAAGGATTGCCAGTGCCTGACGAGAAAGCGGCACTAACTAAATGAGGAGTACGCATTTTCGAGCCACGTTCCGAATGCTTCACTCCTTCAATAGCTTCTCGTTCAGCCGGTATTGTCCACATTGCCGTTTCAAAATCTATTTCAGACCAACGCGCAAAACGCAGTTCACTTGAACGAATAAAGATTAACAAGGTGAGTTCAACAGCCAGACGAGTTAAAGGGCGTCCCGTGTAACTGTCAATTCTGTAGAGTAGTTCAGGTAAGCGTTTCAGCTCAAGTGCTGGACGATGAACACGGTTACTGGAAGCAACTGCTCCAGCCATCTCTTGGGCCGGATTGTAATCAATCAGGGAACTCTGAACAGCATACCGCATGATGGCAGTCGTTCGTTGCTGAAGACGAGAAGCAACTTCGAGGCGGCCTGTTGCTTCGACAACTTTAATGGGTGTAAGCAGATTCAATACTACGCTTGCCTATTGCAGGGAATAGATTGTCTTCCAAGCTCTTACTGTGATCCTCTGACCACTTCTTGTTAGCGGCATGCCACTCTCTCGCAACAGACTCAAAAGTGACTGCCTCTTTTGCCAACTCTTCTTTAACCACCTGCTTATGTTTACGCGGATCAATACCAGCAGCAACCAGCCTCCTAACTTCATCTCGCGTCTTACGAGCATCAGCTAAAGAGATTTCAGGATAAACGCCAAACGCTATAACATGCTGATCACCACCAAAGCGAAAGCGATGCCGCCAATATTTTGACCCGTTGGGGTGGATTAATAAAAACAAGCCATCTCCATCGAGAAGTGTGTACTGTTTTTCCCGTGGTTTTGCAGAACGCACTTTGATATCTGTCAGAGCCATAAAAGTTCTCCTTCCATGTGCCGCTGTGAGTATACAACCATTATCGAACCAGCATATATACTCGGTTCTATACTCACAAGCGACTTGAT
>OJKA01000441.1_pt1 | contig 15100 bp, 7 predicted proteins | sample 1596451 | NCBI WGS metagenome assembly OJKA01 (sample SAMEA4350155, study PRJEB24818) | metagenome | biome: human; feature: gut; material: faeces | place: Denmark | collected 2013-09 | reverse complement strand
GTATAGTATTCTATTTTTGTTATTGTTAAATATATCTAACTATTCGGTTGGTACTCCGTACAATACGCCTCTAGATCCCGTAGCTAGATAGAATCTACCCCGTACTCTAGGATCCCCTATAATACTCATAATATCACCATACATCTGTTTCTCACTATTCAGGCGAATATAAGTTTTACCTTCATCTTCAGTTACGAAGAATCCATATTCTCCGCTTATTGTACCGCTCATGTAGATGGCTTTCCCGCCATGTAATCCGAGCCCCATACCTTGACACTTTATCATGTCTCCTTCTTTCGTAATACGTTCTGCTTTAAACTCCTCATTATTCACATCGTATATTACTTTCCAAAGTCCATGCTCTCCTAATGCCATCCAGATAACGCCTTCTTCTCCCTGCTGGGCTCGTATCTCAGCATAGTTATTACAATCAAAGCCTGATAATACCATAACAGGAAAATTGTCTGGCCTCTCCTTTTGATAGAAGCTAACCCCTCCATCTGTACTTACATAGAATTGTGAAGCCTCTCCAAATCCGTAAAACACCTTCGGATTCACTCGGTCGGCCATAATCTTAATGTTACGAAGAGAATTACAATATGCAAAAAACTCATCATATGTCTTCCAAGCAGGCACTGGTGGGCATTCATAGGTCTCACTAATGCATTCTCCGTCTTTATCATAGATTCTACATTTATGATAGGTCTTACCACAGTCTTTTGTGTAAACAACTGCATTCACTGGTATTGATAATACCTTAGCAATCGACCATACAATCGTTGTACTATCCGCTGACATTGCAACCCAACCAGCATTTACGTTCGGTCTCATAATTTCATCTAGTAATTCATCTATAAATGGTGATAACCCGTATGGTTGCGGTAGATGTTCAAAGGTCTTACATTGATCCCTAGACACGATCAATCCTCCTTTGGTCTTACCTGTCCAATTTCCTCTTGGTGTTACCACTACATACTCTTGATTGTTTTCACTATAATCTGCATTGATACAAGTAATATAACGATCACCATTCTCATCCGCAAACGTATTCTCCGCCGGCTGATCTAGATCTGTGAAGGCAAAACCACCTAGATCTCCTAATATATCTATTAACTTAACATCGCCCTTACTAGGTGCATATAGATTCAGATGCACTGTCTCTTCAATACCCTTGCACTCTGGTTCCCATGTACAATCCTCTGCAAGTAAATTATATGTTACGAATGCTCCTGTTCCACTATTGAATAATGCATGATTTGAATTATATGGATTAATCTTCACATCCGTTAACCAATGTAGTATAGATTCGTGACCATTATATTCCGGTTTCATATAAGGAACTGTGAAGTTAATACGTCCTATCTCAAGGCCTTGTAGAATCTTTCTCCAGGTCTGTCCATTATCTCTTGATAGGAACACAATATCTCCAGGATGTTGATAACATATCGTACTGCAAATCAATACAGGCGTATTCGCCTCTTTATCATAGGTTAATGCAATACCTCCCATACCAAAGGAGATGTCATCTAAATTATCCACTCCAAAATCAATGGCGGTTGGAGTTATATCTTTATATTCTATAACTTCTCCACTTGTTCCAATATGGTAACGTACCACCTTACCACTCTTTTGCATGCCACAATCGCAACTATAACAAGCAAAACTCCAGCCATATGAAGCTGCCTCAGACATGGTTACATAGAGATATTCCCCATCAAACACATATCTAGCACCAACATATCCTGTATACCCCGACTCTTCTGTCTTTGGTAGCAAGGATTCTGCTTCCTGTAAAGGCCTAAATGTCATGGCTCCATCTGTTGATATGTATAAGCTATGTCCGCGGAACTTCCCAATAGAACTTCCTTCTCCCGATGTACCCACTACTATTGTTTTAGAACGTCCCTCTATGGTCTCTCTTGGATCAATCCATACAAAGGTAATCTCCTGCTCATTCTTATCCGCTGTACCATCGATAGAAACGGTGATAAACTCCCAGCTATCTCCTTGATTATCAGAACGCATAAGACCTTTTGACTGTGAACCAAAGTACAATAGATTACTGTTATTAGGATCGACTTGAAGCCTTTCACCAGTTCCTCTACCAGGATTATTTCCATGTATTTTGCATGGCATCTCTTTGTAAATGAAGGTTTCACCTTTGTCCGAAGATATACACAACTTACCTGTATCTTTGTTACTGTATCCACAAACTAGGTATAACAATCCACTATTATTGTTATCAACTGCAAAAGAAAGTGGATAAGTTTCCGATACATCTTCCTGCTTAACATGATTCATTAATGATTTCCATGTACGAGTCCCGAATTCAAAACGATATGTTCCACCTATATCCGTTCTTGCATATAACAGATTCTCTTCCTTCTCATGGAACAAAAAACCTGTTACATAACCACCCCCTGGGATTGGTATATTCTTATATGTATACTCCCTAGTCCCTATAATATTTCCCATAGTATCTGACTCCCTTCGTCGATTAAGTAATTGTGATTCGAGTGCCAAATCCCCATTCTTAATTTTCAGCGCTACAATTTATATGATCGTAGCATGGGGATTAAAAAGAAATACCTAGATCTTTTACTCTCGAATCGTAGGTATATTATCTCTACTGTAGATATTAACATAAACAAAAAAATAGAAACACCGATAAAAATAGTGATTCTTTGCATGAAAAAAGACAACTTATAACCTGTGATATAATAAATTCAGGTTACAGTTGTCTTTAAACGAAATCATTGAGCTTGTTAAACACAGGAACGTAATTTCTATAGAATAATTTCAACAACAAATCAATCTTTTTTCTACCTATTCCATATAACAAACAGCAAAACTCTCATCAACGTAAAATGAGCTTCTTATCCTATGTACTATAACTAAAAAACGATAGCGTAACAGCTATAGTACTTCTTAGTATGTGCTGTAAAGTATAGGAAGGCGAGGCATGGAGGCCGAGCCAGTCCGAACACGACAGGATGTCGTGTAGAGGACGATTCCGTAACTTCTAGAATCTATTCCGCACATACTTAGAAGTCCTTAGTTGTGAAGTGTGTTTTGTGTTGTAGTACATAGGTTAAGAAGCACTTATTAAACTCAAAGGAGTTTTGCCTTTACTGACTATTTATTGTCTCTCAAGATTTGCAAACTTAGTGTACTGCGATAACCATGCAAGTTTTACCGTTCCTGTAGGACCATTTCTTTGCTTACCTATAATGATCTCCGATACACCCGCATCTTCAGAATCATGATTATAGTAATCGTCACGATAGATAAACATTACAACGTCGGCATCCTGCTCGATGGCTCCAGACTCACGAAGGTCTGATAGCATAGGACGTTTATCCGGTCTTTGTTCTACCGCACGGCTTAACTGGGATAGTGCAATTACAGGAGCACTGATTTCCCTAGCCAAAGCCTTTAACGAACGAGAAATTTCTGAGATTTCTTGTTGTCTTGATTCCGCTTTTTTACCACCGGACATCAGCTGTAAGTAATCGATAATAACTAGTCCTAGATTGTGCTCTAGTTTGAATTTACGACACTTTGAACGTAACTCGCCGATTGAGATACCTGGAGTATCATCAATAATCAAATTGGAATTACCAATGGATCTAGCACTCTCAACAAGTTTTACCCAATCATCATCTTGTAGTTCACCACTACGGATGGCTTGAGAATCAACCTTTGAGTTCATTGAGATTATACGCTTAACTAACTGGTCTTTTGACATTTCTAGTGAGAATATCGCAGTTGTAACATGTGATTTTACAGCCACGTATTCTGCAATATTAAGTACGAAAGCGGTCTTACCCATAGAAGGTCTGGCCGCAATCAGTATTAAGTCTGAAGGTTGTAATCCTGCTGTTTTATAGTCGAGATCATAGAAACCAGTTGCAATTCCAGTTACACTACCTTTGTTCTTTGCAGCGGACTCAATACTCTCCAAAGACTTAATAACAATATCTTTAATGCTTACAAAATCTCCAGAAGACTTATTCTGTACAACATCAAACACTTGTTTTTCCGTTTCCTCAAGTATAACTTCTAGCTTTTCACGATTTAGATAACACTCATTTGTGATACTCTCCGTTACTTTAATCAAGCGTCTTAATGTTGCCTTTTCTCTTACGATATTCGCATAATACTTTACGTTAGCCGAAGTTGGAACCGCGGACATAAGATCTCGTATGAATTCTATACTACTTAATTCAGAAGGTAATTCCTTCTCTTTCATCTTCTCTTGAAGCGTAATTAAATCTACTGGTTTACCTTCATTAAATAGTTCAACCATTGCATCAAATAACAATCCATATTGATGCTGATAAAAGTCTTCAGATGATATAATTTCTGATGCAGTTGTGATTGCATCCTTATCCATGATCATAGATCCGACTACGGATTGCTCCGCCTCTAAACTATGTGGAGGTACTTTTTTAATTAATGACTCATCCATGACTTACTCCTATCTAAAATATTAGAAATTTGTGATATTTTTGTAGTGAGTAAAGATATGTCAATGTGTTTTCTGACTATCGATGCTGTTTACTGAATTGTATATACGTCATATACAATACATTTCATTGTATATGTAAGTCATACAATTTTAAGTAAACTGTAGAGACAGCCTGAAAACGAAGGCATTCTTTACTCAAGGAGAAAATTTCACAAATTTCTATATAATCTACCTATTGCTCAGTTACTTTAACGGTTAATTCACCTGTTACTTTTTGATGTAATTTAACTGGTACGTGGAATGTACCCATGTTTTTAATTGGTTCCGCTAATTGCAATTTCTTCTTATCAATATCATATCCTAATTGCTCTTTTGCTGCAATTGATATTTCTTTTGTTGAGATAGAACCGAATGTTCTACCATCTTTACCAAGTTTAATTTTAAGAACAATTACTTTTTCCTCTAATTCCTTAGCAAATGCTTGTGCTTGCTCAAGTATTTCTTTTGCAATTCTTTCTTCATTTGCCTTTTGTAATTTTAAATCGTTGATATTCTTAGCACTTGCTTCTACGCCTAATTTTTTAGGTAAGATAAAGTTTCTTGCATAGCCATCATTTACTTTAACTTTGTCTCCCTTTTTACCTAGTGCTTTAACATCTTCTAATAAAATAACTTCCATTTATAATTCTCCTTCCTGTTGCATCCTCTTCAATGTCTCTTTCACAAGATTAATAGCTTCCTCCATTGTACAATCGGTTAACTGGGCACCCGCAATCGTCATGTGGCCGCCACCTCCTAATTTCTCCATAACAACTTGAACATTCAATTCATCAATGGATCTCGCGCTTATATATATCTTTCCTTTAAACTCTGTTAATACAAAGGATGCTTTTACATTCGTAATGTTCAGTAACTCATTGGCTACCTTGGCCCCAATAATAGTTGGGCTCTCTACTCCATGTCCAATACATTCTGTAATCGCATAATAATCAAGAAATACCTCAACATTACTTACCGATTCTGCCTGAACTTTATAATCCATCATATCGCAACGGAATGCTTTACGGATCTTCGTCACATCCGCCCCGCTACGTTTTAAAAATGCAGCTGCTTCAAACGTACGGACACCCGTCTTTGATAAGAAATTATTCGTATCAATCATAATACCCGCATACATAGCATCAGCCTCTGCTTGTTTTAAGCGTAGACCTTCTCCAATATATTGTAATATCTCTGCTACCATCTCACAGGTACTTGAAGCATACGGTTCAATATAAGATAATACTGCGTTCTCAACTGCTTCACCAGTTTGTCTATGATGATCAAGAATTACTATCGTTTTAGTTAAAGATAATACTTCTATACACTCAGTATAGTTTGGCCTATTTACATCAACAATAACCAATAATGTGTTATTATCTACAACTTCCATGGCTTGGTCACTTGTTAGAATCATATCACTTTCATACTCAGGGTTATCTAGAAAACGATCCATTAAAGGACGTACCGAAGATGTAACCTGATTAATAATAATATGCGCACGCTTATTAAGCGTTTTAGCAACACGGTATATACCAATTGCTGCACCAAATGAATCTACGTCACCTATAGAATGTCCCATAATAACTACTTTATCTTTTGCTTCCACAAGTTCTTTTAGTGCATGAGCTTTTACTCTTGCCTTCACCCTTGTATTCTTCTCCACTTGCATGCTCTTACCACCATAATAGAGAAGTTTCTCGCCTTCTTTAACAACTGCCTGATCTCCACCTCTACCTAAGGCAAGATCAATAGCTGCTCTGGCATAATCATACCCTATCGTATACGTATCTGCATTCACACCAAGACCCATACTAAGCGTAACAGCCATGTCATTACCAATATTAACACCACGGACTTCTTCTAGTAAAGAAAACTTATTGTTTTGAAGTTGATTTAGATATTTATATTTGAACATAAATATATATTTATCCTTCTCAAGTTTCTTAACAATAGCATCCATGCTTTGCATATACTTATTAATCTTACGATCAACAAGTGCAATTAATAATGAACGGCGGACCTCATCAATAGATTCAAGAGCTTCTTCATAATTATCAATATAGAGCAAACCAACAACCATTCTTTGTTCTTGATTTTCCTTAATGTATGAAGTAATTTCTGTTTCATCATACATATACAAAGCAATGAGTGAATTATCTAAATTGCTCATTTCATAATCTACATCATATTCATCTTCGCCTTCATTAAAAGATTTTGCTATCGTTCTGCGAAGGACAAGACGATAATTCCGATTTTGATATTCTACATGTAAAACGGTATCTTTATCAACATGTGGTAGATTGTCTTTTGTTATCTCCGGGAAAATATTCATGATGGATCTTCTTGCTGCACGTTCATTCACGATAACGTCTATGAATTCATCATTTCCCCATAGAAGATGACCGTCTATGTCGAGTACTGCATATGGAAGAGATAATTCCTTTAATAACTGCTTCTGAACTTGTCCATATTCTGCGGCAAAGCGTACAATTTCTCCGAATATTGTTACACGTTTGGAGCGATATAAAACTATAGCGATAACGATATATACGAATACATATATACTCATCATTACTGCTGCTCTTTTATCAATAAAATATATGCTTATGTCCATTGCTACCAATAGTAGTGATAACCAGACAGGCCATCGGAAGTATGATTTAATCATTGCAGTAAGTTTACTTTTTCTATTCATCTTAACTCCCAGCTTTCCAATTCTTCATTCAATACGTAACATTTTATAATTATTAATAACTGTACTTTGCTCATTGTTTTCATTATATCATTATATTGAATTTAATAAAAGTACTTTTTAGTAATGGGTAGAAACCCCGTTTTGTAGAAATATGATATAAATTGTATGATTAATAACAAAATATTTTTTGTTTTTGCTTGACTTGTTTTACAATTTACGTTATACTTAGTTTGTATTTTATATGAGGTTATGATTCACATGTTTTTGTAAGTCATTAATTACTTGATGATTTACAAAAACATGTGTTTTTAATTTTCACCTAAAATATCAAAGAAATGAGTAGCACATTACTTTGTTATGATTTCACATTTGCTACGATAATATTATTTTAGGAGGTATCTTTCATGAATAAAGGTACAGTTAAATGGTTCAACTCTCAAAAAGGTTTTGGTTTCATCACTAACGCTGAAGGCGGAGAAGATGTATTCGTACATTTCTCAGGAATTGCTGGAGACGGATTCAAATCATTAGAAGAAGGTCAAGCAGTTACTTTTGATTTAGAAAACGGTAGCCGTGGAATGCAAGCAGTTAACGTTAGATAATTTTAACGAAAAATAATACTGTAAGATTTGACTTATAGAACCAAAAGGACACTCGCTTGGCGAGTGTCCTTTTTTGCTATTCTTTATTGCTTAATTAAAACCATTGCAGAAATTTCATCAACTACTACAGTTTCCTTATCTTCTACTGATAATACTGTGGTTCCTGCATTATCTGCATTCACATATACATTCCATGTCTCATTACCTAGTGGCATCTTAACCTTCTTGTTCGAAGCATTAAAGATAACATAGATCTCCTTTGCTTCTTCCTCATTTGGATTTCCCTTAATGGTATAAGCTACTACTTGTTCTGGAAGATTTTCAAGGAATACCAGATGTTCTTTGATATCCGCTTCCGTTCTCATACGAAGTGCTGGGTGCTCTTTACGAAATGCAATAAGCCCGCGATAATATTCATATACAGAGTAATATTTTTTCTTGTTACTCCAACGAATTGCATTTACAGAATCGGAAGATACATAACTATTATGATCATACATACCCTCTTGCCCCTCAACAGGCTTACTACGAAGTATTTCCTCTCCTGCTTGGAATAATGGTACTCCCTGCGATGTAAGTATAATTGCAGCTGATAATTTATTCATACGAATACGTTGTTCCTTAGTTGCATCTTTACATGACATAGCAAGCTTGTCCCATAACGTAAAATTATCATGGACAGAAGTATAATTAATACATTGGCCTGGATTATGCGTCCATGCTATATGGTCCTTAACTTGTGGATGGCTAGTTGACGCTACTACACCGAATTTAATTGTTTCCTCTAATCCTGCTTTACCACTAACAAACCCTGTATCTTCCCCTTCAAATACACTTCCTTTAATGGCATCTCGCATATCATCACTAAATGCACCTACACGATTTAACTTATATGTATGAGCTTTTAACGCTTGTTTTTCTTTTGGTAGTATAGAATCAGATCCTGTCCAACCTTCTCCATATAATAAAATAGTAGGGTTAATCTCATCTATTGCCTCTCTTACAGCATTCATAGTTTCAATATCATGTAAAGCCATTAAGTCAAATCGGAAACCATCAATATGATACTCTGCGGCCCAGTATACAACAGAATCAACGATGAACTTTCTGACCATAGCACGCTCCGATGCTGTTTCATTACCACAAGCAGAACCATCGCTGAACTTACCATCCACTACACGGTGATAATATTCTGGTACTATCTTATGGAAACTTGACTCTTCATTTGCAAATGTGTGATTATAGACAACATCCATAATTACGCGTATTCCATTATCATGAAGTGCTTTAACCATCTGTTTAAACTCTTTAATACGAACTTCTCCATGAAATGGATCTGTGGAGTAAGAACCTTCCGGCAAATTATAATTCTTCGGATCATAGCCCCAATTAAATTGTGGAGTCTGTAATTGTGTCTCATCTACTGTATGATAATCAAACACAGGTAATAGATGTACATGTGTAATGCCAAGCTCTTTCATATGTTCCATACCAGTAGTCAAGCCACTAGTACTTACTGTTTTAGTTTCTGCGATTCCAAGGTACTTTCCCTTGTTCTTAATGCCTGAATCACTATTCATAGAAAGATCTCTTACATGAAGCTCATATATGATTGCATCCGTATCTTCCTTAAATTCTGGTTTTTTATCTTCAGCCCAACCCTTTGGATTTGTTCGATTTAAATCAAGGATCATACCACGAATACCGTTGGCTCCTGCTGCTTTCGCATAGGGATCAATGGTTTCATTAACAGCATCCCCGGTAGTAACTTCATACGTATAATACGTTTCGTTCAAGTCTTCTTCTACTATCAATTCCCATGTACCTGCAACACCTTTATACATAGATATCTTCTTAATTAAATTATCTCCAAGTCCTTCTTCGTAAAGTTTAACTGCAACCTTATCAGCTGTAGGTGCCCAAACTTTAAATTGAGTACGCTCCTTGCTATACGTTGATCCTAAATCATTCTTATTATAGAAATACAATTCATTAAATTGTTTTGTTGAAAATGTATGTTTTTGATATTTTTTCTCCATTAAGGTATTTCCTCTCGATTTTATTTTTCTATTTTTAATTTCTCTTAACTAGTGTATATCCTATATTATATCATAACGAATGCAGTAATTAAACAATTTTGGTTATATATTTCGAAATCTTTCGATAAGTACTTGTTAATACTTTCCTCTTAATGATTAATAAAATCGTGTAAAAGGGTACATCTCCACTCCTCTTACACGATTTTAAATTACATCTCTATTCGTTTAATACTCTCTAGTTAATAGACTCTTTACTTTGTTACAACTACCGTGAATTTCTTTGTAATATTACCGGCCTTTGCTGTAACTACTACCTTTCCTGCCTGCTTTGCCTTTAGTTTACCTGTTTTCTTATCAATGGTTGCAATCTTTGTATTAGAAACACTGTACTCTATACTAGATGAATCACCATAAACTTTGGATTTAAAGGTAAATGTTCCACCAACCTTAATTGTTTTCTTTGAAGCTGTAAACTTTATATATGGTTTTTTTACTACCACTTTTGTCTTATATGTGTATATCTTACCATTCTGTACGATTTTTGTAGTAATTGTTGCTGTTCCAGCCTTTTTAGCAGTAATCTTTCCTTTACTACTTACCGTAGCAATAGATTTATTACTTGAACTGAAAAATACTTGGTCATCTAGTAACAGATTCTTAATTTTAGTCTGTAGATTATACGTATTCTTAACATATAATGTTTAGTCTTAATAACTGTTGGCAATACATTATTTTCTGCAGTAAATACGTATTTAGAGAAGTGACTAAATGACATATTCATATAGCCTTTTTCAGTTACTTTTGCATATCCAATTGGCTCTACTTTGCCTTCTTTCTCATTATAGTAGTTATAGAAGAGGGAAGTTCCTGTATACTCTTCTCCTACACAATAATTAAGTACTGCATTAAATGGTATTGCTCCATCATGTTTAATATCAAGATAACACAAACCTTTATTAGTATCTAATGCCTTATCCATGCTTGATAACACATCTTTATCAGTAATCTTAGTAACTAGCAAATCAACCACTGTATTATTTTTTTCAAACTCTAACCATTCTTTCGTATCAACATCTTTTGCTGATATTGTCCAACTATAGTCTTTCATATTTAATACAAGATTAATATTCGTATTAATAATTAAAGAAATAATCTCTACTGGTATTGATGTAGCATCTTTCATATCAATCGTAAATGTAGTTTCTTTATCTGTAGTTGCATTCTTAATTGCTTCTGATATAGCTGTCTGTACATCTGACCAATTATCAGAAGTTAGGTTAGATGCTGGAACTGTTGTACCTGTATTACTTGAATTTTCTGAGTTACCATTATCAATTACTGCTGATTTACTCTCATATACCAATATAGATGTTCCACCATCTTGTACTGATGGAATAGTAAATGTAATATTATTTTTACTATCTAAGGTATATGCTAGATTATTGTACTGATCTGTAATAGTATTACCCTTAATTGTACCTACATTAATAGTAACTTTCTTTTCGGTATCATTTAGATTGAATGCAACTAATGCCTTCTTACCATTATAGTCTCTTTCTACAACTAAGAAACCATCTGCATCGCTTCCTGTAACTGTCTTTCTAGATCCTTTTGCAAATACTTTTGTATTATCATTACGCACCTTTAATAGTTGTTTATAATGGGTATACATACTATTCTCGTCGTTAGCAATACTCCAGTCAAAATCGTAACGATTTGTTTGGTATGGATAATTATTAAGACCGCTCTGGCCTAATTCTTCTCCATAATAAATAACAGGTTGGCCTTTTGCAGTTATTTGCAATGTAGCCGCAATCTTAGCCAAGTTTGTGCTTACCTCTTTCGTTTCCGTTGCCTCTAATGAAGCTAAGAACCCGTCTTCATCGTGAGAACTTAAGAAGTTACCAACTGTACCTGTATTACTTAACACATTATTTGCTGCTTCTAATTGAGCTTCTACTTCTTCAAGTTTTCCCTTTACAAAGCTACTTGCCATGTTATTAAAGTCAAAGTTAAGTAATGAATCCATCTTGCCTGTATTCAAATAATCAAAGTCGTTTGTGGTACCTGCTCCTGCATATTCACCAATTAACTTAAATTCAGGATTAATCTTTGTAAGAGCGTTCTTAAATGCTGCCCATGTTGTTGTCTCGACATGCTTAACGGTATCAACTCGGAAGTAATCAATATCATATCCTTCCATCCAAGCCGTTTGCCACTCAATTAACTTATTACGAACCTCTTCCTTCTCTGTCGCAAAGTCCGGAAGTCCCGCAAGAGAGTCTAAGATTGTATCACCTGAAACATTCTTATCACGGAACATTCCCTCGAATGTATCTTCCGTTCCATAACCTGCATGATTAATTACTATATCAACCATTATCTTAATTCCGCGACTATGCGCTTCTGATATTAGCTCTCTTAATTCAGCTTCTGTTCCAAGGTGTTTATTTAATTCTTCAAAATTACTTGTCCAGTATCCATGATATCCATAGGATTCCATAGGAGGTTCTGTAGAAGTCTGGCTTTCCGTTATATTCTCAACAATAGGAGAAATCCAAATTGTATTAATACCTAAATCCTTTAAGTAATCTAATTTCGAGGTTACACCTGCAAAGTCTCCACCATGATAACTACTCGCTCCTGTTTCTGGATCGGTATTATAGTCTCCTACTCCATATGCATCATTATTTGCAGTATTGCCATCTTTAAATCGATCTGTAACCATAAAGTAAATAACTGCTTCTTCCCAATCAAAGTCATTACTATTTTGGGTAGGTGCTACAACAGTAACACTTGCTGTTATAACATGTTTTTTACCATACTGATCCACAACTGTTACTGGTATTTGTTTTTTACCATACTTAGTAGATTCGGTTACTCCAATACTAATTTCCATTAAATCAGTTTCAACAAAAACCTTTGAATCACCACCTAAACTACTTAAATCCACATATGTTTCGGTAGGAATTAAAGTAGTTTCTCCAGCCTTATTATTAATATTAATAGACAATACTGCATTTTGTCTGTAATTTATGCTAGATGGTTGTACACTTGCTGATATATCTACAGTAATATCTTTATACTCTAACGCAGATTTTCCATCAACTACTTTGTCATTGTACTTATCAAGTATTACTTCTTCTTCAGACACAGCTGTTTTCTTAACATAGTAACAGTATAAAAATTGTCCATCCTTACTAATTTTGTAATCATATTCATAACGTTCATTTTCACTATTATAAGTCATAGGGTATTTAGTTCCATTTACCTCAACGCATACCTGGGCAAGAGTATCTAAAGTACCCTCTTTAAACATGTTATCATCTCTATATGTGAAATGAATGATCTTATTATTACCATCTAATGTGTAACCGCTATTGTAAGGAAGCATCTTTATGTTACTTGTCTGTCCACTTGGTATGATTCCTTTCACAATTGTTTGATTCAATGGAATCTTAACAGAACAATCTCCGCCATCCTTAACCCATTCTTCACCTGCAGCTGGATATCCTTTACGAATTACAAAATCTAACTGCGTTGTGCTTTGATTAACTGGCACTAAAGCAATTCCGTTCTCATCGAAATCTATAGATCTTGTACTATCTGTCCAAGTATATACATTCCAATCTGTATATTCCCCATCTTCTCTCACATATTGTAACATTGCATATCGTGTATCTGGAACAGCAATTTCACCAGGTTCTTCTGTTGCTACCTCATCAAGTGTAGAAACAACCCATAGGTCTGCGCTTTCTGCACCAGTAGATATTGCAAAATCTCTTGTATTCTCTTGTCCAAGCCACTGTGTATGCCCACTATCTGTCGTACGTATTATGAATTGGGCTTTATCTAGTTTAAATGTTGTGCTTGCTGTTGCCCATGTGCGTCCACTTGCATCCGTATAAGTTCCAGTAAATAATACAACTGAACCATCTATTCCATATCCCCAGAACCAAATGTCCTTATCAGAGTAATTCTCATCACTACGATAGTATTTAATATTATATGTATATAATTTATCAATAACGTTAATCACACTTGAATACTCATATGATCCAGATGTCACTTTTACTGTAAGCGTAGATTTTGCATAATTTGTTGGAATTGTAATTTTGCCATCTTTAATCGTTACACCAGCATTAATGTCACCATCTGATAAAGTATAGTCGACAGCAACTGTCTTTCCTACTAGACTTGTATACAATTGTCCTGTTACAGGCAATGCAGTTGACTCTCCTTTTTTAACATCAAGAGTTTTTCCTAGTGTAAGACCTTCCACATAAAATGCACTGTTACCGTTAGATGTAACATTATTTTTAGGATCTGTTATCCAATCACTTGTATTCTTAATAAACTTGTATTCATAAACCCCTGGCTCCAATGTGCAAGTTGCTGACCAAATACCCTTTTCATTTTTTACCATTGACAAGGCACTAGTTTGCCAACTTGTAAAGCCTCCTGCCACGCGTGCTTGCGTTGCTGTATTATCATAGTAATTAAACGTAACACTATTACCGTTAATTACCGGACTCTTTAAGTTTGCTACTTCATTATCAATTTCAGCAACCTCAAAAGTCTTCGTAGCGTTTTCAGTTTCAAAATTATTAGGATCCCCAATATTATTTCCTAATGAATCTTCTATGTAATACTCATATGTACCAGCTTCTGTTACTGTAGCGCTATACATACCATCACTAAAAGAAGCCGCCTTTTCCATTAAAATTGCTTGATATTCTGTTTCTCCAACTTTTCTATATTGTAACTTTGCTCCTGCTTCATTTGTTGGATAATAGATTGTCGTACCAGTTTCCGTTTCAATAGGATTTCTAACCAATGCTTTGTTGCTATTAGCAGTATAGTATGCATTATTTAGTGGATCTCCTAACCAGCCTCCACCATTATTATCGTTAAATCCATAAGGATAGATTCCTGGTACTTTAGTAACATCTACTGTAGTTGTAAAGTAGGTATTACCCTCAGTCGTTGTCTTCTTATCCATTACTACTTCTGCCCAACCGTTAAATAATCCTTTAACTATAACAGCTTGCGTACTATTACCTATATAGCTAAAGGTAACAGTCCCGTCTCCATTAATAACTGGGCTCTTAAGTCCAGCTAACTCTGGATCTGTAACTCCTGCTTCTGTAGTTTGTACTTCTGTAGCTTGTACCAACAAATTATTAGGCAATAAGCCAATTAACATTGTAAGTACCATTAGTAAACTCATTATACGTCTTCTTACACCTGT
>OJKA01000422.1_pt1 | contig 15399 bp, 15 predicted proteins | sample 1596451 | NCBI WGS metagenome assembly OJKA01 (sample SAMEA4350155, study PRJEB24818) | metagenome | biome: human; feature: gut; material: faeces | place: Denmark | collected 2013-09 | reverse complement strand
ACTCTACTACATACCAATACATAGTAAAAGCAAAACTCTCAACATATTACATTAGCTCCTTAGTTTGCGTATTATGGCTAAGAAACGATAGCGTAATACCTGTAGTTTATCTTAGTGTGTGCTGGATAGTATAGGAAGACGAGGCAAGGAGGCCGAGTCAGCCTGAACCGCGACAGGATGTCGCGTTGAAGGCGTTTCCGACTCCTCTACAGAAAATGTAATGCACACACTTAGAAAAACTAAGGTATGTAACGTGTTTCGTGTCATAATACGTAAACTAAGAAGCCTGTTACACCTATACTGAGTTTTGCCCTCACAACCTACCTCCATTGTTTTTTTAATTGTATGATTCTGAATATAGAATCAATTATAAAGATTGCTAACGCAATTACACCTGCAATCTGTACCGTTTGGGATAGATAGTAAGAAGACAAATCAGTATTTCCCTTGAAGGCATAGTAAGCAGTACGATACATCCCAGCTCCTGGCACCATTGGCATGATTCCTGGTATTAAGAAAACCGTTCCTGGTGCCTTTAATAACCTTGCACATATATGGGAGATCAAAGCAACTACCATCGTAGCTGCAAAGGCTTGCAAAACACTTAATGTTGGATACCTAACCTCCATTAATAAGTAAACCCACCAACCAATCGCTCCAACAGCTCCTGAATACAGTATTAATTTCTTTGGAACACCAATAACAATTGACATTCCTACTACTCCAAGGAATGCACCAATTATTTGTAAAATCATATCATCCTACCTCCAATTACTGCTACCCCGAACGCCAAACCTATACCAATTCCAACTGCAACACATGCCGCAATAACGAATGCTTCGATTGCACGACTACCTCCTGAAAGGTAATCCCCCTGTAAGGTATCACGAATGGCATTGGTAATTGCAACTCCAGGTACTAATGGCATAATGGAACCAACGATTATAATCTCTACAATAACTGAATTATCTAATACATGTGCATATAACATCGTCGCTACCGCTATAATAAAAGAGGATAACATATCCGTGATGAAATTATTCAATTTCACTCTTCCTGCAATATGTCTACAGGCTACAATCCACAATCCGTTAATCGCTGCTAAGGCAGAAGCTAAAATTCCACCTCCAAGTAATAAGGTAAAGAAAGATGAAGTCATGATAATTCCAACATAGACCATACTATTGGGATATTCTTTTTTGTCCTTAATGAGTAACAATTCTTGATACGCTTCTTCAACTGATATCACACCACAACACAGCCTACGTGACACATCATTTACTTCGTATACCTGACTAAGATTCGTTTGTTTTTCACTTACTCTTGTTATCTTCGTAATTGCATCAATACTTGGATCTGCAAGTGTAACAAACAAGCCCGTTACTGTTGCGAAAGTTTCCGCAGTTTCTAGACCTGAAGTATGAAGAATTCTACAAATTGTATCTTCTACACGATACGTTTCTGCACCGCTCTGTAACATAATTTTCCCTGCCAACAATGCTGTATCCATTAATAACCTATATCTGGCTTGTCTCTCTTTTTGGGAGATGTGTTCCCTCTCCATACTTTCTTTCATATCCATACTCTCAGGTTCAAAAACATCTTCGTTCATAAATTACCTTACCTGCCTCCTAACGTAAACTTAACTGTGAATTGTTATACAAACTAACATACTTTTTTCATGATTATTTCACAAAATGAACACAATTGCAATCTATAATTATATTCAGATAGTAAAACAACTATCTACTCCCACCCTATTATACGAGTGGTAATACTTTACACTATGAAGTATTACCCACAGTAAAAGAACGCCTACCTTAAGCGTTCTTTTACTGTTTATACCTATTTTATTCTAGCTCTAATTCACCTAACTCTATAGGCTCATCCTCAAGTTCTTTTGTAACTCGCACAAAACGAATCATCTTGTACTTAACATCCAAGATTTCGAATAGATATCCCGCATATGAAACAGAGATATGTTCTCCTTCACTTGGTATTCTATTCAGTAATGATGTTAATAATCCATTCAGTGTATCAAAATCTTCTTCCTCAATTTCTATACCTAATGTATCCTCAATATCATCAAGGCTAGCCAATCCCTTCATTAAGTATCGCCCCTCACCTTGTTTGATAATTAATTTCTCATCTTCATCATATTCATCTAGGATATTCCCCACGATTTCTTCAAGTATATCTTCCATGGCCACTAAACCTGCAGTTTGTCCATATTCATCAACTGCGATTGCCATATGTATTTTCTTTAATTGCATGTCATTAAATAATACATCAATATTCTGTGTATCAGGAACAAAATATGGTTTTCTTGCAATCAGTTTAAGCGGCTTATTCTTAAACTTGGAGGACATGTAACATCTCGTTACATCTTTCACATGAAGGATACCGATAATATTATTAATATCATCTTCAAACAATGGAAATCTAGAGTAGCTCTTCTCTAACATAAACCGTAACGTCTGTTCTACCGTCTGATTACAATCAATTGCTACAATCTTTTTTCGATGAGTCATAATGTCTTTAACTTCCTTTTCATCGAATTCAATAATATTCGATATCATTTCCGCTTCATTTGACGCAAGAACACCCTGTTCTTGGCCTTCATTAACCATCGACATGATTTCATCTTCCGTAACATTTTCTTCTAAATCTTCTGGTTTAATATGGCATAAACGCAAAATTAGATTCGTAGTCTTCTCAATTAAGAATGCAATTGGTGTTACTAATCGAATAAAGAATAGAACAACATTCGCAATTCCATACGCAGCCTTATTAGAATCCTTAAGGGCAAGTTTCTTTGGAAAAACATCACCAAAAAGAATACTTATGAACAAAACTAAGAATACGAAGGCAACTGTCCATGCCTCTTTTGTTATCTCAATTGGCAAACCAAATTGCTCTGGAAATCCAATATCTCTAAAAGTATATGCAATATCTCCAGCACAGATATATCCCACTAATACACTTGAGGTTGTCAATATGACTTCTACTGCATTCATGTATTTATCTGGCTTTTCAATAAAACTTAATAGTACTTTAGACTTCTCATCTCCATCTTCTGCTCTTTTTCGTACTGTTACTTCATTAATGTGTTCAATTGCTCTCGCTCCATATGATATAATGGCTTTTAATACTAGAAGTAACAAAACAACAACGATACCTAATATCGGATAACCATCCTCCATGTAAAATCTTATCTCCTTTATAATGTACTACAATTGACTCATACCAGACCTTATGTATCTAGAGAGAAACTAATAAGCAATGCTTTATCAATCTTTTTCAGTACATCTTGATCCAAATGACAAACTTTCTCCTTAAGTCTAGTTTTATCAATTGTTCTAATCTGTTCCAGTAAGATAACAGAATCCTTAACAATACCATATTTCTCTGCATCAAGCTCTACATGCGTAGGAAGCTTCGCTTTATTCATCTTTGATGTAATTGCTGCACAGATTACTGTTGGACTATGTTTATTTCCTGTATCATTCTGAATGATTAACACTGGGCGAACGCCGCCCTGTTCTGATCCCACTACGGGTCTCAAATCTGCATAAAAAATGTCACCGCGCTTAATTATCACTTTATTCACACTCCATTTATTGGCTTTAGCTTTATTATTGCCAGTTTTGACCTGTGTATTCCTAAAGTGTACTATTTTTCTACGGTTATTATTTGGTAAATTACTTCTAACTAACAACAAGCCTCCTAATAGCAGGGCATACCTTACTTCTAAACCTAAAAAAATTCACTTAGTTACTGCTTCGAACCATTCACTACACATTCCAGTCCAAAATGAATATCCTTTCATCTTGTGTGCATCCAACTTCAAAAAGTTGATAAAGTGAACAATTACTTTGTCTTTAAACTTAAATTAACAATTCTAAAACTTGATGCAGACAATTATAATAATCTGCTGTACCAACTTTCTTTCCTTCTTTATAGTATACTCTCGGTACACGCTTTCCTATGTCACAAACAAGTTCATAATTAAATGATCCAACCAGATTTGCAACTTCTTCTATTGAAATAGATTCGTCCCCATCCCGGCCAATCAACGTTACCATATCCCCTTCTTTTACATCTGGGATATTCGTAACATCTACCATAAACTGATCCATACATACTCTACCAACGATTGGAGCGGATTTACCATGTATTAAGACTCTTCCTTTTGAAGAAAGTTGTCTTGGATAACCATCTGCATAACCAACTGGTATTGTAGCAATAACGCTATCATGTTCTGTAATATACGTACTATTATAACTAATTCCCGTACCAGCCTCAACCTCTTTCACATAAACTACGTTACTTTTTAATGTTAAAGCTGGTTGTAGCATTAAACTATTCTTGTTTACTTCATCTGAAGGATACATACCGTAAGTAACTATACCACTACGTACCATATCTAAGTTTGCTTCTGGTAAATCAATAATAGAAGCACTATTCGATACATGTTTTACTGGTATATGTATACCTTCCTTTTCCAAATTATCAGCAAATACTAAAAAACGACTTAACTGCTTCCTAACAGATGTCTTATCTGATTCATCTGCACACGCAAAATGTGTAAATAACCCCTCAATAATGAGATTTGGTAGCTTACTGATTTCTTTAATAATCTGAATACTTTCAACCGTATCTTTGAATCCAATACGAGTCATTCCTGTATCAATTTTAATATGAATCTTAGCTTGCTTTCCAAGTGAAACTGCTATATCAGAGAGCCTTTTTGCCATATCATATTGAAAAACCGTCTGGCTAATATCATATTTCAATAAGTCTTCATATTGTTGATGTGGTGTAAATCCCAAGATTAATATTGGCTTTTCAAACCCCGCCAGACGAAGCTCAATACCTTCTTCGATAATAGCAATTCCATAAGCATCTACTTTATCTTTCAACGCAGTTGCTAATGCAACTGCACCATGACCATAACCATCGGCTTTAATAACTGCCATAATCTTTGTATTATCGTTGATATTCCTTCTTACTTCATCGATATTGTTACAGATTGCATCGAGGTTAATCCGAGCCTCAACTCTGTAGTATTCATTCATGAAAACTGCCTCCTTACACTGTTAGCTATACATTCATTCACTCATGAAGTACTAATGGAAGTGCTTCAATTATATCACTTGCAATCAAAGAATACACGCTCTTTGATTCAATTGCTTTATCTCCCGCAAGTCCATGCACATACACACTTAGAGCTGTAGCATCAAAACGATCCATACCTTGTGCTAACATTGCTGCTATAATTCCTGTTAATACGTCTCCCGCTCCTGCAGTAGCCATACCATTGTTTCCGGATAGATTAATGTAGCTACGAACTCCATCTGAAACGATTGTCCTCGCATCCTTTAATGCCAACACATACCGTTTACCCTTTACTGCATTCACAGTAACTGGTAACAAATTTTCCTTAACATTGAATACTTCACAATCTAATAACCTAGACATTTCCTTAAGATGTGGCGTAACAACTACATTCTCTGGTAAATCAATGTCACAATAACATTCTTTCTCATTATCTTTGGAAATATACTGGCTTTTACCTGCCAACATCGTAATAGCATCCGCATCGATAACAATCGGTACGTTTGTATGATTCAATACGATATCTAGCAAATGATCCGATGCTGCAGATATTCCAATACCTGGGCCGATAACAATTGAGGTAGCCCATTTTAACTCTTGAATAATACGGTCAACTTCTAATTTGTTCTTCAAATTGCTTGGATCGTATGTAGATAGAATCGCCTCCGGTAAAAGGCTTTGAATAATACTACGATTATCTTCCACCGTTAGTACTTTCACAAGTCCTGCTCCAGTACGACAGGCTGCTTTAGCAGATAAATAGCAAGCGCCTGACATATTACGAGAACCAGCTATGATTAGCACCTTACCAAAGGTACCCTTATTCGAGTAGTTCTTTCGTAATGGTAATCTGGTTAAATCTTCTTTCTCATAATAAAAAACGGATGGTTTCACATATTCGATTGCCTTCTTAGGGAAACCAATGTCAGCAACTAGTATTTCACCAGCATACTCACAGCCTGGATATAATACTAATCCAATCTTATTAACACCAAATGTTATCGTATAATCTGCTTTCACTGCAATATTCATAACCTTCCCGTTATCCGCATGGATGCCAGAAGGAATATCAACAGAGAAAACTTTATTATCACACGCATTAATTGTTTCTATTATTTGTTCAAACACACCTACCACTGGTTTCGACAGACCAATTCCAAAGATAGCATCTATTATAACAGTATATTCTGATACTTTCACATTGTTATAGACTTTCACATCCAAATTACGTGCAATAAATAGCTGTTGCTTTGTCTGGTCAGTGGCACGCTTTTCATCACCGATAATAAGTACATCAGCATTGTATCCAAGTCCCTTCAACATGCGAACGGTAGCGATACCATCACCACCATTGTTACCAGTCCCACATACAGCTAGGATTCGATCATTCCTAGTTATCTTTGATCGTATTAACTCAACAATTGCCATTGCTGCCTTTTCCATCAACACAAGGCTTGGTATACCAAGCATATTACTGGTATACTCATCTATCGCCTTCATCTTGGCAGCATCAACTAAATATTTCATGATTCTTTCCCTTCTGCTACTACAAAAGCATTCGAATATATCTTCGTATTTGTTATAGAAACATGGATTTTTGTAATACCACGTTCCTTTGCTATCTTAAGAGCGTTCCCATATAGGATTACATAAGGACAACCAAGTTTATCTCGAAGCACTTCCATTTCATTCAGCTCAAAACCATGAATTCCTGTCCCAAATGCCTTAGAAATTGCTTCTTTCACTGCAAAATTATCCGAAGCCTTTCTTTTATCCTCTCGTATAAGATCAATCTCACGTTCCGTAAAACATCTCGTGAGGAAATGTTCCTTCTCGCAAGCTTTCTCTACACGTTTGACTTCTATCAAATCGATACCAATCCCAATAATCAACGCTACTCCATCCTTACTCTTTGTCGTCCAATATATCTAGTACTGTGTTTCCTAGTATATCATGCATATAAGAATAAAGAGAGCTATTTTCTATTTCTTTATCCTGTTTTTGAATAATTCTTACTTTTAATGCTTCACGTGTCTGTCGAATCCACTGATCTGCTTCTTCAATTTCCTTTTTGTTATATTTTAATTTAGCATAACAAACTTTCATACTCTCAATCATGAGTTCCTCGTTTGCACGCTTAATTTCATATGGCATATCAAGAAGCGTATCATCTGCACTTTGCATCTTTGAATTGATTTCCTCTATAAATTGATGGCTTTTTTCCAGCTTTTTAGCCTTCAGCCTACCAGCTGGAGAACTATCAGGTTCCATATTTGCTACAATTTCACTCATTAACTTCTTCTTGAGTTTTTTCATATCTTTTATATCGTTAATCATCTTCCCTTGCTTCTTAAGCAGATTATTCAGATTATTCTCAAGTTGCTTAATAGCAACAGTCTTTTCATGTTCTGGAATAAGTTGATACCAGCGATCATCTAGAGTTAGTATTGGTAATTTCTTGCCATGTAATGCTTCCTTGAATTCAATACTCTTGTCCTTTTTTCTCGCCATAAGCTCTCCTCTTTTACAACTTTTCAGTTCCAAATTTTTTCTTTAGATTTCTCAGTCGTTACCCCTTTTTGATCCTCAAGTAGTATTCTCATTCATAATCCAGTTACTGATTTTCTTCTCTCTCTTGCTCTTCTCGCGCTTTTAAGTTGTACGATAAACGCATCAAACTCTCAGCAAGATGAACATTCTCAACCATAATATCCTTAGGTAAATTCAAATCAGTTGGTGCAAAATTCCATATTGCTTTCACGCCCCAACTTACTAAATCAGCCGCAACTTGAGGAGCTTTTGCTTTTGGAATCGTTAATGCCGCAATATGAACACTATTATTCTTAACAAAGTCTTCTAGTGTCTCCATCATTCGAATCTCATTACCACGTATGGAGATTCCTTCAAGTCTTGGGTTCACGTCAAAAATACCTTTGATCAAAAAGCCTCTTCTTTCAAAATCTGTATAATTTGCTAATGCCTGTCCGAGATTACCTGCTCCGATAATTATTACGTTGTACTTCCTGTCGAGTCCAAGAATTTTCCCTATCTCTGTGAATAGATACTCCACGTTATATCCGTAGCCCTGTTGTCCGAAACCTCCGAAGTTGTTAAGATCCTGTCTAATTTGTGAAGCTGTTACTTGCATCTTCTCACTAAGTTCTTTTGATGAAATACGAACGACATCGTTTTCCAACAATTCACCTAAATAACGATAGTATCTTGGAAGTCTTTTGATAACTGCTAATGATATTTCTTTTTCGTACACAATGCACCCTCCTTATATCATAAACCCTTATTCTTCATTATAACTACTCGCTAATTACTTGTCAATTTTAGATATGATATGCCGTTGCTACCATTTCATGGCTTTTTATAACTTCTATGATTTCCTCAGTCGATTTATCTTTTATTTTGGTTGCACTAACGAATAGACCAATGGTAGAGTTACCCTCTTTATTACTCACTGTTTCAAAATGTATAATAGACATCTGATTTTCTTTCATAAACCCAATCATGGAACCAATTCCTTCTACACAAGTAACTTCTATGTAGAGTTCAACAATGTCTGATTTTGATAGTAAGAACACTTCAAATCCTTGTAAGATCTTCATACTAGCAAGTATGAAGACACAACCTAGAATAGCCCCTTCATAGAAACCTATCCCTATCGCTAGCCCCATACTAGAACAAGCCCATAAACCTGCTGCAGTCGTTAACCCTTTGACATGTTGCTTTGATGTGGTAAGAATTGTTCCCGCTCCCAAGAAACCAATTCCGCTAATTACTTGTGCTCCCATTCTTGTGGGGTCCGTATCAATCTTTAGTACTGATATAATAAATTGACTAGTAATCATAACTAAGGCAGAACCAATACACACTAATATATGAGTTCGAAATCCCGCTGGTCTACCTTTTTTCTCTCGGTCATAACCGATGATTCCACCACACAAAAGAGCTAGAATCATACGCACCATAATTGAGAGATAGTTGAGCTCCCTCAAATTCCCAAACACTTCAATTCCCATAAATCCTCCGAATACTTCATGGTAAATATAGTCTCACGAAATTAACATTTAATTCTACAAAGATACTATATTATTAAGAAACTTTATAAGAGCTTCTTATATATTATAGTATCTTTCCTAAAGAATTGCACCTATTTTCTACATAAAGGGTGAAAGAAATTGCGTAAATGTCTAGCATTCATTCCTTAAGTATGATAAAATAACTGATGATTTTCAAGAGGCACTTATCTAGGTCGACGGCGCCAATTCATAAAAGATTGCAATTAACATCGTCGAACTTTGAAAAAATGCGAAGAAAGGATGACCATAATCATGATTTTATCATGTAATAATATAAATAAATCCTTCGTTGGTAAACAAGTACTTACAAATGTTTCCTTTCATGTCAACGAAGGTGAAAAAACTGCAATTATCGGAGTGAACGGAGCAGGTAAATCTACACTCCTTAAAATAATAATCGGTGAAATGAGTGCTGACTCAGGTGATATTACATTCGCCAAAGGCGCTACTATGGGCTATCTAGCGCAACATCAAGCATTAACCTCACATCATTCCATCTACGAAGAACTTCTCGAAGTTAAAAAAGACGTTATTGAATTATATGATCGTATGCGTGCGTTAGAACTTGATATGAAGGAAGCTACTGGTGACGAATTAGAATCCATGCTTTCTACTTATGCCAGATTAAATCACGAATTCGAATTACAAAACGGTTATGCTTACCAGAGTGAAATCACCGGTATTCTAAAAGGTCTTGGATTTACGGAAGAAGAATTTAGCAAATCTATCGACAAATTATCAGGTGGCCAAAAAACCCGTGTTGCCCTTGGTAAATTGCTACTTACTGCACCTGATATTATCCTCTTAGATGAGCCTACCAACCATCTGGATATGGAATCCATTGCATGGTTAGAAAACTATCTTCTTAACTATCGTGGTGCTGTTGTTATTGTTGCCCATGACCGTTACTTCCTAGACAAAATCGTTACGAAAGTAGTTGAGATCGAATATACGAAATCGCAGATGTATCTTGGTAACTATACTGATTTTGCTAATAAGAAAGCTCTTGTAAGAGAAGCGCAATTAAAGAATTATCTGAATCAGCAAAAAGAAATCAAACACCAAGAAGAAGTTATTGCAAAACTCCGATCTTTTAATCGTGAAAAATCCATTAAGCGTGCAGAGAGTCGCGAGAAGATGTTAGATAAGATTGATCGTATTGAAAAACCAATTATGGAACAACATCAAATATCAATTAAACTAGAACCTCATAATATAAGTGGTAATGACGTTCTTTCTGTAAAGGGATTATCGAAAGCTTTTGGTCCCAAACAGCTTTTCTCTGATTTAGATTTCGAAATCAAAAGAGAAGAAAAAGTTGCAATTATTGGTAATAATGGGACAGGTAAAACTACTATATTAAAGATACTAAATGGCCTGATAGATGCAGATTCTGGAGAGATGCGTCTAGGATCGAAAGTTAAGATTGGTTATTACGATCAGGAACATCAAGTATTATCACCAGAGAAAACAATCTTTGACGAATTACAAGACACCTATCCAAATATGACAAATACAGAAGTTCGCAATATCCTTGCTGCTTTCTTATTCACTAATGATGACGTCTTCAAACGTATCAAAGAATTAAGTGGTGGAGAACGTGGACGTGTTTCTCTTGCCAAATTAATGCTTTCCGAAGCAAATCTCCTAATCCTAGATGAGCCTACGAACCATCTTGATATTGCTTCTAAAGAAATACTAGAAGATGCTATCAACAATTATTCCGGTACCGTATTATATGTATCCCATGACCGTTACTTCATTAATAGAACGGCTACTCGTATTCTTGACCTAACGAACAATCAATTGCTTAACTACATTGGTAATTATGATTATTACCTAGAGAAAAAGCCAGAAGTAGAACGCATGTATCTGGGTAGCAACTCCATTAAAGCAGGTTCCTCTAAGACTACTTCTTCTACTACCGGTACTACAACTGCTTCAGCAAGTACAACCTCTTCGTCTATTCAAACAGAAACTGTAACGGATTCTTCCGATACCAAGTTAGATTGGAAGCAACAAAAGGAGCAGCAAGCGAAGGAAAGAAAACGTCAGAATGAACTCAAGAAAGTTGAGGACGAAATCACTGCTTGTGAAACTAGGAATGAAGAGATTGATTCTCTCCTTGCTCTTGAAGAAGTATATACCGATGTATCAAGATTACTGGAATTGAATAATGAGAAGAAATCCATTGAAGAACGTCTCGAAGAACTTTTGGAACAATGGGAAGAACTTTCTATGTAGACTTCGAGATATTTGTATGTAATAAAATTGAGGGGCGTGGTTGCCATGTTATCGGCTGCCGCGCTTCTTTTTTGCGCGAATGGTAATCTTTTCCTGCATAGTCTATACGTCATTTAGAAATGCTCATCCACTACCCCTAAATAGTATAATCAAATTCATCACCTGTAATATATTCCCTGAAACATCTTGCCGTAATTACTGAAACCCTGTATAATCGGGATAACACCATACTGAGAACAAGGAACATTTTCCAAATCAAAAGAAAAATTGATAAAATCTAACGTTGAAATTATCAACATTCAGGAGGAATCATGTTTAGAATAGGTGAATTTTCAAAATTAACACAAGTAACTATTAGAATGTTAAGATACTATGATGAAATGGGACTTTTGAAGCCAGCACAAATCGACCCGTGGACAGGTTATCGTATGTACTCTGTTGAGCAAATACCTATTCTTAATAAAATTGTCTATCTCCGTGATAGTGGGTTTAATGTTGCAGAAATTGCAGTATCACTTAACAATGGAAATGACAGCTTTATTGTAGAACAGCTTGATAAAAAGCATGAAGAAATTGAACAGGCGATACAGTTAGAAAAAGAAAAATTAAGAAAAATTGAACTTGCAAAAAGAGAACTTCAAAGCACCAAAAATGAAATGCACTATAATGTCTCAATAAAATCGATCCCAGAAAGTCAAGTGCTTTCATTAAGACGGATTATCCCAACATATTATGCAGAGGGTGAATTATGGACAGAATTATCGTCTTTTGCAATGCAAAATCAAATTGCCATATCTAGTGATACTTTTTCCATTTACCATGATACAGAATATAAGGAACAAAATGTTGATGTAGAGCTATGCGCCCCGGTAAAAAAGATAGGTCAAAGTATCGGTGGATTTACATACCGAGTTACCGATCCTATAACAACAATGGCCTGTACAATGGTATACGGGGAATTTTCTAATATTGCGGGAGCATACTTAACTTTTGCAAAATGGCTGCAAAAGAATAGTCACTATCAAATGATTGGTGAAAGCCGGCAACTTGTACACCGTGGGCCATGGAATGAAATTGACCCTGAAAAGTATTTAGTTGAAATTCAAATTCCTTTGGAAAACGTAAAATAAGAGTCCTGCACTTGTGCAAGGCTTTTTTATGTTTGTATATTGACTCTCACATGGTGTGAGGGGTTATGCTTCGTTTGAAAATAAAAATTGGAGGTTACATGTATGAATAATTTTGAGGTATATCCTATTGGAAAAATCCACAACAACGAAAACGGCACCTTTATTGAAATCGAGTCAAGGTATATTCCTGCCATGAGAGCATTAGAGGGGTTTAGCCATATCAACGTCATTTGGTGGTTTAGTGACTTCGATAATGAAAAAGCAAGGAACACGCTTCAAACACCGCAGCCATATAAAAAGTCTCCTGATACGATGGGTGTCTTCGCCACAAGGTCTCCTATTCGTCCCAATCCGATAGCACTAACAACCGTAGAAATAATACACCTTAATTATCAAAAAGGACTTATTCAGATTGCATATATAGACGCAAACGACAATACACCCCTTATTGACATAAAACCTTATACACCGAGCCTTGACCGAGTAGAAACTCCCGGTGTTCCAGAATGGTGCAACCATTGGCCGAAAAGTTTAGAGCAATCCGCTTACTTTACATGGGAAGATGAATTTAATTTCTAAACCTGTTGAATTAATTTGATTACATTTAAGAAAAGGACTAGAGATTGACTCTCTAATCCTTTTCATTAATATCTAATTGATATTCTTTTACTTTGTCGTATTGTTTAGATAATTTATCAACCATTCCCAATCACTATAATAGGTAACGGATAACGATGTCCTATCTTCCGATTTAGTAATTCTAAATACTATGTGATTTACTGGTTCATCAACCTTCGGGAATAATATGGTCTCACTCGTGTTCGGCGATTTATATTTTAAATATGTACATACATTATCAAATGTTTTCTGAGGAATATCCTTCATCGTCATCTTACTTTTCCATATATAACCTTTAATGCCAGGTGCCATAGAATTCTCGCTGTAATCATCTCCTAATTCGCTTTTTAATTGAACCAACAGTTCTTCTTCTGTTACATCAGAATATCCGAGGATAATACAATTAAATAACCCTTCTCCAGCTAGACCGTCATATCCTTCCTTTGAAAACTCTAACAGTACCCTAGCATTATAACCAAATTTTTTGATTGGACTATTCAACTCTATAATGCTTAATAAAGTATTACCATCATTACTTTTCCCTTGATTATCGTCATTAGCATCATAATCATATTGCTTGTAATCCATATCATTCATATTATTTAGTAATTTAATGACTTGGTTTTCGCCCATTCCCCATTTGAGGTCTTTGATTATGGGTTGATATTTACTATCTGTTGTTTCTTTTTTACAAGCAGTAAACGATACTAAACATAAAATTGTAAGACATATTATTATCTTTTTATTCATACCATTCCTTACTTCCTACCTACCATTTGAATTACAGCAGATTAATCAACTTCTATATACATTGATGTTCTATTAGTTAAATTAACACTCATGTCAGTATATAGAGGCATTAATACATTATTGGGATACGGTATTATATTTGTTGGATTTAAGTAATAATTTGCATTAACTGATGGCACTCCAACTGTTTGTTGATCATCCGTGGCATATTCATCCAATGAACTATAGAAATCCATGAACAAAACTGGATACCTTTACCGTACTATAATTTACAGACGATACTATCGTAATTATTGTAAATGTTTGCATTTGATATGTCAATAATCTCTTTTTTGGTAAATTATTATTTGATATTCCTTTTATTATCTTGTTCATGATTTTTTAAATATTTTCAAATATCTAAAAAACCCACTAACCATATTTAGCTAGTGAGTTCTTTATTTCTTATATTTTGCCTTCTGACATATCAATATTTACTTGATTGATAGTCGCAATCTCAGGATTAATTGAAGCGTATAATACACTTATCATATTCGACTTATAACAACGCATGCGTTGTATTTATATGATGCGTCTTTTCTAGTTTATACGGGATACTATTATAATTTCATAAATCCTAAAGTCTGTAATATCGAACTAATTAAGATTACTCCTAAGAAAATCAATACAAGATATTTCGCCATGAATAGGTATATATTCTTTCTCTTGAATTTAGAGGAAGATTCTATTTCATCAATTACTGTTTTAAATCCACAAACTTTCATAACAAGTACCATTGTACACATCGCAGCGATTGGCATCATGATGGAATTCGTTATGAAATCAAAGAAATCTAAAATTCCTAAACCTATTGGCCTAATGAATGACCAAGCACCAAATCCTAGAGAACAAGGAATACCAAGTAATAGGGTAATACCTAACATAACTATACTACTCTTCTTACGACTCCATTTTGTAAGTTCACCAAAAGTAGCAACCCCACATTCCATTAATGACACTGCACTTGTAATAGCCGCACTGAATACAAGTAAGAAGAATACCATCCCGATAATTCGTCCCATTGGCATACTAAGGAATACCTTTGGCATAGTAATAAACATAAGTGATGGACCTGCTTGTAGTGTCTCTGGATTACCACCAGAGAAAGCGAATACTGCCGGAATAATCATAAGCCCTGCTAAGAACGCGATCATAGAATCTACGACTTCAACTTGACGAATTGAGGATTCCATATCGATATCTTTCTTCATATAAGAACCGTATGTGTATAAGATACCCATACCGATAGATAGTGAATAGAACATCTGTCCCATAGCAGCAACTACTGTATTTATGGAGAATCTTGAGAAATCAGGAATCATATAGTACTTAACTCCTTCCATTGCCCCAGGACGCGTTACCGAATAAATCGCAATTCCAATTGCCATAATGACAAGCAAAGGCATAAGAAT
>OJKA01000410.1_pt1 | contig 15989 bp, 18 predicted proteins | sample 1596451 | NCBI WGS metagenome assembly OJKA01 (sample SAMEA4350155, study PRJEB24818) | metagenome | biome: human; feature: gut; material: faeces | place: Denmark | collected 2013-09 | reverse complement strand
CTATATTTCTGCCAGATTTCTTTATTATTCATTTTTTAAAGCTGTCATAAATTTTTGAAGGAACAAAACTCCCGCTCCCTATTATGAGGTGCCAATTCCACAATATAAAACACCGATTGCGATTGCCGGTAAAAGATGGACACTTCGCAGGGCCAGACCGCCTGTAATCATAAAATTATAACCAAGTAATTTTTACGGACAAAAAATTGATAAAATGGAACTTTCTTATCCTTCATGGCCATGATACGGGCGTTGTGTTTTTGCACAAGCCGATAAAAATCAGTGTCATAAAGATAAGGAAAATGCCGGCAGCCCCCAACAGATACAATAGGTTAGACTGCGAATTCTGTGCGAAATCCGGTATGCCAATCCGCAGTATATTTCCGCCTGCGAACACCCAGACAATCCCGGCAATCAAAAGCAGATACATGGGGAATTATTTTTTTCATAGTATCATCCTGTTAATTTACGCTCTTTTTAATCTTCAGCAACAAAAGAACAATACAGATGCCCATGAAAGTATGACCAATTCCTGCAATCCCGGAAATAGAAGCGTCCAATCCTTTACTTAACGTTGTTCCCCACACCTGCGTCAATCCTCTCATAAGAAAACCAAGGCCGGTGATGTTCAGACCAAGCTGGTAAGCAATCAGGAGTTTACCGGTCTTCTGGTCGGAAAAGGAAAAGACTTTTTCAGCCAGCATCAGCATAAGAAAGAAGAACATTCCCAACAAAAAGTAGTGCGTGTGCATGACAGACAGATTTGTCTGTCCGGTAAAGTGATTGAACTTTGTAAACTCCCTGTAAAACACGCCGAATATCATGGCAATAACTGCATAAACCACAGCCATATTTGCATATCGTTTGACCATTATAGGTTCTCCCTTCTAAATCATTTCTTTTGTATTTTAAATTGTCTGTAAAGTTTCCAACACATCCAGACAATCCAAACATAGGCCAGTGTTTACGGAATTATAAATAAGCCGACGGTCGGGGCAATCCCGCTGAACAGGACAACCGGATGATAGAATCCGAACAGGAGCGTAACCGCCAAAGGCATAAACCGGAATACAGGGTCTTTTGCTTTTTTTGCTTCCTGTGCAAAAATGACAATAATGATAATTCCCATGATTGCGAAAGGTATATTGCTAAGCACTCCAAACAAAAGGGGCGGACGGTTTCTTTTTAATAGATGGTACGCTTGACAATAATGATAAAAAAGGTAATGTCAGGCACCCGTGCTTTTAAAAGCATTGTTATGTTCATCGTAATAAAGTGTGCAAATTTTTCTTTTGTAAATGTTTCGTCCCAAATATCCTTGCGAATCTCTGCATCCTGCTCCATACTCTGAATGATAGCCGTTTCTAATTCTGTCTGCATGGATATCATGCGAATCTGTCCTGCTGTTTCCACATTCCTAAGACTATTCATGAGCTTTCCAGCGGATTGCTCTATTCGTCCCTTAAGAAAAGAGTATATTTCTTCCAGTTGACCACAAAAAGAATCGGAGGTAATCTTAGTTTTCATTTCAAGCAATGTTTGTTTCCAATATTCTTCCGTCAGGGCAAGAAGAATCTCGTCTTTACTTAAGAAGTAATTGTAGACTGTTCCGCTTGCAATACCAGCCCTTTTGGCAATGGAACGGATATTCACAGCGTCAATACCTTCTGTGTCTGCTATATCACGCGCTGAATTCAACAACGTATCACGCATGGTATCATCTTTCCTTCTCATTAAATCCCCCCTTTCTTCTTCTTTTGTGAACAGGTTCATTTATATTATATACATTTAAATGATTCGTTGTCAATCTTATTTGAACACGTTCATAAATAATTCATTTTTGGTTTAATGTAAAAAGAAAATCCAACTATTTTTATCGGAAATCATATAGTACATGGTAAAAGTGAAGATACTTTTTATACATGGTAGTTTATGGAAGGCGGTATGGCATTGAATAACGGCTCTCTCGGGTAGGCCATGTTACTCCATGAAATATTATGAATATGGGCGTTACTGCCAGGAAAGGGAGGAACGATACCTAATCCTGCGCCTCATTCATATTTTTATTCCAGATGGACGGAAAAACAGTCACCAATGAAAAGGATTATAAGGAGTATCATGTCATCTGCAGGTGGATGGAGTATCTTCAGATAAAAGTAACTCCTGTGCTATAATAGATGTAGGTCTGCATATTAAGGCAGATGTAGTCCAAATACCAGGGACCCGATACAAATAAATCATAAGCTGTTTTTGTTCATGCCCTTTATTGGAATAGTCTTAAATGGGGCTGATTAGAAACCGGAAAAAGGGAATAACAGGTTCACTTAGCCTACACATCCCACCCATCTGCCCCAAATGAAAAAGAATGGACATTTCCCATAATAAGTTATATATTGTAGAAAAGAACAACCGCAGTCCACCCTTTATACCCCAAAAAACAAAAAAACCTCCATCAAAGTGGAAAGGAACCATAAATGGACAACCATACCCCCCTCACCATCGAATCAATCATCACCCGATACGCCTCCTATATCTACAACCTTTCCCGCAAACTCTCAGCCAACCCGGACAAAGCTGAGGATTTAGCCCAGGAAACCTTCATCAAGGCCTGGGCCCACATCTCTGAGGTAAAGAACGAAGACGCCGTTAAATCATGGCTCCGTACCATCTGCATCAACGAATTCCGTATGATGCTAAGAAAAGAAAAGCGCGGGGCCATGGGTTACGCAGAGAGTATGGATGAGCTGGAACATGATGGGGAATTCCTGGTGGACCCCAGGCCGCTGCCCATTGATGAAATCCAGGCGGCGGAGGAAGTTGCTAACCTGCGGGACGGCTGTTTCCTTGCCATGACGCGGAAACTGACATTGAACCAGAGGATGGTTTTCTCATTGATTGATATGTTTGGCATATCCATCAATGAGACAGCACAAATCCTTGATTTGACACCCAAAGCAGTCAAGGGGCTGCTGTACCGTGCCAGGATGAACCTGGAATCATTTTTCAGTGACCACTGCAGCTTCATGGATATCCATAATCCCTGCCAATGCACGGCCTGGATTGAGTTCATGAAGGATAGGAATACGTTCCAGGAAAAACTCAGGCAAAAGAAAGCGTATCTGGATTATCAGGAAAAGGGATATGTCCACGACCCTGAAACTGGCAGGAAAATGCTTTACTATTATCATAATCTGCCGGAACAGAGACCTCCACAGGAATGGTTTGAGAAGATAGCCGCATTGCTGTATGAGCCGGCCTCCTCATGATATTAATATAAAATCCGTACTGTCCGGGACTTTTGCCTAAAAGTGTCATCTCTTATTATGTAAGGAAAAAACATACACAAAGAGGAGTTTCCAAGCAAAAATACAAAGAGAAAAGAGGAATGAACAATGTTTCAGTCAAGATGTGGGGTATGCTGTGATTCATGCGGAAGGAAACAGGCTGTTAACTGCAAGGGGTGTATCAATATGGATGCACCTTTCTGGGGAGGCGTCTGCGGCGTCAAATCATGCTGTGAATCCAAGGGTTTGGACCATTGCGGGGAATGTGGTGGGTTCCCCTGTGAAATGCTGTCAACCATGGGAGTGGAAGAAGGATTTGACCCGGCGCCTAAGTTAGAACAATGCAGGCAGTGGGCCTGTGAAAAGAAGGAGTGAAGTGGCGTCATGATTATTAAATTGGACATCCCGCAAAAAGCCAATCTGCTTTTTGACCATTGGAATGAAACCATAATCTGGTCCTGCCTCCAGGGGATAATGGGGGAAATCTATGCGGACAATGGGGAACGTCCCATGTCAGCAATGGCTGTTCTGGGGGATTTCTGCTTTTTGGCAGGAGTCCCAAACCGTGATTTGGTTCTGTACAGACCGGATTGCTGCCATGACGAAGTCATAATGGTACCTCAAAATGACATCTGGTCCGGTCTGATTGAATCGTGTTACGGAACCAAGGCAGAAAAGATAACCCGCCATGCAATTAAAAAAGAGCCGGATGTATTTAATCAGTCAAAACTCCGACAGGCTGCTTTGTCACTTCCGCCTGGTTTTACCATCAGGATGATTGATGAGGATTTATATAACATGTGCAAATCAAACGCCTGGAGCCGGGACCTGGTTTCCCAATACCCGGATTATGGAATGTATGAAAGGCTTGGGCTGGGAGTCGTGGCGTTAAAGGACGGACAGCCGGTTTCCGGCGCGTCCTCCTATACTGCCTATCAGGAGGGGATTGAGATAGAAATCGATACCCGGGAGGAATACCGGCGCATGGGTCTGGCATATGCATGCGGTGCCAGGCTGATTCTGGAATGCCTTGCCCGCGGTATATATCCAAGCTGGGATGCGCACAATCTGGAATCGGCCGCACTGGCAGAAAAACTGGGGTACCATTACGACCGCCCATATACGGCATTCCTTATCCACCCTAGGATATGAATCATCTGTCATTTATATATCGAAATAGAGAAGCAGAAGAGCATTCGCCCGTGTGGAAAAAGCATTGGAGTTATTCCTTTGCAATAGTTTAGGCAACATTATCTTAATAGTGATAAATGGACGGACAGTCAGGCAGTACATATAAATCAGGCCGCGGACCTTTGTGGTTATTACATCTGTCACACACGGTCCCGATTGTAAAGGAAACATTTTCCCTTGTACAGTAGATGGCCTCAACGTGCCTGCAGTAGGCAAGGTTCCTGCCTGCATATCGGGGATTCGTACTAGGATAATTAATCTCTTCCTGCAGCGTAATCCAGAATATGAGATTTTGTAAGTATTCCAAATCAGGATCCACATAACATGTCTTAGTGCCGTTATAATATATGTCTTTCAGGAATTGTACCAATACAGTGTAAGAGTATTGATTTGATTTAATGTAATCATACAGAATCCTGCAAATATCAGAATGTAAAGGAGCTTTCTCGCCTTTTATTTCCAGTCTGTAATCACCATATTTTTTAGAACCTGGATAATATATGATGATATCTTCATAAGCAGTAAACTGCCCCCTGTGACCAGGGGTTTTTTCATATAACCCTATCAGATATGATATGCCATCCTTGTAATCGAGTTTTACGTTCGTGATGATATCTCCTCCCTTTTCGGGTTGTCATGCCAGCCCCGCATACACCCTGTCATATGAGGTTATTGTATAATAAAGGAGACAATTTGGAAATAACTTCTTGCTATTTTCTCCCCCATCCATTAAAATCATTTGTGGTTTATACATTTTCATGTATAAACATAACAAGGGTTACATGAGGAGGAAAGTATGAATTACGGTGTATTAAGCCTGTTGCCGCCTATTGTGGCGGTTATTCTTGCAATCAGGAGTAAGAACGTGATCCTGTCCCTGTTCTGCGGTGGGTTTGTGGGAGTCATGATATTCTGCGGGGGCAATCCGTTCCTGGCCGTGAAATCCATGATTGGCGATTACCTGTTTGTCCAACTGACGGACAGCTACAATGCAGGCGTGATTGTCCTGGTGGTGTTTATCGGAGGATTTATTAAATTGATGGAGAAATCCGGGGGAGCCCAGGCATTCAGCCAAAGCGTGTACCGGTATGTGAACACAAAGCTGAAGGCGCAGATCTGCGCATGGGCCGGCGGGATCCTTATCTTTTTCTCAGACCTGGGAACGCCCCTGCTGGTGGGGCCGGTGTTTAGGCCGCTGTTTGACAAACTGAAGATATCCAGGGAAAAACTGGCCTGGGTACTGGATTCCACCTCATCCCCTGTGGCAATCCTGATTCCATTCATTGGATGGGGCGTTTATATCATGGGGCTGATTCAGGCGGAGTTTGAGAATCTTGGGGTGGCGGAGTCTGATTATACGACCTTTGTCCGCGCTATACCGTTCCAGTTTTATGCTATCCTTGCAATCATCATGATTCCGTTGGTGGCATTTACGAAGCTGGATTTTTCTCAGATGAAAAAGGCGGAAATGCGGGCTGAGAAGGAAAACAGGGCCGCTGACCTGGTGCAGGAGGAGATTGTGCATGAGATAAAGAATGGGTATTCCCTTAAGCATGCAAAGCCAATCATGGTAATCCTTCCCATTGTGGTTGTGTTTGCAACCTTGTTCGGGACCCTGGCGCCTCTGGGATTCCCGTTTGCAAAGGTGGATGGAAACGCATTCCGCGTGGCCCTGACCATGGGATATTTCTTTGGGGCGGCTGTCCTGATGGCGTTAATCTGTCTGTTTAAAGTCATGGATTTTAATGAGACATTCAAGGTATATGTTGGCGGGATGAAGGGGATGACAGACGTGGCCATTACCCTGATCCTGGCATGGTCCCTGGGGAAGATGATCAGCGGGCTGGGGACGGCCGAATTTATAGTAAAATTCCTTCAGGACATGAGTTTTTCCGCATCCCTGGTGCCGGCTGCCGTTTTCCTGTTCGGGGCGTTCATATCCTTTTCAACCGGCAGTTCCTGGGGGACCTTCGCCATCATGATGCCGCTTGCAATCCCGATGGCCCATGCTTTTGGAATACCATTTTACATTGCGGTTGGGGCGGTCCTGTCCGGCGGGCTGTTCGGCGACCACTGCTCACCCATATCAGACACCACCATACTGTCCTCCACGGGCGCTGGGTGCGGCCTGGTGGAGCACATCAAGACACAGCTGCCCTATGCGGCTGTCAATGGAACCATAGCGTTCATTGCTTATATCATAACAGGATTGACCGGCAGCGAGGCAGCCCTGGGCTTTGCGGTGATTGCCTTAATCGTTGTGATGGCAGTGCTGAACCGGATTTCGGCGGCGCGTCTGGCTGGCAAAGAATAGGGATAAAAAACTCCGGAAATACGGATTGAATGCACCTCCCGGCAGGAAGGCCGCGTTCGGATGATAAACCGTATTTCCGGGTTTTTCTATTATTTCTGTATCAGCTTCTGCATCTGTTCAATCTCTTTTTCCTGGACATCAATGATATCCTGGGCCAGTTTCTTTACTTCTTCCTGTTCTGAATAATCCAGGATATCCCTGGCCATATCCACAGCCATCTGGTGGTGCATGATCATGCCCTCTGCAAATGCCTGGTCAATGTTGTCCACACCGGACGGATTAATATGATGGGACATGGAGTCATCGGAGAACATCCCGCTGTATTTTGCAAGGTAAGCATCCTCATTTTCCTGATTCTTTTTTCCTTCTTTTTCATACTTCTTAACCAGGTCATTCATCTCGGTCAGTTCTTTTTTCTGCGCCGTGATGATATCCTGCGCCAGGGTCTCAAGGTCAGATACTTCCCCGCCATAGTTCAGATAACTTTCCGACATTTTGATGGCCGCCTCGTGATGGGGAATCATTCCCTTTAGAAAGTCAATATCAGCACTGCCGGACTTTTCCCGGATCATCATGTCCTCCATCATATTCATCATGATGGAATCCTGCTCAGTCAGGTAACGGCTCAGGTTATCCCCATTGCCTGAGGCCTGTCCGCCGTGGGAGGAATGATCCATGTGGCTGTCAGCCATGGATGTATCCCCTGAACCGTTCATGGAACTGTTGTCCGCGCCGGACACGGATGAGGATGGGGCGTTTGGATCCTCTGTCACCCCGCTTTCCGATGTGGTGCCGGTCTGCTCCTGGCTGCCGCTGTTCCTGTTCATGGACGCTGCCGCGGCTACGATGATGATGACCAGTGCAACGCAGACTCCGATAATCCAGATACGCATGTTTTTGTTCATAGTTAAAGTCTCCTGTATTGTTAGATTGGTGGTTTAAAATAGATGGGTTTAGTATCTGCTGGTTGCTGGAAAATATACCGGGACAGAAAAGATGGCTTTACGGAAAGGTGTACAAGAAAAATCAATAAAAGCTATTTAATGAGGCTGATGTTTATGATAAACTGGATACAATCACACGGCAATCAAAGAATGACAAGAGGAAGGGAGCCTAAATGCTTATCTATGAAGGAACAAAAGCTGAATTTATGAAAAGCATAGAAAACGACACGATTTCCATTGAGATTGAGAAAAAGATTTTAGAAAGAATGTACCGTCATACCCCTTTAAAGGAATCCCGGTCCTGGGACAATTCTTTACGGTATATGTACATTGTCATGAATGACATGGATATACCTGAGGATGCAGGAATAGCCATAGAATACAATATACCGCGAACAGCCATGCGCGTCGATTTCATTATAACCGGACGTGATGCTCAGGAAAAACCGAACGCCATTCTTATTGAACTTAAGCAGTGGGATAAACTGAAGCTGGTGTCAGATAAGGACGGCTTGGTTAAAACGGTCCTGAACCGGATAGAAAAGGAGGTGCCTCATCCTTCTTATCAGGTTCTGACTTATTGCTGGCTGCTCCGCGACAATAATGAAATGATACAAAATGGTGAACTAAATCCGGTGCCATGTGCATATCTGCATAATTATATGCGGCAGGAAATGGAACCCTTGACAGATGGGCATTACAGCCAATACCTTGGTCAGGCACCTGTATTCACAAAGGGCGGGATTCATGATTTCCGTGAATTTATTAAAAACCACATAAAATATGGAGATAATAAAGAAATACTGTATCTGCTTGGAAATAGCAGGAACAGTCCGCCCAAAAGCCTTCAGGATGAAGTGAGAAGCATGATGCAGGGAAATGAAGAATTCTATATGATTGATGGACAGAAGGTGGTTTATGAAGCAGCCTTAAAATATGCTTTTCTGGCACAGAAGGAAAAGCGGAAGAAGGTATTTATAATTAAAGGCGGGCCGGGTACCGGGAAGTCTGTTGTGGCTGTTAAACTGTTGGCTGAACTGATATCAAGGGGACAATCATGTGAGTATATTTCCAAGACAAGTGCGCCTAGGAATGTATATCTCGCTAAATTAAAGGGGGTTAAGGGCAAATTAAACATAAAAGGCCTGTTTAAAGGATCAGGGAGTTATGTGGATTATCCGAAAGATTCCCTTGATACGGCCATTGTTGATGATTATGCAATAATAGGTCTAAGTCAGAGAGCCGCGTAAATAAAGGCTTTTCAGACTTAGTCCTATTTTTTTCGACCTACTGGAGGTACGGGATTGAGGACGGGCCCGAACAAAATCTAATACCTGTGCTTAAGGACAGCGGAGATTCCAGGTCTCCACGGACAAGCTGCCCTTGGGGAAGTGCGGTGAGAAATCGTAGAAGATAGGACTTTGGATTCGACTTTTGAGTCGGAACCGGGGTCCTTTCTTTTTTCTCAAAAACGGATCGTGTGTATGCTCACCGCAAGTCAAATCTATGGCAGGCAGGTTGCCTGACCGTCAGGAAAGGAGATTTTGAGATGGCGTTTAAGAAAACAAGAAATATGAAGGTGTATGGCATGAGCGGATATCGCTACCGCAGCACTCCTACAATTCAGCTGAAGGGTGAATGGCTGAAGGAGATTGGCTTTGATATCGGAGATTACATTTCCATCACCTGTGAGAACGGCAAGCTGGTGATTACACCGGATGCTGAGAGAGCAGCCCTGAAGGAAGCTGAGGATGCTTTCATGGAAAAGGAAACGAAGCTCCTGCAGAAAAGGTTTGAGGCAGAGAAGCAAAGGCTCCATGAGCAGTTCGTTGCAGAGCACAAGGCTGAATATGCTGTGGTGGCTGAGCCGGGATTGGAGGTGTGAGCATGGGAAAGATATATATGATTGGAGCCATGAAAGGTGGCGTAGGTAAATCGGTGTCTGTGTTTAACCTTGCGTATTCCCTTCAGAAATGTGGAAAGAAGGTTCTGGCAGTGGATTTTGATCCGCAGGCAAATCTCACCACCTGCTTCGGGGCAGAGGATGTGGATGTAGCAATAGGAGATCTGATGATGAGCATGATCGAGGAAGAAGAGCTTCCGGCACGTGAAGAGTATATCTGGGAAAGGAATGGTGTTGATTTTATACCGGCATCCATTCAACTGTCAGCGGTGGATGCTAAGCTCAGGCTCGAAATGGGAACGGAAAAGATGTTGGCTTCTATATTGGAACCGCTCAGAGAGGATTATGACTATATTCTTATTGATACTTGTCCGTCACTTGGTGCGCTGAATATCAATGCTATGGCTGCAGCTGATGAAGTGATTGTAACCGTGAATCCGCAGCTCCTGGCAATGATGGGATTGCAGGACTTTCTGAAGACTGTGAAGAAGATCAAGAGTCGCATCAACGAGAGGTTGAATGTGGCAGGGATCCTTCTCACCATGTGCGATGCCAGGACAATTCTTTGCAAGACTATAACAGAGCAGGTGCAGGAGACGTTTCAGGGACAGATCCAGATATTCAAGAGCAAGATCCCGAATACAGTGAAGGTTGGTGAATCTGTTTACTACAGTGAACCGCTTATTGAGTACGCACCGGATTGTAATGCCTGCAGGGCGTATGACAGATTGGCAGGGGAGGTGATCGCATATGAAGGCTAATGCACCGAAAAGAAAGATATTTGATGCTGTGGATATGCTGACTGAGGATTCTTCGGCGCGTGTCCAGGGAGAGGCAGAAAATGGTGTTCAGATGCTGCCGGTGGATCAGATTGAGTCTTATCATAAGCATCCCTTCCACCTGTATGAAGGCGAGCGTCTGGATGATATGGTAGAGAGTATCCGGATCCACGGTGTACTTTGTCCTGTGATTGTGCAGAAGAAGGGCAAGGGATATGAGATGCTGTCCGGACATAATCGTCATAATGCGGCGAAGCTGGCAGGTCTGACGGAGATACCGGCAATCGTGAAGACAGATTTGACCGAAGAAGAAGCCTATGTCTATGTAATCGAGACTAACGTTCTGCAGAGATCTTTTTCTGAACTGAAGCCATCGGAGCAGGCAGCGGTTATGGCAGAACATTATGAGAAAATGTGTGGAAGTCTGCGGCATGATGAGATCGTGAAAGAACTGGAAGCATTGACAGGAAAAAAGGATTCGCACTGCGGTGGTCATAATGGCCACCGGGCGAAGAGCCGTGATATCATGGCTGCTGAATATGGTTTTTCCAGTCGGACGGCGGCAAGGATGCTGAGACTGAACTATCTGATTCCGGAGTTCAAAAGGTTGGTAGACGAAGGAAATGTTGCACTTCTGGCAGCGGTGGATATGTCATTTCTGGAAGAAGGTGAGCAACAGGCCATATGGACACTTCTAAACCGTCAGGGATTGAAGCTAAAGCCGAAGGCAGCCGCAGAGCTTCGGAAGCATGGCGGTGAGCTGACCGAAGAGAAGATTGTCGAGATACTGGACGCACTTTCCATCAATAAGCGGAGTGGGAATGAAGGTCTGAACCTGAAGCTGCCGAATTCGCTTTGTGAGAAATACTTCAGCGGTATGGAGAGTAAAGAGATGGCTTCGATTGTGGAGCAGGCGCTTGAAGCCTGGTTCGCAGGAAAGGGGGCTGCCTATGTTCAGTCATGAAGAGTTGCAATCGCTGGATCCGAAGTATTTCAGTATCATAGCGGTTGATGAATACGATGTAACGATCATGAGCCGATGTACCGGCCATTATTGGTATTTGCACAATCCAGAGTATCCTGAGCAGGGGACTATCATCATATTTCATCGTCATAATGGAAATCTGCCGTATCATTTACATGGCAGAGGAAACAGCCTTCGGCAGGTGGTAAGAAGCATAAAGAGCCATGATCGGTTCCAGCTGAATGGTCGGAAACCGGTCAGAAGATAAAAAAGTGGCGCTGTCAGATGGTATCCGGCAGCGCCACAAGTGCGTTTACAGTTCAAGGAACTTCTTTGCAAGCTCTTTTGCGGTGTTGATTTCCTGATAGCCACGTGAAGGCTTCAGACCAAGCTCTTCGATAATCTGCTCTTTACTGTAATCCTGCATGCCAAGAGTAGCGATCTTTGCATAACGCGGACTGATCTTTCCGAGGTATTCCACCAGCTCCGTAAAGAGAGTTGCGAGAATGACTTCATCTTCAGGGTTTGCATTTGGATCTGCAATGTCGAGACCGACAGTGTTGCCGTCTTCATCTTCATGTGTATCCTGGAACGATACAAAAGTGATGAAGTCCTCACGGTTCTTGTAACGCGGAAGATGCTCTGCACGTCTGGGACAGTTCTTGCAGCGGTTCTCTTTACCGCAGAGAATCGGGAAACCTTCGGAATCCCATCCGAGCACACATCTTCCGGGACGCAGCTCAGGGTGTTCGTCAAAATAGTCATTGATGCATCCGTAGTAGAGTGAGAGCATCTTGTCGAAGTCGGCTTCATCTACCACCATGAATCCTACTCTGAACGGAACGCCATAGTGTTTCCATGTTCTGAGGTTCTCAGGGATGATCGAGTCGTTGCTCTTGAATTCTTCGTCCGAGATCATGACCGGTGCGAGAACCTTGCCTTCAGTTACGGGAGTTCCATTATAGGAACTGTACTTGGAACAATAGTCAACAGTAATCTTTGGCATAATTTTTTCCTCCTGCGATTTGCCTTGATTTGCGTTTTCGCAGGAAGAAAAAAGATCATTCCTGCGATTGTTTACAGGAGTGATCCTTTCATTCGTAAGGTCGGGCGCTATGGTTCGTAGCGTTCTTAAGGTTCGGGATTTGAAAAAGCCTATTTTTGCTCTGAAAAGTGTGTATCCAGGCGAAAAATCAGGGAGGGACAAGCCGGATGGAGACACAGTATTTAATTGAAAGTTTCACTGATTTGTGATATAATCGGAATTAGTGGGAATTGATTGGAAATAAAGCGAATCAATGACTACAAAAGTAGAATGGTAAAGAATGGTCAATCGGAGGAAATCTGTGACAAATAAAGAGTATCCGCGACTGTGTGGCGGCACCTTTATGACATTGGTGATCCAGGCACTTTTGCAGCGGAAAAAGGCAAGAGAACATTATAAAGGTGAGAGCGATAAGCTGAATGATCCTGATGTCCTGGTTGGGCTTATTACTGTTATCAACCCAGACTATGTGGATCCGGGTAAGACAGTGCTTAAGACAAAAGCAAATGACTATAAGTCGTGTAAATTATCAAAGGGACAGTATTTGCCCTTTGGGGATAAGCTCCAAATTGAGGTGTTTGATCAGAGGGTACATGATAATTACATGGCAGCCAGAAATGCTATGTGCGGCTTTGTAGAGAACTTCATTGAGACGGGGACTGAGCTACGGAAAGATGTCCGGTTGGTGAAGGCACTGATGGACCTGATAGATCAAGATGATAGTATTGACGATGGTGTTGAGTTTCTGATCAAGGAAGATGGCAGTGCTGTAAGAAAGGATCAGTTCCAGGATTTAGATAAGGTATGTCTTCCGGCATTTCTTCTTGGCGTGTGGCACTACATAGTTGTTAATCGAAGGAATAATAAGGTCGGAGAGATGACATATAATATCTGGTGCCCTGAGAATGGCGGTGGAACCAGAGAGTATGAAGGCAATATGGGTGAAAGCATCAGCAGGGCGATTTATGTTTATACAATAGATCCGATACAAGATGTGGATGCGGAGGAAGTTGCAGCTGATGTGATTGATGAACCGGATGATCAGGCAGACATGGGTGCACAGCAAAAGAACGAAAACACCGGATCGCAACAGAATTTACAGCAGCAAATAAACAATCCGTTCACCTTCATACAAAATGGTGATAACAATACGCAGATTGGGTATATAGCTAATCAAACGATAATAAAGAAGTGAGGACACTGAATGAGTGACGAAATACAAGTACAGAGTCCAACCGGTCTGCAGGTGCAAGGCAGTCCTTCTTTTCAGCAACAGGGAAACTGGAACACGCAGATCGGATATATCGGACAGCAGATTAATTACATAATGGGTGGTGGTATACCGCAGATTTTTAAACCGGCAAATCCGAACTATGAGTACTATAACCTGTTTGTTATTGATCAGGAACAGTTGGATTCTTTAGTAGCGATTCCGCGTAAGCAGTCATTGAATGAATACACTGCTGCGGAGATAAGAAAAACATATGCGCTTCCGGGATTGGCAGCGGCGGAGGAAATAAAAAGGCTGCCATCATTATTTGTTATCCGGAATAAATTTGGAAATCATACGACAGAGGAACAACGTGCTGCTTATGGATATATTGTGGATATCACAGAAAAGAGTAATACCATCATAGTTTCCGCATCCATTTCGCATGTAATCCGACAAGAGAGGCTTAACCGTTTGGAAGAAGAACTCCAGCTATTAAGAGCTCCGGAGAATAATGAGTTAGACAATGTTCACTGGGCTATCAAAAGGGTGAATTTGCCACAACTGATACAGGAAAAGAAACTTATTGAAATTATGGATGTGCTTTAAGCGGAGGAAGACATGAGCAAGGAATATGAATCAATGGAAGTCGAAAAATGGGTTAATCTTGAAGATATAGCGAATCATCTCAGTGTCAGTACTGATACGGTACGAAACTGGATCAAGAGCGGAAAGATTCCTTTTTATCGTGCCGGTAAACGCTACAAATTCAGGATAAGTGAAGTTGATGAGTGGCTGAAATCCGGAAAAATGATTGACGACAACCAGGATGAAGAATCCTAAAGAGGGGGCGATATTATATGGACAAGAGAAAATCCGCAATTGAAAAAGTAGTGATCGAAGGTCGCTCTTACGATCATGAAGAGTTTGTGCCTACATATATCAATTTCTTCTTCGGAAGAAACGGAGCTGGTAAATCTACGATATCGGAGATGCTGCAGACAGATCAGGGAATCACATGGAGAGCCGGTCAGAATGCAGATAGTTATAATGTGCTGGCATATGATCAGCAGTTTATTAGTGACCATTTTTCTAATTTTGATGATCTTGCCGGCGTATTTACACTGAACAAGGTCAATATTGGTATTCAGAAGAAGATAGATCAGCTGGCCAAGGATAAGGATAAGCTTCTTGGAGAACTGACCAAGAAGAATGAGCTTATAGATCAAAAAGGACAAGCGCGTGTTGATCTGAAATCAGAAAGCCAGACTCGAATGATGAGGCTGACTGACGCTGTGAGAAAGAAGTTTGATCTTGCGATGACCGGAAAGAAACAGGCTAAAACCTTCTGCCCTGAGGTCGAGAAGAAGCAGCCTGTTGAACATACAGAAGAAGAGATCATGGAATTGTATTCCGTGGCATATGAGAAGAGTGCTCAAACATATCCGTTGCTGAAAAAGTCAAATGAGTATCCTGGAAAATATGATCTTTCAGGTGCTGCGCTTTTAGGTGAATCTATTGTCAGCACCAGCGACACTCAGTTCGCAAGAATAATGGAAAAGCTTGGCAATACTGATTGGGTAAAAGAAGGCCATTCCAAGTACTTGAAAAAGGCAGATGGTATCTGTCCATTTTGTCATAATCCGTTGGATCATGAGCACTTCGAGAAGGAACTGAAAGATTGTTTTGATGAAGAATATCAGGATAGCGTAAATGCTGTTTCAGCATTTCAGTCTGCCTATACCAGTATGACAAATGAGATGATCAGAGTTCTGGAGGGAAATCTTACCAGTGAGTTTCCGCGTGCTGATTTTAAGGTATACAAGGAAAAATTGGCAAGACTTAAGACTATCATTCAGAATAACCTTCAGCTGATTCAGAATAAGGTGGATAAGCCTGCAGATAAAGTTACTTTACAGGATATAGATACATTAGTAGCAGAGATTGATGAAATCGTAGAAGAAATCAACGCCTTGATCCAGACAAATAATGATGCCTTCAACAAAAAGAAGGAGACAAAGATTCAGTGCGACAAGCTCCTGTGGGAGTATCTTGCATTTTTGGTAAAAGACGAAATTGCTGACTTCAAAACAAAGGATGTAGCGATTGAGGGTGAGATTAGGCAGCTCGAAAAAGAAAAAGGTGTTCTGCGTCAGGGTTATCTGGATAAGGAAGCTGAAATCAAGGCAGAAAGCGGTAATACCGTCAATACAGATGAAGCGTATGAGAGCATGAATGCTATGCTCAAAGATTCGGGCTTCCAGGGCTTCTCTTTGCGAAAGAAACCTGGTACGAAGAACCGCTATGAGGTCGTGCGTGAAGGAAATAAGCCTGTAAAAAGGCTCAGCGAAGGAG
>OJKA01000400.1_pt1 | contig 16309 bp, 14 predicted proteins | sample 1596451 | NCBI WGS metagenome assembly OJKA01 (sample SAMEA4350155, study PRJEB24818) | metagenome | biome: human; feature: gut; material: faeces | place: Denmark | collected 2013-09 | reverse complement strand
GTTTCCTGGATGTTCCCATCGCACTGACGCTCGGCGGCATCATGCTGATGACGCTGATTATTCTGCCGCCCCTGTTTTATCGTGCAGGTAAAACCACCGGGGAAAACCTGACGCGCCTGCGTGGAGAATATCGCCAGCAGCTCACCGCCTGGTTGCAGGGACAGGCCGAGCTCACCCTTTTTGGTGCCAGCAAACGGTACCGCGCCCGCATGGAAAATACGGAGCTGAACTGGCATGAAGCCCAGCGTCGCCAGTCTGAACTGACCGCGTTCTCCCAGGCGCTGATGATGTTAATTGGTGGGATTGCCGTTATCGCCATGCTCTGGATGGCCTCCGGTGGCGTGGGCGGTAACGCGCAGCCTGGCCCGCTGATTGCGCTGTTTGTTTTCTGTGCCCTGGCAGCCTTTGAAGCCTTAGCCCCGGTCACGGGCGCCTTTCAGCATCTCGGCCAGGTGATTGCCTCTGCGCTGCGCATTACGGATATTGCCGAGCAGGAGCCGGAAGTGAAGTTCAGCGCGGGTCAAACCGCTGTGCCAGAGCAGGTCGCGCTGACGCTCAGCAATGTCACTTTCGCCTACGACAAGCAGGCGCAAAACGCGCTGGAAGACATCACCCTTTCTGTTGATGCCGGGCAGCGCATTGCGATCCTTGGCCGTACGGGATGTGGAAAATCGACGCTTCTGCAACTTCTCACGCGCGCGTGGGACCCACAGCAGGGCGAGATTCGGTTTAACGACGTTCCGCTGTCTGGTTTTAGCGAAGCGGCCTTGCGTAAAACGGTCAGCGTCGTGCCCCAGCGGGTGCATCTGTTCAGCGCTACGCTGCGCGATAATCTTCTTCTGGCGGCACCAGACGCGTCCGACGATACGCTGCGGGCAATGCTGGAGCAGGTTGGGCTGCACAAGCTGCTTGAAGACGACGGGTTGAACAGCTGGCTGGGTGAAGGGGGTCGACAGCTTTCCGGCGGCGAACTGCGTCGTCTGGCCATTGCGCGTGCGCTGCTGCACGATGCGCCGCTGATGCTGCTGGATGAGCCGACAGAAGGACTGGATGCCACGACAGAGAGCCAAATGATTGATTTACTGGCGAATGTGATGAAAGGTAAAACCGTGCTGATGGTCACGCACCGTCTGCGCGGGCTGGTGAATTTCGATCAGATAATTGTGATGGACAACGGACACATAATTGAGCAAGGTAGTCACGCAGAGCTGCTGGCAAAACAAGGTCGCTACTACCAGTTTAAACAGCGCCTGTAGACTATATTTGTAGCGTCCTCTCTCGCGTACTGGAGTTCTGTTGTCATGCGCCTGGTGCAGCTTTCTCGCCATAATATTGCGTTCCCTTCTCCGGAGGGGGCGCTGCGTGAACCTAACGGCTTGCTGGCTCTGGGCGGCGATCTCAGCCCGGCACGGCTCTTAATGGCTTACCAGCGCGGCATCTTTCCGTGGTTTTCTCCTGGCGACCCGATCTTATGGTGGTCTCCTGACCCGCGAGCCGTACTGTGGCCTTGGCAGTTTCACCTGAGCCGCAGCATGAAGCGTTTTCATGCAAAATCACCCTTTCGCGTCACGCTTAATCACGCCTTCGGCCAGGTTATCGAAGGCTGCGCTGAAGATCGTCACGAAGGCACCTGGATAACCCGCGATATCATTATCGCCTATCACCAGCTTCATGAGCTGGGTTACGCGCATTCGATCGAAGTGTGGAGCGGCGACGACCTCGTCGGGGGCATGTACGGCGTGGCGCAGGGTACGCTGTTCTGCGGCGAGTCGATGTTCTCCCGCGCCACGAATGCGTCGAAAACCGCGCTGCTGGTTTTTAGCCAGGAATTTGCCCGACGTGGAGGACAGTTAATGGATTGTCAGGTGCTGAATGAGCACACCGCCTCGCTCGGCGCCGTTGAAATCTCCCGCCGACACTATATCGAACACCTGGAACTGTGCCGAAAGGAGACCCTACCACGCGATTTTTGGGTTCCCAGAACGCTCTTTATACCCAATGCCTAAATGTTTTCCGCATATTTTTTATGAGGGTGTTATAATTACGCCGCAGAGTAGCTTCTGCCTGTTGCCCCGCCGCCGTTTGGGACCCTCGCTTCAGATAACGTCCTTACGTTTATCCTGTCGTCTCCCCTTTACGAATGCGCTTTCCGTTCGGTTGTACCGTGACGCTTGGGCAATACGCTGAGACTGTTTTGCTGCGTTTTAAACGCGCAATTCTTTACTTAATTGAGGAATTTCGGCATTATCTTGCCGGTTCAAAACTTGGTAGTGATACCCCAGAGGATTAGATGGCCAAAGAAGACAATATTGAAATGCAGGGTACCGTACTTGATACGTTGCCTAATACCATGTTTCGCGTAGAACTGGAAAACGGTCACGTGGTAACTGCGCACATCTCCGGTAAAATGCGCAAAAACTATATCCGCATTTTGACGGGCGACAAAGTGACTGTTGAACTGACCCCGTACGACCTGAGCAAAGGCCGCATTGTCTTCCGTAGTCGCTAATTGTTTTCGCCTGTAATGGCAGATGAATATTAAATAAGGCCGGGATATTCCCGGCCTTATTTTTTTTGTTAGTACAGTCGATTATTTGAGCGATTGGTTGGGTTTTGTTTCGGGTTTTGTGTTGGTTGTACGGTGGTGCGCACAATAAAATCACACAGCCTTACACTCGATGATTTCTAAGCTGCTTGTACGGCAGTGCACGCTGAAGCTAAAAAGTCTAACCTGCTGACTCATTTCTAAGCTGCCTATACGGCAGTGCACCAGGGCGGCGTATAATCGAGATTCTGCGGCTTTTTCTAAGCTGCCTGTACGGCAGTGTACGTCAAAAGCATCAAACCGAACACAGATAACACTTTCTAAGCTGCCTGTACGGAAGTGCACTGCTGGCAGTTTTGGCAAGCTTCCAGTTCATTTTTCTAAGCTGCCTGTACGGCAGTGCACGTAGTGCTGACACCTGACGCGGCCCTTTCATGTTTCTAATCTGCCTGTACGGCAGTGCACAATTAACCGGAAAGATTTTTATTGCCTATGATTTTCTAAGCTGCCTGTACGGCAGTGCACGGCTGGACGGCTGGATGCTGGAAATGCTGTACTTTCTAAGCTGCCTGTACGGCAGTGCACATGAAATACGGTATCGACAGCCCGCCTGTCGCTTTCTAAGCTGCCTGTACGGCAGTGCACCGGTAGCCCAGCTGCGCTTTGAAGTTTCCGCATTTCTAAGCTGCCTGTACGGCAGTGCACAGCGTGGTTCAGTGAATGCGCCACGATTATCTTTTCTAAGCTGCCTGTACGGCAGTGCACCGCAGGCGCCGCTGTTTGAGTTTGCTCACCATTTTCTAAGCTGCCTGTACGGCAGTGCACTGTTCGCTGTTTGCATCTACGCATTCCATACATTTCTAAGCTGCCTGTACGGCAGTGCACAGTTTCCTCATGGATTTCTCTCATGCTCAGAATTTCTAAGCTGCCTGTACGGCAGTGCACCGTTACAAAAGAACCGAGTGTTCGTTCTTTCATTTCTAAGCTGCCTGTACGGCAGTGCACGTTCGGTGCAGAGCGTGATGTTCATGGCGAATTTTCTAAGCTGCCTGTACGGCAGTGCACTTAGACGAGCGCGAAAACTGGAAAGAGCTTCATTTCTAAGCTGCCTGTACGGCAGTGCACATTGCGGGCGTAGGGAACCCCTCTTTAATGTCGTTTCTAAGCTGCCTGTACGGCAGTGCACACCACAGCAAAGCACCGGCTTCTCTTCACTATTTTCTAAGCTGCCTGTACGGCAGTGCACATACATTACCTTTCCGAAGATTTTGTATTGCATTTCTAAGCTGCCTGTACGGCAGTGCACAAAAGACATCTTCATCGACTTTCTGCCACTTATTTCTAAGCTGCCTGTACGGCAGTGCACTTAGCTGGATGGAATATCTTCGCATCGCATGATTTCTAAGCTGCCTGTACGGCAGTGCACTATAAAAAAATTGGGGAGCCACGGCTGTTCTCTTTCTAAGCTGCCTGTACGGCAGTGCACGATTAGACCCACAGCACACATAGCATCTGAACTTTCTAAGCTGCCTGTACGGCAGTGCACGGCAACGGTGCTGCCGGTTGTTACTAATGTCGTTTCTAAGCTGCCTGTACGGCAGTGCACGAGCATGCGCTTGCGTTCGTGCTTGCACGCGATTTCTAAGCTGCCTGTACGGCAGTGCACTGAAATAATATCTCTCCACCATCATGATTTTCATACAAAAAAAGCTAAAAACACTGCTCAAACCCTTTTTTACACCCCGGAATTTTTAATATATAAATCAATGGATTACATTTGGTCAAAAATTAGGGTCAAATACCATCCTTCTTTTCCCCACCCTGAACAAAAAACACCCGTTCCATACCCCCTGACAAATGGCTATACTTACTCATGACAAATGACATCATTCAGGAGGTATCATGAGAACATGGGTTCCTGCGCAAAGGCCGGCTGATAACACGCTGTGGCGCTACGCCGGTTTACCTGCAAGTAGAGGCATGCGGTTGATTGAATATCTCAATCAAGGATTACCCGTCAGCGTCCTCGACAATATTCACGAGTGGACGGACATGTCGAAAGCGGAGATTTTACGCATTACGGGAATCAACGAGCGTAACGTTGCCCGCCGCAAAAGTACGGGCCGGACGCTGACGCCCGACGAGAGCGAACGTGTGGCGCGTTTCGTTCGGGTACTGGATGCGGCTGTCGATTATTTCGGCAGTAAAGAAGAGGCATGGAACTGGTTGCAGTTACCGGTACGTGGGCTTGGCAATGTTGCGCCTGTCGATCTGATTGCCACGGAAACCGGTGCGCTGGAAGTTACCGATTTGATTGGTCGGCTGGAGCACGGAGTGTTCGCATGATTTTTTATCGTCTGGTGACAGGACGTTATGCCAGCGAAGCGTGGAGTGGAAGTGGTGCAAACCAGTATGGCGGGCGCTGGAATCATAAAGGCCATCCTGCCGTGTATGTCTCCACCTCCATCTCGCTGGCTTCACTGGAAATTCTGGTGCACGTCAGAAAAGACACCGTGCTGAATCAGTACCAGCTTTTCAGCATTGATATCCCGGATGACCAGATTGATTACCTGGATAAAGCGTGGCTTCCCGAGGACTGGCAGGAAAATCCGGCGCCAGTATCAACGATGGATCTGGGTACCGGTTGGTTGCAGGCTAACAGCGCCCTTGCCCTCATCTTACCTTCCTGCATCATTCCCTATGAAAACAACGCCATACTTAATCCATTGCATCCTGCATTCCACACGGCACTTAATTCTGTTGAGTTACTGCCTTTTAATTTTGATACCCGTCTCGCAGAAAAAACCGCACCCTGAAAGCTGATGCGGCTGTGATTTATCAGAACCAGGGAACTGTCGCTGTCGCGCTGAGTCCGTAGGTTGAAAACATGCCAACCACAGGTGCGGAAAGCAACTGACCATGACGGATAAAAAGCCTGAAAGACTGGCCCGTCGAGAGGCTACGTAAATTGAGCCAGGGTAAATCGGTCCTCGCTTCCTCCATTGTGCGTATCCTTTGCTGCGCCTCTTCTTCGGTTATCCAACCTTTTTTTACCGAACGACGCATAAGCCGCGGCGCGCTGCTTTTCACCTGGACACGGGATACGCATCGCCAGTGATATACCTCTGGCACGGCTTTAATTGCCGTGCACAGACAGTAATCGCTCAGACCTTTTCGCCATGCCAGCGATTCGAGTTCGCTTAACGCCTGGTGTTCGCCGTGCAGGCGTAACACCGCGCCGGGCTTAATACCGTGCGCAGGGAAGCTAACGCCAATATCCCCTTTCCCTCGCTGACCCAGCGCACGATGAAGTTTGGCCATCAGCGCGGCCATTAGCATCTCCTCGCTAAACTCCGGGTCGGGCAGCACGCGGATCTCAATGTAGTGATCCATAATCACTCCTTACTCGCCCTTCTCGCCGAAGACACCGCCACGGATCAGTACGGCCATCACATAATGCTGCTGTTCAACGTCGGGTTTCTGCCCTTTCGTCACCCAGTTATCAAGGAGCGTGTAGAAGTCCATTTTCTCTTTTGGCTGACGGCAGGCCACGCCGCGGCTGGTGACCGATCCATACGGTTCAACGGCTATCGCGCCAAGTTCATCCACCTTTGGATGCCAGGTATCGATCGTCCGAATCGCATTGCCGATTTTCTGCGAGTGCATGCCAGCCACATTATCAACCTGATACAGCAGGCGACTCTTGCTGCTGTTGCTGTCAAGAACCAGCTCCTGCGACGGGAAGATCTCCTGTCCGGCACCGAGCAACACCTGTGCCTCTACGTTCAACAGCACAAATCCCTCACCGCTAAGCCCTTTTTCAATTTCCTGCGCCAGCGCTTCAAGATCCTTATCGCTTGCAGAAAAATCTCGCAGTGCGTAGCAATAAGCATCAAACGTCCACGTTTTACTGCCCGTCACGCGCACGATAATTTTTTCAGCGCCGACGCGGTTACGCCATAAAAAACGCCCGTTCGCCAGGTTAGTTGCATAGCGGCGCGCCAGTTCTGCAAAGCCGTGTTCACTGATATAGCCGTCAATAACCTGCTGAAGCGCATCCTGATAGGCGCGGTCATTGCACACGGAAGGTGTGGACAGGTTGCCCAGCACGCGTAGAGTAAATTTCACCTGCAAGGTGTCGGCGTCTGCGGACAGCGCAGCCACATCCACCCGCTGGAGGTTAGCTTTCTGAATCTCGGCATCCAGTTTTGCCGGATCGTTAGTAAGCGCGTTCTTCAGGCGGTTGGAAATCGTGCCACGCACCGCTTTTTCCTGAATGCGGATCGGTTGCCAGGTTTCACCCTGCCAGCTTCCGGAATACATCACCGCATCCGACGTCGCCAGTTTACGTTCAAATGCCAGAACAGATGCCGTTTTAACGGCAGTTGGAGCCTTTGCCATAGCTAAATCCTTTTTATTTTGAATGTGCAGATGTCACCGGCGCGCCCGCGCCCTGACAGTAATAGCCCGTTTCTGTCGTATGAAAACGCCAGAAAATTTCATTAAGAGACTGAATCCGGTGCAGACCGCACCACTCGCCCACGCCATACACCGCCTCCGTAAACGCAAAGGGTGTTTCTGCATCACGTGCGTTACTTACCATGCCGGGGGAATAGAGTTCAGAAATCCGCTGATAGCCAGTCATCAAGGGCACCAGATAACCGGGGTTAGGTTTCGGAACATAGTGCCAGTTTGCCGGTTCGCCCTCACGAACGTCGCCCTCCTCCGGCGTTTCAGCCTTAAACTTCAACGCAGCGAAATCGAGCCAGGCATCAAGCAGCGAGGTATTGGGGTCGCTCTCAAGAAGCGTTTGATAATGTTCCCCCAGCCAGCTGCTGCGATCGCGTAAGGCAAAACCGGGTATCAGTTGCCACTGCAACCGACACAGGTCACGACTGTCGGACGGCATCGCCATGACTGTAATAGCCTGAATATCGACGATGATGCCACCCGCCAGCCTGAGCGTCGGGCAAACCTGGCTGAGATGCTCTGCCAGATCGCGCTGCCCGTATTCGCCATTAGGGATTTCCCCATGGCATTCCAGCAGCAACGAAACCGTCATATGCATCCGGCCTTCTTCATTAAAGGAGGCTGTTTTCGCGTCCCGGGTAAGCGGATTGCGCGTCAGGGCAAACTGATAATCACGACCGGACGTATGCGCGTGGATCTGGTGCTCATGGCTGACGACAGCACAGCCATCGATTTTTAGCCCGTGTGTTTCCGTCAGCTTGCGTGATAACGCATGGGAAAATCCCAGAAAATGGGTGATGGCGGGAAAACCATACGTCAGGCCAGCAATGGCGTTGGCGTTTTCAACTCTGATGCGGCGAAGCAGGATCAGTGAGCTCATTTCAGCGCCTCCTGAATGATTTTTTCCATCTCGCGGAGGTTAGAGCGTAAACGTTCGCGAGTTTCCCATTCACGTTTTTCCACGGCACCTAAATCCGGCATCGCCTTGCGCAGACGTGCGTTCAGCCACAGGGAAAAATCTTCTGCCACTGCGCCCCGCCAGTCGTCCTTTTCTCGCTCAAGTCGAAAGGCTTCGTCTGTTTTTGTGCGCCAGGGGTCGAGCCAAAGCTGTTGATGAGGTTTCAGATTGGGGCAGTTGAGCGTCCAGTTTTGCCAGGCTTCGCGTTGAAGTTCAGATGCAATTTCGAACAGCAGATCGATAAGCATATTGATATAGCCATCACGAGCCTCGCGAATACGAAAACTGGTGTAACTGCCCGTTTTCGTGAGTAAGGAAACCAGCAACTGAATTTGACTCCTGGCACGACGGTCAAATTGCCCACCCGAGGCGAAAACAGAACGTAAATTTGTTGGCGCCTTTTCTGCTCTTTTCCCCTGCGGAGGCTGACAGGATAGTAGCCAGCTACGCCCACCGCGTACGCTGTTGAGATAGGAAATGTTTTGCGGTTTAGTGCCACCGAAGTGTATTTCTGCTGAATCAGGGAAGAGCGTCAGCGTAGTGGGATGCCATGTTTTCTCGCGTCGTGCTTTCCAGATGGCTTTAACCTCATCGCCAAAACGGAAGGCAATCATTTTCTGATGCATGGCGTGTACAAGCGAGGTAGCGAATAACGGGCTTAAGAGGTGGTAACCTTTCCCTACCGGAAAATACCCCTGTTTCGCCAGCTTGTACGAAGCTGGTTCTCCGGGGGTTAACGCACGGGAAAATCCCGCAATCCACTGGCTCAGTTGATTCTCGTCATCGGCAAAAGCGGCCAGCGCAGCGTGATCGCCCCTTTTCAGGCTTGCCAGAAGGGAGTCGCCACCGTCAACCCGCGTTTGCAGCAGCTTTGCAACATCCAGCGCAGCGGCGTTACCCACCGCATCCGTATCCAGACCTGACAACGCAGCGGTGCTGAGATACCCTTCCTGCGCCACTGCCTCGCTGTAGATACTGCTACTTTTTGAATCCCCGTGGGTAAATTTCGCCGCATGGGTCACGAGGTTAATTTGTCCGGCTCGCTTCGCGGCATCCGTCAGCCATGCTTTCGGTTCATAGCGAAGTTCCAGCTCCCGGCGTTCTGCCGCAAGCGTTGCGCTATCTGTATCGCGGCGCTTTGCGGCCTCTTTATCAAATGCTTCCAGCTTTGTTTGCCGTCGTCCGGCAATGTATTCAGCTATGAAGGCGCTTAATGCTTCAACTGACATATTTACTCCTGACTCTTAGAGATATTCCCTGAACACACCCAATACTGGGTGATATAGCCATTCCTCTGCCTCTTCTTTTCTTTCGTCCCTCAGCGTGATTTCGCCATAACGGCGCGACACCGCCTCCAGTTCAATTTGCTTTTCATCCGCCAGCGCCTGTAATACCTCGGCATAATCAATTGCAATCCATGGCCTAACGCCGTCAGCCATTAATAACGGCAGCTCGCAAAACCGTCCCGCAGATTTTAACCCCCCGTCTTCCTGCATCAGGCAAAATTCAGGTTCATCGCCTTCCTCTTCAATACTCAAAAAGAAAGAGGCCTGAGCTGAAGCGCGCCGAAATGGTGTACGTTTCTGAAGCTCACCGTTCCAGGTCAGCGGTAGTCGCCACCACAATGCGGCGACCGCATCTGATTTGTCGCCTCCGTCCAGCAGTGCGGCACGCAACCGGGTGTGCTCCAGCGCCGCAAGGGCATTGCCGGGAACATCCTCAGCGATGCGCGGGATCGCATTCAGGGTGCGATAGCCTTCTTCATCGATCAGTGCATGGAGGTCATGATGAGGCAGCAGATGCTGCCCGGTTTCAAAACCGGGTAAGCAGTAAGCGACCTTTTCTCCGCGAAGCGCGCGCACGTTGCGTTCCAGAATCACCAGATTTTCGTTATCAGGCACGATCTGACGATGGCGCTGAATACGTCCGGCGAACTGGATCAGCGAGCGCATGGAACTCGGCTCAATGATCCCCCAGTCAGCATCAAAATCGCGCCCGACCTCCAGAACGGATGTTCCGAGCACGACAAAAAGATGATGTTGTTCCTGCGATACCAGCGCCTGCTTAACTTCAGGCAACTGCCAGATCCGCTCCGGCTCGTGCCGCGTAAATGCACAATCGAGTCGTTTTTCAATCGCCGCCCGCACCGCCAGCGGATGCTGGCTGTGATAAACGCAGTAATGGATGCAGTAATTATCCGGGGAGGGTAATGCCATCAGCGTTTGCGCGACGGCAACCAGCGGATTGATATTGGCCATCCGCACCAGACCAAACGACACGGTTTTGCCAGCGTTATGCGCGCTGTGATGAAGGCCGTGCAGCGCGATCATTTGCTGCCGTAGCGTCTGCGCCAGCGCGGAGACAACATCTGTCTTGTTGGAAGATTGCGGCTCCACGGTAGCCAGTTTCCCCAGACGAAGCCGCGGCTGGTCAGGCAGACGTTTGATCCGCTGGCGAACAAAATCGCCATGCGCCCGGTGAAAATGCGCGTCGTCGGCCACGTCCTGCGACTGCGCGCCATACTCATCAAACCAGGCACAGCAGATACTCATCGGTCTGTCTGACTGACCGCATGCGGCCTGCCAGGCTTTGCGCCCTTCCCGATAGGCTTCAAACAGCGCTTCCGTTAGCGCGGGAGGCAGCGTCGCGGAGGAAAGCAGCACGCGGGAACCGAGCATTCCGGCCCAGTTCACCAGTCGACAAAGGGCGTGCAAATCATCAATGTCGAAATCGTCAGGCTCATCAAACACCAGATCGCTGGTCAGCAGACGCAGCATGGCAGGGATCTGCCTGCCGCCGCGCACGCCTTCCGTTGCCGGCATCAGGTGGTCGATCGTTGTAACCAGAACCGGCGCGCTGACCAGGCGATTAAGCGCGGGTTCTTTCACCAGCCATTGCTGCGCCGTGCCGCCGCTCGTCGCGCCTTCATAATGGACATAATGATGGCTGGCGAAAAACGCTTCATCGCTGGCGCTGTTGTTATCTTCCGTATCGTTCCCCTGGTAAAGCTCCTTCACCGCCGCCGCACCGGTCACGACGGCCAGCGTGTCATCGTCCAGTCCCAGGCGAGACTGCAACGCATGTCCCGTCTGTAGGGTTAAGGTCCGCAACCCCAGCGCGACGCTAAATCGGCATCCCTCCAGCTCGTCTGCCAGAGCGTACATAATCCGGGCGTTGGCGAAGGTTTTACCGCATCCGGTCGAGGCCATATTGATGCCAAAAAAGCCCTGTTCAGCACTTTTATCCCGTAGCGAAGAGGCGACATCCCAGGCCTTGTTTTGCCAGTAAAAACGCGGATCTTTCGCCCTTTCCCTGAACGTTTTATGTCGGGCGATGGCGGGTAATGCGCGCCGTAATGTGGGAAGGGAACGGCCCATCAGTAGAGCATGATGCGCCACGCCCACGTTATGTTCATCCAGCTTTTGGTTGGGCTCGGGATTACCGTTGGCCCAGATCTGGACAGCGGCGTCCTGCCAACCTGAATACGCAGGCTGCGACGAGTAGAAATGATCTGCCAGCATCAGCGACAGACGCGCAAGGTGGATAGTAAACAGGTTATCAAGCGACCCAAAGTCAAGTAACGCGGGGGTATTCCTGATACGTTTGCCAATCTGTCGGGCTTTCTCGCGCCAGGTTTTACTTCTTAGCGGCGTGCCGTGAGGGAATTTCCAGACATTTTTTAAATCACGCTCTTTCCACTGATGTTTTTCGGTGGATTTATGATTAAGCGAGTTCCAGTCTGCGTTCAGCTGTCGCTCAAGCCAGCCATCGCAGTACAGTAATTGTGGCTCTGCCGAATGGGACTGCGGTAAACGATGGTGCGACAGCATCAGCCAGGCCACCACTCGCGCCAGAGGGGGCAGGTGACCCAGCGGACTGCCGCTTTTTTCCGGCGTATCCATCGTCAGGGCTTTCAGCATGGCTTTTTCGTCAGTTGCCTTGAGATGTTCCAGCGAGGCCAGCCACTGCGCATCGGTTTGTTGCCCGACAAAAGCCTGAAACAGACGCACCGAAATCCATTCGTGTCGGTATGGCTGAAAACGGTGCTTACTCTCTTTCAGCAGCGTTTGCTGGAAGCACATCCCCGCTTTGCCAAAATCGTGAAACAGCCCGGCAATCGCCGCCAGCAAGGCGATGCTTTCTGCACTGTGCCAGCGGTGTTCGCTGTCATTGCGGATAATTTGCAGCGTCGTACGATTTGTTGGCACGCGCCCTTGCGCGTTAAAGCGACGCAAATTCCCGACTATCCACAGCAGTTCGGTTTGACCGTTTTTTTTCAGCCAGTGGCAGGCCACGGCGGTATTACGTCGCGCAGTTTTACGCAGCAGCTTGCGCAGTGTTATGGCGCCTTCCATCGTAATCGTCGTCTGCCACGCCGCGTCTCCAGTGCGCTCAGCAAACTGATCGATAATCTGACAGCTTTGCTCGCGCGCACGTTTGGTACACCGAGAGATAATCAGCACATTCATTTTGTACTCCCCGCCAGCGACTGCGAGGTTTCCTGCAACGTGGTAATCATCACATCCAGCGCATCGGCCTGCTGAAAGGCATTAATACAGCGCTGGCGAAACTGTTGATTATCTTCACCCTCCATAGCCGCAATAAATGCCTGCGGCATAACGAGGGCGTCTTTGATTAAATCGGCAATATCAAAAACCAGCCCGCCGCGTCGGGTTTTGCCATGCATCACCGCCAGACCGTGTGGAATGCCCGTCACCCAGGCCGCGACCGCCGCCAGTCCGTAGGCCAGATAATTACCCTGATCGAGGAAACGGTTCGCCATATCCGCTCCGCCGCCCCGTTTGGCTCGGGTAAAACTGCCGTAACCTGTCGCCTGGCTGGTAAGTTTGTAGAGAGATTTCGTGAGCTGAGCTTCCTGGAGCATCAGTGAGGTGTGGTCCTGAGCCTTTTCCATGCCCTGTCTGGCACGTTCGAGGAGAGTATTCAGTGCATCTTTATCTGGCTGAAAGGCCATTTCGCGCTGCATCCGCAGCCCTGACCACTGTTTTTCAATTTGTTGTAATCGAATAAACTGAAAGTTTTTTGCCGCCTGCAAGCGCTTTTCTTCGTTAAACCAGAAGGAGACCCAGTTCTGTAAATATCCCGTCGGGCGATATTCACTCTGCTGGCATAGCCAGGAGACATCAATATCCACTTCATTCGCGGAATAGAGTGGCGTGCCATCCGTGCCACAAAAACCGACCATTACTCCCGCTCGCGCGAACTCCCGCATTGCCATTTGCGTAACGGATGTTCCCATTCCCAACATTACTGCCGTCGTATTAGCGATGGGAATATTCCAGTAAAAAGACTCTTTACCTTCCTGAGTGACATATTCAACGCGTCCACCATTTACCTGAATACGGCATTTTTCCAGGTAATAGATATTGGCACGTTTTGAATGAAGAATGGTTTTTAAGTCAGATGGGGTAATGCTGTTCGCTGGCATAGCAAGTGCTTTTTATTTCAATATGTTGAATGCGGGGTATGTTAGCGGAGATAAGATGAAGACAAATGTGACGCGTATCAAATGAATAATAATTATCGGAATATCGAGATAAAAAATCTCTGACGTATTTAATGTATTATTTTTGTGAATAATATATATGAGGAGATAGGGTTGTCGGGTGAATGAGTATTGAGTTTATTTAAAATACAACGAGGATTGTGGGTGTGCTGCCTGCACGGCAGTGAACGCAATACCACTTCACACCGCATTTGCCGTAGCTTTCTAAGCTGCCTGCACGGCAGTGAACTAAGTTATCTCTTTCAACTTTGAGCTGTTCAATTTCTAAGCTGCCTGCACGGCAGTGAACAGCGGCTTGAGCAGCATGTTTCCAATATGCCTTTTCTAAGCTGCCTGCACGGCAGTGAACGTTCAGCCCTTCTCGTTCGCACCAGTCTTTTGTTTCTAAGCTGCCTGCACGGCAGTGAACTGGGAGCCAACCCTAGCCTATTATTCTGATTATTTCTAAGCTGCCTGCACGGCAGTGAACCTGATGCGGTGGCGCATACATGGCTCATCATGTTTCTAAGCTGCCTGCACGGCAGTGAACCCCGCGTTGGACGAATGGCACAGACAACCGTGTTTCTAAGCTGCCTGCACAGCAGTGAACTGGAAGTGGTGACGGGCGAGGCTGAATATACCTTTCTAAGCTGCCTGCACGGCAGTGAACATAATTCCCTCCTTTCTATGGTCTACCTGTACTTTCTAAGCTGCCTGCACGGCAGTGAACATGAAGTTGAGGCCGTTATTTATGCGGGGCTCTTTCTAAGCTGCCTGCACGGCAGTGAACGCCGAATGATTACAAAAAAACCATTTGCCGTATTTCTAAGCTGCCTGCACGGCAGTGAACTATCGCGATTAACGAAACAGGCAATTTGTACTTTTCTAAGCTGCCTGCACGGCAGTGAACTAAAAATACAGAACGGCAGTGCTTCAGTTCAGTTTCTAAGCTGCCTGCACGGCAGTGAACTAAAAATACAGAACGGCAGTGCTTCAGTTCAGTTTCTAAGCTGCCTGCACGGCAGTGAACGGTTCCATCGCGGCTGAGGTTGTGCACCGCATTTTCTAAGCTGCCTGCACGGCAGTGAACACGGGATTTCGTCACGAAACTTTGCACCGCTTTTTCTAAGCTGCCTGCACGGCAGTGAACACTGACGAAGACATCGCGATGTGCCGCCGGATTTTCTAAGCTGCCTGCACGGCAGTGAACTGGAAGAAATCTTCGTCATCTTATTGTTCGAAAAGAAATTAATCAACATATCTACTTCAAACCCTTTTTTCTGCGGCCTTTATTCGCATAATAAAAATCAATAACTTAAAGAACCACTCGAAAAAAGGGTTTCGCCATACCGCGCCGGAGGCCCTTGCCCGACGCGCGACACTAAACTTAATTAATGATATGAATTACAGGCTTTCCACATTCAGGTGCAGCCACGTCTGCCGCCATCGAATGTGTAATGTTATGCAGCAATCCTGTCAGATGGGGCAGCATCTCGCGGTCAAAATGCGACACCAGCAGCACGTTGTTTAATGCCCGGCAGTAATCGCACTTGGTTTCAGTATCTTCCAGAAGCCACTCTTTTTCCTTCGGCCGTTCCGCCTCGTCGTCAAATTCAACCACCCGGAAATCACACATTGATTCTGCGAGTTCGGTTTTGACTACGTCCAGATAAGCACCGAGACAACGGCAAACGGGCTGCGTTTGCGGGAGCGAATTGCAGTCCAGCAGGATTTCCGTGAGCAGATTACAGCGCTCGACGAGGGTTGGGAGATCGGGATTGAGAGAAAGTTCGCTATAGAACTGGGAGAAATTGATTTCTGTATTCATTGGGTAATTCCTTCACACACATGAATTTACCACCGCAGGAAACGCCAGATTCGCTGGCGGCGGACGAAAAGGAATTGGCGTACCAGTGTGTGCACCTGGCGCTTCAAAAGAAGCTTCCGATTCGCCCGCCAGATGCAGAATTATACCCTTTTCCTTAGGGCGAACGAAGCCTACAGCAATACTGCTGGTCACACACTTTCAGGACGCCAATCCCGGCACCTGATTTTGCAGGTGCGCCGCCATTTTATTACTGTGGATTTATCCAGCAACTGACTTCGAAAGAAACTGGAAAGCGCCTCGCAAAATTCTTCTGCGGTCAGTTGCCCTCACCCCAACCCTCTCCCACAGGGAGAGGGCGAAAACAAAAAAAACGGCAACCGAAGTTGCCGTTTTGCTTTTACCTTACAACTCAGTGAGCCGCTTCCGGCTTGTGCTTCGCCGCACTCTGGAAATCGTACGTCAGTTCGTTCTTCGCCTGGTCCAGTGCCACGGTCACCTGGCCGCCGTCCACCAGCGAGCCAAACAGCAGCTCGTTCGCCAGCGGTTTCTTCAGGTTGTCCTGAATCACGCGCGCCATCGGACGGGCGCCCATCGCACGGTCGTAGCCTTTCTCAGCCAGCCAGTTGCGGGCCTCCTGGCTCACTTCCAGCGACACGCCTTTCTGATCCAGCTGAACCTGCAACTCGACGATGAACTTGTCCACCACCTGATGAATCACCTCGGTAGACAGGTGATCGAACCAGATAATGTTGTCCAGACGGTTACGGAACTCCGGCGTGAAGATCTTCTTGATCTCTTCCATCGCATCGGTGCTGTTATCCTGGTGGATAAGGCCGATGGATTTACGCTCGGTTTCCCGCACCCCGGCGTTGGTGGTCATCACCAGCACCACGTTGCGGAAATCGGCCTTGCGCCCGTTGTTATCGGTCAGCGTCCCGTTGTCCATCACCTGCAACAGGATGTTGAACACGTCCGGGTGCGCTTTCTCGATTTCATCGAGCA
>OJKA01000399.1_pt1 | contig 16426 bp, 19 predicted proteins | sample 1596451 | NCBI WGS metagenome assembly OJKA01 (sample SAMEA4350155, study PRJEB24818) | metagenome | biome: human; feature: gut; material: faeces | place: Denmark | collected 2013-09 | reverse complement strand
AGTTTTATCTGATCTGTCTCAGCCTTTCGCACTTCCTTTGTCTCATGTCGGATGCCCAGCCACTTCTCGTCTTTTTCGGATGCTATGTAATAGCCGTTCTCCTTGATAGAGAGAATAACGTCATACACCCAATCGTTGAAATCATCGGCCACCTTCTGATTGGACCAACGGCATACCTCATATATTCCGCGCTCTTTATACATCCAAACGGAGGCTGATTTGTCCTTGTTAAAATAAGGGGTATCAAACTGTGACCCCTTTACTTCGATAGAAAATTTATCCAGCCTATCTTTATGTCTTTGATGTACCATCAGGATTGCATGCTGAGGTTGCCTATACTGTAAAGCATATCCCACCTGTGTCCTACTCATAAAAATGTTTCCGCTTTCATCTGTATAAAAATCACACTTCGTTCCCAAGAAATCTCCCTGTTTAACAAGTCTCAGTTTCATAAAAAAACATTCCTTTCTGCGCATTGTGCGCACAATAAAAGCCCTGAGAATCATCCCAAGGCTTACTCCTCTAAATATGTGGTTTACTCTCCCATCCCAGGCCACCGCAGCGCCCCATCCTGATCGGGCGTCAACACCACCGGATCCATGGACAACTTGCCGTCCTGGTCCAGGTAATACCACTTTCCGCCGCTGGCCTGCAGGCCTTTAACCATTGCCCCATCAGCCCCCAGGTAATACCAATCCCCTTTGTACTGATACCAGGTGTTGATCACCATGCAGCCGGCGCCGTCAAACCAGTACCACTTACCGTCTGTATCCAGGTACCAGCTGTTGCGCACACAATCTCCTGTGTTGCCCAGGTAGAAACTCTTGGTTCCGTCCTCGTTCTGTCTCCATCCTGATAATTTAGGTTCCTCCGGCTCCGTCACTGCATCATCCTGTATGTATCGCTTCACAGCCACCAGGCCCTTACGCCAGCCCCCGGATGCCCAGGAGTTATACCGGCTCTTGCAGTAGGCCGCCAGGTCTTTGTAGGACGGTCTGCCTGATCCATGTCCGCAGATGATACCATCTCCACAGTACATCTCCACGTGGCCGATCCGCTTTGGCCTGCTGGCATCCGTACCGGCAAACAGCAGCATGTCCCCTGGTCGTAACCGGGACGTGTCAGGGATGCCCTGGGCTATGTCTGCATCCACTGTGGTCAGTTTGGTAGAGTTGTACATGCCTGCGGTATTTGTGATCCCGAAGCCTTGCCCTGCCTGCTGATAAGCGTAGCAGATGGATGATGAGCAATCACTGTAGTAGTTGCCGTCCTTGTATGCCTTATAGCAGTAATCCCTCAAGGACTGGCTGTATAGGTTGCGGCCTATGATCTCTGCGTACTTGTCGATCACGGCCTGTCTCCTTAATAATGCTGTCATGTCGTACCTCCATTTCTTATTGCATTTATCTGCGCCTGTAAATCCGCGATCACCGCCTTAGTATCCTGCACATACTCCACCGCCACGTCCGGCTCCGGCCCTCCCGCGGTAATGGTGATGTGGGTAGTGCCGGTAAAGGTGGTAAGGGCGTTTAGGGCGGTCTGGGTCGCGGCGGGGAGGTCTGTCTCCACTGGGGTATCCAGATAGGTGACTATCTTAAGTGGATGGGATGCAAGATGGGCTTTCCAAGCAGCAAGGCCCTTGTCCTCAATGTCCGGATTATAAAAGCTATTGTTCATAACATACAGATCTACACTTCCGTATGTTGGGCTTGATCCCAGCCAGATCTGATTTATTACCCCTTCTGTTTCCCCAGGTGTAACCGTACCCTGGTTGCATAGTCCGGGCCTTGCACGCATCTTCTCAGGCAGTCCACCTAATGCGTAGAAGCCGGAAGTGGTCGGTCTGGACCATGATCGTACTCGCCAATCTTCGCTCCCATCAAATATCAGCTCCACGCACCGGTCAATGCGTTTAGTCATAGTGATCCTATCCCTGTACTCCCCAATACCATGTAGTGGGGCTGTTAGTTGGATAGTTGCGGTCTTGGATTGATTATCATCTCCCAACACCGTCACTGCCGTAACATCTGTACCCACAATCTCTTGCGGATAATCTGGGCTGGGGGATGGCTGACCTCCGGTGTAGGGTTCCCAAGTCCCATCACCATCCTGATACAGCATTGGATAATAAGTTCCGGGCGTTACATTGCTGATCGCACCATAAAACATATACTGTAGATACACGCCTTCTGTGCTCAGCATTTCTTCCGTTATTGTTCTTGTTTGATCTGCAGTAAGTTCAAATATTGTTGACGAACTATCCATTAACCTAACCGAAAATTTAGGGACACTGCTTTCGCTTTTCAGCATAATGTTTCCAGCTTTTAACATGGTTAAATCTGTTATTTTCACTGTTTTATAAAATGTCCCTGAATCTCCCGAACCAGAAATCTTATATCCTCCGTCTGCTGTGCCCTCAACTGTTACTCCTCCAGCTGTTAACGCCGGTATCAGGCTTGCATCAAACAGCTGCGCCCCGGTCGTACTCATCTGCTCACTCTTGCCCGTAACCTCCATGCCGGGTATCGGCGCTTCCCACGCATCCTCCACCGTAACCCGCCCAGTACCGGATGCAGATCCGATCAGGGCATTGGCGTATTTAAGATCAGTCTCGCGCTTGTTGTAGCCCACAAATGTCTCTTTTTGGCTCTCCACGTAGTCCTTGTTTTCCTGTAACGCCTGTGCTGATGCATCCGCAGACTGTGCTGCTGCCGTGGCTGATCCCGCAGCCGCAACCTTGCTTGCCTGGGCATCATTGGCGTATCCCTGGGCAGTGGATACCTTACCCTCCATCTGCTGTACAAACTGCTCATACCAACTTTGATCCGGCTCCGGTATGCCACCGCCTATCTCCAGGCCGTCATGGATGGTATATGTTGCCGGCAGGGTTTTCCAGATGATCCGATCCCCCACACTGTTAACCCCGGTTGCATAGATCATCATCTGGATTGATCCGGGCTCCTGCGTTGCCTGTCCCGGTATCTTCCAGCACATCCTGACGTAATTGTCCGACCAGGATACATTGCAGGGTACGCCGTCACTGCCGCCGTACACTGTCTGGTAGTGGATGTACAGATTTTGGGTGGACAGATCCATGGCGTCATCATATCGCGGCAGCTGGAAGCCCACAAACTGGGCGTTCTGTTCTCCGCGGACTGATACCTGGTCATTAAAGTCTGCAATACGCTTGTTGGTGACCGGGACATACTCCGGCTCCGCGTACATGGTGTAGGATGGATAGTTGTTATCTTTGGTCCATGTCTCATCCTCGGCTGCATAAGCCTGTCTTGTAAGGATCTCGTCTACTGTTGCCATGCCTGTCCACTCCCCCTTTCTTGTTTGATCGTGATCAGATTGGTGGTAATCCGCTGGCCGTTCTCTCTTTGACCAACCACCCCTATTTTAAATTGATCATAAGCCGCCACTTCATCCGGCACAATGCAGGCCCCATCTCTGATCAGTCTGCCAACCTCCGGGGATTGCAGATACGGGTAAAAAGCTGCCACCCGGACCGTATCGTCCCAGTCTGGCCCAAACTCAAACGCCACCTGGAGATACCCGGATGTCCCAGCGATAATGTTGCTAAAATCACAGCCAGGAGCCCTCGTCAACTCCTGGCCGGATACTCTAAATCTTAGTGTCCTCATAGCATTGCCTTTCTGCCGGTTACCGCTTAACTCCCGGTCCATTTCCGGCATCATCCATGATCCCACCGGCAGGTCCAGACGGCACTACTGTCACCGGTATCTCCTCATGCACCAGAGGAGCCGGATTGTCGTCACGCTCATCAGCTTTACCGGTTGTTGGCCCAGTTGTTACATAGGTGGTGTCCTGGGTGCCCTTGGGCCTGGCCTTCTGTGCCGTGTCATTCCTTCTCTGTTCCTCTGTCCTCTTGTCTGCTGCATTCTTCCTTAATACTGCCATAATATATACCTCTCTCTTTTCTGGTGCTGGGTTGATGGGTTTCGTCCGGCTCTAACCCTGCCGGCGGAAGATTGAGGACCACCTCCTCTCAGGCTCCGGTCTTTACGTCCAGTTCCGGCAGGCCCTTGATTGATGTAAGGATGGATGCCACCCCTGCTAATGCAGCCGTGCCGACCACTGTTTTCCAGTCAACCGCCGTGATTGTGGCCGCCGCTGGAAGCATTGCCACCGCTGTCTGTGCCATTGTCTTAACTGCCCTTACTCCTGCTGCCCTTGCCCATTCTTTTAACTCATATTTCTTCATGTCCTACTCCTCTCTTTCTTTTTCCAGGTCGCCAATCCTATGGTTGACAACCTTAATCTGCTCCTGGATGACTGCCTGTGACTCCTCCAACTTGTATGTACGCTCAATCACAGTGTTGTGCTTGTCCACTTTTTTCTCCAGCTGCTCAATCCGGTAATTAGTCAGCTTGGCGGAAGCCAGGACGCCTATAAAAGCTCCAAATGCACTCCCTGCCAGGCCGATAAGTGCCACCATGATGTCTGTGGGTATCTGCATATCATATACCTCACCTTTCCTTATATATAAATCCTGTTGATATATCCAGACCAGCCAAAGCCGGCATACTCAAACCTTATCCGAGGCTTAAATGTAAGTGATCTCGGCATCGTAAATGAGAATCCATTGGCATACGTAATAGTAGACATATCAATTTTCGTGATCGTGGTTCCTGCATCGTCCTGCAGGTAAAAATATCGTGTTCCAGACTGCCCGGAGCCAAAACTGCCGCTTATTGACCCGCCCACTACATATAACTTCTGCCCTTCTGTTAGCGTGTATGCTTTAGTGGATGTAATGTGTGGTGTGCCTTCAAAAGTAATCCTATCCTGTTGGAAGTTAGCATTATGTAATGTAAACCCGGCATTATTCTGGCCATTGATATACAGGTCTCCGGCATCACCCACCCAGCCCTGGAAAGTGCCTGTTACTTTGCGTCCATACGCTATATAAACCGCCCCCTTTTTTAGGATATTCGCAGCAGGCATAGCAAACCCCGGAACCACTATGTTGCCTGTAAGATACCCGCCACCACTTACTGTCTGTTGGTTTGCGCCTGGTGTAATAGTCCTGCCCGCTATTTCAGTCATGGTACCGGTTAAGGGGTTTCCATCCTTGTCTACAATCACTTTTCCATTACGGACATCCGCTGCCGTTGCTGTCACTGGGTCAAGATCAGCCCCACCTCCATACGGTATCAAAATATCACTCATTCACGCTCACCCCCACTAACTTGATGTTAAAATCTGACGTTGGTTTTTTCTTCGGGCAGTAAAATGTAGCCTCTCCATCCCCGGCAATACCCGCTTTAACCAGCGCCCCCATCTTATCCCATGTATTTGCCGTGGCCACCGCAGTGGTAGACTTGATGGCGCTCATCATCTGCACCTTATCTGTCTCCTTTAGGCCGGGGACACTGACCGTTTGAGCGTAAGGAGCAGTACTACCCCAATTAGCTGCCAGTAAAGTCAGTTCCACTTCTCTGGTCATGCGGTTGATCTCTGTGGTGATGGCGTTGATATCTTCGGGCTTAAATAAATCCCCCTCCTGACTGTATGTAGTCACATCCACAATCTCGGATTTCCCCTGCGCATCTGTACTAATCTGATATTTACGGTTGCCTTCAAAGACATCTGCCTTATAATTTGTTTTCAGTGCCATATTTACCTCCTGTTTCCTATCGCTTTAGCCCCCAGCTTGAATGATAGGCGCTGCTGTCCGCTCACCATGCTGTCGTACATATCTCCCAAATCCTTAAGTATCTGTTCGATATCATTCGCCTGATAGACGCTGCTGTATGTAATTTTTGCTGGGGTGACCGGCGTGCTGGTCTTTGTAAAATAAGCCGCCCGCAAAGCTTTTATGTTTCCCAATAAGCGGGCCATTTCTGTATCCGTCCGGAAGTCCTCCATCCCCCACTCTTTAGTCCGGATGTCAACATGCAGCAGTCCAGCCAGCAGAGCGCATGCCTGCTCCACACGGTTCAGGTCCGTATAGGCTATATATGCCCTATCCGTATCATTGGCCAGGTCATCCGCTGTCCTGTCCGTTATCAGCGTGTCTAATACCGTACTCATTTCACTGTCACCTCCGCCGTAATCTTGCGCCGGCTGAATTTAAAATCCAGCTTTGTTATATTCCCTGTCATGGTTCCCTTGATCCCGGTAACTACATTCACACGGTTCCCTAGTTCCTGATCGTTTATGACAGCCCGGAAACTGATACTCTCATTGTTGCTATAATAATCATAGACACGATCCAGGACTGCCTGGGCATTGCTGCCAGTCACCAGCGTAGCCTCCTTGACTTCGGCAATGTTTTTGTTCTGGGTGATTTTCGGGTTTTCCTTTAGCATGGAGACAGTGCTGTGATTATATTTGATCCCAGTCAACACCACCTCACCACCAGTACCGGTAATGTATGCATAGTTGGCACCGTGATCTCCAAGGGTCCCACCAGTGATTGACAGTCCGTGATACGGCTCTGAAAACTCTACTTTTGTGGTTCCGGTAAAGCTGCCTTTGTATAACTGCGCTGATTCTGTCCCCGTAGTATAACTGTGTGCATACAGCCGGATCCCGGTTATGATATCGCTGTGCTCCAAGGTCAGCCCCAAGAATATGTCCCTGGTCGTAAATTCTCCTGTCACCTCTGTCTGCTGTGGATAGATATACAACTGCCGGTCGTAACTGGTATCCACCAATGCGCCAATGGCAAAGGCAAGCTGCTGCAGGGCTGCACGTTTGGTACATATTGGCAGGTATCCGCTTACCGTGGTGCTTGCATAGGCATCATCCAGAAAATAGGTGATCCCCTCCCCATCCATAATGCCGTCCAGGATATCTGATACAAGAGTGTTGCTGTATATCCCACCCATGAATTGATTGTTATCCAAGATCCCTACTGCATCTTGGGTTTCCACAGAGTACCGTTTCTCTCCCAACTGCTTGCCGTCCTTCAGGTAAAAAATACCCAGGATAGCCTCATCAAAATATAATGTCTGTTTCTGTTTTTTCTGAAATTCAAATGCATATTCCGACTTGCTCCGGATCGTATAGTCCATGGTGTTGATGCTGACCTCTTCGGATATTGGATTCAGCTCCATCAGGCAGTTGATGTCTTCTATCTCATCATCCTTGAAAATACGGATAAGGCCCCAGGTAATCCCTGTGAGGAATACATTCCGGTATGGCTTGCTGGTCTCCAGGAATATGATAACAACCTTGTTATAATAATCCACGATTCCATAACAAAAATAATTGTATGTATCCGGATAGTAGTTCTGATTAGCCAGCAGCGTATCATCCCGATACCATTTGATGTTGACCTCGCTACAGTAATCCCCAGAATAATCATTAAATGTCAAGGTTATCCCCACACTGGAATGATTCTGCCCGAATACGAATGTCAATGCCGGAGGCGCCGTGAAGCGCCCCTCCGCATCCGATATGCTGTCACTGACATATCCCATATCATCCAAGGTATCCGGAGCATTACTATACCCTCCGTCCATTTTGGCGTATCGCGGCAGGCACAGGGCATAATCTGGGAACTCAACGCCCACCTTCAGGTCTTGCAAGTCAACATAGTAGTCCTTGTCATCCGTTGCTGCTGTATGATCATCTGCGGCTCCCAGAGCAATGTCGTCATAGACAATCTTAAGTCCGCCGGCATCCGTCATCCTCTGGTTCTTGAGCACCGACAGCCACAGATACCGGTATGGCTGGTTGGTCTCCAGGAATGTGATAACCAGCTGGTTAAACAACGGTACTTTGGCCAGGCAAAAGTACTCCACCCCATCTGGCGCAAACTCCTGCTCCTGGACCAGTTCCGTGTCCTTATACCAGGCTATTTTAAGCCTGCTGGCATAATCCCCGGATATCCGGTTAAACACCATGGACACGCCATTGCTGGTCTTAAGCCGGTCAAAGGTGACCGTTATCACTGGCGGTACCCCAAAGTCCCCATCCTGGCCACTCAGGGCCGTACTGATATACCCATTCTGCCCCTGCTCCAACACATCTGGCACGTTACTGTATGTCCCCTCCATCTTAGCGTAGCGGGGCAGGCAGTAAGCGTAGGGGGGCATGTTCTGTTCATAGCTTGTTAGATCATCCACGGAGGAGTACGGCTGCTGTCCATTGGTCTCTACCCTTATATCCCACTTCAATCTTTACCGCCTCCTCTGTGGCTCCATGGCCGTAAAATTCAGGGACAGCCCATCCATGCCCCAGATGTTCTTCCCGTTCCGGATCCGTAGCTTATCCTTACCCTGGCTGACGTAAGCTTGGAAAGTCAGCGTTTCCTGGCCATAGGGAAATGTCATCTCATGGCTTGCATAGTTCGGATCGGATATGATGTTGTAAAACGCATCATAGGATGCCAGGTCGTCCGTCTTGGGGTAGATCTTCATTGTGTAGTTGTAGAAGGTCCCTATGATGTCCCTGTCCATGGTGTAGTCCATGGTACGTCCGGACTGCTCGGAATCCGTAACAGCAAAGCTGCGTTCCAGAGAATCCTTCTCCACCTCAACGTTATATGCCTTACCGTCCAATAAGAATACCTTATCCATATCAACCTCCTACAATTACCAGGCTTACACCCTTGCGGGCTGCCTCTTTGTCAAGTTCTGGTTTAAGCACCCTGGCCAATGCAGCCAGGTTTCCGGTCAGGTTCATGACAATCTGTATTGGCCGGTTCCCTTCCGCCTGCAGGCGGCTTATCATCTCGTCCATTTTAGCCACCAGGTAGCCCAGTGTCTCTTCCTGGCCGTATCCTGCCGTGTTCCTCATGCTGGCGGACATTTCCCCAGCCCTTGGCGGCACAACGGTTCCGCTGGCCATTCTGGGCAGATAGGATGCTGCGTTCGGGATGTTGATACCGATCGGCAACTGGATCTCCACACCGTCAAACACATCCATGACACCATCCAGCCACTTCTGCACCGTGCTTCGGGATGATGTTGCCATAGCACTGATACCGTTGTTAAATCCGCGCACTACATACTCTGCAATGCCATAAAACTCCTTAGACGGCGAGTTGATGTCAAACTCTTCCTCGGCCTCTTCCATGGCTTCTCTCGCCCACCTTTTAATGGCATCCTTTGCCATGTAAGCAAAGTCAGAGATACCATTGGCGAATCCCTCATTGATCCTCTTTGCCATGTCATAAAATGCTTTATACATCCCTCCGGTTCCTTCCTGGTCACTGTCGCCCCAGAACCATTCCTTTACATTCTTTGCCCAGGTCTCCATGGGTGACTGGGTTTCAGTATGGCTGCCATCAATCTTAGTCTTAAATGCCTGGATGATCGTATCGGCAAACTTAGTCCAGGACAATTCATTTACGCCTTGTACCTCATCTGCCCCTACAAACCACTTCCGGATATTCTCGGCCCATGTTTCCATGACACTCTGAGACTTTGTATAGTTCTTCGTGACACTAGTATTAAATCCAGACAGGATATTTGTGGCCCACTGTTTAGATTCCGTAGAATCACCGCTGCTGATACCAAACTTATCCTTAAACCAGGCGGCCACCCCGGTTGCCCAGGACTTAATCACACTCTGAGATGCCGTCTGCTCATTGGTCACGCCTTGGTTAAACCCGGCTACTGTATTAGATCCAATCCCGGCAAGGACAGTGGACGGACTATGGATCCCCAACAGTCCCTTGATTCCCTTTACAAATGGGTCTGTGATATGCTGCTTAATAAATGCACCAGGGTTAGAGAAAAATTCCTTGATGCCGTCACAGAATCCATCCCATAGGTACTGGCCCATACCTGCCATGACTGTGGATGGGCTGTGGATGCCGAAGGCACTTTTGAATGCATCCATGAATGGCTTGAAGACATTGTTCTGTATCCAGGTCCCCACAGCCTTCATGGCATCTATGATACCTTTGAAAATCCCGTCAACCACATTTCCGCCGCATTCCTCTATCTTGCCCTGGAAGTATTCCTTCGCGGCAACTACACCATCTGAAATCAGACCTCCTATGATGGCGCCGATACCACCCAACGCAGCTCCTATTACTGCAAAGAGTCTATTAGCAACCGTTGCCCAATCAATGTGCTCCAATGCTGTAGCCACGCCATCACCAAATGCCCACCAGTCCGTTTCTGTGATAAACGTCACGAGGGCGTTTAAAATCCCTATCACAATGTCGCTGATGGCTGTTCCGGCGCCTGCCCAGTCAAAGGTCTGGAAAAATGTACTTAGGCTGGTTGCAAGCTGGGTACCAAATTCAATCCAATCGAACGTAGTTGCAAACTCCCCCAATAGAGCAAAGGCTGCATTGAGCCCGGCAGCAAAAAGATACCCCAGCTGTGCCCAGTCAATCTGGCCTGTAAGGCCCATGAGGCATGTTGCTATAGCAGTCCCTATCGCTCCCCAATCTACAGCCAGAACGAATCCAAGAAGACCAGATATTTTAGCCTGGAAGAAGGCGCCGATTGTGGCCCCAAACAGGTTCCAGTCAACCGTGTCGACCATCCCCATCAGACCTATTCCCAGTGCATTCCCCAGCATGAACCAGTCAATCTGGGTAAGTAACATAAAGAGTGTAGCAGCAAGTGTGTTGATTCCGGTACCAAACATAATCCCAATGGCGTACCAGTCAATGGTGGCTACCAGGCTGTTAAACAAGGTGGTGAATGCTGTTACAAAGGCTGTTATCTGCGCCCCTACGTTATCCCAACTAATAAACTGTGTAAAACTCTGCACGGCTTCATTGATCTTCTGTCCGATCAGCTGACCGATACCTTCCCAGTCTCCAGCTGCGAACATCTCTTTCAGTTTGTTGGCAAAGTCACTGATACCTTGATCAATCCCAACTGTCTCAAACATGTCTGATGGACTGGCTCCTCCGCCACCGCCCCCAGAATCATCTGCGCTCTGCTGTTGTATCTGCACAAGGTCATCAAATGGAGCCAGGGCTTTCTTGGCCTCTTTACCGGCAGCACTCGCAGCACCCCCTGTCTTTTTAAGGCTGGCTGCATAATCTTCATTGGCTTTCTTGGCTCGGACAAATGTGCTCCCACCACCCAGCGCAGAAAAGAACTGATTTATGTATCCAACCGCTGTTGCCAACAGATTGATCAGTGTATTAAGTACCGGCGCCACAATGGACAGGATCGGCGCAAATGCTGCTGCAAAGCTATTCTTGAGGTATGTCATATTGGTCATAAGACCAGACATGGCCTGGTTCGCACTGTCTGAATATTGCACCAGGTTCTGCATGCCCTCCTTTACGCCCTGAATGGCTGCCCTCATGGCCATACGGATGAGCATGAGTTTAAACATGTTGGCTAACTTAAAAACACATTGGCTTGCCTTGTTTGATGACTTTCCCAATCCTTTGAGACTGGACACGGCCTGCTTTGCTTTGTTGTCCAGTCCTCTTCCCAGCATCTTTCCAAAACTGGTCACTGTCCGGGCGGCGGATGAAAATGCACTCTTTACAATTCCAGGCACCTTGGACAACTCCTTTTTGGCTACTGCCGGTATCTGGCTGAATGCCTGTGGTACAGTTTTAAATGCATTCAGGATCGACTCCTTAACCCCTACATACCCCTGGGCTTGCTCTGCACCTTGGTTGGACGCTTCCGACACAGCCTGTTCTGCTTCTGCTGCATTCTGTTGCAGTCCATTCATGGCCATGCTAGCCTGACCTCCATATTGTTCCACCGCTTCGGCCCAGTTGTGGATTTTGGAAGCTACCTCACCAAATACTGCGGCCATCGCTCCGGGATCATAATTCATGGATTCCGGGCTTACCGGCACCGCAACTGCCTCCCTGGGGGGTGTCTGTACAGCTTCCATATCCTGCACTTTTAGCTGGTCCATCTGCTGTTTTAGGGCCTGTGCTTCCAGATCCATCTGGTTTAAGGCTGCGGCCCCCTGCTCACCATATCGCACAACTGCATCGGCATAGTTCTGTATCTGCGCTGCCTCTTCCCCGAATACCGCCGCCATTGCTTTGGGGTCATAATTTAGTGATTCAGCAGGAGTTGCAACTGGAGCGGCAACCGGCGCGGAAGATGCAACGTCTGATGCATTGTCCTGCCAATCGTGGACACTGATCGCGTCCATCTGCTCTTGCAGGCTTTTAACCTGCGCTGCTGACTTATCAGCCGCATCACCAATTGTCTCCACTGCATCCGATGTGCTCTCTGCGCTGCTGGCAGTCTCGGCCATTGCCTGTCCCGCTCCGTTAAATCGGTTCAGGATGTTGGTGGATAACCGGTCCACGGCCTTCGTCAACCGGTCCATTGCCTTTGAAAGGGTAGATATGCCATCCTCGAATCCATCTATATTGATCGCTGTATCAAACCTTAAACTACCATCACTGCCGCCTGCTGCCATGTTATCACCTCCTGCCTGCGCATAAAAATAAGACGCTCATCCAGCGCCTTAACCCAACAAGTTATTCCAGTAATCAATCTCCGCTTGTTCCTCTTCGGTATACCGTTTTTTAACATCACAAAGCTTTTTGTTGTTCCGATAAAATTCCTGCTCCCACTTTTCCAGTTTCTTTCCTTTGGCTTTCTTTTGTCGGATGCCCAGGACTGTGGAAAAGGTTCCTTCCTCGATCTCCATAAAATACCCGGAAAAGGTCCACCAGTGGATGTACGGAACCGCCCTGGTCTCCATGCCAGCAACCTTGTTGATCGCCGGAAACAGGATTGGCTCGTCCTGTTCCCAGTCCATCACCTTCCTGGCCGGCTTCTTATCGTCATCTTCCTGACCACAGTCCACGAACCACTTGGCCTGCAGTATGGCTTCCTCCATGTGCTCCTGCGGTATCTGATAAAAACCATCCCGGTACAGCCGCTTCATCAGGATCTCAAGTTTTTCTGCCGCCGTGAAGTCTGGATCATTGCAAGCAGCCAGGAATACCAATATGTTCCGGTAATCCGTCTCTATGGGATAACTGATGCCGCTTATATCAAGGCTGGTGGGTAGTACGCCAATCATTGCTTGATGTCCTTCAGATACTTGTTCATCTTTTCCCTGCTCTTTTTGTTGTATGCCTCAACCGCAGGCTTCATCAGCACAAGCAGGCTGTCCAGGACTTCCTCGTACAGATATTTCTGGCCAATGATACAAAGCGGAGACTGGCCGGCAAAGATCATATCATATACATCAGATAAAAATATACCATTAAAGGCTTTCCGCATCTCTGCTGTAAACTCCCCTATGTATGCTCCGCTCTTTTCCAAGTCTCCTTTTGGACTGCCATCCGGATTCAGTTCTATCTCTGCCGGGGGCTTATAGTCTTTAAAATGTCTCTGCACATCCAGCACACGGTTGATGATTTCGGGGTCAACCGGGTTAAACCGGATAATCCGCGTGGGATCGTCATTGATCGTAAAACTCTCGTATCCATCATTAAATGATAAGTTCTTCATCTTCGCCATCAGGCTCTACCTCCTCGTGATCAATTAAATACACCACGGGCGGATCTGCCGCCGCCCGCGCTTCTGTTCAGGTATCCGCTGTAAAAGTCTTTGTGGCAAGCACGAACTTACCCTTGACCCTATTTCCGGTATGGTGCACATTGAACGGGATCTGATATCCGGTCGTATCACCGCCATAGCTGGATACCTCTATGATCGCATCCTCTTTGTAAGCCACGTATGTGCCGTCTGCCGCCTCAACCGGATCCCACAGATGGACCTCAACTACACTGGTTTTCAGATCATCCAAGGTCTGCTGTTCATCCACGATTCCCTGTAGACGCTCAAACAGCGGCTCTCCGATTTCGGCATAGTATGGCTCCACACTGGCCTGGGGCTGATAGCTGTCCAGTGTAACGGACGTCTCACCCCAGATATTATTCTTAGTTTCTACATTGGCGTTCATTTCTACAATGTACTCTTCCAGGTCTTTCCCCAAACGGACGTAGGATTCCTTGGATTCAGACGGAAGGGCCGCATCAATGTAGTTGGCCATAAATTTACGTTTGATCTTTCCTGTGATCGTTTCTGGCATTTAAAATTCCTCGCTTTCTATTTTGTAGGTCACCTGTATCTGTATCTGGTACAGGATGCCATCGTTAACTGTCTCGCCCATGGGCTGCATAGACATTGCGTTAGATGTGATGGCTTTTATGAATCTTGCTTCAAGCTCCTGGTTTCCGATATTAGCTACAAGACCGCCCTCTTCAGGTAGTCGCTCCAGCCAGTAACCAAGTTCCAAGAGAAAATTGCTGTTGGCCAGCCGGCAGTAATCCGTGAAGGATGGCGCTACCGCATATATGGCAAAGTTATGACGCCGGGTCTGATTACCCAGCATGTCCTCCTTGACCAGGCTGTCTCCATTGCTGGACAGGCCATAACTGGAGCCCGGCTCCGTGAAGTCCACATGGATATCACTGTCTACCAGAAACTCCGATATCTTCGGATACTCTGTCAGTTTCTGCCTCATGTAATCTATGATCGTCATGTCTTCTCTCCTTTATCTATTAGGGCCTGGGCCGCCTGTAGTATGTCATCCCTGTGGTCGGCCTTCATGCGGTCGAACCATTTCTTGCCGCGCATGGGTGCACCAGCATAGGTCAACTCCCGGTCCGTGGGAACCTTAATCTCATTCTCTTTGGCCCAAGCGCTGCCCGTTGTCGGTGATACATATAAAATGCCCTCGTGCAGATAATGGGCATACGGACCCGGTATGTCAATCTGACCGGAACCAAGCACTGTGGCCATGACCATCATGTGCTCCAATTCTCCGGCTTGCCTGCGCGGCATGTAGTCGCTCATATACCGCATGGTCTCACTATCTACCAAGCGCTGCACCGGGCCGCCATCCTGCAGTCCATGGTTCCTTTTGATAGTTTCTGCGGTGCTTATGTTAAGTTCCACCTTCATGCCCTCACCCCCTACTTGCAGGCCAGCTCATAATGCTGCACCGACTCGCTGCCGTATAACCGCTCATCTACCGTGACCACTGTCAGGAATCCATAGGCTGCCTTAAGGGCTGCCAGGGACTTTGACATAGCCTCCTGGCTGCTACAGTCTATCTCGTCCTCAATAATGCCCTTGGCAGCCAAGTCCTTGCCCTGTGTCAGTTTTATGGGACCGTCCAGGCTTTCCAGCGGGATGACCAGGAGCACGGATGTACCGTCCCGCTGGCCGGTCTTAAGATAGGTGGATTGCCTCACATCCTCCCAGTACACGCCCTCTATGGGCATCCTGGTGTACTTCTCGGCCTTCCCCTCTTTGCTGTATAAATACAGCGTCACATCCGCATTGGTATACATATCACACCCCCTGATAACACAGGCCGGTATCTGCCAGCCACTTCATAACAATGCTGCGCTGTTCCTTGGCCGTGGCCTGTACTGACTCCTGAACGCTGGAAAAGCTGACCGAATAAGTACCGATCTTCTCCGATGCCTTTCCTCCGGATTCTTTCTGCCGTTTCTCCATGCGGTACTCGGATTCCGCCAGTTCACAGCAACACATCTGGACCTCATCGGGGATCTCTGCCACATCTTTCAGTCGGCCGAATGTATACCGGTCAATGATCTGGCTGGCACTGCGCGCATAAAAAGGGAAGCCAGTTGTGATGACCGGCTTCCTTGCTTTCAGGTAATCGTTAATATAGTACATCTCGTCAGTGTATGCCTGCATCATGCCTGCCTCCTTACTGCTTGATGAGGGTTACATCCTTTGTTACTGCCGCATCTGCTACAGTCACGGTCTCGGTAACCTGGCTGTAGCCTGACTTCTTAATCTTCGCCGGATATGTCCCTGCCCGCAGATTGAACTCCGCCGCGCCGGACGCGTCCGTCTTGACCCTGGAGCCATTCACATCCACAATTGCCCCACTAATGGCTGCCGGCGTTTCTGCATTATCCTGAACTGTAAATGTTACCTTCTGAGTGGTTACTGCTGTTGCCGGTTCCAGATATGCAAACGGACAGCCTACACGGTCCTCGTCCATCCTGGTTGCCGGGTTAGGCAGTGCCCACCCCATCCGGAATACGATACGCAGGGCAACCATATCCTGCTGCGCCAGGTTGTAGACGATTTCCTTCGTTGTCGGGTCCTGGATGACGCCCTGGTCAAGAATCTTCACCGTCACATCTTGGCGGATGGAATATACCGCCTGCTTGAAATCGCCCACAATCAGCTGCGCAATGGTGTTGTCATAGGCGCCGTTCTGCGGAAAGTACATGGGCGCCCCATCCAGCGCGTAATTCGTGGAACCCTGCATATCAGATTTGAAGATGAGACTGCCATCCTCTGCGCGAATGCCCCTCAGTTTTGCCCTCATGGTCATGGCAGCCAGCGCACCGGTGGCCATATATCCGTCTTCCTCAACCTTGGAAATGACTCCGCCCTCGCCCAGAAGCAGATTGTAATAATCGGGGCTGGAACCTACCGTCACATTGTTGCCCGCCTGCCTGGCCAGCGTAATGATGTCATTCTGCCAG
>OJKA01000396.1_pt1 | contig 16459 bp, 16 predicted proteins | sample 1596451 | NCBI WGS metagenome assembly OJKA01 (sample SAMEA4350155, study PRJEB24818) | metagenome | biome: human; feature: gut; material: faeces | place: Denmark | collected 2013-09 | reverse complement strand
TTGCAGTGGCAAAGTCGAACGCGTTGTCATACCAGGCATCAACGATCATTTTTGTGTATTCAAGATCATTAACTCTGCAGCCAAGTCCAATCACCTGCGCATTGTTACTGAGTCTTGCTCGCTTGGCTGAGTAGGGGTTGGTGACGGCGACAGCACGAATCCCCCAGTGCTTATTTATCTGGCAAGTAAAGCCAATTCCGGTTCCGCAAATGTAGATACCGAGGCGGCATTCGTCTCGCTGAATAACTCCTGCCATTTCATCCGCAAGACGAGCGAAGTTGTTGAAACCGTCTTCTTTTCGTTTAACGGGATCGTACATGACCTCGGCATTTTTCTCTTCTTCGAGGTACTTTTTAATTTCCTCCTTACGATCAAATCCCACATCATCACATGCGATTGCAATTTTCGTTTTCATCTCAACTAACCTGTCATAAAGAACTTAAGCCAAGTATGCGATTGGTAAATATTGGTTGTCAACTGAGATCAAAATCACAAAATTGATAATCTATTGATTTTATTGAAATTAAAAACCAATAAAAACAAATAAAAGCTGACTTATGCCAATTTTATAGTGCAGTTAAGGGATGGGAGGATTTGCAGACTGTAGTGAATGAACTAAATTTAATTTAGTTAACGTATTGATTAAAATGAATTTTATATTTGTTTGACGGTAACTTTCACAAATGACTGTTCACAGTCCATGACGACTCGTCTTCTCCTGAGGTTTGTTTTAGTTTGCATCTTGTGTGCTATGATTCGCTTCATTGCATTGAGTTGAAAGGTTATAGGGGGAAGGATGTACCTGGTTGAAGAAAGGAGAAAATTGATCCTCGAAGAGATTATTTCGGCGGGTACCGTGTACGTTAGCGACCTTGCTAAAAAGTATGAGGTCACTTATGAAACCATCCGTAAAGATCTCACCTATCTTGAAAAAAAAGGGCTGCTGGTTAAAAGCCACGGAGGGGCGACCTTAAAGCAGGGGGCTGTCGAGCATCCTTTCCAAGTCAGGGAAAAAGAAAACAGTACTTTCAAACAGGCGATAGCCAGGAAAGCGCTGGATTTTATCCCCCCCAATAGCTCAATGATCATTGGTACAGGGAGTTCTAACTTTGAACTGGCCAATCTATTGTGCATGAAATCTGGCTTTAAAATTTTTACCGATTCTTTGCCGGTGGCCAGCGTGCTGATCGAGTCAGATAACCAGGTCTTTTTGTTCGGCGGAGAACTGAGGAAGAAAAGCTCTTCTGTCTTTGGCGGGTGGGCTGTGTCAATGATTAATGATATTAACGTTGATCTCTGCTTTATCGGCACTGATGGCTTCAACAATATGACCGGCCCGTCCACGCCGTCCTCCTCGGATGCCTTTCTGGATCGAACGATCATTGCCCATTCCGAGAAGAAATATATCCTGGGTGATTACACTAAGTTCCAGCGAAGCAGCTTATTTAAGATCTGCGACTGGTCTGAGATTACCGCGCTGATCACTAATGATATTGCTGATAAAGACGGTATTGCCGAAGTTGCGAAGCATACGACAGTGGTAACCTGTTGATTCTAAATTCAATAACGGTACAACTCTTGTGCCGTTATCCTGCAGATACAATAATAGTCTTAATGCGTTGCTCATAAGAGCATTCAAGACAGCATCACCGAAAAACTTTCCAGAATAAATAAATTTATTAAAAGTTTTATAATAATCAGTAAGTTAATCATACTTTGTTTATTGACTGAAGGGTGCTTTTGCTCATATGAGCAATTTTATTAATGCGCTTATGTGTTTTTGTGTGACCGGGATATAACTTTTGCAAGCTCCTCATTTCAGCAATTCACTGATGTGTTATAACTGCTCATGTGATTAAGGTTATGCTCACGTGAGCGATCGGCAAGGTGAGGAGAATAAAGTGGGTGCAATTTCTATCAATGTCGCGGATGGTGCGGCATACAAAAATTATGATGAAGTGCTGGAGCATATTCACGAGAAACATCTGGCGGATGGGATTGTCAGAGAGACTTACCTCCAGGCGTTGCGTGAACGTGAAGCCGACTACCCTACCGGAATTTTACTTGATGGCTATGCGGTCGCCATCCCACATTGCGATAGCCAGCACGCCGTCAGCCCGGCGATTTATATCATCCGTTTGCCTCAGGAAATAGAAGTTAATCAGGCTGATGGTGATGAAAAATTGTGGGTACGCCTGGTTGTTAACCTGGTTGTGACTCAATCAGCGGATCAATTGCAATTGTTGAAGGCGTTGTTTAACCATCTTCAGCTAGCTGATTTTTACCACCAGATGCTGGAGCTTCCTGCTGAAGAAGCAAAGGCATTGTTTATTAACACAATAATTAAATAACAATTACCCGGAGATCTTACCATGATTACTATCCTCGTAGCCTGCGGAAGCGGTGTAGCAACCTCCACACTTGCCGCTGATGAAGTGAAATCGGTTTGTGCTGAATACGGCATTGCCAACGTTAAGATTAATAAATGCAGCATGTCCGAACTGGCCTCCGAAATGCAAAGCGCTGATGTGGTCCTGACGACGAATAATTATAAGGGTGATATTGGTAAACCGCACATGAGCGTCGCAGGTTTTATTACAGGCATTAACGAAGCCGCGCTGCGTAAAAAATTAGGTGAACTGTTAAGCGAAATTTCCAAAGGCTAAAGTCTAAAAAAGACGGGGGATGGTTAAATGGAAATGTTAAAAAGCATTATGTTTACTATTACAAGCATGGGCGCTACAGCAATATTGCCGCTTGTTATTTTCCTTTTAGGTCTGGTTTTTCGAATGAAAGTGGGTGCCGCTATTAAATCTGGCATCACTGTAGGTATCGGTTTCATCGGTCTGGGACTGGTTGTTGGGCTATTAAACACCGCCTTGCAACCAGCAATTACGTATTACTCAAAAATTGGCAGCGGTTTCACCGTGGCTGATATTGGATGGCCTGCCGTTGGCGCCGCTGCGTGGGTTGCCCCGTTTGCCGCAATGGTTATTCCTATCGGCATAATCCTGAACCTGATCCTGGTTCGTCTGAAGCTTACCAAAACTCTCAATGTGGACATCTGGAACTACATGCATTTCCTGGTTCCGGGGGCTCTTGCGTATTTCGTCTTTGACAGCTTTTTCCTTGGGCTGGGTGTTGCCGTGGCTCTGAGCGTAGCCGCACTGTTTATCGGCGATCTTATTGCGCCAAGATGGCAGAAATACTACGGCCTGGAGGGGACGACCTGTACCACAATGATCCACATCGGATGGACACTTCCATTTGCATGGGTAGTTAACAAAATTATCGATTTCATTCCGGGTTTAAACAAGCTGGATGTGGATTTAGAGAGTGTTCAGAAGCGACTGGGCGTATTCGGTGAACCCGCAATCATCGGCGTGATTGTCGGTTGTCTCCTGGGATTGTTAACCAAACAACCCATTACAACCATCGTGCCAATGGCGATGGGCGTGGCTGGCGTCATGGTGCTGTTGCCAAAAGTGGTTGGGGTCCTTATGGAAGGACTTAACCCGATAGGTAAGAGTGCCAAAGAAATCATGCAAAAGCAGATGGGTAAAGATGCGGAGCTGAATATCGGGATGGACTGTGCTCTCGCGCTTGGCGACCCAGCAACGGTTACGGTTACCGTTATTACTATCCCACTGACAATGCTTTGTGCGCTGGTTTTACCGGGTATTCAGATATTCCCAATCGGCGTGCTGATGTCAATTATCTACATGACGACCATGACCGTCATGGTCAGTAACGGCAACGTTATTCGCTCGATTATCTCAACTTTACTGTTCTGTGTGGTGGTTATGTATCTGGGGGGATATGTCGCGCCCGGTGCAACTCAGTTCCTGAACGGTGCTGGCGTCGGCCTGAATGGCCAGGGCACGGACTTCGTATTAACCGGCCCATGGGAGATTCTGACCTACTGGTTGAGCACAGTTACTCATTAATTTACGGAGTTGACTAAAATGGCACAAATTTTACCATCAGTATTTGGTGCAAACATTTTACGTTTGCAGGAAGAGATTCAGTTTCTGGAAACAGAAAAAACAGAAATTCTGCATGTTGATTTAATGGATGGCACTTATGTAAGTAATATTGCTTTCGGTCCTAACCAAATTGCGGCGATGAAAAAAGCCAGCTCAATGACATTTGATGTGCATATGATGCTGGCAAACCCGGAAAGACACATCGATGATGTTATTAAAACCGGGGCGGAAATGATTTCAGTTCATTATGAATCAACACCACATGTGCATTATATTATCCAGAAGATCAAGAAAGCCGGGCGCAAAGCCGGTGTAGTACTCAATCCGGGGACGCCGGAACACGTAATTGAATACCTCCTGGATGATATTGATTATATTTTGATTATGACCATCAACCCAGGTCAGCCTGGTCAGACATTTATTGAAAAAAGTTTGGAGAAGATCAGAAATACTAAAAAAATGGTTTCCGGGCGCAATATTCAGATTGAAGTTGATGGCGGCGTTAATGCTGAAATTGCTAAAAAGGTAAAAGAAGCGGGTGCTGATCTAATTGTTGTTGGTGGCGCGTTATTTAATGATACACCGAAAGAAAGCTATCAGGCATTAAGAGAAGCGATCCAATAGCAGTTTGGTATCAAATAAACCCAGAAACCCTGCACGCTATTATTGGCATTTATTAAATCACCAATTACCTGAAAGGGGAGTTATCCTCCCCTTTGTCATAAGATTTTGAGGAGTATAGTGAAATGAGTAATTTTGAAGGTAAAGTCGCGCTAGTAACCGGTGGGGCACATGGAATCGGTAAAGGAATTGCTAAGCAATTCGCAGACCGTGGGGCTCATACTGTCATTGTCGATTATAACGAAGAAAATGGTAAAAAGACGGCCAAAGAGTTAACTTTCGGTAATGTTAAATCCTTATTCGTTAAAACCGATGTATCCGATCCGAAAGCTCTGGATAACGTTCGTGAGCAGGTTTTTCAAACCTTCGGACGTATTGATATTTTGATATTAAACGCTGGCGTGGCGTTTGCTAATAAGGTTAATAACATCACTTTTGAAGAGTGGAATAAAACGATTGCAATTAACCTTACTGGCCTGTTTAACACCGTTAAAGCATTCTACGACGACTTTACTACTAACCATGGATCTATCGTTTATATCTCATCCGGCTCGGCGCTTTCCGGTACTGGCGGTGGCGTGAGTTACCCGGCCAGCAAAGCTGGCGGTGAAGGGTTGATTCGTGGTCTGGCAAAAGAACTGGGACCTAAGGGTGTCAATGTTAATGCTATCGCTCCACGCCTGATTGATACCGGTGAAATGATGCGCGTCAATTATCCTACCCAGGCCGATCTTGATGCTGTTCTGGAAAAAATTCCAGTGCGCCGTCTTGGAACCATTGACGATGTAGCAAACCTTGCAATCTTTTTGGCTGATAAAGATAACTCGTATATCCAGGGGCAAACCATTCTGATGGATGGTGGTCGTACCATCGCTTAAAGGGAGGGAATCACATGAGCGTTCAACAAAATACTTTAAATATCCTGAGCGAGTTGCAGCAAAATGCGATGAAGATTGATGATGCCCAGGCTGCTCAATTCGTCGCACAGATTAAGAATGCCAAACATATATTTCTGCAGGGCGCGGGTCGTAGCGGCATCGCCATCCGCGGCTTTGCAAACCGCCTTCTCCATCTCGGTTTTTCAGTAAGCGTAGTGGGCGAAATTTCTTCTCCTCATACCAAACCGGGCGACCTGGTCATTATTGGCTCCGGTAGCGGTGAGACCGGCAGTCTGGTGAGCCTGGCGCAGAAGGCCGTAGCCTGTGGCGTGGATGTGGCGCTCGTCACAATGAAAGCGGAGTCCACAATCGGCAAACTGGCCAAAAGTACTCTTGTATTGCCTGGAACTGTGAAAGAAGACAACGATCGCGAAGAAGGTGCTTTTTCGCAGCCTATGGGATCGGCTTTTGAGCAACTCTGCTTTATCACCTATGACGCTATCGTGCTTGAGCTGATGGCCCAGCTCGGTGAAACCAGCGACACGATGTTTAAGAGACACGCTGACCTTGAGTAATCGCCCGGAAACGTCCCTTCAAGGGACGTTTCCTTTTTAGCATTAATGTCGTTGGTTCTTTTGCGCATGAACAAAGATTCTTCTTATAACAATATTGGAATTGGACATTTAGCCTGGTGTGCTTTGGTTGCTCTCGGCATTCAACGGCACGATCGGCTTGTTACTACCGAGGCGCAGGAAAACATATTTCTGATCCGCTGGTTGGCCGATGCCAGAAAACAGAAAAGATTCCCTAGAAATTTAACTGAGCACATTGATTGGCTACTTGCTCAGGGACGTCGACTTGGCGTTCGGGCACGTCTAAATCAGAAACTGCATTATTTATGGCTTATAAGCAGCGGCGATCTTCACAATATGCCGGATCTACTTCGATTGACCTATGCTATCGAAATGGCAAAAGCTGGCGGTTGGCAGTATGACCTTGTTGATGAGAAGAAGATGGCGGCTGGTATGAGCAGATTCCAGAATATGAATTCGTTTTGCCTGGAAAGAACAGCTATTGAGAAGGGATTTGATTCTAACGGGAAGCTGATAGCCCCACTTCATATTCGGGTGTTTGGTCAAGTTGAGAATCTGCTGGCTCTTCTGGACTGCTTAGGACTTAAACTCGACGCAATCGATTCGGATTTAATGTGTATGTCATTCCTTAGAGGTAGAGGCTTAGTCAGCAACACGATAAGTATCCCAGAAAATCGTACTATTGACATTTGAATCCCTTTTTAATCCCTGAGTTAACGTCCGTTCCTCGCTCATTCCGGACGAGCAAGGTCTCTTTGGGGTCAGTTTGGCTATCGAAAATTATCGTGCGTTAAGCTAGTTTCTCAGTCATTGACGGTGGTTCAGGGACAATCGGTATCCAAAATCAGTAGCTTCTGAAGCAGTAACTTATCCGGATGACAGATTTGTTTTTCTGGCTTATACTGTCTGCAAGGTGATGGCGTTCCACCTTTCCCAACCGCCCCGTCCGGGGCTGATGACGCCTGATATAACTCTTGATTTTCAGGAGGTATGTCAGGTCGTCGATAAATCCTTCCGGCCTGTGTACTTCCCTTAACGGGGATACATTGTGATTAATGTTTTTGGGCACCTTAACCCTGACAGTGACGCGGTCTGTACCGCAGCCGTAACGGCGGACTGGCTCAATCGGCGGGACCGTCCCGCCCGCGCGTGGAGGACCGGTGAAGCGAATCCTGAAACACGCTATATATTTGAAGCTGCCGGGCTCAACCTACCTCCCATACTTGATATTCCCCTGAAAGATGAACCTCTATGGCTGGTCGATTTTACTGAACCGGCACAGGGTCCTGCTGACCTCATTCAGAGCAATATTATCGGGATTATCGACCATCACCGACTGGGTGGGCTGGTAACGCAACTGCCACCAGAGGTCTGGATAAAACCGGCAGGCAGCAGTGCAACAGTACTCTGGCTGCTGATGGATGCAGAAATGCGACGCTCTATACTCCCCGGCCATGGCATATTGCTTCTTGGCGCGCTACTCAGCGACACAGTTAACTTGCGCTCTCCCACCACGACTAAAGACGATATCCGCACAGCCACAGAACTCTGCGTACTGTCAGGAGTAAAACGTAAATCTTTTGCGCAGGGGGTACTTGCAGCCAAAACCGACCTCACCGGGCAGTCTGCCTGGCAGCTCCTGAATAAAGATCTTAAGGCCTTTTTGCTCGCTGGCACGGATGTGCGTATCGCACAGCTCGAGGTCAGTTCTCCCGACCAGCTCACTCCCGTAATGGATGAGCTACAGAAAGCGATGGCAGAGATGGTTGTGAAAACGGGAACCGGACTTGTCGTGCTGATGGTTACGGACATCCATGAATGTTTTTCAACACTGTATTTCGCCGGGCCGGAGAGTGGTAACGCAGCGTCATTCTCTGTGCCGGGTATGGTCAGCCGGAAGAAACAGCTTCTGCCCTGGCTGGAGCACTTCCTCAGTCACAACCGGAGACAATTATGAAAATCTACACACACGCACTTGTCCTTGTTCAGGGGAAAGAGGACGGTATCCTTCTTCTCGAACTGGCTGCAACTCTGTCCAGTATGCTTAAGATGAAAATCACCCTTGCTCATATCTGCAATGATTACCGGGAGATGAACTATGTATCGGACAGTCTGATGGATGATGCCGTATCAAAAGACGTTGTTCAGGCTAAGGCGCTTTTCAGTGAACTGACGTCCTCAATGGCGGAGCCCGTTGAAGTGCGTGAGCTGGTCACCATGCGGCGTTCTGAAGATGTACAGAAGTACGTCACCGACACCGGAGTGGATCTGGTGATTGCAGGCCACCGGAACCGCTTGATGGGAACGCTGACGTCTCGTTCGGCTGACTACGTTAACCACCTGAACGTGGACGTTCTGATTAAACACATTCATGACTGAGTTACAGGAGATTTCTATGAATTTTTTACTCGAAAAAGTCACTGCCCGCGAAATTCTTGACTCCCGCGGTAATCCTACGGTTGAGGTGGATGCCTGGTCATTTGACGGGCAGATGGCGCGTGCCTCGGTGCCATCCGGAGCCAGTACCGGCTCAAGAGAGGCAACCGAGCGCCGTGATGCAGACTCCGGGCGCTTCGGCGGGAAAGGTGTCCTTGACGCAGTTAACGCGGTGAATAGTGAAATTTGCGACACAGTGAAGGGATGTGATGTACGAGAACAGCGGCGACTGGATAATCTGATGCGGGAGCTGGACGGAACGGAAAACAAAAGTCGGCTCGGCGCCAATGCCATTCTGGGAGTTTCGCTGGCAGTGGCCAGACTGGCGGCTCAGGTCACACGGCAGCCGCTTTACCGCTATCTCGGCGGACTCAATGCCAACCTTCTTCCCGTTCCGTGCATGAATATTATTAACGGTGGCGTTCATGCCCGAGGCCAGGGAGCCGATTTTCAGGAGTTTATGATAGCACCTCACGGTGCTCCAACGCTGACTGAGGCTGTGCGTCAGGGCAGTGAAGTATATCAGGCTTTGCGTCAGATACTTCTGTCGCGGAACCTTTCGTCTGCGGTGGGGGATGAAGGCGGATTTGCTCCGGTTGTCTCCTCGAACCGGGAGCCGCTGGAGTTCATTGTTCTGGCCATTGAAAAAGCTGGTTACCGACCGGGGGAAGATATCAGTATCTGTATGGATCCCGCATCCAGTGAATTTTACCGTGACGGGAAATATCACCTTCGTACCGAAAACAGCGCCCTGAGTCCTGAAGAGATGACGGACTACTACGGAGAACTGATGAGTCAGTTCCCCATTATCCTACTTGAAGACGGGCTCGCAGAGGATGACTGGGCTGGCTGGAAACATCTGTATGAGAAACTTGGCGGACGCGCCGAACTTGTCGGTGATGATCTTTTCGTAACGAATGTGAAGTATATCCGGCGGGGTATTGAAGAAAACCTGGCCAGCGCGGCGCTCATCAAACTCAACCAGATTGGCACGCTGAGCGAAACGTTCGACGCGGTTTCACTGTGTCACGAACATGGATGGGGCGCTTTTATTTCGCACCGTAGCGGTGAGACCATCGACACGTTTATCGCCGACATGACGGTAGCATTGCGGGCTGGGCATCTGAAAACCGGTGCACCCTGCCGCGGTGAACGTATTGAAAAATACAATCAACTCATGCGTATTGAGCAGCAACTGGGAAGTGAAGCCAGTTATGCGGGCATAAACGCATTTGTTCGCCATGGCTGACCGAAATCAGCATGGCATCTGAAGTGTGTATGCTGGCATGGGCCGGCATACCTCCTGGTTCTGAATTTATAGGGGAGTCTGGCATTGGGTCAGTTATCAGCAATTATGATTGGCGGAGCCGTGGGGTGTGTCATCCGCTGGTTTTTTGGCGTTAAGTTCAACAGTTTCTTTCCTTCACTTCCGCCAGGAACGCTTGTAGTTAACCTGCTTGGGGCTTTTATCATCGGTGCCGCAATGGGTTATTTTATGCGCCACCCACAACTGGATCCTGTCTGGAAATTGCTGATTGTTACCGGACTGTGCGGTGGGCTGACCACCTTTTCAACGTTCTCGGTGGAAGTATTTACATTACTACAGGCGGGAAATTACTTATGGGCTCTTACTTCTGTGCTGGTTCACGTGACGGGGTCGTTGCTAATGACCGCGGCGGGTTTTTACCTGATAACATTGCTTAATTAAAAGTCACTCTGCGGCCATAATTTCGTACAACACCCCTACAGAGTCGGTTGTTAATACGTTGATTGTAGAAAAAACCAGCCATAAGCGGCTGGGTTTTTTATGTAATTATGGTCGGCACGAGAAGATTCGAACCTGCGCGTCCCATGACGGCCACCCTAAAGCTCAAAGGAGGCTATGCATAATCATTTCTTAAAACCACCTCCCCAAAATAAAAGCTAAGTTAATGAAAAATATTGTGAAAATCAAGGATAAGGACGCAACAAGATCAGCCAGAAAAACATACTTAACTGGCTGATTAATAACATCTAATTGGAGGTTGTAGAACTCTGCTTCTGGAACAGTTCCCGGAAGACCGGATAGATGTCATCCTGGTCACGAATGTGCTGCATCGCAAAGTTATCGAACATCGCTTGCAGATGCTCATACTCACGCCACAGCGTCTGGTGGGCGCGACGGGTAATTTCAATGTAGCTGTAGTAACGCACCACCGGCAGGATCTTCTTCGCCAGAATTTCATGACACAGCGGCGAGTCATCCGCCCAGTTATCGCCATCCGATGCCTGCGCGGCATAGATGTTCCACTGCGCCGGATCGTAGCGCTCCTTCACCACCTCGTCCATCAGCTTCAGGGCGCTCGACACGATGGTGCCGCCGGTCTCCTGCGAGTAGAAGAACTCATGTTCATCCACCTCTTTCGCCTGAGTGTGATGGCGGATGTAGACCACCTCCACGTTCTTATACGTTCTGCTCAGGAACAGATAGAGCAGAATATAAAAACGCTTCGCCATATCCTTGGTGGCCTGATCCATTGAACCTGATACGTCCATCAGGCAGAACATCACCGCCTGACTGGAAGGCTCCGGCCGTTTTTCGTAGTTCTTGTAGCGCAGGTCGAACGTGTCGATAAACGGCACCCGGTCGATCTTCGCCCGCAGTTCGGCGATCTCTTTTCGCAGGCGCTCCTCTTCCAGCAGTTGCGCGGGTTCCGTGTTTTCCACCACTTTCAGGCTGGTTTCCAGCTCGCGCAGTTCGCGCCGTTTGCCCGCCGTCATCGCCGTGCGTCGCGCCAGTGAGTTTTGCAGTGAACGCACCACGCTGATGTTGGCTGGCACCCCGTTTGCGGTATAACCCGCGCGATGGGTTTTGTATTCGTTGAGCTGACGGTGCTGATTCTTTCTCAGATTCGGCAGGGCCAGATCCTCAAACAGCAGGTCGAGATATTCGTCTTTTGAAATCTGAAAGACGAACTCGTCCTGGCCTTCACCGTCCTGGCTGGCCTGCCCCTGACCGCTGCCAGAACCGCCGCCTCCGCCTTGGGGCCGCTCGATTCTGTCATTCTGGACGAAGTGGTCATTACCTGGGTGCACGCGATGGCGAAGGCCGCCACGCCCCTGATGAAACATCGGTTCGCTGATGTCATCGTTAGGGATGGAGACGGATTCGCCGCTGTCGACGTCGGTCACCGAGCGTTTGTTGATGGCCTCGGAGATCGACTGTTTAATTTGCGCTTTATAACGGCGCAAGAAGCGCTGGCGATTCACCGTGCTCTTGTTTTTGCCGTTAAGACGCCGGTCAATAAACCAGGTCATATATCCCCCGTACTGCATTTGCCAACTTGCAGCGTCCGTAAGTGCCGGACATTTTGTTGGCCCGGTAAGCGCGTTACCGGGCACTTGTTTTAAGACGATTTACGCACGCGCAGATACCATTCACAGAGCAGGCGGACCTGTTTGCGGGTATAGCCTTTTTCCATCATACGGTCGACAAAATCGTCGTGCTTTTTCTGCTCGTCGGTTGAGGTTTTGGCGTTGAACGAGATGACCGGCAACAGCTCTTCCGTGTTAGAGAACATTTTCTTCTCTATAACCGTGCGCAGTTTTTCGTAGCTGGTCCAGTTCGGATTGCGGCCATTGTTATGCGCTCTGGCGCGCAGCACGAAGTTCACAATCTCGTTTCGGAAGTCTTTCGGGTTGCTGATCCCGGCTGGTTTCTCGATTTTTTCAAGTTCCGCGTTCAGGGATTCACGGTCAAACAGCTGGCCGGTATCCGGGTCGCGATACTCCTGATCCTGGATCCAGAAGTCAGCGTAGGTGACGTACCGGTCGAAGATGTTCTGGCCGTATTCGGAATAGGATTCCAGGTAGGCGGTCTGGATCTCTTTGCCGATAAACTCGGCGTATTTCGGGATCAGGTAGCCTTTCAGGAACTCCAGGTAGCGTTCAGCCTGCTCCTGTGGGAACTGTTCACGTTCAATTTGCTGTTCCAGCACGTAGAACAGATGTACCGGGTTGGCGGCCACCTCCGCGTGGTCGAAGTTAAAGACGCGGGAGAGGATCTTAAACGCGAAACGCGTCGACAAACCGTTCATCCCTTCGTCGACCCCGGCGTAATCGCGGTATTCCTGGTACGATTTCGCTTTCGGGTCGGTATCCTTCAGGCTTTCGCCGTCATACACGCGCATTTTTGAGTAGATGCTGGAGTTTTCCGGCTCTTTCAGGCGCGACAGGATCGAGAAGCGCGACAGCGTTTCCAGCGTTCCCGGTGCGCAAGGGGCATGAACCAGCTCACTGTGGTTGAGCAATTTTTCGTAAATCTTGATCTCCTCGGAGATCCGCAGGCAATAAGGCACTTTGACGATATACACACGGTCAAGGAACGCCTCATTGTTTTTGTTGTTACGGAAGGTCACCCATTCAGATTCGTTAGAGTGGGCAAGGATAATCCCGTTAAACGGCAGGGCGGAAATGCCTTCCGTCCCGTTGTAGTTCCCCTCCTGGGTGGCGGTCAGCAGCGGATGCAGCACTTTGATTGGTGCTTTAAACATCTCGACAAATTCCATAATCCCCTGGTTGGCGCGGCACAGCGCACCGGAATAGCCGTAGGCATCCGGGTCGTTTTGCGCGTGATGCTCCAGCTTACGGATATCGACTTTACCCACCAGCGCCGAGATATCCTGGTTGTTCTCGTCACCGGGTTCAGTTTTAGCGATGGCGATCTGCTCGAGGATAGATGGCCACACTTTCACGACGCGGAATTTGGTGATGTCCCCGCCAAACTCGTGCAGACGTTTTGCCGCCCATGGCGACATGATCGTACCGAGATAGCGATGCGGAATGCCAAACTCTTTTTCCAGAATTTGCGCATCCTCTTGCGGATTAAACAGGCACAGCGGATGGTCATTGACCGGGCTGCGTTCGCCGTTGGCGCTCAGCACATAGATCGGCACGCGCTGCATCAGCGCTTTCAGCCGTTCAGCCAGGGAGGATTTACCCCCACCGACAGGACCCAGCAGATAAAGGATCTGTTTCTTCTCTTCCAGCCCCTGAGCGGCATGCTTCAGGTAGGAGACGATCTGCTCAATAGCGTCTTCCATGCCATAGAACTCTTCAAACGCCGGGTATCGGGCGACCACCCGATTCGAAAATAGACGGGAAAGCCGTGGCTCCAGGGCAGTATCAACCATGTTTGGCTCACCAATAGCCATCAATAGCCGTTCTGCCGCATTGGCATAGGCACTGCGATCTTGCCGACAAATGGTAAGAAACTCCTGCAGTGTGAACTCTTCGTCCTTGGCAGCTTCGTAGCGCTGGCGATAGTGATCGAATATATTCATGGCATGCCGTCCTTTCGTTTTTTAGCACAGGATAAGAGCCGTTCGTATGAGTAGTGGAGGCTCCCGGAAGAGAATTTTTCGCACCTCACTGCCAGAGCAGCAACCTGTGTGCCAGGTCGAAGGCTATGAACCGCAGGGTGTTCAGCAAAACCTCTTCTTAAATTAAAGCGTAGATGGCAATTGCAAAACTTGCATACGGATAAAATCTACTTTCAATGACATATCAATAACTCATCCAAAAATTTCCACTGCGGTTATAAGCGAAAAGTGGGTTTTTCATTTATCGGTCACATAAATGAAAGCGGGATGTCATCTGAAAAATGAAAAATAACGGGTTAATCAAACGGATTAGCGCGCAAAAAATTTTGGGATGTACGGGAATGGCGGTTACACTTCACCCGCTGATTATTTGACTACAGGAAAGAATGGATTGTGACCAAACTCAAACTTCTGGCATTGGGCATCCTTGCCGCTACCGCAGCGAGCACCGTACAGGCTGAGAGCCAGTGGACTGTTGGCGCGGGTGCTGGCGTGATTAACAGCCCGTACAAGCAGTATGACCGCGACGTTTATCCTGTCCCCGTTGTCACCTATGAAGGCGATAACTTCTGGTTCCGTGGGTTGGGCGGTGGCTACTATCTGTGGAACGATACGGCCGATAAGCTCTCCATCATGGCCTATTACGATCCAACGCACTTTAAACCAGGCGACAGCGACAGCAATGCGCTTCGTCAGCTGGACAAACGCAGAAGCTCACTGATGGCGGGGCTTTCTTACGTCCATAATACCGAGTATGGCTTCCTGCGCACTGCGCTGGCGGGCGATACCCTGGACAACAGCAACGGCTTCATCTGGGATCTGGCGTGGCTTTATCGCTATACCAACGGCGCAGTGACGCTGACGCCGGGTATCGGTGTGCAGTACAGCAGCGAGAATTACAACGACTACTACTATGGCGTGTCTAAAGCGGAGTCTCGCCGCAGTGGTCTGAAGAGCTACAGCGCGGATGATGGCTGGGACCCGTACCTGGAACTCACCGCCTCGTATAACTTCCTCGGTGACTGGAATGTGTACGGTACTGGCCGTTACATTCGTCTGAGCGATGAAGTGAAAGACAGCCCGATGGTCGACAAGTCCTGGTCTGGCATCTTCTCCGTGGGTGTGACCTACAAGTTCTGACCAGAACGTGATGCATTAAAACGGGGCGCTAGCGCCCCGTTTGTTTTTTTATGATGCCTGAACAATATTAGCGCTTCACAATCTTGATCGTCTGGCCTAAGCGGGACGGTTTTTCTTCGCGGGTTTTCTGCGGCGCGGTCACGCACGCGGTTTCCACGCACACGAAGGTCTTGTAACCGTCATCCGGAATATCCGCCATGCTGACGGAAAGGGCAGGGCCCGGGTTCCAGCCCACCACGTTGCTGTGGTGGTGATGAACCACATCAATACCGCGGTTCAGCGCGCTGTCGTGGATGACGCTACAGGCTTCCGGGTGCAGATACACGCGGTCGGTACGATCCGGGAAAGTCTGCACGCCGTCGTCCAGCTTGCCTTCTTTCGCGTTATCCACTTTGTCGATAAAGGTATCGCCAAGTCCGCTCACCTTAACGGCCTGAATGTCGCCTACGTTGAAATAGGTGTGCAGGGCGGACGTTGTTTCGAACTCGCCATGCGCTTCCAGTTCAATCTCGCAGGTTTTACCCAGCTTGAAGCGGGCATACAGGGTGAACTCGTGTGGCCACAGGGCGCGCGTTTCATCATTCGCCTGGAGCTCAAAGGTCAACACCGCGCCGTTATCATCTTCGTTGTGGGCTTTCAGCGTCCACTGCTGGTTACGGGCGAAACCGTGAGACGGTAATCCCTGCTGCGCTGACGGGCCAAACCATGGCCAGCAGATCGGTACGCCGCCGCGGATCGCCGCCCCTTTTTTGAACGAGGTGGCCGCGCTCAGCCACAGGCCTTCTTCTTCACCTTCTGGTTTCCAGGAGAGCAGGTGGGCACCATTGAGCGCTACGGAGGCTTTAACGCGCGGATGATCAACGACGATGATATCGGCACCGTCGATCTGACGGCGGGAGAGCACAGGGGTAAGTTGTTCGACTACCGGAAGTGCAAAAATTTTATTAATCATTAAGCAATCCTCTGTCTAAAAACAATAAAAAAGGCGACCGAAGTCGCCTTTTAGGATCAAGCACTCATCTCAACTTATTTGGAGATGTGAGCGATCAGGTCCAGTACTTTGTTAGAGTAGCCAGTTTCGTTGTCGTACCAGGAAACCAGTTTCACGAAGTTGTCGTTCAGTGCGATACCTGCTTTAGCATCGAACACGGAAGTGCACACTTCGCCGTTGAAATCGGTAGATACAACGTCGTCTTCGGTGTAACCCAGAACGCCTTTCATTGGGCCTTCGGAAGCAGCTTTGATTGCTTTCTTAATTTCTTCATAAGAAGCAGCTTTTTCCAGACGAACGGTCAGGTCAACAACGGATACGTTAGGAGTTGGAACGCGGAACGCCATACCAGTCAGTTTGCCATTCAGTTCTGGCAGTACTTTACCTACAGCTTTAGCAGCACCGGTAGAGGATGGGATGATGTTCTGAGCCGCGCCACGGCCGCCGCGCCAGT